>Ga0137308_100216_pt1 | contig 106867 bp, 99 predicted proteins | sample Inofrocosms_June_FD_97181 | JGI IMG/M metagenome (GOLD analysis project Ga0137308, IMG submission 97181) | Mouse cecal microbial communities from Vienna, Austria - N-Acetylneuraminic and N-Acetylglucosamine D2O microcosms_June | ecosystem: Host-associated > Mammals > Digestive system > Large... | reverse complement strand
GGATAATTTCAGCATATCAATAATTTCTTTGGAATTTTTCTGATCCAAATTTCCAGTCGGCTCGTCCGCCAAAAGCAGAGCCGGGCGATAAATCAGGGAACGTGCTATGGCAACCCTTTGCTGCTGCCCGCCTGACAACTGGTTTGGCAGGGCTTCAAGCCGTTCAGCAATTCCAAGCGAACGGACGATCTTTTCAAAATACTCTTTATTTGGTTTCTTCTTATCAAGGGCAAGCGGCATAAGAATGTTTTTTTGCACGGTAAGTGTTGGAATCAGGTTATAGAACTGATACACCAAACCCACTTTTCTTCTGCGGAAAATCGCTGCCTGTGTCTGATTCAGTTTTGACAAATCCGTTCCGTCTATTGTAACTTTTCCGCTTGTAGGTTTATCCACGCTTCCCAGAATATGCAGCAGTGTAGATTTACCTGAACCGGACGCTCCAATAATCGCCACAAATTCTCCCTTGTCCACCGCCAAATCAATACCATCCAGCGCAGCCACCTGATTATTGCCGGAGCCATATGTTTTACAAACTCCTTCGCATGTTAAGATATTCATTTTAGTTTCCTCCTTATGGATAATTTGAATGATTACGCTTGCAGCAAAGCTGCCCGTTAATTTGTAAACTTTCCTCCTTCCTGCATATCGCAGGCTGGCCTGCGATACTGCGTTAATGCGTATTTGGATGTAAAACATCCAAACTTGTTCCTGCAGGCAAACTGTTTACAAGCTATACTATAAGAAGCAAGGGCAGCTTCTTATAGTCGGATGCACGGCGCAAAGACTGCGCCTTTTATCAGAAGTAAAGGACACTTCTGATAAGTTATATTGTACCAAATGAAAGTTACAACTTAGTAACTGCAGCAGAATTGATATTACATTTATTGCTTATATAACCGGATTTCAAAACATGCACCGCCATTCGGCAGATTTTTAGCCCTTATTGTCCCATTTTGATGTTCTATAATCTCTTTTGACAATGCCAGGCCTATTCCAATGCCGCTGTTATGGATATTATCTCCCACACTTGCATTCTGTCCCCGATAAAACCGCTTAAAAAGATGCGGAATATCTTCTTTGACAAATCCATCCCCCTCATCCCAAATAAGTATTTCTGTATATAGCGGATTCTGCCTATAAGAGCAATGGACTGTTCCGCCCATATTATGTTCCATACAGTTTTTCATTACATTCATAATTGCTTCCATCGTCCAGTCTAAATCGGCTCTTATTACCATCTCCCCTAATTCTGGAATATCAATGGAAGTGCCGGAATCTACAAATAATTCCTGCAAATTGTCTGCCGCAAGGACAAGCACAGTAAAAACATCTGCCTCTTCTTTTTGAAACGTCAATGCACCTGCATCAAGGCGGGATAAAACAAGCAGGGATTCTTCTAGATGGATAAGTCTGTTTAACTGTTTCTTTATCTGTTCCATCTTATCTTTTTCATATTCGTTTTTCACTGATATTTCAGATAATGTTTGCAGTGATAAAGAAATTGCAGTGATAGGTGTTTTTATCTGATGTGCAATATTTGATAAATTCTCAGCAAAATCATTTTTTGCCTGTACTGCGGCATCCTTTGTCTGGTAAAGAAATGTCACTGTCTTATATATTTCATCTTCCAATTTAGAAAAAATGTCTTCTCCTGAAACAGAGAGGACAACCGCTTTTCCAATATTAACCTGCTCCAAATAATCCGACAGTGCCTCTATTCGTTTCGCTTCTGTTTTGTTACGAAATACAAAAGTAAAAACAAAGAGGAAGATTCCTGCCAAAAACCCTGTTATTGCAAATATAATATGATATGTAATAGCAGAATCCGAAAAATCAGATATGCGATACCCTAAAACAGATAAAACGTTATTCACTGCCACACCATCGACATTTCCACCCGTATATTCTTTCAATGCGGAAGAAACTATACTCATCATTTCCGGATCTTGTTCCAGCACTTCGCCACAGATAACATTTACCAAATCAAATTGATGTCTGCTGTAATAACAAGAAATCAGCATTGCTGTAGCAGCAGAAGAAATCAAGCTAACAGCTGCTACAAACCCAAATATAATCACAAAGTTTTTTCTCCCACTCATATGGTATCCTCCATACGGTATCCCACACTTCTAATTGTTTTCAAACAGGACGGCTGGTGCAGTTTATCCCGCAGCCGTTTCATAGTAACTGTCAATGTATGGTCATTCACGTAGTTTCCATTTACATCCCATACCTGTTCTAAGATTTTTTCCCTGGTAACAGTCTTTCCTTTATTCTGCAAGAGATACAAAAGCAGCCCATACTCTGATACGCTTAAATCTATTTCTTCCATACCATAAGAAACTGTCCTGCGGTTTAAATCTATCTTGATTCCATCGCAGGACAGGTACTGCACCGCCACATTGCCCGTTCTCCTAAGTACCGCCTGAATCCTTGAATACAATACGCTTAATTCAAAAGGCTTTACTACATAATCATCCGCACCATTTTGAAAACCTGAAACAATATCCTGGGAGTCATCCCGAACCGTTAGGAAAATAATCGGCAGTTCCTTCCATCTGCCACGTATCCATTGACATAGACTATCCCCACGGCCATCCGGCATATTCCAATCCAACAAAATAACTGTTGGTACATGAATTTCCAAAACTCGCCTGACCTCTGAAATCGTATTATATATTACTACCTTAAAGTTTTTCTGTTCCAGATATCTTTTTACAACACCTGCAATATGAGCGTCATCCTCAGCATAAAATAATTCGATCATTTTCAATAAACCACCTGTTTTTTTTATTATACCAGAAAAATGTTACAACTTAGTTACTCACTCTCCATACAAGAAAAGCTCTTTTACCGTATCATGGAATCCCGTTCCATTCCTTATCCTTTTATATCTCGGAAAACTAACCCAATTTGTTAGAAAGGCTCTGCATTACACAGAGCCTTTCTAATCTTTAATTGTCCACTAACTACTGTCCCTTTTCCCGCAAAAATAGTATTACAGATATATCACTGCTTTAGTAAAATCAGCTTTTCTTACGATAAGTTCCGACTGTTTTTTCTTTTGACAAGCTTTCAAATATGCCTTTGTAGCCTTTCTCTAACATCAAAGTGCCTTTTGCCGGTAAATACAGCTTTGTATTCAGCGCCTGGGGCGGTGATCAGCGACACGTCATCCGCCTCTTCCTATAGGTACAATATAGCTTCTTTCCACTATTAAAGCAATAAATTTAGGAGAAAAAAAATTGTATGTTTTTCCAATCTGTGTTAGAATATATATTCAGTGGCTACAATTCCCCAAAGGAAATACATTGTATAATCAACCGCTATTATTATGGTGTAGAATAAAGGTTCCGAAGAACCTCAAAACAGGAGGAAATGCAAATGAGTGAAAAAAAGATCCCTTATAAAATCTATTTGGAAGAAAACGAGATTCCTGACAGCTGGTACAATCTGCGGGCCGATATGAAAAACAAGCCCGCGCCACTCTTAAATCCCGGCACTTTGCAGCCCATGACCGCCGAGGAACTGAAGGCGGTTTTCTGTGACGAACTGGTGGCCCAGGAACTGGACGATACCAATGCCTACATTCCGATTCCCCAGGAAATTCAGGATTTCTATAAGATGTACCGCCCGTCGCCCTTGGTACGGGCCTACTGCCTGGAGGAGAAATTACAGACACCCGCCAAAATTTATTACAAATTCGAGGGCAACAACACCAGCGGCAGCCATAAACTAAACTCCGCCATCGCCCAAGCTTACTACGCCAAAAAGCAGGGCCTTAAGGGCGTTACCACCGAGACCGGCGCCGGACAGTGGGGCACCGCCCTCTCCATGGCCTGCTCCTACTTCGACCTGGACTGCCTGGTGTATATGGTGAAGGTATCCTATGAGCAGAAACCTTTCCGCCGGGAGGTGATGCGAACCTACGGGGCCACCGTTACCCCCTCCCCCAGCATGACCACAGAGGTGGGCAGAAAGATTCTGGCGGAGCATCCCGGCACCTCCGGAAGTCTGGGATGCGCTATCTCCGAGGCTGTGGAAGCGGAGCAAAACCGCGAGGGTTACCGCTATGTGCTGGGAAGTGTGCTGAACCAGGTGCTGCTGCACCAGACCATCATCGGCCTGGAGACCAAGGCCGCCTTGGACAAATACAACATTGTTCCTGATATCATCATCGGCTGCGCAGGAGGCGGCTCCAACCTGGGCGGTCTGATCTCTCCTTTTGCGGGGGAAATGATCCGTGGGGAAAGGAATTACCGCATCATCGCAGTGGAACCCGCCTCCTGCCCCAGCTTCACCCGGGGCGTGTTCGCATACGACTTCTGCGACACCGGCAAGGTATGCCCTTTAGCCAAGATGTATACATTGGGCAGCGGCTTCATTCCCTCCGCCAACCATGCGGGAGGTCTGCGCTACCACGGCATGAGCCCCATCCTGTCCCAACTCTACCACGACGGCATCATGGAAGCTACCAGCGTGGAGCAGACGGCAGTGTTCCAGGCGGCAACCCAGTTTGCCAGAGTGGAAGGCACTCTCCCCGCCCCCGAGAGCAGTCATGCCATCCGTGCAGCCATTGATGAAGCCATGAAGTGCAAGGAGACCGGTGAGGAAAAAACTATTGTATTCGGTCTCACCGGCACAGGTTACTTTGATATGGTTGCCTATGAGAAATTCAACAATGGGGAGATGATGGACTATATTCCCAGCGATGAGGACTTAAAACCGGGCTTTGACGGCATCCCCCGTTTCCCCGGCAATGAATTTTAATATTTTCATCTTTAAAGGAGGATGCCGTTTGTAAGGCATCCTCCTATTATATTTGTCTAAAATTCAATCTCCGTTGGCAACCAGACTGTATTCTTCATGCACTCCGCTGATCTTTGCCGCATCCTCCGTGTGATAAATCTTCTTGTCCTGGCAGTAAATGCCGTAAATGCCCTCTTCTGCCATCTGCCCCATAACTCCGGCGTCAAAGCTGTCCGCAATATATACCGGCATCAGGGCCAACAACACCTGCGCACAGCTTCCATCATAGCTATAGCCCACTAAATTGTGCAGCGACGCCTTGCACAGGCCTGACTTCACATCCACATAGGGATAACGGATCTCCCCGCTTTCAAACTCATAGTATTGCAGAGTATCCAGATAATTCATGGGATAATCCCGCAGGAAAACCATGCTCACAGGCCGGTCGTATTCCAGCGTCCCCGCCTCATAGATCACCTGTTCCCGGCGGTCAAAAAGAGTGTACGCATAACCGCCTCCCCGGGTGTCAAGATTTCTGGTGAAACCGTCATAGCTTGACAGTACACCCTGAGTAAAGCCCTGGGCTGTCAGAACATCCGCCACATAGTCAATGACAAAGGCATTGCGCATCCACCCCAGGTCTATTAATTCCCCAATCCCCTGCTCCCGGGCATACCGGGCATATTCCTCCGATAACACCAGCCTCACCTGATTGTCCCCCAGCAGTTCCAGACGGACAGCCTCCGGATCTGCGGCATAGGCGGCCTGCTCCCGGTAGTAAGCCTCAGCCTCCTCATTGGAAAAGGGATCGAACTCCGATGCCTGTTCGTCATTGTCACTGGAAAACAGATTGCCATATTGCACATACACCGGCCCCAAGTACATCTCCCGGCTGCCACTGTCCTCCAGCAGCCTAAATGCCTCATACAGCGCCGGCTCCACTGTCAGCGCCTCCCCCGGATGGCAGTTGACGGCATAGAGATTGTTTATCCCCTCAAAAGAGGACTGGCTGTGAAAAATCTGATATGCCTGAATCATGGCCTCCGTATACAGATCCGTGAGTTGTCTGGACTGGGCCCGTATCGCCGGACCGTCTCCTTCCAGATCGTATCGGAACACAAACTCTCCGCCACAGTGTTCCTGCCCGGAAGTGCTGGCTGTAATCTCCCTCCATCCCCCGTCTCCCCCTCCCAGAAAACTCAGAAGACCGTAGATCAGCGCCGTCACTCCTATGACAAAGAACAACGCCGTCAGCGCTATCCGCAGCTTGATATGCTTTTCCGACAGCCGCACTTTCTCCACCGGCTTTAAATGCGGCAAATCACGATTGTCTCTTCTTGTTGTTCTTCCCATTTTTCTTTAATTCTCCTATTTAAAGTACCGCAGATTCCCTTCCAACACACAGGCCCGGTGATGAATATCTGGCTACTGTCGGCATCCAGATATTCATCAGTGTATTGTACTGGAATCTGCTGTTTTAAAGTACCGCAGATTCCCTTCCAACACACAGGCCCGGTGATGAATATCTGGCTACTGTCGGCATCCAGATATTCATCAGTGTATTGTACTGGAATCTGCTGTTTTAAAGTACCGCAGATTCCCTTCCAACACACAGGCCCGGTGATGAATATCTGGCTACTGTCGGCATCCAGATATTCATCAGTGTATTGTACTGGAATCTGCTGTTTTAAAGTACCGCAGATTCCCTTCCAACACACAGGCCCACGAAATCCACAAAAAATTAGCTGTGTAGTATCTACATAGAGTTCCTCCGGCGGCCAACGCCTCGTTCTCCCCCTATGTAAACACAGCACAGCCAGACTGTATTATTTTTGTTTATATCACTGCCAGCAGCAATAACAGCAGGAACAATACAAGTATTATACCAATCAGCACAAAACCTATAATAGCGCCTTTTCTACATGCCTTGTAGTTGCGGTAATACCTTTTTTTCTTGAATACCTGCGCCGCTATAATACCGACGACAGGCAGTAGGAATGAGAAAAACGCATAGAGGAAATTACCGGTGTCATGCACAGGAGAACTTAAAAATTCTTCTTCCTCCGCCGTGTGGGATATCTCCTGTTTTACCTCTTCTCTGGGAGCGCCGGGGTCCAGAATCGTGATGGACTTCAGCGGCTGGCCTTTTTCCCGGATAGCCTTGTATTCCTCTATCTCCTTCTTGTTGCCATACACCCAGTGATCGTGGCCAATACACACGAACTCCGGCTTATCCTCGCTGTAATCATGCACGGAAGGATCATACGTAAACAGAACCTTATTCTTCTCCAACTGGGGATCCGGAATAGGGATGGCTGAGATCAGGGAGCGGGTGTAGGGATGCAGCGGGAAGTTAAATAACTCCTCCGCATCGGCCACTTCCACAATATCACCCTTGTAGATAACGCCTATCCTGTCGGATATAAAACGCACGATGGAAAGGTCGTGGGCTATAAAGAGGTATGTCACCCCTTTCTCACGCTGGAATTTCTTCAACAGATTCAGCACTTGGGCGCGGATTGACACATCCAGAGCAGAGATCGGCTCATCAGCCACCACCAACTCCGGCTCCATGACCATGGCGCGGGCCAGACCGATTCTTTGCCGCTGTCCGCCTGAAAACTCATGGGGATACCTGGTCAGATGCTCGGGCAGCAGACCTACCTCCTTGACAATTTTCTCCACCTTATCCACACGATCCGCCTCATTCTTATACAGATGGAAATTGTACAGACCCTCGGAAATAATGTAATCCACAGTGGCACGTTCATTCAGAGAGGCCGCAGGATCCTGAAACACCATCTGAATATTGCGGATTACCTCCCTGTCCAGAGAATGGGGAATTTTCCCGGAGATACGAACTCCCTTGTACAGAATCTCGCCTGCGGCACAGGGATTGACACGGATGACAGCGCGGCCTATGGTCGTCTTGCCGGATCCCGACTCTCCCACCAGTGAAAAAGTCTCTCCTTTATAAATATCGAAGGACGCATTCTTCACGGCTTTTACAGCCTTATCCCCTCTGCCGAAAGTGATATCCACATTCCTAATGGACAATAAAATCTCTTTACCGTTTTCATCGACGGGACCGTGCTCCGGTAAATGTGATGCACGAACCTCTTTTTCCTTATTTGATTCAGACACGATCTAAATCTCCTATCTTAGTTCCGCATATCCCCTACAATTGCACAAGCCGGTGAATAATATTTGAACGCTATGGCGCTCAAATATTATTCAGTGCACTTTCCGGGGATATGCTGATTCTTAGTTCCGCATATTAAGTGCTAATTGTTAGATGTTAAATGCCTCTACAAGTTTCTCATGAATGTTCCGGATTGCCTCCGGTTTCTCTACCTTGGGGGCGCTGGGCTCCAGCAGCCAGGTCTTGGCAAAATGGGTGTCACTGACCTGGAACATAGGGGGCTCCGCCAGTGTGTCTATCTTCATACAGTAAGGGTTTCTGGGGGCAAACGCATCTCCCACCACCTTATTGTAGAGAGAAGGAGGCGTCCCTGTAATGGAGTACAGAGTGGTATTCCTCTGCGCCAACTGAGGCAAAGAGGATAACAGCGCCCATGTATAAGGATGACGCGGATCGTAGAACACCTCTTCCACCGTTCCCAGTTCCACAATCTGTCCTGCATACAATACCGCCACACGGTCAGCTATATTGGCAACCACACCAAGGTCATGGGTGATAAACACAATGGTATAATTGAACTCTTTCTGCAAATCCTTAATCAATTTCAGAATCTGGGCCTGGATTGTAACGTCCAGAGCTGTAGTAGGCTCATCACAGATCAGGATCTTGGGCTGACAGGACAGAGCGATGGCAATGACGATTCTCTGTCTCATACCGCCGGAATACTGGAACGGATAATCGTCAAATCGCTTCTCCGCATTGGGAATTCCCACCTTATCCATCAAATCCAGCGCCTTGGCTCTGGCATCCGCCTCCGAACAGCCCTGATGCTTCATGATAATGGAGGTAATCTGCTTTCCGATAGTGATAATAGGATTCAGAGAGGTCATAGGATCCTGGAACACCGTGGCAATCTTTCTTCCCCTTATCTGCCCCCAGTCCTTGGCGTACTGCACCTTGGCAAGGTTCAGAATACAGGTTCCATGAAGCTGCTCCGCCGTCTCATCCAGATATTTCACCCGAAAAGCCACCGTGTCAAATACTGCGTTCAACTGGGACTCATCAGACAGATCCACGCCGATCTCCATTGCGTCCCTGAGAGCCTTACAAAGTCTGGCTATCAGCTGTCTGCGTTTCACAGCGCCGTAACGACCAACGGAGAGGTAGATTTCCTTGGCCAGAATCTCGTTCCGCTTAAGTGTATCCCCGGAAATCTCCCCTGCTATCTCTTTCTCATACTTCTGTTTCAACTCCGTATGTTTGGCCTCATATTCACTCAGATACTTGGCATCCGATACCATCTTCTGATGATGTTCCCTGGCTTTCTGTTCATTGGCCTGCTTCAATTCCTTGATCCGTACATCAAGACTCTTAATCTTAGCTGCCGCCTCTTTGATCTTGTCTTTCTCCTTGGAGGAATCAAAGGTCTGCTTTAAGTTGAAAAGTTCCGTTCTCTCATCAACCAACTCTTTAACCTTTTTCTCAGCCTCCGCCTTTTCCGCATCACTGAGACCGCCTCTTTCCTCCTTTTCCCTCTCCAGAGCTTTCAGCTTACGAAGAGTCTCCGCGCCAAGTTCCAGTTTGGAATAACTGTCAAGCTTATGTCTGGAACTCTCAATGGCGCTCCTTGCAGAGGAGGTCAATTTAACATGAGTATCCGCCAACTCCGCATCATTAAATACAATAGAACCCTCACTGATGAAACCGTTACTGTCAAGCATCCCCGCAAAAGTTTTGGTAAACACGGATTTACCGGAACCGGACTCTCCCACGATAGCTATGGACTCATTCTCATAGATATCCAGCGAGATACCCCGGATGGCGGTCAGGATACGGCCCCGGACACGGAACTTTACCTGCAGATCTTTAATTGATAACAATACATTTTTCTCTTCCATACCGTTCCCCTTATTCAAATTGTGCTTCTGTCTGGGTCATGCCTTTACATATGTGTTCTGGGATCGGATGCGTCACCCAGATTCTGTCCTACCACATACAACACCACCGAGATAATGCCCGCTACCACCACAGGACTCCAGAATTCCAATTCCCAGCCGGGAGTAAGCATGGCGTTCTCCGCTTCAAATATCAAACGTCCCAAAGACATATCCGAAATACCCATGCCGATATAAGCAAGGAACACCTCATATGAAATATAGGAAGGTATCTCCGTAGCTACCAGCGTCAATATAACGGAAGTCATGAACGGCAGAATATTCTTAAAAGCAATCTTCGGCGTGGAAGTTCCCAGGCACTTGGAGGCCAGATTATACTCCCGGTCACGAATAATGATAACCTGGGTTCTGATAAAATAGGCGATACCCAGCCAACCGATGATCGTAAGCGCCAACACCATAGTCCAGAAACTGGGAGAAAATATCAACACCAACACCATGATCAGCAATGTATAGGGAATATTGGCCAGCACATTGTACACATTCATCATAATGGCATCCATTCTCTTGGAAAATCCCCACACCGCGCCGATCAGCACACCGATGGTCAAGTTGATCGCAGCACAGATAAATGCCAGCGATACGGATATCTGGGCGCCAAACCACACCGCATCAAAGGTAGAGTTACCCGCTGCTCCAGTACCCAGTATCCAGTGGATACTGAAACCGAACTGTTCAATAGCTGCTTTAGGACTCAAATGCTTGGCGCTGCTGTTCAGCAAATTGCCATACTTGTCATATGTGCCAAAAATAGGATAAAGATAGGTGAACAGGATCAATACCCCCAAGATGGACAGTATCACAATATTGAGCTTATTCTTAAAAAACACGCGGAACACGGAATGCCAATAGGAATATCGGGGGGCAGTGATCTTTTCAGACTCCAGATCACTGTGATCCACCTTTGCGAATAATTCCTCTTTAGACAAGCCGAATTGATTTAAATCATAGTCCATACTTTCCTCCCAAATAAATCATCGTTCCTTTGTGGTAAAGGAGATTCTCGGATCTACCAACGCCATGAGCACATCGCCCAGAATAACGGATGTCACGGTCAGTACTGCGTAAAAGAGCGCCACACCCACGATAACGCCGTTGTCATACATATTGATGGCCTCTACCAGCAATTTACCGGTACCGGGCACCACATACACACGCTCTGTAATGAACGCTCCCGTCATGGCAAACAGCACCGAGCCGGGAATCCCATGTATGATAGGAATAGCAGCGTTCTTAAGAATATGCTTTCTAAAGATCTCTCCCTCGGACAGACCTCCGGATCTGGCAAACTTCACATAGTCCGCATTCATCTGATCCACCATGTACCGGCGCAGCCATTTCATCAGATTGGCTACGGCTGGCAGCATCAGGGAAACTATGGGCAGCACATAGATCATCTTGCTGGTTGTCTCCATGTCAAAGGTAGTAGGCAGACCCATTTTGCCGCCGATGGCCTTAAACAGGAAAATATAGGCCAATGAGGGCACCGCAATCATAAACACGATATATACCATACCCAGCTTGTCAACAAATTTATCCTTCTTTCTGGCCATCAGAATTCCCAGTGGAATACCGAACAGATAGGACAGGAATGTTGATATGATACCTATCGTAAAGGAATAACCCATCCTGGATTTTCCCGCCTTAATGGTGTTTACATTGGTATAATCATCCGTAAAACGGTCTATATTCAGCTGGCTCAGTTCTCTGGAGCCCCCCACATAAGTCGCCGAATGCAGATCATCTGCGCTGTTCTCCACAAGACCGGTGGGATAACTCACCATACTCCTCACATAAGATCCCTGAGACACAGTCATCGTAGCAAACACATCAATGCCTCTGTTGACACTGTAGGAAGTGCCCAGATTGATAGTTGCCAGATTCTGGTGAATAAAAGGGAATCTATCATCACAATACAAAAGGTATTTGTGATGGGTGCCGTTCCCGATAATCGCCGGTGAAAATTTATCTCCCCCATATGCGGGGTCATATAAAGTAAAGGAAAGACCTCTCTCCCCTACGTCGCCTTCCACTTCATGAATGTTGTCCACAGATATCAGTCCGGCAAAATAGCCGAGCAATCTGTTGATCAAAGGGATATCCTTGGACGCAAACAACCTCTGCTGTCCGCCGCTGGCCACCTTGCGGCCGCTCATAACCACATCCAGCCGCTTTACTTCATATCCCTGAGCCTCATAATATTCCGTAAACTTTGCCACATATTCCGTGACGATCTCGGAATCCTTATCCGCAGTCCTGCCCAGAGAAACGGCTTTCTTTCTGGTCTCCTCATCAAGTTCTCCTGCTTTGACCAGCTCATTTAAATACTCCTCATAGGTGACATAATCCAGATATCCGTACTCTTCCCATTTCTGATACATATATGTGGTTTTCGCATTGTTATTATTTTTAGTAAACACGGGATCGCTGCGGAAAATTTTTTCTCGATCCAACAAAGAATAGACCATGATCATGATGATAGCAACCACGATTATAATAGACATAATGCCGTATAAAATACGTTTCAACAAATATTTAGCCATAATTACCTCTTTATGCATGCTGCAGGCCCTGCGCAGCACTGCATCACCGTTGCCCCTTGCGTATTTCCACTCACCATACTGACCGGATATATATCATCACGCCAGTACATAGTATGGGAAAGCGGCATAATACCGCTTTCCCGCAACTATATTATTTATAAGCTATTGCTTACAGCCTCTGCTTAATAGATACCAAGACACTTGATCATGTATCCTGCATACTCAGGCGCAAAGGTGTTCAGATAGGTCTGAGGATCACCGTAGTCAGGACCCCATCCGGACAAGTCATACATATCATAGTTGGCCTCGTAACCATATGTGGCGTCATAACCGGCTCCGTACCACTGATCAAAGTCCACGCACTCGGTCAGGTTCACGATCACCTTACCGCCCAGTGCAGACTCTACAGACTGTTTCACAACATTGGCAGCATTGGTATATTGCTCATTGTTGGAAGGATAAGGCAGATCAATATAAATGGGATTCTGCTCATCAATTGTGATGCCCAGAACTGCCAACTCCTCAATAGCGGTATTCAACTCAGCTGCAGCGTTATCGGGGTTGTACCATCCGTCAAAGCCATCGCCGCTAAGCTCGTTTGCGTCCCATACCTTCACGGGGAATCCGTCCGCGTCAATCTGATCCTGCATGATCTCACCATAGAAAGTACCTGCAGGGTAGGTCTTGGAGGTGCCGTTGATATCCACGGTCACATCCTCTGCCAATGCTATAAAGCTGCCGGGAACATAGCTGTTTCTCACAGAGTTGTATTTCAGATCCTCGCCTACGCTCTGCGCATTATACGCGCCGCGGTCAACGGCGAAACAGAACGCTCTGCGGAAATGCACATTATTCATAGCCTCTTTTGTTCTGGCCGCATCTTCCTCGGACTGAGTGGATACAACTGCGGTATCATCGTTAAAGTTGGCAAAACCTGTACGCTCGATCTGGGCGTTAGGATTAGGGAATCCACGGTTGATATTAAAGAATCCCATGAAGGAGGTTGCATCGGTGGCGGACACAAAATGATAGTCGTCAAACATACCATCCTCTTTCGCCTGTACCAGAGCGCTGGCATTCAGACCGCAGCCATCCAGTTCTTTCGCCATAAAGCCGTTATACTGTTTCAGAGCGTCGTTACCGTCGTTAAACTTCCAGGTCAAAGTCTTGATGTTAACCTTGTCAGTATTCCAATAGGACTCGTTGGCCTGATATACGATGGTGCTGGCTGCGGTAAAGTTGGTTACCAGATAAGGACCGCAGTAAGCAATATGATCGGGATCGGTGCCATATACATAGCTGGCTGCGGAAGGATCATACTCCGCACCGAACTTACCGCCCTGAGACTCATAGTAGGTTCTGCTCATAGGAGCAAAACAGCCATAGCCCAGCATAGTATCAAAATAAGGAGCAGGGGTATCCAGCGTATATACCAGAGTATGCTCATCCGCCGCAGTTACGCCCACCTCGGAGAAATCGGTGATCTCGCCGTTTATATAAGCATCTGCATTGACAATGTGCGCACCGTCAGCGCCTACCAGATACTCAAGTCCACCCATGGCATCCATCATGTGCTGCATACCTGCAACCCAGTCGTCTGCGCATACATCCGCAATCTCACGTCCCTGAGAATCCACCCATTTGACACCCTCACGGATATGGAAAGTCCAGGTCAGGCCGTCCTCGGAAACCTCATAACTCTCAGCCAGTGCAGGCTGCTGAACATTCTCGCAGTCATACTCCAGCAGACCGTCATAGGTGTGAATGATCTTCTCGCTGTCCGCCTGCTTGGAAGTTGCCAGAACATCCCAGGTCTCGGCGTCGGAAGTGTAAGCGCCATAGTTATAGGTATCCTTCAGAGTATAGCCATGCTCCGTCAGATATGCCTTTGCTTTCTCCTGATAGGTGCCGGTGCCGATGCTTTCACCCCAGATTGCCTTCAACGCGTCCTGATCGGATGCCAGAATAGGCTCCTCAACAATAATGGCGCTGTACAGTCTGTCGCTGTCGTTGCCCCACAGAGTGGTGTTCATGGAACGGGTAGCGATGTTGGAGATAGCGTAGTTACCGCCACGGGATCTGGTGGGCAGCATAACGGCTGACTCCATCAGCTTTGCCTCAGCAATTGCCTCCTTTGCATACTTGACGGAGACATTCTCCTCAGCCAGAGCCTCCTGATAAAGTTCCCAGAACTCGCCCAGATTCATGTCGTACAGATAAGCGGACGCGCTGGCATAGTCCATGTCCGCAATAGCCTCCGCGATTGTGGTAGTGGGACCCTGCTCCTCCTCTCCTGAATTGGCCTCGGAATTCTCAGGGTTTTCCGCGGTGCTCTCGGTTCCTTCGCTGGACTGCTGCTCGGCAGTGGATTCTGTAGAAGAATCCGCGACGGACGACTCATTGCCGGAAGGTTCATTGCCGCAGGCGGCAACACTTACAGCCATCGCAGAAACCAGAAGCAAACTCAACAACTTCTTTTTCATAATCTTTTCTCCTCTCTCTTTTTGTATGCTCCCGTGTCCGCCATGTCAATTGTACTTCTGCCGATCTCCCCCGGGCGAGGATGCTATAACGCTTTACCGTATTAAAACATTTTTAAAATACGAAAATAATTGCAGTGAACCCCCTCGCTCAATGCAATCGCCAGAAATACAACTGTATGCCGTACACGTACAACACTCTTAATATTATACATGTATCCAATCATTTGTCAATAGTCTGTATCCACTTTTTCATGTAAAATTGCGCCGTGTACAGGATAGTTTTGCGCCTCCGAACCGGGAAAATCTGTTTCCAATCACAAAAAAAATTTCCCAAAAGCCCGATTAAATCACGCTTCTGGGAAACAGTCGACAATTGCCATTCAGTTGTGAAAAGTATTACTCTTTGATTCTGTCAAGCTCTGTCAAATTAACACCCAAACTTGATAATGTCACCTTCAATTCGATATAACGCTTGTGCATTGATTCATATGTGTCTGGAAGAACTTCTTTAACAGGAATCATCCAATCTTGTAATCTGGAAAATTCAGTAACATAATCCTTAATAATATCTGCGCCACTTGGCATATAATCACCTGCTTTCTGTGTCCAAAAGCCCGATTAAATCATGCTTCTGGGAAGTCCTCTTCATGGAACAGACGGAAACCGAAACCTGTGGCTTCGACTCCGCCGCATTTTTGTAGGAGTGGAGTAGACGGGAGTCGAACCCGTGTCCAAAAGCCCATTCCCTGTCCTTCTACTATCATAGTCTGTTGTTCTGCGGTTCGCGCATTATGCGGACCGCAATTCCATCACCGGCCGGCGAACAGACTCCCCAACCGGATCAGTAGCTTCATGATACGCCCATGCGGGCAAAGCTTACCGCATGTCGTTTCCCACATAGTCGATGCCCGGGCTCCAAAGTGTGGGGGCCCTGGACCGGACAAGCCGCCTGAGGCGACGTCATTCACAGCTTACTAGGCTGCGAATGCTAACTGATTATTGTCTTCAGCGTTTAGTTTAATTGTGCGATTAACGTGTCGCAACGGATAGCTTCTCCAGCTGCAAGACCCCTGTCGAAACCTTTACTACCCCAAATGGTTGCGCTGCCCGGCAGGCCGGACAACTGCGCTTACCGATTCTTTCTGTAAGCATCTTTATTATAGCATCTGTCAACGCCTTTGGCAAGTAAACCTGTGGTTCAAATTTCTAAAATTTTTAGAAAAATTTTTTTACAGGTTTTTGACCTTGAACTCCTTCTCCGCCTCCCGGCGCTGGTCCTTCCGGGCAATGTCCTGGCGTTTGTCGTAGAGCTTCTTGCCCCTTGCCAGACCGATCTCCACCTTGACTTTCCCCTCCTTGAAATACACCTGCAGCGGCACCAGCGTCAACCCCTTCTCCGCCACCTTGCCGGAGAGCTTGTTAATCTCATATTTATGCAGCAGCAGTTTTTTGACCCGCAGAGGATCTTTGTTGAAAATATTCCCTTTCTCATAAGGACTCACATGCATACCGTACACATAGACCTCGCCGTTTTCTATGCGGATAAAAGATTCCTTGATGCTGCATTTGCCCTGGCGCATGGATTTGACCTCCGTGCCGTGGAGGGCGATGCCCGCCTCATAACTCTCCTCTATAAAATAGTCGTGGTAGGCTTTTTTATTGTTGGCGATCAATTTCTGTGTTTCTTTCTGTTTTGCCATAGTTTCATCTCCCCTGATATGAGTTCCGCATGTTGGAGCTCCTGTTTCGCTTATTCCGCCAGGTCAAAATCAACGGTTCGCAGCAGGCGGTCGGTTCCTGCCACCTGCACAGTCACTGGCTGGCCCAGGCTGAAGGCGCGCCCCGTGGTCTCTCCCACCATCTCATAGGTGTCCTCGTGGTAGCAATAATAATCCCCGGGCAGCCGGGACACATGCACCAGCCCCTCCACAGTGTTTGACAGTTCGACATAGATGCCCCAGGCTGTGATGCCGGACACCACCCCTTCATAGACTTCCCCGATCCGTTCCTCCATGTACTGCACTTTCTTCAGCTTGTCGGTCTCCCGCTCCGCCTCATCGGCCCGGCGCTCCAGCCGGGAGGACTCTTTTGCCACCTCCGGCAGGATATCCCGGTAATGGCGGATCCGGTCTTCATTTAATCTGCCCCGCAGCTGCTCCTTGATGATCCGGTGGATCTGCAGATCCGGATAACGCCTTATGGGTGAGGTAAAGTGACAGTAATACTGGCAGGCCAGGCCAAAGTGTCCGCTGCTCTCAGTGCTGTACTTCGCCTGCTTCATGCTCCGAAGCGTCAGCCTGCTGATCATGGCCTCCTCCGGGGTGCGCTCCACTTTCTGCAATAGTTTCTGGATCTCCTTGGGATGGACATTGGCGGCCTGGCCATGCCCCGCGCCTCTTTTTCCAGCGGTCCTGCCTGCAGCAGCGCCCCTGCCTCTGCGGGCGGCCTCGCGCTCGCCTGCCGCACGGCCCCCCATCTGGCCGATATTTTTCATATAATACCCAAAGTTGTAGAGAAATGCCGCCAGCTTCTGTATCTTGTCCTGATCCGGAGCCTCATGCACCCGGTAGACAAAGGGCAGTTCCTGCCAGTAAAAATGCTGGGCAACGGTCTCGTTGGCCGCCAGCATGAAGTCCTCGATGAGCCTGGTAGCCACATTGCGCTCATAGGGACGGATCTCTTGGGGCACTCCGCGCTGATCCAGCAGGATCTTGCACTCCGGGAAGTCAAAGTCTATACCGCCCCTTTCCCGCCGCTTTTTCCGCAGCAGGCCCGACAGGGTCTCCATCTCCTTCAGCATGGGCAGCAGCTTTGCATACTCCGAGAAAGCCGGATCTTCTTTTGTCAGATTATCCTCCGTGAGCAGGCGCTTCACTCCGGTGTAGGACATACGATGACGCACCCGGATCACGGATTCGCAAATCTCATAATCTATGACACTGCCCTTCGTGTCAATGGTCATCAGACAACTCAGGGCCAGTCGGTCCACCCCCGCGTTCAGGGAACAGATGCCGTTGCTCAGCGCATGGGGCAGCATGGGTATCACCCGATCCACCAGATAGACGCTGGTGCCCCGCCTTAAGGCCTCCCGGTCCAGGGCAGATCCCTCCTGCACATAGTTGGTCACATCCGCGATGTGAACCCCCAGACGGTAGTTCTGCCCGTCGAAGGTCACGCTCACCGCGTCATCCAGATCCTTGGCGTCCTCGCCGTCTATGGTGATCAGCAGCTGGTCACGCAGATCCCGCCGCCCGGCTCTGTCCGCCTCCGTCACTTCCCCCGCCACCCGCTCCGCCTGGTTCAGTACTTTTTCCCCGAAGCCCTCGGGCAGTTCATAGCCCCGCACAATGGACAGGATATCCACTCCCGGGTCGTTTACATGCCCCAGGATCTCCACCACCGTCCCCTCGGGGCGGCGGTCATCACTGCCGTAGTCTGTGATCTCCACCACCACCTTATGCCCGGTGACGGCCCCCTTAGACCTCTCCCCGGGCACAAAGATATCCTGGGGCATCCTGGAATTATCCGGCACCACGAAGCCGAAATTTTTGGACTTTTGGTAAGTGCCTACCACCTGGGTAATGCCCCGCTTCAGAATCCGTAACACGCGGGCTTCCTTCCGGTGGCCATTGCGTGAAGCCTGGCCGCCGCCCGCAGCCTTCGGATGCTGCCCGCCCCCCGGGGAATCCCCCCGTATCAGGACCACCTGTACCGTGTCCCGGTGCAAAGCGCCCCCCGTCATCTCCGGAGGCACGAACAGATCCTCCTGGCTGCCTTCGATCTCCACAAAACCGAAGCCCTTCGCATGGCTAATATATGTGCCAATAAGTGTCTGCCCATCCGCTTTTCTATATTTTCCCTGGGCATTCACTGTCAACCGTCCCTCCGCCAGCAGTTCTTCCAGCAGACGGCGCAGTTCCTGGCGGTCCTCCCGGGACACCTGCAGCAGCATGGCCAGTTCCTTTTCCTTCATAGGCACATACTGATCATCTTCCATGAGTTCACATATAATCTCTTTTCTCTTATCCGTTGCAATTTTCTCCATATTCTTCATTACACCATAAATTCCGTGCGCTTTTGCGCACATTCTGTTCAAAAGAGCTAAGCGCGCAGCGTTTTGCTCCTAACACCATGATTTCCGTGCGCTTTTAGTAAAATTAGCAGTTTAAAAAACACCCTTGACCAGCAAGGGTGTTCTTCTTCCGTCTTCAGAATGCATTCAGGTTCAGTACCACAGCAAAGAGGATGAATGCCACAGCCAGAACCTTGGTGAGTTTCACCAGCATTCCCTCCATGGAACGTCCCTTATTCTTACCCCAGTAAGTCTCTGCTGCGCCGCTGATTGCGCCAAGGCCCGCCGCCTTGCCCTCCTGCATCAATACTACAATCACCAGTGCTATACAATCAAGAATAAACAAAACTGTCAGAATAACTCTCAATACTCCCATAATAATACCTCTTTCCGTTTAGCCAATATCCGAAAGCACAATCTACATACTCAATGATGTGTCAAGCAAGAATGATTGTAACATAGATATTCCTGATGCGCAAGTATTTTTTATCTTTACAGTCAAACATTTATTACCGCGTTACTTTTCGCGCCCTGCCCGAGTCCTACCGTCGTCCCGGGTCAGTGTAACAGCCATAGCCCTTCAGTTCTTCCTCGATCCGCAGCAGACGGTTGTATTTTGCCACCCGGTCGCTGCGGCAGGGGGCGCCGGTCTTGATCTGACCGGTGTTCATGGCCACGGCAATATCCGCTATAGTGGTATCCTCCGTCTCCCCGGAACGGTGGGAAATTACGGCGTGATATCCGTTCCTCTTGGCCAGTTCCACCGCCTCCAGGGTCTCCGTCAATGTGCCGATCTGGTTGACCTTCACCAGAATGGCATTGGCCACATGAAGCTGGATTCCCGCATCCAGGCGCTTCACATTGGTCACGAAAAGGTCGTCTCCCACCAACTGCACCCGGTCTCCGATCCGCTGGGTCATCAGCTGCCAGCCATCCCAGTCGTCCTCCGCCAAGCCGTCCTCGATGGAATATATGGGAAACCGCTCCATCAGACGCTCATAGTAGGCGATCATCTCCTGGGTATCCCGGATCACCTCCTGACTCTTTAAGCGGCTCTCCCCGGGGAAGTGATACATCCCTGTCTTTTCATTATACAACTCGCTGCTGGCCACGTCCAGGGCAATCTTGATGTCCTGCCCCGGCGTATATCCCGCGGCGGTGATGGCATCCACAATATAGCCCAGCACACTCTCCGCGTCCGGCAGATCCGGGGCAAAGCCGCCCTCGTCCCCCACTCCTGTGGACAGACCCTGCTCCTGCAGCAGTCCTTTCAGATTGTGGTAAATCTCCGCGCAGACCCTGAGCCCCTCCGCAAAGTTCTCCGCCTGCACGGGCATGATCATGAACTCCTGGAAATCCACGGTGTTGGCGGCATGTTTTCCGCCGTTTAAAATATTCATCATAGGCACGGGCATGCGCCGGGCGGACGCTCCGCCCAGATAGCGGTACAGCGGGATGTGCAGCGCGCAGGCTGCCGCCTTGGCGCAGGCCAGAGACACCGCCAGGATGGCGTTGGCTCCCAGGTTTGCCTTGTTCTCCGTGCCGTCCGTTTCCACCATCAGGCTGTCGATCTGAATCTGCTCCAGGGCATTGCGGCCGCAGAGCAGGGGAGCCAGCTTCTCGTTGATATTCTTCACCGCGTGACGCACACCAAGCCCAAAGTACCGAGGCTCCGCGTCCCGCAGTTCCACCGCCTCAAAACGCCCGGTACTGGCGCCGGAAGGCACCGCCGCCACACCCGTGTGGATATGCTCGTCCACCTTGTTCTTCACGGCGACCTGGGCCTCCACAGTGGGGTTACCCCTTGAGTCCAGAATCTCCCGCCCATGTACCTTGATAATCTCTAAAAAAATCATAAATGAAAGCCTCCTTTATCAGAGTTAGGATCCACATATCAATGTGGAAAGTATCTCCGTAAAAGAGGCTGTTTATACATCACAGAACTTCCTTTTCAAAGACCCACAAATGCTTCATCTGTCCGCCAATCTGGTCGTAGGTCCATCTTGATCGGCTGCGGGCCACACAGTTGGGATCATTGACCAAGAATCCATCCTGGTCATAGTCGTAAATCACGATAAAATGACCTCCCGCCGTGAAATCCCCCGGCTTCATGGAACAGATCAGCACACTGCCCTGATCCAGCGCCGCCTTCATTTCCCGCTCCGACGCGTCGGGCTGGCTCACCTTCACGCCGTACATCGGCGCCACATTCTCCATCAGCGACCAAAGTGTGCCCGTACCGGATAAATAATATCCGTTCTCCATGCTGAAATCTGCAATTAAGTCCGGTGTCAGACTCTCGTCTCTCGTGAGATAATACAACACCATAGACAGACAAGTGGGACCGCAGCCGGAAACAGCAATACAACTGCTGTCTCCATAGGAGGAATATCCCCAGCGGGGATCCCATTGCAGGAAAAGGGGATAGTTTTCCTTTTTCTCGATTTCCGTCAATCCTCCTGTGGCTTTGTGCTGCGCCGTCAACCAGCCTTCCACGAAATCCGCCATCTCCGGATTGTTGGCCAGGGCTTCCAGCAGCGTCTCCGGGTATGCCTCGCTGTTCTCTCGGATCGCCGCAATCCGCTCATCCCACTGTCCCAGTTCATCCAACTTTTCCAACACCTGGCGGTAACTCCTGTCCTGGGGCTTGTCCACATAGTCCAGGGCACATTTCTCCGCATAGGATAGCGACAGGCGGTCTATCGGCACCGTCTCCACCATGTTATGGCCCAAATCCGCCGTACTGAAGCTGGCTTCCCAGATATCACTATAACTGTCCTGCCCGCCCATCGCATCCGTGTGGAACAGCTGCACCATATTATAGGTACGGCTGATCTGTTCCCTCTGTTCCCCGAGTTGTCTGCGTATCTGTACCAACTGTATCAGGCACAGTGCGATACAAACCCATGCTGCCAGCATTCCCACTGTCAGAAAATACCTCTGTTGTCTTTTCCTTGCGCTCTTTTGTTGCATTTTCCTTTGTCCTCCCGGTTTCGGGCAGGTTATCTTGTCATCCTGTCCCTTCATCGGTTCTATTTTCTCTCTCCATTGTCACAGAATTGTATCCGCACTCTCTTTTTTTCACAAAATTAAATCAGAAAGTTGAGAACCGTTCCCGAAAAGAGAATTTCGTTTAATATTCCTTGCCTGCCAGAATCTCCAGATAATCCTGATAGTTCTTCTCCAGCAGAGTGGGCGTGTCCAGCCCGTAAGGACATTTGCTCTTGCACTTGCCGCAGTGCAGGCATTCTTTGATCTTGTGCATCTTCTCCTGCGCCTGGGGCGTCAGTTGGGCCTGAGAAGGTGACCTCCGGATCAGCAGGCTCATCCGGGCCATATTGTTGATCTCTATGCCCACGGGACAGGGCATACAATAGCCGCAGCCCCTGCAGAAATTTCCGGAAAGTTCCTGTCTGTCGTGTGCAATTACCGCCTCCAGTTCCTCGTTCATCACTGGGGGACACTGGATATAGGACAGAAATGCATCCAGTTCAGACTCCCGCTGGACACCCCAGATCGGCAGCACATTATCAAACCGGGCCAAATAAGCGTAAGCCGCCGCGGAATTGGTGATCAGACCGCCGGACAACGCTTTCATGGCTATAAATCCCATTCCCTTCTCCGCAGTCCTGTTCACCAGTTCGATATCCTTCTCCGTTGCCAGATAGCAGAAGGGAAACTGCAAGGTCTCATACAGCCCGCTCTCCACCGCCTCCATGGCCACGTTCAGCCGGTGATTGGTGATGCCGATATGGCGCACTTTGCCCCGGGTCCTGGCCTCCAGCATGGCCTCATACAGCCCCGTGCCGTCTCCTGGCTTGGGGCAGAAAGCCGGGTTGTGAAACTGATAGATATCAATATAGTCCGTCTGCAGATTATGCAGGGAAGTCTCCAGATCTTTCCAGAAATCCTCCGCATTGGAAGCGCCGGTCTTGGTGGCTATATACACTTTTTCCCGCATACCCGCGAAAGCCTCTCCCACCTTCTCCTCACTGTCCGTATACCATCTGGCGGTGTCAAAAAAGGTCACGCCACTGTCATATGCCTTGCGCAGCAGCCCCACTGCCTCCTGTCTGCTGATTCGCTGGATCGGCAGCGCCCCGAAAGCATTTTTCTCCACAGTAATCCCTGTTTTTCCCAATGTAACCTTTGCCATACTACCCTCTCCTATTTAATGTTCCGCATATCCCCCGCCCGCATACATTCTCTTGAGTAAAATCATGCCGTCTGGACTTCCTGATTTTACTCAACGCATATTCCAGGGATATGCTGTATGGAAGAAAAAAGGGTAAGCACACATATACACTTACCCTCTCTCATTACCTGTGTTATTGCATCATTTCCCTACTTCCTGATCAGCAGACTTTTACCTGTCATTTCGGCAGGCTGCTCTTTGCCCATAAGTTCTATCAAAGTGGGGATGATGTCCGCCAGACAACCGCCCTCCCGCAGTCCGTAGGCGGGATCCGCGTTCACCAGAATGAAGGGCACCTGGTTGGTGGTGTGGGCAGTGAAAGGCGCGCCGCTGTCATAGTCCACCAGCTGCTCCGCATTGCCGTGGTCCGCGCAGATGAACAGGACGCCGCCCACTTCCTTGACGGCCTCCACAGCCCTGCCCACACAGGCATCCACTGCCTCCACAGCCTTGATGGCGGCTTCCTCCACGCCGGTGTGGCCCACCATGTCCGGGTTGGCAAAATTGATGATAATCACGTCATACTTATCGCTGCGGATAGCCTCGCACAGTCTGTCACAGACCTCATAAGCGCTCATCTGGGGCTTCAAGTCATAGGTGGCCACATCCTTGGGAGAATTTACCAGCACCCTGTCCTCGCCGGGATTAGGTTCCTCCACGCCGCCGTTGAAGAAAAAGGTCACATGGGCATATTTCTCGGTCTCGGCAATTCTGGCCTGGGTCATATTATTAGCGGCCAACCACTCTCCGAAGGTATTGGTCACTGCCACCTTGTGGAAAGCCACCTCCTTATTGGGAATGGTGGGGTCATAATCGCTGAAGCAGACAAAGGTGATATCCTTTCTGGCCCCCCGGTCAAAGCCCTTGAAATCATCATCACAGAAAGCCCTGGTGATCTCCCTGGCACGATCCGGGCGGAAGTTGAAGAATACCACAGAATCTCCATCCTGCACGGTAACCGCAGACTTGCCGTCCTCCAGCGCCACAGTGGGCTTTACAAACTCGTCCGTCTCCCCCCTGTCATAGGACTTCTGGATACCGCAGACACCGCAGGCCGCAGTCAGCCCCTCTCCCTTGGTCATGGCATCATAGGCCAGTTTGACCCTGTCGTAATTGTTATCTCTGTCCATGGCATAGTAGCGGCCCATTACGGAAGCGATCTTACCGACACCGATCTTCTCCATCTCCGCCACCAGATCCTCGGCAAAACCTTTGCCGCTGGCAGGAGGCGTGTCACGACCGTCCAGAAAACAGTGTACATACACCTTGTCCAGTCCCCGTCTCTTGGCCAGTTCCAGCAGACCGTACAGATGGGTGTTATGGCTGTGTACGCCGCCGTCGGACAGAAGACCCATGAGATGCAGGGCGCTGCCGTTCTTCTTACAGTTCTCCACCGCCTTGAGCAGAGCAGGATTCTCAAAGAAAGTGCCGTCCATAATCTCCTTGGTAATCCTGGTCAGCTCCTGGTATACGATACGGCCCGCGCCCATATTCAGGTGACCTACCTCAGAGTTGCCCATCTGCCCCTCCGGCAGACCCACTGCCATGCCGCTGGCGTTGCCCCTCACCCAGGGGTATTCCTGCATCAGTTTATCCAAATTGGGCTTCTTGGCCTGGGCCACGGCATTGCCCTCGGTCTTTTCATTCAGGCCATAGCCATCCAAAATCATTAAAACTGTCGGTTTTTTGCTCATATTCCCTCCGTTTCCGCTCTTACAGAGCATGTTCATTCAGTATTTGGCTTTTCGTGGAAATTATACACTTTATTTCCAGGCCGCGCAACTGTATTTTTCATAGAGATCCTAACTTGCCTCTTTCCTGCATATCGCTGGCTGGCCTGCGATACTGGGTTAATGCGTATTTGGATGTGGAGCATCCGAACTTACTTCTTCCCTGCATATCGCTGGCTGGCCTGCGATACTGGGTTAATGCGTATTTGGATGTGGAGCATCCGAACTTACTTCTTCCCTGCATATCGCAGGCCGTGCCTGCGATACTGCATAAAGACGTATTTAGATGTGTAACATCCAAACTTAACTTTAGGGTTGAATTTGCTACTGTCCTGGGGTAAAATGGAAAAAATATTCCCCCTTGCGCGGTCTATGCGACGCACAGAAAGGAAACAATGGTTACTTTACTGACTAAAATCTTTATCAGGGACAGCAAAAACACATCCTCCCCCGCCGTGCGGCAGGCTTACGGCATGTTGTGTGGAACTGTGGGGATCGTACTGAATCTGCTTCTTTTTGCCGGGAAATTTTTTGCCGGGCTGCTCAGCGGCTCCATCGCCATCACGGCGGATGCCTTCAACAACCTGTCGGACGCAGGCTCTTCCATTATAACCTTGATCGGTTTTCGGATGGCGGGACAAAAGCCTGACCCGGGACATCCCTTTGGTCACGGGCGTATTGAATACATCTCCGGCTTTTTGGTTTCCCTGTTGATCCTGGTGATGGCTCTTGAGTTGATCAAGAACTCTGTGGAAAAGATCCTCCATCCCCAGGAACTGACATTTTCTCCTGTGATTGTGGTGATCCTTGCAGTCTCCATCCTGGTGAAATGCTACATGGCCCTGTACAATGCCCGGATCGGCAGGCAGATCGACTCCGCCGCCATGAAAGCCACCGCCACTGACAGCCTCAGCGATATGCTGGCCACTACTGTGGTGCTGGCGGCTACGCTGACAGCCCACTATGCCAAGCTCTCCATCGACGGTTACTGCGGCGTACTGGTGGGGCTGTTTATCCTCTATGCAGGCTTTCAGGCCGCCAGAGATACCCTTAATCCCCTGCTGGGCCAGGCGCCTGATCCGGCCTTTGTAAAGCAGATTGAGGAGATCGTCATGTCCTACGATACCATTCTGGGCATTCATGATCTGATTGTCCATAATTATGGTCCCGGTCGAGTGCTGATCTCCCTCCATGCGGAGGTGTCCGCAGACGGCAATCTGCTAAAACTGCACGACACCATCGACCTGGCGGAACACAGACTGCACAGCGAGTTGGGATGCAGCGCCGTGATCCATATGGACCCTGTCTGCATCCACGACGAGCAGACCCAGCGCCTGAAAATCATGGCTCAGCATGTGCTTTCCACTATAGACGAGAGGCTGACCCTCCATGATTTCCGCATCGTAACCGGCCCCACCCACACCAATTTGATCTTTGATGTGGTGACCCCCTATGATTTCGACTACAGCGACGCCGGGCTCTGCGAGTTGATTAACCGCCGTCTGAAGGAACAGGACGCCAGCTACTGCGCCGTCATAGAAGTGGACAAACAGATGCTATAGCCCTCAGCAAGGGTAAGTCACAATCCCCAGCAGCTGGCCCTGCCGCACACCCACGACGGCTTCCTTCCCCATGAATTCATTGCTGATTCCGATGGGAAAATCATTGGTAATCCTGGCATTGTCAAGTTCATACTTCATTCCCCGTATGTCCACCCCCAGGGCTTCTCCCTTCAGAGAAAACAGAGACAGGTATCCCTCCATGGACGGCGGAAAGCGCATCTCCTCGTCTTCCATCACAAAACACACCCCCGCCTTGTCCACCAGATATCCCACCGCTCCACGATGTCTTAAGAAAAGCAGACACTGGATATTGGCCACGGTGTGTTCCAGCCTTCTCCCTCCCACGGCTCCATAGAACACAAAATCCCTGTATCCACGCTCCAGAGCCAACCGAATGGCCGCCAGGGTGTCCGTGTCGTCTTTCTCCGGCTTCAGCCTGATCACCCGCTCCGGGCTTTTCGCCTCCCACTCGGCAATCCGTGCCAGCTGCCCGCACTTCACCGAATCAAAATCTCCCAGCACCAGATCCGGTTCCAGCCCAAGCCTCTCACAGTATTCCATCCCGCCGTCCACGGCGATCAGCAGGTCGTCCTGGGATACTTTGATCTCTGTCACGGACAGATCGCCCGCCGCGACAATCACACATCTCCCTGTCTGTTTCCCCATGTTCCAGTCTCCTCTTCTCTTGCAATTTTATTTATTTTACGCTATAACTGTATTGGGAAATATCTGGTTAGATTATGGCAGATTTTTCCCGTTATTGCAAGTGACGGATTTCGCGTCAAAAAGGAGCTGCTATCATGCAATATATCACGGATACATATCCCCCGGAAACGATAAAACGTATGGAGGTCATGGACAAGCGCTGCCGGCAGGCGGCGCGGGAATATTTTACCAAACGCTGCGAGTATTACCGGCAGTTCACCGGCGGCAGCTATACACGCGTCACGATTCGGGACCAGAAAACCCGCTGGGGGAGCTGTTCCTCCAGCGGCACCCTGTCCTTCAACTACCGGCTTATGTTTGCGCCGCCCCGGGTGCTGGACTATGTGGTGGTACATGAACTCTGCCATCTGATCCACATGAACCATTCCCGGGATTTCTGGAATCTGGTGGGCTTTGTCATGCCGGAATACAAAATACATCGCGCTTGGCTGAAGGAGCATGGCCGGGAACTGAATATTGAATACCATATGAAAAGGCTGAACCTGTTATAGGCTCAGCCTCGAAAGAAACACTCTAGCGATTCTCATTCACGAACACCTGCGCTCTGGACTGTATAATGTCCACCACATCCTGCACACTCTTCTGTCCGCTGAAGAAAGCCTCCGCCTCCTCCGTGATGATATTTTGGATATCCTCATTATAGTAGGCCGTGCGATCCACGGTGTAGATAAACTCGCAGATCGCGTCCACCTCTTCCTGGGTAAAGGGCTCTAAGACAATTTCCTCCCCATTAATATACCAAGTATCGTCGTAATACTGCTTATTGCCGTCCTCATCCGTCCAGTAGGACCTCTCCGTGGCCTCCTGTGCCATACTTAAGAATGCGGATTTCAGTACCGGCATGTCATAGAGCTGATTGCTGGTCTGGTATTCCTCGGTCAGGAACTGCCGCACAAACTGCCATGCTCCGTCCTTATGCCCGGACTTGGCGGAGATCATGAAGGTATAGCTGCCGGAATTGATGGTGGATCCGTTGGAGTCCGATGTGGGGAAGCCAACAAAGGATATTTCCTCACCGATATACCCCTTGATCTGATACTTACAGTCTCTGATATTGCCGATATACAGATCGTACAACAGGGCCTGGTTCTCCCGGTACTGGCTCTCATTATAAGAATAATCATAGTTTTCCCAATAGTCCTGAGGGTACTCTGTGGGAAGAGTCTTGGCATACTCCAGCATATCGATGAAACTCTGGGAGTTAAAATTACACTTGCCTGTCTCTATATCTATAAAATCCTGTCCCCCATAGCTCAACATATAATAGATATAGCTATCCCGCATCATATCTCCAAACGCCTTGGCACCCTCAGGCATGGTGGCAAGGACCGCCTCCACGTCCGCCATGGTCCAGGACTGAGGTTCTCCCACCAAAGATTTTTTTGCAATCATGGTGCGTACATTGAAACTGGGAACCGCCGCATACAGCTTTCCGTTCACAGAGTAGGCATCCCACACATTCTGCAGATACTCCAGCTTACCCAACTCCTCGTCAGCCTTAAGCAGTTCACCGATATCCGCCAGCAGCCCCTTGGATACATAGTTGCCATAACTGCTCATATTGTTAAGCAGCATGATGTCCGGCATCTGGCCGCTGGTAATGTCACTGTTGAGTCTGGTCTGCCCTGCCGTCCAGTCCTCATTGGTGTTGTAGGTACTGTAATCCTTCACCGTAATTCTATACTGATTGCTGGACTTATTGAATTCTATGACCTTCGTCTTTACATCCGAATTCACATACTCCCCGCCCAGCACCAGCACTTCCTTGTCCGGAATATCTTTCGGATCCACATAGGTAAAGTACGCGCACTTCTGCTCCCAATTCTCAATATCGTTATAGATTGCCACAAAATGCTTGTCATCAACTATCTGCACATACTGTATATTGTTGGTGGGCAGATCCGAATTAATATAATTCATGATCATCTTGGGCTCTGCATCACCGATGTTCAAAGTATACACACCCAAATTGTCGGTCAGCAGCAGATCGGTATTGCTGCCCTTGCGTACACTATAATTGTTGGCATAAGGGAACTCTGTCTGCTCCCCCATAACGCCTGCTTCCAGGTCATAGCTGGCAAGATAGCACTTGGTCCAATTCTCGTCGTAACTCATAACCATCAAAGTGCCGTCGTCCTTGGTAAAGATCGTATTCACACGTTCAAAAATGCTCTGATCCAGATCCTTGCGGCTTATCTCCTTGCCGTCAGATCCGTAAAGCACGGCCTCATACTTGCTTCCCCCCATTATCGCCAAGGCTCTGCCCTCGCCGCCGTCCAACAGATAATTGCAATAGGTGTACCCATCCGGATTGGCATTGTCAATCCGCTCCGACCACAGCAGCTTTCCCTCCATATCCCAGCAATTCAGGTAATATCTGTCCTCATAGATATAGTTCTCCGGATCGGAGTCATCTTCAAAGGCGGTATTTTCCACCACATAGATATACCCGCCCTTTGTGAAAACGGTGTTGTTGATCCAGCTTTGGTTCTCTTCCCTGTCCGGCCCTGTAAGTTCCACAAAATTTTTGTCAGAGCCGTCCGCATTGGACACATAAAAGCCAAAAACGCTGTTCGAGTTCCCCTCATCATCCCAAGAATACTTGGTGGTCATCAGATACAGCTTATCATTCTGGAAAATCATATCATTGATATTTTCCTCATTGCTAATCTGGGTGACCTCCTGGAAAGTATACACATTTTCCTTGGCCAGCTGACTGTTATCGTCCTTGCCGCCTCCACAGGCGCCAAGGCCAAGAGCCATAACCGCCGCAAGGCCCAGAGCCAATCCTCTCTTCAAAATTCCTTTTCTCATAATCTCCTCTTTTCTTAATTTAGAGTTCCGCATCTGCCCTCATCATCGTTTTCCTGATTTCTTTCTGTCCGCCTGAAATTCTCTATCCAGTTTACGGCGTCTGCGCTCTTCCTGTTTCTGTTGACGGCGTTTCTGCTTTTCCTCCGAGTCGTCATCCAGCCAGGATTTTTCCTCCTTGCCTTTCCCGCTTTTACGCTGCTCCCTGCGTCTGTCGCCGGCTCGCTGCCATTTGTCCTGCAAAGCCGCCAGCACTGTTCTGGCAGTCCAGGTCTTATTCTTCCACCGAATTACAATCCAGACCAGCACCACCCCCGAAGGGTAGATCAGAAAGAGCATCTGAAACAGGGTAAGCAATGCCAGAATATCCTCATAACCCCTGGCCACATTCTCCCAATAGGGGTAAATGATGGCCTTGCCGTTCATGGACCGTGTGCCGAAGTCAAACAGCAGCAGCAAACGCTTCCCTATCCGATAGCGGCTGCTGTTCTCCAGCACCTCCACCTCTTTCTCAGGAGTGCCCAACTGCTCCCGCACATAATTCTCCGCATACTGTTTAACCGGGTTAGGCATGACAATCTCAAAATGATTAATGCCGCCGCTCTTCCCATAGGCGCTCAATGTCTCATAGGACACGAAAACCCTGGTTCCGTCCAGCCCCGCCGCCTCATAGAGCTTCCCGCTGGGACGCTCCACAACGCCGATAACCATATGGGGCCTGCCTGCTATGTTCACGGTCATACCTACCACATCGGTAGATCCAAAAAGCTGCCAGGACGCGTCTCTGTCCAATATCACGTAATCCTGCATCAAATCATTGCCGGAAAAATAGGAACCATTAAGCAGCAGAGGTTGGTGAAACAGAAAAAAGTCACCGCCTATGCCCAAGGCGTCCGCCTCTATGGAGCCCCTGTCGGTAGACAGGGTGATGGTGCCGTCCGCGCTGTAGGCGTCGGCCCAGAGCCTGGCGCCGGGATTAGGTGAGTCCTGTTCAATGGATGCTTCCTTAAGCGCATTATCCAGCGAATGCTCAAAACTCTCTATGCTGTCCTGTGTGATCTTTGCATTGGGGGAAAAGAAACAGCTGACCTGCGCCACTCCTCCCTCACTGTCCCAGCGCCGGGCAACTTGCTGCTCTGTCTGCCTTCCCGCAAGCAGGGCAATCACGCCGGTCAGCGCCAGAAATATTATCACAGAGATCACAGTTGATATTCCCAGCTTTATCTGTCTGCCAGATAAAGATCTCAACCATTTTTTCATAAAAACTCCCGTTCCCTAATTGTTTGCCAGTCTCACCTGCTTACCGGCCTCCACAGGTTTTGTGGAAGTGGTAATGACATACATGTATGACTCCACGGCGCCACTGACTGCCGACTTAGTATCATCCGATGCCAGCACCTCCACATCTACGCGGCTAGCGAAATACCGGGTGCCGATGGGTGAACTTTTCGATGTAATCACCAGGATGAACTTGCCGTTGGAATCCTCCCTGATTGCGCTGTTAGGTACAAGATAATCATAATTTGCACTCTTCGATCCCACAGTCACGTTCAGACTCTGGCCGGCGATCACGCTTTCCCCGGTCACGTCAAAGGTCAGCAGTTTATTCTGTCCCGGATTGTTGGGATCGGGCTTGATGCTGGCCAGGGTCACTTGAATATCATCATTCCTCCAGGCATTCACAAGTTCTGCCGGATCCCCCACGGACACCCTTGTGGCCTGCTGGTTGGTCACGGAAAAGCTCATGGTGTAACCCTTGCCCTCGGGCTGCATGGTAAACACTATGCCGTCAGAAGGGGTCTCCACACCGGATTTCACATTGATAGAGGTGATCAGACCGGAGATGGGAGCGGTTATCTCACCACCCATGGCATCACTGGTCAACTTATCCACTTTCGCCTGGGCCTCCTCCACGTCCTTCTGAGCGTTGGCAATGGCATCCGTAAGTTCACTCAACGCATAGGTATCCCCTATGTTCTTTATTAAATCATCATAGGCCGTCTTTTTCAACTCAAAATATGCCTGGGCGTTCCCGAGTGACAGCTGCGCAAACGCCTTCTGCTGGTTTAGAGTATTGTCCAGATCCGCAGTGCCCTTCTTGGCATCCAGAGCCGCCTGAGCATTTTTTAAATTTTGCTCTGCCGAACGCTGTCTGCTCTCCAAGCCGATCACATTCTGGTTGGCCGTCAGGCGCTGGGAGAGCAGATTATCCAGCCGGGAGGCATCACCGCTGCTCACACTTATAGCCGCTTTCTCCTGCTCTATCTGGGCATCCAGAGATGTGAGCCAGTTCCGAGCGCCGGTCAAATCATTTTCAATGACATTCAACTCCGCCTGGGCCTCGTTCACCGCCTTAGTCTCCTTGCTCACATCGGCGCTGTAAGGATTGTAGGCCAGCTGCATGTCAATATTCGCTATTACAGTGTTCCACTCGTCCACCTTGGTCTGGGCCGCCTCCATCTCATTCTTGGCAGAATAGATCTGGCTTAAGTAACCGCTCACAGTTCCGGTATCACCTGCGTTCTGCATGATGGAAACCTCATAGTTCCCTGTCAGCAGCTGCTTTTCAAAGTTAAACTGTGCCGTCTCCAGCGCCTGCTGTTTCTGCTCCAGATCCGTCTTGGCCTGATCCAGCTGCTGGCTGTCCGCCTCTGTCAGAGTACAGAGCACCTGGCCTGCTTCCACCTTGTCTCCAACCTTGACCTCCACGCTGGCCACTTCCCTGACTTCCTTGATCTTTACATTGTAAGGATCGCCGCTTTCCACAACTCCCATACCTCTGATCTTGGCTGTGATGGAACCGCTCTCCACATACTGGGTCGCCACCTCCGGCAGGGAATAATTCTGAATCGTATTAGAGAAAAAAGTTAAAAGCAGCAGAATAATCAAAAAAACAATCGCCGCATTTTTGACCCATTCTTTTCTCTTACTTCTGTTCTCGTCCATTGTATTAACCATACCCTTTCTTTTAACATTAACCTTTTACACCGCCCTGGTAAGTAATGCCATCCACCAGATACTCTTCTCCGTACAGGAACACCAGCAAGCCGGGAACCATATAGATTGTGGCCACGGCAAAAGCCAGGCCGATCTCGCCGGAATTGATTTTGCTCAGGAACACTGACAAGGGGTGCATCTCCGCGTCCGCAAGCAGAATCAATGGCTGCTCCACCATATTCCAGTAGTCGATAAACACCAGAATCGCCGCCGACGCGATGGCCCCCTTACACAGCGGGAAACACACCTTGGCAAAAATCTGCCACTCCCCGGCGCCGTCTATCTGCGCCGCCTCCACCAGCGATATCGGAATACGCCGCATAAACTTGGTAAGCAAAAACACCGCAAAGGGAGAAAAGATACCCGGCAGCCAGATCGCCCACCTGGTGTCCAGAATATTCAACCAGTCAGACACCAGATAGTTGGGTACCAATGTCACCTGATAGGGCATCAACATCAATATGATATAAAGGAAGAAAATAATCTCCCTGATCCGTCCCCGGTATCTGGAAAACCCATAGGAAGCCAGGGTTGCCACAGTCAGCTGGAATACCACAATAGGTCCCACCAGAATCACCGAGTTCCAGAACTTAAGCAAATACTCCGGACTTTTGAACAACACAGTCACATACTGGCTGAAAGATACCATGTCCGGTATAAATTTAAGCGTCACCTTCTCCGCTATGTACACCTTGCCTCCTGAAGAGGTGGTGGCAAAGACCATTCCGTAATTGGAACTGATCTCCGATGAGGACATGAAGGAGTTGGTGATGGTCAGCACAATGGGCATCAGGAACAGAATCGCAAAAAAGGCGGCAAACATGGTGCCAAAGCCCCTTTTCGTGTAGGACCAGATACGGCGCCTCTTGGCGGCCTTCCTGGCTCTCTCCCGCTCTGCCTCCCAAGGCTGCAGAGTTTTCTTAGGCTTGCTCATCCCTCCACGTCCTTTCCGAAGTGATTCTCCACGATGAACAGGAAACCGATGATTAGCACCATAACAATGGACATCAGTACAGCCGCCGAGGAAAGCTTCTGATAGTCAAGGTTCCGGAAAGTATTGTTCATGAAAGTCTGCAGCATATAGATACTATCTACGGGATAGTCCCCCGACAGCAGATAAATTTCGCGGAATACCTTAAAGGAATTAATCAGTGACATAATCGCCACAAACAGTATGGTGGATGACAGATACCGTATCTTTATTTTGAAAAAAGTCTGTAATGCCGTGGCGCTCTCCATGCGGGCCACCTCCAGAATATCCTTGGGGATACTGGCTAGGGCAGCCATGAACAGGATCATATTGTAGCCCAGGTTCTTCCACAAAAACAGGATCGTCAGTACAATACGCCCATAGGCAGACTTAAACCAGTCTATGGGCCCCGCTCCAACTACGGCTATCATATCGTTGACCACGCCATTATAGTGAAAAAGAACCTGCCAGATCAATACCACCGATGCCACCGGCACCATCATAGGACTCAGGAAAAATGTCCGAAACTGGCTCCTGAACGGAATCTTTGACTCCAGCAGGATAGCCAGCAGCAGAGACAACACAACCGCCAGCGGCACCGAAACTCCGGCGAATATGGCTGTATTGGAAACTGCCGAACGGAATGCCGCATTGCCTATTATATTCTTAAAATTATCCAAAAATACGAAATTGCGACTGATAGGATTATCTACCATCGAATAATAAATTATTACGATGAAGGGGATCACGAAAAAGGTCATCACCCCCAGGAAGCTGGGGGCAATAAACACCCCCGAGCTCCTCTTGACCCTCTTTAACCGTTTGCCCATACTGATATGGGTCTTTTTTTCTTTTAACTTCTTCAAGGCTTCTATGCCTCCTTAGCTGTTCTCACTCACATAGGTCTGCACCCGGCTCTGAATCACGTTCGCCACATCCTGGGCGCTCTTCTGGCCCTCAAAATAACCTTGCGCCTCCTCCTGAATGATATTAAGTATAGTCTCATCATTGTTGGTTGCCGCCACCGAAGAATCAATCAACTCTCTCACCGCCTGCACCTGCTCCGGCGTTGCGGCATAGACCTCACACTCCCAGTCATCATAACCCCAGGTAACCTTAGGTTGGATCATAGGATCCCCATTCTCGTCCAGCATGATATCCCCGTTCTCGTCATAGGCTCCGTTCTCTTTCATAGCAATCTCAAAGGATTCCTCCAACATATCCTTGCGGATGGGGAAATAGCTGTTTCCGCGCCACTCTGACACTTCCTCATACTGCAGCATGGACTCGATAAAAGACCATGCGCCCTCGGGATTTTTGCTCTTGGTAGTAATGGCATAGCAGTTCTGGCCGTTGATGCGATTGCCGTTGCTGCCATCCACCGTGGGATAGCCGATAAAGGTTACGGGCTCATTGAACATCAGGGAGTACATCTGCATCTCTGTCATCTCATAAATATTTATGGCATTGAGCAGAATTCTTCCATCCGATATCTGCTTGGGAAGACTATCTCCCTCTCTATCCCACTCGGTCTCTGTCTCAAAAGTATTGGCAAACTCCAGAATTTCCAGAAATTCCTGACTGTCAAAGCTACACTTTCCGGTGCTGTAGTCAATGAAGGCATCGCTGCTGTACTGCAGGCAGGTGTTCAGCATACTGCCCTTGGAAGAATATTCAAACAGTTTTGCCTCCGGATACTGGGCCGCAAATTCCATAATATCTTTGATGGTCCAGCTGGTGCGCTCACCCAGTTGAGAGGTGCGTCCCATGATGGTGGAGATGGTAAAACCAGTGGGGACGCACACCAATCTGTCCCCGAAAGTATAAGCATCCAGTACGGATTCCATCAGCTCCTCCTTTTTCACGGAACTGTTCTCCAGATAAGGGGTCAAATCCGCCAAAAGACCTTTGGACACATAGGAATTTACATTGCCGTAGGACAGGTCTATAATATCCGGGCAGTTGCTGCTGGTGATAGCATTGTTCAGCGCAGCCATGGCGTCCTGATATTTGGTTTCCGTCCACTCGGTGCTCTCGTCAAAATAAGTAACAATCTTGACCTTATAAGTATCACTCCGCTTATTAAAATTCACTACCGCCTGCTGAATATTCTGATCGGAGAACATGGTGGCAAGGGTTATGATCTTCTTTTCCGTCACCTTGGCCGCCTCCGTCTTGGTCAGATAGGCCACCTCCTTGGTATTGTCGCTCCAGTTCTCGGAGTACACGGCAATCCGTCCGTCCTCCATGGGCTGAATCATCTGCACATAGCTGCCATTGATATCACAGTCTGTCCAGGTCAGTATCTCCTCCGTCTCCTCCGTCTCCAAGTCATATTTCCAGAGCCTGGTGCCGTCGTTGACCAAAAGACCGCCTCCCGGGGCCGGATTCAGAGAATTGTTGTTGTAGGAGGAGGGCATACCGCCGTGAGGGTTACCCAGGGTCTTGTTCGTCAGATCCACCTCCAGACATTCCATACCCCCATCTCCGTGACGGGTGACCAGTACTGTTCCGTCTTCCGTCGCACCGATGGCGCTGATCCAGTCTGTGCCCGTATCTATCTGTGCCAACAGGTTCGCGTCCTTGTCAATGACTACAATAAAAGAATTGGCTCTGTCCATGCCGCTGCTGCTCACATTCATGTACAGCCTTCCCTCATTATCCATCACTGCATTCTGCACATAAGTGCTCTCCGCGCCCTCCAGAGACAACGCCTCAGAGATGTCCTCACTAAGGAGCTGCTTCCCCTCCGGGTCAAATCTCATCAGATAATTGGTCTGGGTGTAATTGCCCTCCTCGTCTGTCTTGGAAGCATTTATCAGGCAGACCACATTATTGTCAGAATCAAACAGCAGGCCGGTCATGGGATAGGAATAGTCCGCTCCCTCTATGTTCAGGTTCAAAGGCAGTTCCACCATCTCCCCTGTCTCCAGATTCCTGCGATAGTACTTCTGTACGCTTTCCTCCGTCTCTTCATCCCAGTAAGAAGAAGAAAAATACAACTCTTCTCCCCGCAGAGTGGGCCCGCTTACATTCTGCACACCCTCCATAGCTGTCAGATCCACAAACTCAGGCACATAGACGAAGCCCTCAGGTGCCACCTGCTGCTCTCCATTGCCGCAGGCTGCCAACGATAACACCAGCGCCGCAGCCGTTGTAAGAGCAAGTATCCTCTTTATAAAACTTTTTTTCTTCATACTCTCCTCCATTTCTTATTTAAAACATCGTGTAGTTCTACTTCCAAATCGGTGATGAGGAATTAACCGCCTCGGTGTCCATACTGTATCCTATTATCACCAAATACAGTATAGCACAGCTGTATACAAATTGCATCTTAAGACTTCATGAATAATTCTTAAGATTTATTTACGATTATGCAACATTCTGTTCATTATCTGCACTGAGGGAACCGTCTCTCAGAATCAGCAACGCCACCAGAGCCATGGCTGCCGCCCCGATGACGGCATACCAGACTACCCCCTCCGGAATCCAGGCATACATCACATCGCCGAAAAGGGCAGACATGCCGTTGAACACCAGATGCGCCAGCATCCCCGGAATCACGCTGTGATACTTCTGACACAGATATCCCAGCGCCAGGCCGATGACGAAAGCATAGATACCCTGAACCAGATTCATATGGTAGATTCCAAACAGCAGCGCCTGCAAACAGTTGGCGATCCAGAACGCCGCTCTGGGATTCTTCATGCCGTACACGGCCTTGCGGGCATAATGAAACGCCACCCCCCTGAAAATCAGTTCCTCCCCCAGAGGGGCCAGAAGCACAGCCGCCGCATTGGACCAGACATCACTGCCTATTCCGGCGTTTTCCATCAACTGCTGGTAGTTTTCCAACACTTGGGGAACCAGGATATAGACCAGCTGAAGCAGACAATTAATTCCGTAGTTCAACCCTATTGCGATGATAGCCACTAGGAGCAGCGTCCGGGGAGCAAACACCCTTCTGGCTGACGCCCCGGTGATCTTCTGTCTGCCACAGCCAAAATAAAACCAGGGGACGAATACTATCAGAAGCAGCACTCCTACAACTACCAAAATAATACCCATGATCCCTCCCATATCGGCCATAATGTTCTCCATGACCAGACTGGGGTCGGTCTGTCCGTTCATCGCCGCCTGTATTCCCGCTATAAATGAATGAGGCAGTATAACCGCCACACTCGCCACTATCTGCGTACCCAGCGCCACCAACAATGCCAAAACGCTGAGCCCGATCCATCCGGTTCTCTTTGCTGCTGTCATAATTCTTCTCCTTATTCATTACTCAACATATTTACCGTATTTAAGAAAAGCAGAAAGAAATCCGTTCTGCCAGATCTCTTTCTGCCCATATCTGTTGTTACGATGAAGCTGTCTATTGGCCCATCTGCGCGGCAACTTCCGCCGCAAAATCCTCGTTCTTTTTCTCCAGACCTTCTCCGGTCTCAAAACGTACAAATCTCTTGATTTTCAGATCCGTTCCATTCTCCTTGGACACCTGAGCCACATACTGGGATACTGTCTGCTTGCCGTCTTCAGCCTTCACATATACCTGCTCTAACAGGCATACCTCTTTCAACTCCTTTTTCAGACGACCCTCGATAGCGCCCGCAATAACATTCTCAGGCTTACCTGCCATCTTGGGATCCTGCTCAATCTGCGCGGCAATAATCTCCCTCTCATGAGTCTTAAATTCCTCGGATACCTCCTCCGTAGCCACATACTTGGGATTCAGCGCAGCCACCTGCATAGCCAGATTGGTCAGCGCCTCCTTCACTGCGTCATTCACCACTTTGGTCTCAGCCTCAACGATTACGCCGATACGACCGCCGCCGTGTACATAAGATACCACACAACCGTCCTTGGCAACTACCTTCTCGAATCTTCGAATGCTCAGCTTCTCACCGATCACAGCGATCTTATCCACAAGAGCTTCCTGCACGGTCTTGCCCGGCTCGGCATTCCACTGCTCCGCCAGAAAAGCATCCATATCTGCCGACTCAGTTGCCACAGCCTGCTCTGCCACAGCCTCCACAAACTGCTGAAAAGTCTCATTCTTGGCTACAAAGTCGGTCTCGGAATTTACCTCCACCACAGCGGCCACTTCATCTCCTCTGGTGGCGATGCGGCAAATGCCTTCCGCCGCGATTCTTCCTTCCTTCTTCACCGCCTTGGCCTGGCCGCTCTTTCTCAAAACCTCCACGGCCTCATCCATATTACCGCCCGTCTCATTCAGGGCCTTCTTGCAATCCATCATACCTGCGCCGGTCATCTCACGCAGTTCTTTTACCATTGCTGCGGTAATCTCTGCCATAATATTCACTCCTCCTATATGAAGATTATCAATCTTGAAGATTAGCAATCTTCCATTCCACATCTATCGGATCAATGCCGTTTAAGCCTCTTCCGCTACTTCCTCGATATCGGTTGCCTCTGTCTGTACATCCTCCGGGGTATATACAGCCTCACCCTGGTTGGCTTCGATCACGGCATCAGCCATCTTGGACACGATCAGTTTCACGGCTCTGATCGCATCGTCATTGCCGGGGATGATGTAATCCAACTCTTCAGGATCACAGTTGGTGTCGCCGATACCGATCAGGGTGATGCCCAGAGAGTGAGCCTCCTGTACGCAGATCTTCTCCTTCTTGGGATCAACCACAAAAATTGCATCGGGGATCCTGGTCATATCCTTGATACCGCCCAGATTCTTCTCCAGCTTCTCCCACTCCTTCTTCAGCTGAATAACTTCCTTCTTGGGCAGCACATCAAAAGTGCCGTCGGTGGACATTGTTTCAATGGTACGCAGTCTCGCAATACGGGACTGAATGGTTTTGAAGTTGGTCAGCATACCGCCCAGCCATCTCTCATTGACATAGTACATGCCGCAGCGCTCGGCCTCAGTCTTCACTGCGTCCTGCGCCTGCTTCTTGGTGCCGACAAACAGGATTGTACCGCCCTGTGCCGCAATCTCGGAAACGGCCTTGTATGCCTCGTCCACCTTGACTACAGACTTCTGCAGGTCAATAATGTGGATGCCGTTTCTCTCGGTGAAGATATAAGGAGCCATCTTAGGGTTCCATCTTCTGGTCTGGTGTCCGAAATGAACACCTGCTTCAAGTAACTGTTTCATGGAAATAACGCTCATTTTTCTACCTCCGTTTGGTTAACCGGCCCGTGTCCCGGCGCCGTCCTCCGCACTTCCTTCTCTCTGCCGCGGCTGCGTTAAACCTTGGCCGACTCTGACCGCTATCCCGGCTGGCGGAACACCACTGTCAAATAGAAGTGCGTGTGTTTTTTCACAACATTGCGAGTATATCACAAAAAGAACTTTTTGGCAAGGTCTTTTATCGCAAATTACAGATAATCCGGGCAATTTCCTCCTCGGCAGTTCCCAAAGGGATTTCATATGTACCTGTACCGATGGAATGATCAAACCCGTTTTCACAGAGATACCTGTCAAAGGCCCAGTAATCCTCCACCAACCCCAGTTCTTCCAGATTCTTACTGACAGTCACGGAACTCTCTCCCCGGTTGATCACCAGAGTGACCACATCTCCTGCCGGAGCGAGGCTGGCCGCAGGCTGGGGTGTGGGGCTGGCCGTAGGCTTTGCCGCAGGCTGGGGTGTAGGACTGGCCGTCGGCTTTGCCGCAGGCTGGGGCGTGGGGCTGGCTGTAGGCTTTGCCGCAGGCTGGGGTGTGGGGCTGGCCGTCGGCTTTGCCGCAGGCTGGGGTGTGGGGCTGGCTGTAGGCTTTGCCGCAGGCTGGGGTGTGGGGCTGGCCGTAGATTCCGCCGCAGGCTGGGGCGTCGGACTGGCCGTCGGCTTTGCCGCAGGCTGGGGCGTGGGGCTGGCCGCAGGCTGGGGCGTCGGACTGGCCGTCGGTTCCGCCGCAGGCTGGGGCGTGGGGCTGGCCGCAGGTTCCGCCGTAGGCTGAGATGTGGGACTGCCTGTGGATGCCGCTGTGGACCAATATGTGGGACTGACCGTGGGATCCGCCGCAGGACTTACCTCCGGTGATGCAGTGGCAAGTTCTGACAGCACTCCCTGCTGTTCCCTCATACCCAGCTGAGCCGCCCTCTCACGAATTTCCTCGTCTGTCATCTGCGCCTGTCCCTTCTGGCTGTAGCCCATCAGCAGCGCCGTCACAATAATGCCGATGCCCAGGGCACGCAAATAATATTTTAAACCTGTCCTATTCATGAATTATTTCTTCCTTCAAACAAATCAATAACCAGTTTTACTTCACCTACGCCCAGGTCCAGCTGTTTGGCAATGGTCACATCGGAGCGTCCCTGGCGGTGAAGTTCCAGGATCTTATCATTTTTATTGCTATAGCTCTCTGTCCCCTGCAACTCCTGCTGGGACTGGACGGGAATCTCCTCTTCAGGGAACTGCTCCGGCTGACTGTTCTCCTCTTCCGTCTCCTCTGCTATGGTCTGAAAAGCCGGCGCCACCACTTGGCGGACCATTTGGGTGGCCGCCTCAGTTTCCCGCAGAGCAATCTCCGCCTCTCTGGTAACCGCCTCCACCTCCCGGCTGGCGATTTCCGCCTCCTTAACCTTCCGCTCCATTTCCGAAGCCGTATTCTTCAGACTATCATGCTTGGCATTGAGCATGTCATACAGGAATGTGATTTCCTGCTGGCTCTTATTGATCTGCCCCAGTACAGTATCCGAGTACTCGTTTACCGCCATGATTTTCTCATTGGATATTCTCTCCAGAGTACGCTCCGTCTTCTCCATGGAATCTTTTATGGCTTCTTCCACTGTGTCATCCACCTGGGCGCGTATCCTCTCCAGTTCCTTGTCAACCAGATCGCTTATTTCATCTTTAGCTATCTCCATGCTGTGTGCCGGGCTGTCTCCTTTTCCGCTTGGAATCAGAAAACTGGCTGCAAAAACAAGAGCTCCTATGACGAGGAGTACAATCTCCATACTATTCATATTCCTATATTCCTCTTTCCCGCATATCGCAGGATTCCCCTGCGGTATCGCACCAACTATATTTTCATATCAAAGCCCTGGCGCGGATGATCCTTTATCACCATCTGCTGCGCAGGCTCCGTCCCCTTGCGTTTTCTGCCGCCGTCTCCGTGGTATTCATTGCTTCCCTTTTCCCGGGCATCCTGCCGCTTATTCTTCCACTCAGCTTCCTCGCCGGATCGCACCTGCCTGGCCTTCTGCTGGTTATCTTCCTCCCGGTTCTGGCCGATGCTGACCTGATTCATATACCCCTTATTGTCCTCATTCTGCTTGATTGTCGAATAATCCTGCACTCTGGCGATTGTTGCGTTTTGAATTGCGCTTACAGCCATAAAACCATCCCTTTCTCAAAAAGCATTCCTTCAACCCTATAGACCAACCATCTTCACATCTCCGCCGATCCGCTTGAAGCGGCAGTGCTGGTAACTACTGCGCAGGGACAGGGAGACATCCTTGATCACTATCACCGTGCCGGGAAACGCTTCCCCCGTAATTTCCACATAGGCATCATTCTGATCCTCAAAGGCAGCCTGCAACTCCTCCCATTTGCTGCTCTTCTCCTGGAGTTCTTTTCTCTTTGAATCGGTGAGGGCCACCAGGGAGCGAATATATTTTAACTGCTCCGGAGAAAACTGGACACCTTTTGCCCTTTTCTCTGCGAAATTAGTCAGAATCGGCTGTGTCTTCTTGATCACCTTCTGTATCTCCTGCAGTTCCTCCTGCAGCGCCTGGTACTCTGCCTTCAGACTCGGATTCACTCCCACCTCCACCAAGGTGGATGCTCCCAAACCGGCGCCCAAAGTCTTGGCGCTGACCCTGTAGTTGGCACACACATGGCCTCCGGTGATATTTCCCCGCCTGCCGGTGACAGTAATCTCGCTTCCCGCCATAACCTTGCTGTGCAGGATGGATTCTGCGGATACATAACCCGACGCGTTAGCAGTTGAATTTTCCAAAAACTTAGCTATAATATTGCCGCCTGCCTCCAGACGTCCTTTGCTCATTCCATTCATGCCCCTGGTGATTACGATATCACCGTCCGCACGGATAAAGGCGCCTTCCACCACGCCCTTGACAATCACATTGCCCTGCGCAATCACACTGAACCCGGAGCAGACATTGCCATTCACCTGAACACTGCCCTCAAATTCTATATTTCCAGTACTGTTGTCCACATTCTCCACTTCATACAGATCGGACACAAACACCTGGTCGTCCACTAATGACACACAGCCGTCCACCTGGGAAGATATGGACATGCGATCTTCCGACTGGAGCACATTTTTACCAAAACGCAGAGTCGCCCGCTTCACCTTCCGGGGCTTGATCTGTACTCCCGCCACATTATAGCCACACTCTCCGGGATCCTCCGGAATAATCTGAGCCAACAGATCGCCCTTCTTGCAGTGGTTAATGGTATTCAAGTTAAAAAAGTCTACACTGCCATCCTCTTTTAACGTGGGAACCGCCTGGGGATCCGTATTGAAAAAATATTGTATCTGCGCATCCTTGCCATGGCGGGGAGGCTTTCCTTCTGCCACCACCAGGTTCTTACAATACTCACCCTTGCGAAAATGTCTTTTCAGCAACTCCTGATTCAGCCCATAAACGATTTTCTTAAATTGCATATCCTTTATAAATTCATCCATGGACATACGCTGTCCTGTCTCGGAGGGCGGATAGAAACGCGCTGTCACGGTCATGGAATCCTCGCTGACCTCCAACAGATAACTCTCTTGCTCCGGCGGACAACTGCCCAGTCCCACCATCACAATCTGCACTGAGTCAGCGTTCACAGCCCTTTTTAACATTGCGATGTCACAAGTTAAACCACGCTTTCCCAGATAGTCCGTCAACTCATTTATCTGTATTGCCTCCCCACCGTCCCGAGGCGGTACGCACTTTATTCCAAAACCATTTTGGATATTCACCAATTGAAAATAACCGTTCACAGCCATCCCTTGCTTCCTCCTATCTAAAATTCCGTAGATTCCTGTAGAGTACAGAAATCCGCTGATTTGTCATTCAGAAGTATCCCTAACGGTTCCCAAGAATACCCATATAAATTCCCATCTTTCCTCTCATTTTCTGAAGCGCTCTGGTATGCAGCTGGGAGATCCGGGATTCCGAAACCCCCAACACATTGCTGATCTCCTTCAGCGTCAAGTCCTCATAATAATAGAGAGTGATAACCTTTTTCTCTTTTTCTGTAAGCAGTTCCAGCGCTTCTCCCAATATCTTGGCCAGCTCCTGCTTCTCCACATTTTCCTCCGGGCTCAAAAACCTCGCCGCCGTATGCTGACCACTGTCCTGCGATATCTCGCTGCCTTGCTCAATATACTCGTTCAGAGATACCAGCCCCGTGATCTTCATCTGGGACTGCCAATCCAAATACTCATCATCCGTGATGCCCAGACCCTGGGCTATCTCCTCATCGGTGGCACTCCTCCCGGTCTCTGTCTCTATCTGACGTATCACTGTATCAATCTGCTTCTGCTTCTGCCGGATGGTTCTGGGAATCCAGTCCATCTTACGGATTTGATCCAGTATGGAACCTCTGATCCGCAGACTGGCATAGGTTTCAAATTTTACTTCCTTGAGAGTGTCAAACTTGTCAATCGCATCTATCAGACCAAAAATACCATAGCTGACCAGGTCATCATATTCCACATTGTAGCCAAGGTACATGCTCAGTCTCCCGGCTACAGTCTTGACCAAAGATGCATATTCCAGAATAATCTTTTCACGAAGCTCCGGCGTTCTGGTTTTCATATATTCTTCCCAGAGCTTCTTTCTGCCTGCATCATCCATGGCGCTCTCCTTTCTGCATTACCTGCTGTTTATCCCATGTCCTTATTCTATCGCCGCAGAATCCGTTTCACCTTCCACTGCTTCCTCCTCTTCGGGCAATGCAGTTTCCGCCGCCAGCCGTTTTTCATTCTCACTGTCAAAATAATTTAAAACACTGCACAATATCCATCCCAATCCATAGAACAACAGCATGGCTCCCAAAAGGGTCGCCATTCTGAAAAGAAGACTTTCTCCCCGAACCATGGTAAACAGGCAGCAGATAACTCCTGAGACCAGCATCATAATTACCGGTATTAATTTTCTCTTCATGTCTACCTCTCTATACGTACCGCAGGACGGCCTTCGCCCCGGCACTATCCAGTATTGCCTTTTCCCTATATAACGGTCTCATTCCGGCCCACCGCACGTATATGAAAATCTCCAGTCTCCGGGAAAAAGGTAACTGTCCTTCCGTAATTGGCCCCTGTGTCCGCAGCCAGCAGCGGGATATTCAGCTGCTTCAAAATCGCCCTGGACGCCGCCGCATTGCGCTCACCCACATTCATCAAATTATTCTTGCTCATGGATTGGAACATGGTGGCTCCCCCGGCTATCTTTGCAACCATCCTGGCCCTGGAAGCCCCCAGCCTCTCCATCTGGCGCACCAATTCCACAATACCGGTATCCGCAAACTTTGCAATATTTTGATTGCCCCGTATAGACGTACTGTCTGGCAACATAATATGCGCCAGACCGCCGATCCCTGTTTTGGGGTCTCTTATGGCAATTCCAATACAGGATCCAAGCCCCAAAGTAATTAAACCATCCGGGCTCTTACAAGTCTTTAAATCCGCCATGCCAACTGTAATGATATTACCCATCCGTACATTCCGCCTCCTCGCTTAACCCCTATACAATACCCAGTGCTGATAAAATCTTTTGATATGATGGCAAATCAGGGATCAATATAAAGTATCCGTCAACCTCAACATCGTCAGAGAACCGGGACTGGATCATCAAAATATTGTCCCCCAGTTCACCAAACATAATGGCCGGTACGCTCAAAATCGCGCCCGCCATATCCACAGTCAGGCTCGGCGGCGTAGGAAAAATGCACAGGTTGGTCAATGTCGCCAGGGAATTTAAGTACGCTCCCGTTATGATGTTGCTCAACTCCATCATGGCGGAAGTTTCCATCTCGTCCAGATCGGATCGCCCTGAATCATACCCCATCATCATCTTTTTTACCAAACCCTTGGCGGCTCCCAATTCCACCAAAAACATGATGCTGCCGGTGATATCTCCCTCCACGCCCAGAAGCACACCCACCATCAGCTGCTCTTCGCCGCCGACCATGGCCCCAACCTCCGAGAACTCCAGAAGCCGCACCTGGGGAACCTGCATATCCACCTTACTCTGCAGCATCTGGGAAAGCGCCGTCATGGCATTGCCGGCGCCGATATTACCGATTTCACGCAGCACATCTAAATAATTGTTTGTCACATGTTCCAAACTCATCTCTGACATAAGTCATCTCCTTAACTAAGTTCCGTTATTAATTATGGTGTATTCTCTCTCTCCTGCATCACCAGATTAAAATCGAGCAATGAAATCAATCCGCCTTCATACTTGCCGATTCCACCTATAAAATTCATCTTGTCATCTTTTGAATCATAAGAAACCTTTTCAATTTGCCCTTCTTCCAGCGTAACCACCTCCTTCACTTCGTCCACTATGACACCTATACTGCCATATTGTCCGAGTTTCAGAATTATAATACGGGTGGCCTTGGTAATTTCGTCCTCCGGCAGGAACATCTTCAGCCGCAGGCTCATAATGGGAATCACCTCGCCGCGCAGATTGATCACACCCTTGAGATACGGCGCCACCTTGGGAACCCGGGTGATCTTCTGCATCCTCACAATATTGTCAATATACCGAATATCTACGCCATACTGCTCTTCGCCCAGGCGCACCACGATATACTGCTGTGTTATCGCCGCTACACCCGCTGTCTCATTATTCTCAACTACCTTTACCTCTTCCATCTCGTTATCCCCTTCTGTATTGAAGTTCCGCATATTGCTGTTTTAAAGTTCCTCATATTGCCGCTTAAAGTTCCTCATATTGCCGCTTAAAGTTCCTCATATTGCCGTTTAAAGTTCCTCATATTGCCGCTTAAAATTCTGCATATTCCTGATTATATAAGCGCATTGGCATCCAGTATCAACGCCACCTCGCCATCTCCAAGAATCGTTGCGCCGCTGATAAATTTGCATTGCTTGATGTATTTTCCCAGGGACTTAATAACTATTTCCTGTTGGCCGATCATATCATCAATCACAAGTCCTGCAAGTTTATCTCCTTTTTTCACAATGACCACCATCAGGTGCTCCTCTGGAGATTTGGTGCTTTCCACATCCAGCACGTTGGATAAACGGATCAGGGGGATAACTGATCCTCTTAAGTGGATAACCTCCTTATTCTGCACTAACCTGATATCTTCAGGAGCAATATCCTCAATGGTCTGGATCGTCCCCAGGGATATAGCATACTTCTCTCCGCCGACAACCACCATCAGCGCCTGGATGATTGCCAATGTCAGGGGCAGCCGTATGATCCAGGTACTTCCCTCGCCCAGCTTGCTCTTAACCTCCACCTCGCCGCTCAGAGCCTCGATCTTGGACTTCACCACATCCAGTCCCACGCCTCTGCCGGATACGTCCGTCACCTTCTTGGCAGTGGAAAAGCTGGGCAGAAACAGCAGATCGATAATCTCCTTATCCGTCATATTGGCGGCCTGCTCCGGTGTGACGGCTCCCCGCTCCAAAGCCTTGTTCTTCACGGCCTCCACATCTATACCGTTGCCGTCGTCCCTGACCTCAATCACTACATTGTTGCCGTCCTGATAGGCATCCAGAAAGATAGAGCCCACCGCAGGCTTACCCCTCTGGACACGTACATCAGCGGATTCCAGTCCGTGGTCCGCAGAGTTGCGCAGCAGATGCATCAAAGGATCTCCGATCTCGTCCACCACCGTGCGATCCAACTCTGTCTCCTCACCTGTCATATACAGTTCCATCTTCTTATCCAGCTTCTTGGACAGGTCACGGATCATTCTGGGGAACTTGCTCACCACGCTCTCAATCGGCACCATCCTTACCTTCATGACGGATTCATGCAGATTGGTTGTCACATTCTCCAGATACTCAATCTGCTCATTAACGCTCTGGTTCTGTCCCTGTACCTGGTTGGACACGGACACCAGGGAATTCTTTGCAATGATCAACTCGCTCACCAGGTTCATCAGCACATCCAGCTTCTCGATATCTACACGGACTGTGCGGTTCACCACCGGCTTGCCGGGAGCCTGCTTTTTGTCTCCCGCTTTGGGTGCTGCGGGTTTGCTGGCAGCTTCCGCCGCAGGCGCCGCTTCCACCGCCCGCTCCACTGCCGCCGGCGGAACTGCCTGCGGCTGGGGCTCCGGCTCGGGAGCGGCATCCTCATACTTATCCTTGGCTGCCATATTTTCAAGGACTATTGCCTCGCCCACCACCGAGGCAATCTCAGACACACTGGCGGCCGCAGTCTTCATCTTCTCAATATCTTCATCCGATACAACAATCAGGCTGAAATCCAGATCAAATTTCTCATCCTCCACATCCTGGGCAGAAGGATTGGAAACTATAATCTCTCCCATCTCCTCCACAGCCTTGAACACCAAAAATGCTCTGGCTGCTTTCAGTATGCAGCTCTCCTGCACAGTCACCGTCAGGCCGTACACATTCTTTCCCTGTCCCGCCGCTGCCTTAATCACATTTTGCTGAGCGGAATCCAGCACTATATTCAGCCATTTTCGGCCGTCTCCGGTCTCCTCGGTCTTTTCCTTCGTCTCTGGGGAAGAACTCTCCTTTGCCTTGTCCGGGCCGTCCAACACAGCATTCAACTGTCGTATCAAGGGCTCGTTCTCGTTGGTTCCCTCATCGGCTGACTCTTTGACATTGTTCACATACTCGTCCAGAGCATCCAGACACTGGAACAGAATATCCACCATGTGCGGGCTCACCTTTATGTTCCCGTTCCTGACCTCCGAAAATACATTCTCCATGTCATGGGTCAGCGTCTGCATCCGCTTGTAGCCCATGGTTCCGGCCATGCCTTTCAGGGAATGGGCGGCCCGGAAAATCTCATTGATCGTATCCATATTCTCCGGGTCCGACTCCAGGTTCAGAATCTGGGTATTCAGGTTTTGCAAATGCTCATTGCTCTCGTCAATGAAAATCTCAAGATACTGGCTTATGTCCATATCATTTTACCCCCACGTTTAGTATGATCTCCTGCGCAATCTGCTCCAGTGGCACAATCTGATCAGCGAGCCCCGCTTTCGCAACGCTTCTGGGCATACCATATACCACGCTGGTCTCCTGGTCCTGGGCGATTACATGTACCTTTTTCTTTGATTTCAGGTTCTTTATGCCTTCCGTTCCGTCCGCTCCCATTCCCGTGAGCACGACACATATGATCTCATCATATCCAGATTCCATCAGGGATTCATACATGTAGTTAGCACAGGGTTTTACCCCTTCGCGGCTGGGCTCATCCGAATAGTGAATCACCGATGTGCCCGCGCCCCCGCTTCGCACGTTCATATGGCTTCCGCCCATGGACAGATAGACCATGCCGTTTTTCAGTTCGTCTCCCTCCGCCGCCTCTTTTACACAGATTTCTCCAAGGCAGTCCAGACGATCCGCCAGGGATGCTGTAAAGCCTTTGGGCATATGTTGGACAATCAGCACCGGGGCCTGAAGCTGTGCGGGCAATCTGGGAATTACGGACTGCAGGGACTTTGGCCCCCCGGTGGAACTGGCGATGGCAACAATCTTTTTGCCGGCGATCCCCGTTCCGTGTTTTTTGGCAATCTCTACGATCTTTCGAGTGGTGGTACGTATCTCCTGCTTCACAACCTTGGTTTCCAGCGCCGGAGGACGGCTGTCCGCCACCGCCGCCAAAGTATTCAGAAATTCTTCTCTGAAATCTTCCGCTCTGCAGCTTATGGCATTGTCCGGTTTATGTACAAAATCCAAGGCGCCCAGTTCCAACGCGTCCAAGGTAGTCCTGGCCCCGTCTCTGGTATCGGTGCTGGCCATCATGATCCGAACGGAAATCTTGGCTTTCTGCAGCTCGTATAAAAGCTGCAGTCCGTTCATCCGGGGCATATTCACATCCAGCACCACCACATCATAACTGTTCTTTTTCAGCAGTTCCAACGCCTCCTGGCCATCCATGGCCCGGTCGGAAACCTCAAACCTTTCATCGCTGTTAATTATATCACACAAAACCCTTCTCATGAGTGCAGAGTCATCTACCACCAATATTTTTTTCGTCATAGTCCCAGTCGTTCCTTTTTTCTATGTTTTCTTTCTTCCTCAAAAATATACTTGATAATCTCTTCCCGCACATCCATGTCAATATCCACATACTGCACCCGATGCTCGTAGGTATTCTTGCGATCCTCCTGTTTCTCCGAACTGAGAACCTTGCCCACCAGTTCGTATTCCTTCTTTTTACCATGCAGCAACAGATTGTAACTGATGTAGATCAGACTGCCCGGTTCATAGGGATGAGTGGAAAGAAAACGCAGTCCGCCGCCGCTGATGTCTACGATGACACTGCGTTTTAATGGCAGCCCGGGGATCAGATTGCTATAGGGGTCTCTCTCCTCTATAGCCCTTACCTCCTCCTCCTCCAAGTTCCGGGAGTTCATCTCCAACACACAGCTGAAACGGTAATACTCTCTTCTCTGGTATTTGCGCAGATTGCTGGTCATCTCCACAACCAGGGTATAGACATTATTGCTTTTATAGCGATCTATGATCCTGGCAAGGCACTGAAAGAGATTGTTCCCCGAATAAATCACCAGGTTATACTCTTTATCCATAGGAAGCAGGATCAGCTTTGTCTTTTCCATAGGCATCACAAGTTCCAGCTGGTTCTCAGACAAGACATCCTGGATCTGGCTGATATAAGTCTTGGGCTTCTCATTGCTCTGACCATTTTGCGGATCCACCATCTGGATCTCAATCTTGTTGCCCGGTTCAATAAAATTGGATATCATGTTATTCATTGTGACGTCTCCTTATTCCGAAACCGCCCTGTCAATACCTTCAGAAAAACGGTTCCATATCCGTTGCTTTTTATACCTTTCTCCCTGATATTATATGAGAGAAAAACGCCGCCATACCACGTCTGGGCTGTGGGGCTATATCTTCCCGTTCCATGAGTTTCGCGGCAATCCTCTCATATGCCTGGGTGGACTTGGCTGACGGGCTCTGGATGGATACGGGTGTCTGCTGCATCACCGCCCTTGCCAGTAAGGGATCCTGCGGAACCACACCCAGAAAGCTGATGGGGATTTTCAAATATCTGGCCACCACCGCATCCAGCTTGTTAAACAGTGCCTCCCCCTCCTCTTCTTTCTCCACCTTGTTGGCAATCATTTTTACCGCAGTGGTGCTGCTGTCATACCTGGGATGAATGCTCAGAGACTTTAACAGGGAATAGGAATCCGTGATGGAGGTGGGCTCCGGCGTGGTCACCAGCAGAATCTCCCCGCTGGCCACCAGAAACTCCAGCACCGCATCCGAGATTCCCGCGCCGGTATCCACAATAATAATATCGGCGATCGCATCCAGCTGCGCCAGATTCCGTATAATATATACCAGATAATCCCGGCTCAGGTTGGCCATGCCCACGATCCCTGAACCGCCGGAGATGAAGCCCACATCCATAGCGCCCCAGGTGATTATTTCTTTGATATTTTTACCTTGATAAATCAAGTCACACAGGTTATGTTTGGGCACTGTTCCAAACATGATTTCTATGTTGGCCAGTCCAAAATCCGCATCCAGTATAATCACCCGCTGTCCCATCTTACGGAACTGTATCGCCAGGTTGATGGAAGTGTTTGACTTGCCCACGCCGCCCTTGCCGCTGGTGACGGTAATCACCCTGGCCAGAGGTCTGGACTGCTGTCCCGCTTTGATTATTCGTAGTTGTTCAGCCTGGTCCATATATTATCCTTTCCTAAAATGATAAGGCCTTTCACTGTCGTCCCCCGCCCAACAACTTTTTCACGGTCTTTTGGGGATTGAAGGGTTCAATGTCATCCGGTACATTCTGCCCATGGGTCACATAGGCGATAGTGGTGTCTGTATAGAGCCGCATATTCAATAGATTTCCCAGGGCTTCCGTCTCGTCAAGCTTGGTAAAAATCAGCTGGTAATCCGCAATCTGTTTGTAACTGTCCGCAATCTTGATCAGATCCCTGTATTTGGTAGTGGCACTTAGCACCAGATAAAAACGACACTCCGCCGCTCGTTTTATTTGCGCCAGCATTCTCTTCAAATTACCCAACTGCTCTTTGTTCTGGGGAGAATGTCCCGGCGTGTCCACCAGGATATACTCATAATCCTGAAAATCCCTGATAGCTGTCGTCAGTTCCTCCTCCGTGTACACCACCCGGAAAGGCACCATCAGGATATTGGCATAGGTGCGCAGCTGCTCTGCCGCCGCAATACGGTAGGTATCCAGAGTCAGCAGGGCCACCTGCTTTTTCTGATCCACCACATAACGGCTTGCTATCTTGGCGATGGTGGTGGTTTTTCCCACGCCGGTGGGGCCGATGAAGGTTATAATCCTGGGCCTCTGAGACACCTCCGTGTCCTCCTCCGCCTTGCCGAATTTCAAAATCATCCTCTGGTAAATACTGGCTAACAGATAATCAAATGGCATATTGGGCTTCTGGATCTTGTCAATCTCCTCCATGACCTTCTCCAGATATTTCTCATCCACCTCATTCTCCACCATGGTGTCGTAGATCAGCTGACGGAATTTCTTCAGTTCATCGTTCTGCTCCCCATTCTCCTCCGTCTCGGACGACGGTTCCCGCTCGGACTGCTCCCCGTCTCCCGGACGCGGCTCTCCTGCCGCTCCGTCCTGCCCCTCTGTCTTTGCTTGCTGCTTCTCTGTCTGCAGAGACTGCCGGGCCTGAAGCTGGCTCTCCAACAGGGTTTGCAGATTCTCCAGTTTTTCCTCAATGCTGCGGGTGGCGCTGGAGACCGGAGCCACCGGAGCCTCAACGCTGGTCCTGGAAGCCGCCGACGCCGTGAGAGGCACCTGCTCTCTCCTGACATTGACGCTGCGTTGGGGTTCCTCCTCCAGAGCGGCAGTTACTTCCGTCAGTTTTGATCTGAATGCCGAAAAAGCTCCCTTGGGCTTTATCTGGCGGACGCTCATGATTACCACACCGCTGCCCAACTCCTTCCGGGCGGCTTCCGTGGCCTCTGCCTCTGTTTTTCCCGTAAACTTTTTTATAATCATTATGCCGTCACCATCCCAACTGACTGTAATTCAATATCTGATTCGATCTCGTTGTAGGATACCACGATCAGTTCCTTATAATAATCCTCCGTCAGACGCTTAAAATACATTCTGACAATGGGGGAGGTAATAATAATCGGGCTTTTCCCAAGGTTCTCCAGCTTCTGTATCTCATTCCCCACCGAATTTAATATGGCCTTGGAACGGGCAGGATCCAGATTCAGATACGCGCCCGTCTCTGTCTGCTTGACGCTGCCCATAATCTCCTGTTCAATCTTAGGATCCAGCGTCACTACGCTGCTGGTCTCATTGAGAGGGAAAAACCTCCGGGATATAGCCCGCTTCAAGCTCTGCCGCACATATTCAGTGAGCACGTCCGTATCTCTGGTGGTAGTTCCATAGTCTGCAAGAGTTTCCATGATGGTCAACATATCCCTGATGGAAATCCCCTCCCTGAGAAGATTCTGCAGGACTTTCTGAATCTCGCCGATGCCCAGAAGCTTGGGAACCAGTTCCTCCACCAAAGTGGGATTGGTCTCTTTCATATTGTTGATCAGGTTCTGCACATCCTGCCTGGTCAGCAGTTCCGAGATGTACTGCCTGATAATCTCCGTCAGATGAGTGGCTATGATAGAGGGCGGATCCACCACCGTGTATCCCAGACTCTCGGCCCTCTCCCGCTGCCCCTCCGTAATCCAGATAGCCGGCAGATGAAATGAGGGTTCAAAAGTAGGAATGCCTGTGATCTCTTCCTCCACATACCCGGGGTTCATGGCCATATAATGATCAAATAGGATCTCGCCTTCGCTGACTTGTATGCCCTTCACCTTGATAATATACTGGTTGGGATTCAACTGGATGTTATCACGCAGTCTGATAATAGGTACCACGGTACCAAGTTCCAGCGCCATCTGCCGCCGGATCATCACCACCCGGTCCAGCAGGTCGCCGCCCTGGTTCACATCCGCCAGAGGGATAATACCGTAACCAAACTCCAACTCGATAGGATCCACCTGCAGCAGACTGTTCACATTCTCCGGCTGACGGATCTCCTCCGCGGCCGCCTCCTCTGTGTCCACGATGGTCTCGGTGGCCGTCGTCTCCAGATTGGCGGCAATGCCCCGGCCTCCCACCACAAACAACAGCCCCATCCCCACAAATAATATGGTGTTCAAATCTGTTGCAAAGCCCAGAACAGACAGGGTAGCCCCTACAAAATACATTACCTTGGGAATACCGAAAAGCTGCCTGATAATAACCGGACCAAACTCCGCCTCCTTGCCGCCCTTGGTCACCAGAATTCCTGTAGACAGGGAGATCAGCAGGGAAGGAATCTGGCTCACCAGGCCGTCGCCGATGGTCAGGATGCCGTAGTTATCCAGCGCGCCGCCTATGTCCATGCCGCTCCGCAGCACACCCATAGCTATACCGCCGATGAGGTTGATGGCCGTCAGCAGCAGCCCCGCTATGGCATCACCTTTAACATACTTCACGGCACCATCCATTGAACCGAAGAAGCTGGATTCCAGCTGGATCTTGTCACGCCGCTCCTTTGCCTCCTCGTCGGTGATAGCGCCGGTGTTTAAGTCTGCGTCTATGGCCATCTGCTTACCGGGCATGGCGTCCAGGGTAAATCTCGCCGTCACCTCCGCCACACGCTCGGAACCTTTGTTGATTACCAGAAACTGTATCAAAATCAAAATGATGAAAATGATAGCTCCTATGATCAAATCTCCGCCGCCCACAAACTCGCCAAAGGTCTTTACCACATTACCGGATGTGCCGGTTTTCAGGATCAGCCTGGTGGACGAAACGTTCATGGCGATACGGAATATGGTGGTGAAGAGCAGGATTGTGGGGAAATAGGACAGATCCAGCACTTCCTTAGTAAACATACATACAAACAGAACCGTAAACGCAATGGCAATATTAAACGCCATAAATATATCCAGCAGCCAGGAAGGCAGCGGGATGATAAACATCAGGAAAGCCACCAGAATATAAATGGCCACTATGGCATCTGTTCTTGACAACTTTGTAATATTAATATTCAAATCTGGCTCCTCCTTTCCTAATATAAGTTCTGCATATTGCTGGCCAGCGCACAGATATGGCACACAAGAAACGGACGCCCAAGCGACCATTTCTGAAACAATGCGTTGTCCGGGAATACGCTGTTTGAAGTTCCACACAAAGAGTTAAATCTTTCCCTGTAATTGATATACAAAAGCAAGCACCTCCGCCACCGCCTGATACAACTCCGGCGGCACCGCCTGCCCCACTTCCACATTAGCATAGAGCATCCTCGCCAGAGGCTTGTTTTCAACGATCTCGATATTGTTCTCTCTGGCAATCTCCTTGATCTTGGCCGCCAGATGATCCGATCCTTTCGCCAGCACCACCGGCGCGTCCGCCTCATCCGGGTCATACCGGATGGCAACCGCAAAATGGGTGGGGTTGGTAATAACCACATCCGCCCGGGGCAGATTCTGCATCATACGGCGCTGAGAAGCTTCCTGCATTTTCCGACGGATTTTTCCCTTGACCTGGGGATCTCCCTCCGCCTGCTTGTACTCATCCTTAATCTCCTGCTTAGTCATGCGCATATCCTGCTTAAATTTAAACTTCTGGTAGATATAATCCGCCAGGGCAATCACCATGTAAACCGCAGCGATTCGGATACCCAGATCTGTTACCGTCTCCGCCGCTAAAGACAGGGCCTGCATCAGCGGCATGTCATATAGAGAATATAGCAATATTACTTTATCTTTAAGAAAAGTATAAGTAATATAGAGTATCAATACTATCTTTAAAATTGCTTTGAAGAGTTCCACCAAGGCATTTACAGATACAATTTTTTTAATACCCTTCAAAGGATTTAACTTGCTGAATTTAGGTCTCAGCGGTTTGCCCGACAGCTTCCACTTCACCTGGGCCACATCACACACGAAAGCCACTACATAGCCAATCAGCAGAATCGGCAGAATGATAAGCAGCACATTCACCATCATCTGGTTAAACAGCACCCTCATCTCGTCCTGGGGCATGTTGCCTTCCCAGAAGATCAGCGTTCCGGGAATATTATTGTAAACCCCCTGAAACATCTCCAACAGACGAGTGCCCATAGTTCCCACATAGAACTTCAAAATCAGAAACAAGCTCAAAATCCCCATACAATTGGCGATTTCCTTGCTCTTAGCTACCTGTCCCTCTTTTCTGGCATCGCTCAGCTTTTTCTCGGTAGCAGGCTCTGTTCTCTCGCCGCCCGGTCCATCTTTGGCAAAGAACTGAAGATTATACTGTAGTATCACATCATGCCTCCCACTATGGCTGCAATAGTCTCCTTCATCTGCTGGAAAATAAAATTCGCCGCGTCTGGCAGCATGCTGGCCGAAAGAAGCAGCACCGATAGCCCTACCAAAATCTTAAGCTGAATACCCACGGCAAACATATTCATCTGGGGAGACACCTTGGCCAGCACACCCAGAATGGCATTCAGCATCAGGATCACACAGAAAATAGGCAGACAAATTCGAAATCCAATGATGATGTAATTCGACAGGAACTTAACCACGGAAACCATCAGCGAATCCATCTGAAATATGGCCCCGTTTACCGGAATCAATACAAAGGTATCCGCCAGCGCGCCGAAAAGATACCGATACATGCCGCTGACAATCAACATCAGCATCACCACATACTGGTAATATACACCTGTGATACTCGTACTCTCCCTGGTGGCCGGATCCATCAGCGTCACCATGGACAAACCGGTTTCCATATCCGCTATATGTCCTGCGAAATTCACAATCGCACTGCACATGCTGGTTCCCAATCCAAACATCAGACCGACTATGGCCTCCTTAAGCACAATCGCAGAGTAGCCGGCAATAGTCTGGTACTCCACGGCGGGAACCGGAGTCAGCGTCTGATACAAGAGAACTGCCGTAAATACCGACAGAGCTACCCTCACATGCCGGGGCGTGTTGTTCAGACTGAAAAACGGCGCCACAAAGACAAAGCAACTCACTCGAGTCAGAATCAGCAGAAAATATTCTAAATCGTACATGGAGAAAGAGAACTCAATCATCTACCTCACCCGCTGACATACAAGCTGAAATTGGACCACAGCTGTGTCATAAATTCCACCAGGGAATTCATCATCCAGGGCCCCAGAATTATCAGCGCCACGAATATGCCTATAATCTTAGGCACAAAGGTCAGCGTCTGCTCCTGTATGGAAGTCACAGTCTGGAAAATGCTGACCAGCAGACCAATACACAGCGATACCAGCAGTACAGGCATGGATACCTTGATAATTATGGTCAAAGCCCTGCCCGCAATCTCCGCCACACCTTCCACTGTCATATATACCACACTCCTCTATCTTTTCATAACTAATAAAACGTTTCCACCAGGTTCATAATCACCAGACTCCATCCGTCCGCCAACACAAAAAGCAAAATCTTAAAGGGCATGGAAATTGTTGTAGGCGGCAGCATCATCATACCCATACTCATCAGGGTGGAAGCCACTACCATATCAATGACGATAAAAGGAATATATATGATAAATCCCATGAAAAACGCCTGCCGCAATTCTCCGATGATAAAGCTGGGAATCAATATGGAGATGGGAATGGCGCTCAGCGTTTCCCCGTCCCACTGTTGTCCGGCGATATCCATGAACAGATCCACATCTTGGGCCAGCGTCTCCCCATACATAAACTCCCTGAAAGGCTGAATCCCTGCCTCAAAGGCTTCCTCCTGCGTGATACGCCCTTCGTCAAGAGGCACAAGAGCCTCATTGTATACCCGCTCTAAGGTAGGCTGCATAATAAAGAGTGTCAAAAACAGGGCAATCCCAATCAATACCTGGTTGGGAGGCGCCGTCTGCGTATTCAGGGCCGCCCTGGTAAAATGCAGTACTATTATTATCCGGGTATATGCTGTCAGCATGAGCAACAGCGTAGGGGCCAGCGCAATCAGCGTCAGGATAATCAAGATCCTCAACATACCGTTGACTTGCCCGTTTCCATTATTGACAGTAATATTGAAACTGTTCTGTACGTTCAGTTCTCCCAGTTCTTCCGGTGTCTGAATCTCTCCTGCCCCATATCGGATCGTACTCTCCTCTGTGGATCCAGGATCCTGATCCTCTGTGGCGTAAGCGATAATGGGAGTATGAATACACAATATGCCTACCGTAATCAGCAGGCATATTAAATGCAGGATATTCCTTTTCCTCTTGTTGTCATTATAGTTATCGGTCAAAGCCATCCGTCTGTTCTCCCTCCGGCTTCTGTAACTCGTCACTCTGGTGCTGTAAGGCCGACTCCCGGTGCAGCATACTGCCCAAAAGTTCCTTAAATTTCACCCCCGGCTCTCCTGCTTGTTCCCTCTTAGCGAGTTGTTCTTCAGGAATCTGACATAACATGGTCACCGTGTCCTTGCATACGGCAATGGCGGCATAAGTACCCCCAAGCCGTACCAGCTGAATGTATTTGCCTGCAGCAATTTGAGCAGTCTCCAGCACCTCAATATTGCTCCCGGCTCCCTGTGCTTTCTGATATCGGGCAATATATTTGGTTACAACCGCTGTAATTGCCAGCACAACAACAAAAATCACCAACACAGTGATCAACTGCACATAACCGTCCACACCTGTAAGCAGCATTAGCCCACAACCTTCTTAACAGCCTCGATAACACGATCCGCCTGGAAGGGCTTTACGATAAAATCCTTAGCCCCTGCCTGTATGGACTCAATAACCATAGCCTGCTGGCCCATAGCGGAACACATAATCACTGTAGCGCCGGGATCAGAAGACTTTATTGACTTCAAAGCGGCGATGCCATCCATCTCAGGCATGGTGATATCCATCAGTACCAGGTCGGGCTTCAGTTCCGCATACTTCTCAACTGCCTTGGCACCGTTCTCGGCTTCTCCAACTACATTATAGCCATTCTTACTCAGGATATCCTTGATCATCATCCTCATGAACGCTGCGTCGTCACAAATCAAAATATTTTTTGCCATATCTTCCTCCATTTTCTGTGATATCTTTGCTTATTTGACTATTTCGGTAACCTTGATGCCGAAACACTCCTCTATCACTACGACTTCGCCCTTTGCTACAAACTTTCCGTTTACCAGTACATCTATTGGCTCACCGGCAATCCTGTTAAGTTCAATGATTGTGCCCGGTGCGAAATCCAAAATATCTGAAATCGATTTAACGGTTCTGCCCAGTTCTACGGTAACCTCCAAGGGCACATCCATAATCAGCCCAATATTTTCGTTGCTGGTCATGGCCTTCAGATCTCCAGAGAAATTCTGGAACTGTGCCGGCTGGACATTCACGTTCTGCATCGGCATCTGCCCATATGGATTATATCCCATCATTTGCGGCTGCATTCCCATCATCTGGGGCTGCATTCCCATCATCTGGGGCTGCATACCCATCATCTGAGGATCCATACCCATCTGAGACTGCGTCCCCATCATCTGAGGATTCATACCCATCTGAGGCTGCATTCCCTGCTGGGGCTGAGATGCAGGTGTAGGAGCGGGTGCGGGTGCAGATGCGGGCTCCGACAACTCACCCGTCTGCACACCTATGAAGGTGTTCACAATCCTCTTGGCAAACTCAATGGGGTACAACTGCATGATATTGCTGTCCACCAAGTCTCCTATCTGCATAGTAAATCTGACTTTTACAAAGGTACCACCCAAAAATGGTGACAATTCCGATCCGTCCGCATAATCTGTCAAATCCAGCAGATTAGCATTCGGCGGGCTGATATCAATCATGGTACCCAGCATGGTAGATAACGATGTAGCTGACGCGCCCATCATCTGATTCATAGCTTCCGATATTGCGCTCAAATGCAGTTCCGAGATCTCCCCTTCGCCTGCGTTAGTGCCATCGCCTCCCATCATCAGGTCTGTGATAATCTTCACATCCCTGTCCTTCAGCACCAGGATATTGGTACCATCCAATCCCTGGGTATATTTAATCTGTATAAATACACAGGGTCTCTCGTACTCGTCAAGCAAGTTCTTCCACTTGGCCAGAGATACTACGGGAGTAGTGATATTCACTTTTTTGTTGACCAAAGAATAAAGAGTAGTTGCCGATGAACCCATGCTGATATTGGCAACTTCGCCAATCGCATCCTTTTCAACCTCCGACAACAGGCTATCATCCACAGAATCTGCATCATTGCCCGCTTTACTGGAACCGGAATCTGCTGGAACATTGTCGCCATTCTCATCACCAGCAGACAGATCCATACCGTTTAGCAGGGCATTGATCTCGTCCTGTGACAGCATTCCATCTCCATCCATGTCTTCCTCCATTCTGCTGCCCCTGACGGCAGCTCTTTTTTCCTGTCAAAACCTTTCCCCTGGCCTTGGCTAATCCTCCTCGTGGATTACCGTGGTAACCCGCACTGCATAGGCATCGTTGCTTGCGCCGGGGAGCGCTGTAAATTTTTTGATATTTCCCACATATACATCCATCTCGCTGTCCACCTTGGTATTCAGCCGGATACAATCCCCCACCTGCAGACCCAGAAAATCCGATACGGAAATACTGCTCTTACCCAGAACCGCTTTCACAGGTATGTCTACCTTGCGGATCAGGGCTTCGATGTATTCCTCATAATTCTGATCCCGATTCTCCTGCATGGTCGAATACCAGTACTTGGTATTCAGCTTATCCATGATGTCTTCCAGCGTAGGGAAGGGAAGACAGATATTGATATATCCCTCCACATCGCCGATTTTCATATTCAGCGTGACGATAGCCGTCATATCCGTGGGGGTCACTATCTGCGCAAACTGCGGATTGGTCTCCAATCTGCTCAGCATAGGTGATATCTCTAACACATTTTTCCAGGGGTCACGCATTAACTGTGTAAACAGCACCATCATCTTCTCGATAATGGTCATCTCTATCTCCGAAAAGCCTCTGCTCTTCTCAAGAGGTACGCCGCTGCCTCCCAGCATTCGGTCAATCATGGCATAACCCAGATTCGTGGATAATTCTATAATAATGTTACCATTAAGGGGTTGAAAATTCAATATCCCAAGTATAACCGGATTGGATAATGCATTGATGAATTCCGAAAAAGTAACCGTCTCGGAACTGGATACCGAAATCTGCACATTCTTGCGCAGATACACCGGCAAATTAGTGGAAATCAGCCTGCCATAATGCTCATAGATGATTTCCAGCGTCCGCAGATGTTCCTTGGAAAACTTGGCTGGTCGGTTAAAATCATAATTTTTAACCTGTTTCTCCTCTTTGTCCTGTATCTGGTCTACATCCAGTTCTCCAGCTGACAACGCTGCCAGTAAGTTATCTATTTCATTTTGCGATAATACCTCGCCCAAATCTTCTCACCTCCAGTCTTCTCTACCTTCTGACGGAGGCGATTACTGTACCTGTCTGCTGCTAATGGCCACACCATAAATGAAATCCTTGTCAAACAAAGCCTTCACACTCTCCAGAATCTCATCCCTGATCTCTTCAAAATTATTGCTGCATTCCTCAATGGTATGCCCGCTAACTACACTGGAGATCGCGTCCTTGATCACGCTGGCATAAGATCCGGCCGCCACATCCTCACCATAGGTCTTATAGCCCTTTTCCTTGGTGTTCATGGAAATAGCTATCCCCTCCAGTACTAGATAATGGGGCTTTTCATCGCCTTCCTCATTGGCCAACGGAATGGTCATCTTACCCTCCAGGTTCCAGAAAGCCAGGTCGGACATAGGTACTTCCTGCTGTTCCTCAGTCCCGGGCTTATCAAGTTCCAGGTTCAGGATGGATGTCACGCTGTTCACCAGCGCCGCTGTCTTCTTGTTGGTGCTCAAAACGCTGAACATCATCACGGCTGACAGGATCACATTCACCAGCACAAGGGCCAGCACTAAAACTGACAGTAAATTCTTCTTCATTGCTAAAACCGTCCCTTTCTTCTATATACTAAACAGGTGGATTGTAAATTCTTATCTCAACCCTTCTGTTCTTGGCTCTGCCGGCATCTGTCCCATTGTCGGCCACAGGCACATACTCTCCCCTGCCCGAATGCTTGATCAAGGCCGGATCAAGAGAGGTATTGTCTACCAGATAATCAAATACGGATAATGCCCTGGCACTGCTCAATTCATTGTTGTTGGCAAATTGAGCATTATGCATGGGCACATTGTCCGTATGCCCTTCAATCTCAATGACGCCTCCCGCATATCTCTCCAAAATTGCGCCCACCCGCTCCAGTGCGGGCAAAGCCTCCTCCTTAATCGCTGCCTTGCCTGAGTCAAACAGGAAAGCGCCCTTTAATGACAGTGTAATGTACTCCGAAGTAAAATTCACTTCGATCTGCTCTCCTAAATTGGCCTCATTGACAACCTCTGAGATACGCTCCGCCATCTCTTCATTTTGCTTCAGATTTTCCTCCTCCAGAACATCCTGCACCATCTGGAAAAGTTCCTCTTTAGCATCTCCGGCGGCATCAAACTGTTCAAACTGGTCTGAGTCCGTTTCACTGTCCGCATTCTTACCTGTGCTATTGATGTATTCATCCAATTCGTTGAGTTGGCTCACACCATTGCTGATCAGTATACCATCGCCAATGGCAGTAGCTCCACCGTCCAAAATACTAAACGCAGAGGACATGGATGCCACAAACTGGTTATATTTCTCTTCGCTGATGGAAGACATGGAGAACAGCAGCACGAAGAAGCACAACAGCAGATTCATCAGGTCACTGAATGTAGCCATCCATGGCGCCAGCCCCGCTGGTGGATCTTCCGGCTTACGCTTCGCCATTATTCCTCACCTCCTGCCTCTTCCCCGCCCTCAGTTGTCCTTTCTTTCGGGGCCAGGAAGGATTTCAGCTTCTCTTCTATTACACGGGGATTCTCTCCTGCCTGAATAGACAAAAGCCCCTCCACCATGATCTCTTTGAGCTGCATCTCCTGGGCGTTCTGAGCCTTAAGCTTACCGGCCACGGGCGTACACAACCAGTTTGCCAAAACCGAGCCGTACAGGGTGGTGATCAGCGCCACAGCCATATCTCCACCGATTCTGCTGGGATCACTCATGTTGTTTAACATGTTTACAAGACCTACCAGCGTACCGATCATACCCCAGGCAGGTCCCATGGAAGCCAATGCCTCCCAGAAACTGATAACTGTCTTATGCCTGGCTTCTATGCTTACCAGTTCCGTCTCCATAATCCCCCGCACCAAATCCGGATCCGTACCATCGACGATCAAGAGGATACCCTTTTTCAAAAAAGGTTCATCCAAATCCGCCGCCGCTTCCTCCAAAGACAGTAAGCCCTCCTTACGGGCTACATTGGATAGATCTATAATACTCTTTATCATCTCCGATGTATTCATTGATGAAGTCTTAAATATAAGCTTGATGCCCTTCATGCTGTTTAGAAAGTCTTGCATGGAGTAACTGAGCATCGTGGCAAAGAGCGCGCCTCCGAAAGTGATAATTGCCGAAGGGAAGTTCAGATAGGTCATTATATCCGCATGGTTGGAAATAATACCATATACCAGCATCAAAAAACCCATTATTAGTCCAATAAGAGAAGCTATATCCACGATAACCACCTAACCTTTTATGTAAATTTATGGAGCCACAAAAATATCCCGTCTATATGATTTTACTAAATTTTTTATCTCTTGTCTACTTTCTTTTACAATAATTTTTTTTCCAGTTGTTAGTGTGACCACCGTATCCGGCGTTTCTTCCACCATTTCCAGCAAATCCGGGTTCACAAGAATTTTTTGTCCGCTCAATTTTGTCACTTCAATCATATTCTTTCCGTCCCTTTTATGACACAGCCAAAGGGGCGTGCGCCATTTTTGGCGCACAACCCCTTTGCATACTTATTTATTTCCCACCCCGCAAAAAAATTATCTCTTCAGATTGGTCAATTCTTCCAGCAGCGTATCCGATACAGTAATGATACGGCTGTTAGCCTGGAAACCTCTCTGTGTAGTAATCATCTCTGTGAACTCGGAAGACAAATCTACATTGCTCATCTCCAACTGGCCGGTGGTCATGTATCCGCCATCCGCTGTTATGTCCACACCGATGCCGTCAAACGCTCCGGAGTTCAATGTAGCGGAATACAGATTATCGCCGCTCTTCTCCAAACCAGACGCATTGGCAAACATGGCTGTGGCAATCTGTCCTAACAGTTTGGTCATACCACTGTCATAAGTAGCATAGATCATTCCGTTATCCTGAACTGTCAACCCAATCATCTCACCCAGTCTGCGTCCTGCGCCCTTATTTTCCAGATCGCCGCTGGTAGCGCCAAGTGTGGATGTACCCTTTTTATCATAGTTGGAACTGGTGGACATATCCACTGTAATATTGGAGAAATTGCCTCCCAGCGCACTCAGATTCAAAGTGAAGCTGGTGTTAGTCGGCCCGGCGCCGTTTAATCCGTCAAATACACCTGTGTCGGCATTGTAGTCTACGATAACACCGTCAAACACACGTCCGTCCATCTCCACACTGGAAGTGGTTGAATCCAGTTTAGGGAATCTAGGCGTGCCATCCGCTTTCGAGGTGCCAGGACCAGTCTCCCCGATTGAATTATACAGCAGTTCCTGCACAGATACATAAGTAACGGTGTCACCTGTCGTCTGCTTCAGGGCCAGCTTCAAGAACTCATCCGTAGAGCCCTCATATCCATGAGCCTTGGCAATATTATCCAGCGCTTGGCCTACGGTAATATTCTCGGCTGTTCCGTCCCCGTCCAGATCCTCGGTATGACTCACATCATCTAAGTTCTTCAGGTTACCGTTCGCGTCAAACAGAGTCGTCAAATCCGCCAGAACCTTGCCGTCTAAGGACAGCAGCTGGTTGCCGTTCGTACTCCACTGATAAGCCGTTGTATCCATACCCAATTTGGACTTTATGGCCTGGCTTCTCAATACATCAGACATCTTTACAACATCTTTGATTGATATTGTGTTGCCCTCAAGATCCTGTATATCCTTGCCTGTGGAGTCAAGAATCCGATCCAGTTCCAAGCTGAACTGGTGAGGATTATCTGACTGCTTCAGTACGAACTTCGCCGTATAGCTATAGCCCAGCGCATCAAAGAAGTTCAGGTTAATAGCCTTACCGTTGGGACTGGACACATCTTTGTCGTTGCTGTCAATGACACCGCTTATAATAGCTTCCGTAGTGGCCTCCGGCGGATAAGTCATATTGGCCTGGTTCATAATCCGCAGTGCTGTCACCGTGTCTTTCTTAATATTCTGGGTTTCGGGGTCTACCTGCCAGCCCATAACATTGTAACCTGTGCTGGTCATGGCCAGATTGCCGGCTCCATCCACATAAAAAGATCCATCTCTGGTAAAATAGTTGGACACGCCGTTGTTCACAACAAAGAAAGCCTCTCCGGTGATCATAATATCAAAGGGATTGCCGGTAGACTGAGCAGAACCCTGCCCTGTAATATTGGTGTTGATGGCGCCGGCCTTTACGCCCAGACCGATCTGCCTGGCGTTGGTGCCGCCCACACCGGTAAGCGCATTGGGACCGCTGGCTCGTTTGGTAGTCTGGCTCATCAGCGCACTGAATGTCATGGAACTGGATTTATACGCCGTGGTATTGACATTGGCGATATTGTTACCAATTACATCCATTCTGATCTGGTGCGTCTTAAGTCCGGACACACCAGAAAAAAGTGATCTCATCATAGTTAAATGACCTCCTATTTTGTTTGGTGACTCACCGTAATCTCTCCTTCTATCATTCGGGAGATATTCACCTCCGTTAAGGTCCGGCTAAATAATTACGGCTCCGTCAATATTGGTAAATATGTTCTCGACTGCATCCTTGCTGTCCATGGCCGTGACAACAGTGCTATTGGGGATGTTCACAATAAACGCCAATTCATCCACGATCACCAGGGAATCCTTAATCCCCTTTTGTCCGGCCTTTCTGGTTCCATCCATTAGTCTCTCCAGCTGCCCGTCCGTGAGATCAATGCCTCTCTGCCTAAGCCTGGTACTGGCATGCTTGGAAAAGCGAAGATTATCCTCGGCCAAAACCTTCTTCTGCAGTACCTCTTGAAAGGAAAAACCTTCCTCTGTCAAGTTCTGCCTGGACGCTATGCGTCCCACCTGGCCTGGGCCCGATTCTTGCAGCTGCAGCGCAGTCAGGAATTCGGAATCCTGTATTCTCATATCTTCATTCCCTTATCCTTTCTTGAAAGCTGCGCCTTCAAGTGCTTCACCTGTTTGGCGTTGCACTTACTCTCCCGCCGAGTCCGTACCCTCGGTATTGTCAGATCCTTCTGCTCCTTCGGTCTTATCTGGTCCTTCTGTTCCTTCGGTCTTATCTGAGCCTTCTGTTCCTTCGGTCTTATCTGAGTCTTCTGTTCCCTTATCTGCTTCCTCGGCGGCCTTACGCAATTCCTCAAGCCTCTCCACATAAGCCTCCAGGTCTTTCACCTTTTCGCTGGCGATAAAGGACTTCTGGTAATCTGTCATGTTGTCGTATGTTTCCTTCAGCTTGTCGATAGCTTCCGCCTCATCCATGGAGATGTTAGCCACACTGGGCAGCTTATTAAGTTCACTAACCCAATTCAGGGCCAACTCGAAGGCTTCCAGATACTCTGCATCCGCTACGGTGTCCAGATCATCAATAGAATACCGATCGCCGTTGACGGACAAATATGCCTTGCCGCCCTCATAGGTTACGTAATCTACCTTACCCTCCACATAGTTGGTGTCGCCGCTGCTGTTGGTAGTCTTTACCCTTACCTGCTGACCCACCAGACTGCTGGCCCTCTGCAGATCCATACTGCCTGCCATATTCTGCAGCTGCTCTACCTGTGAGAACTGTGCATACTGTGAAATAAATTCTGTGTTGGATGTGGGCTCCAGCGGATCCTGATATCTCATCTGAGCCACCAGAAGCTGTAGGAACGCATCCTTATCCATGCCGTTCGAAGAACTGTTCTTTTTTGCCTTATCCAGGGAACTCTGCGATGTAGTTTCCACAATTTTCCCGTCTTTTACCGGTGCAATTAAACTCATAATTCCACTCCTTTCACTAATAATATCGTTTTGATTATGCCAGATAATCCACGGAACTGCCGCTGGCGGCCATCATCTCCGTGAGAATCTGATCAGGTTCTGTCAACTCTTCGCCTGACTCCAGACTGTTTACATCCAGCCTTCTTCTCCTGGGCTTCCTGCCGGACTCCTCTTCGCCCCGCTGACGCCCCTGCTCCAGATTGCTTTCAAACTGATGCGTCTGCACGGTGACTTCAATGGCATCCACCTTGATGTCCTGCTGTTCAAAATTTTCCTTCAGCACGATCATCTGGTTCTCCAGCACAGCCTTAACCGCTTCCGATGAAGCTGTAAAATGTGCAGTCATAATACCTTCTCTGGCCGTGATCTGGATATGCAGTGTTCCTAGATTCTCCGGGTGCAGCTGCATGTTCAGCACCGTGTCCTCCGGCTTCATGGATACTTTCATATAATCCAGAATCTGATTCATGACCTGCTGGGAATCGGGAATCTCCACATAAACGTTTCCTGCCGCGGCCGTGGCTGCGCTGACCGGGACGGCTGCCTGATTCTGTGCCTGAGACGTATAATTCTGATAAAACACCTGTCCTGCCGCACCCTGATCCTGGCCCTGTTCCTGCCTGCCCTGTTTTTCCTGACCGCTTTCCTGCTGCAGACCCTGCGCCGCGTCGCCGGTATCCTGCATGGCTTTGCCGCTCATAACATTTTCCAGACTATCCAAAGCTTTTGTCAGACCGCCTTCATCCTCCAGTTCCTCCAACGAACGCGCAACCTCCTGGGTAATCTCCTGAAATCCCCGGGTGATAACCTGTTGGCTGTGATAAAGGCTCTCGTCCATCACCAGAGCAACGGGGTCCTCGGCGCCTGTGGCCTCCAATATCAGCTGATTCACCGTCTCCGGCTGCAAAAGCTGAAATTCTGTAAATCCTGCCTTCTGCATCAGTTGCTCCAACTCCTGAGGGCTGATGTTTAACTGCTGCACCAGCAACTCCTGAATCTGCAGAATGGCGCTCTGCAAGATTTCCATTACCTGCTCCAGCATCTCCCCGGAAAGTTCTTCCTCGGTAGGTCCCTCGACCACATCCTTGTTCGGCTGGCTGACTGCCTCCGCGGCTTCCTGCTGTTGGTTCTGTCCGGCTGCAGCCTCATCGGTTTTCACATCCCCGTTCTCTGTCTGTACGCCTTGCTCTGTCTCTGCCTCCTGGGGTGTCTCTGTCTGTCCTTGGGCCTTCCCTGGCTCGCTGTCGGAAACCTTTGTCTGCTTTGGCGTATTCACGCTGTTCTCCTTGGGGGTACCTGTCTTCTGCCGATCAAGCACCTTACTGAAATCCTCCTTGGAATCCGCCTGCTGTACCTTGGGCTGTGCTGTCCGGCTTCCTGGCAGAAAATTCTGCACATTTGCAGGTATACTTGTCATCCGCTCTACCTCCTTTCTTGTAATGATAGATTATTGTCTTTTTACCTCATGAACCGCACTTCATGGAAAGACATAATTCTTATCGACATATTTCCTCGTATACTTAAGATTCCGGCTCCATTAATTTAGTAAGTCTTGCCGCGATTTCGGAATCCATCACTCCCATAATAGCGCCCCTGTCCTCGGCGCCCATGGTTTTTAGGATTCTGGCTGCCACATCCAGATCGTCCGTCATCTCCTCCAGAATAGCCGCGGCCTGCTTAGGCTTCATCTGGGAATACGCGGAAGCCCAGTCCTGTATCTCCTTGGTCTCCTCCTGCTGTATGATCACCTGGCGGTAAATAAGCTGCGCCGTAGAAGGATCCGCCGCCTCATAGTACTTCTGAAAACCTTCCGGACCGGGCCCGTTTTCCGCATAGACCACTTCCTCCAAAAAATCATTCCTGATTCGCTGGAAGTCCAGCTGCCTCTGCTCAAATTCCTGAAGCCGGACCACATTGGCCTTCAGTTCCACAATCTCCTCATCCTTCTCGCTTACGGAAGTCTGAAGTCTCTCCAACTCCAGTTCCAGCTGCCGGATCTGATCAACTGCGTCCACCAGACTGGTATAACCACCATAACTCTCAGGATCCTTGGTCTCCAGAATGGAATTGCCCGGCAGTACCCGGTTCAGCACGGGCACATCCTGCAGAATCGGAGTCAGCACCTTACTGCCGAAACCGCCCACGTCCAGCTTGATGATCACCAGGATCACAGCCAGCCATACCATCACGATCATGATTGTAGCCAAGAGGGTGCCAAAGCCGCCTCCCTCGTCATCGTCAGCCAGTTCATCCTCTCTCTTCGCAATCTCCTTGGCCCGGCGCCTGGCTTCCTTCCTCTGCTGCTTCTGTTCACTCTTCAGCTGTTTTTTTTCGCTCTTTATCTGATCCATCTCGGCCTTCACTGCCACCTGCTTGGGATCTTCCTGTTTCGCCATCGCTTTTTAACTCCATTCCTCTATACTGCTTCAACAACAGCCTTTTCCTTCTGCCGCTGACCATAAGTGTAACTGGTCAGTTCATCCACTTCCTTGCTCTCCTGCTTCTTCTCATCCATCAAGAACTGTTCAAACGCCTTTTCTTTCAGTGTCTCGTGGGACTTACGCTCCATCATGACTGCCGCCAATTTCGCCCTGGCCTGCTCCACCTTTTCCTCCGCCTTCCGGATCCGGATATGCTGCAGGGCAATGTATTCGTCCATGCGCAGGAGAGCCTCCCTGTTCTCCGCCATATCCCGACAGTTCAGTACACCCATCAGCTGCTCTCTGGCTTGGCGCTCATAGCCGTCCCTGCGCTCTCTCAGCGCCGCAAGCCGCTCCTCCTCCTCATTCAGACGCAGCTGAGCCGCCGCAAATTCCTGCTTGGCCTGGGTTTCCATCTTCAATTTGATATCCAGGATGCTCTGCATCCGATACCGGAATCTGGCCATAGCTTATTCCTTTCCAAACATTTCTTCCAGACGCTCCACGCTCTCCTCAAAGCTGACCTTTTCATCCACTTCCTGCTGCAGGAACTCATTCACCTGATGAATCATGGTGATGGCGTAATCAATCTCCGGATTGCTGCCGCTCTTGTAAGCGCCGATGTTGATCAAGTCCTCCGCCTCATTGTAAGTGGCCAGTACGTTCTTCAGCTTACCGGCCAGCTGTTTATGCTCTCTGGTCGCAATCTGGCTCATACATCGCGAAATACTCTGCAGCACGTCGATGGCCGGATAGTGGTTCTTATGTACCAGCTTGCGATTCAGCATAATGTGTCCGTCCAGAATACTCCGGGCCGTATCAGTGATAGGTTCATTGAAATCATCACCATCCACCAACACGGTGTACAGTCCCGTGATGGACCCCACATGGGACCGTCCTGCCCGCTCCAGAAGCCTGGGCATCTCCGAGTACACGCTGGGGGGATAACCCCTGGACACCGGCGGCTCACCGCTGGCCAGGCCAATCTCTCTCTGCGCCATGGAAAAACGGGTCAGGGAATCCATCATCAGCAGCACATCCTTGCCCTGATCCCTGAAATACTCTGCAATAGCCGTGGCAGTCAGCGCCGCCTTCTTACGCTCCAGGGCCGGGCGGTCGGAAGTGGCCACCACCACCACGGAGCGCCGCATACCCTCCTCGCCCAGATCCCGCTCAATAAACTCCCTCACTTCACGGCCCCGCTCGCCGATCAGAGCGATCACATTGATATCCGCTTTGGTATTGCGGGCAAACATGCCCATCAATGTGGATTTTCCCACACCGGAACCGGCAAATATGCCGATTCTCTGCCCTTTTCCCACGGTCATGATGCCGTCCACCGCGCGTACCCCCAGGGGCAGCACGGTATCGATGATCTCCCGGCGCAGAGGATCCGGGGGCGGCGCCTCCACGGGATAACTGCCCCCTTTGATATGGGTACCGTCCACCGGCTGTCCCAGACCGTTTACCGTCTTGCCCAGCAGTTCCTCGCTCACCGTCACCGTCAGCGGATAGCCGGTGTTCTCCACGGAACATCCCAACCGGATTCCTTCCACCTGATCCAAGGGCATAAGCAATGTCCTCTTATCCCTAAAACCCACTACCTCCGCCATAACAGGCTGGGCCAAGGCCCCGTCCGGCACGATCCGGCAGACATCTCCCAGCCGTGCGTCCGGGCCGACGGATTCGATGGTGAGCCCCACCACATTGACCACCTTGCCCAGCTTCCGGAAGAAGGTCTGCTCCGCCACTTCGCTATATTTATCTAAGTCCAGTTTCTTTGTCGTCAATTGCTACCACTCTCTTCTTAACCCGTATAGGATAAAAGCATCAGTTTCCGGCGCAGCTGCTCCAGCTGGGTGCCCAGCCCGCAGTCAAATATGCCGCCCTCCGTCTCAATCATGCATCCGTCTTTCTCTACCGTCATATCCTCAATAATCTCCAGGGTGACACCGTTTCCGGGCAGCCCCGCCTGCAGCTGTTTCCTCTGCATACTCACATAGGAATAATCCTCTTTGGACACATGAACCAGAAAATCCTTGCTGCCCTCTGCCTTTCGCAGAGTGGAGGCGATCAGATGCACCAGGATATCCCGGTAAGAACACAGTTCTACATGGAAAACATGCTCATAGATGCCCGTTATGGCTTCCACCAGCTGGGACTCCATCTGATCCAGAGCGCTTTGGTACTGTGCTTCCAGCTGCGCCTCTTTGGCCTTCATCTGTCGCCTGAGTTCCTCTGCCTCGGCATCCGCCTTCTCTTTGCCCGTTCGATAACCGCTCAGCCTGCCTTCTTCCATTGCCGCATGTTTCATATTTTCAGCCTGTCCCCGGGCGTCCTGCAAGATCTGTTCAGCCTGGACTTTCGCGCCCTCCAGGGTAGCCTGGGCCTGGGTGTTAGCCTCCTCCAGAATACTCTGGGCCTTCTCTTGGGCCGACTCCGCCTTCAGCACAGCGCCGCCCTCGTCACCTGCATTCAGCAAAGCAGACACATCCTCGGCCTCGATGCCCTGTACAAATCCCTCTGTAAAGCCATCATCCTGCGTCATACCCTGCCGGTTTACTACTTTTTTCAGTTCCTCCAGCCGCCTGGCCACCAGGTCATTGGTGTCAATAACCCTTTTCTCCTCAGTACCATGCAGGACAAAACCATATCCCTGCTTCAGCAAATTGTTATACAACGATCTCGTCACCTCCACCTCTGGAAATAATGATCTCTCCCGAATCCTCCAGTTTGCGGATGATATTGACTATCTTCTGCTGTGCTTCCTCCACGTCCTTCATACGTACAGGGCCCATAAATTCCATATCTTCCTTAATCATCACAGCCAGACGTTTGGACATGTTGTCAAAGATTGCCGTCTGTACCTGCTCATTGGCATTCTTAAGCGCAATAGCCAGATCGTTGTTGTCCACATTACGCAGCACCTGCTGTATAGCCCTGTCGTCCAGAAGCAGGATATCCTCGAATACGAACATCTTCTTGCGGATCTCGTCTGCCAATTCCGGCTCTTCGATCTCCAGAGTTTCCATAATATGCTTCTCTGTTCCCCGGTCCACGGTATTCAAAATCTCCACCACCGCGTCTACGCCGCCGATGATAGTGTAATCCTGATTGACCAGATTGGAAAGTTTGGATTCCAGCACCTTTTCCACCTCTTTTATTACATCCGGACTGGTTCGATCCATCACGGCAATACGTTTTGCCACATCCGCCTGTTTTTCAGGCGGCAGCGCCGAGATAATCATGGCCGACTGCCCTGCGGACAGATAAGACAAAATAAGTGCAATAGTCTGGGGATGTTCATCCTGAATAAAGTTAAGAAGCTGGGAAGCATCCGTCTTGCGCACAAACTCGAAGGGCTTGACCTGGAGAGAAGCCGTCAGCTTGCCGATAACATCCATAGCCTTCTCGTTGCCCAGAGCCTTCTCCAACAATTCCTTGGCATAGGTAATTCCGCCCTCCGCAATATACTGCTGGGCCAGACAAACCTCATAAAACTCATTCAGGATATCTTCCTTCACCTGGGGAGTCACGCTGCGGGTGTTGGCGATCTCCAGCGTGAGTTCCTCTATCTCCTCTTCCTTCAAATGCTTAAATATATTGGCTGAGCGCTCCGGTCCCAGCACGATCAACAAAATCGCAGCCTTTTGCAGACCGGATATGCCATCATCTTTTGCCATGCCCTTACCCCCAATCTTCGTTTAACCAGTTGCGCAGCAGGCTCGCCACCGCCTCCGGATTCTCGTCTACAAATCGCTCGATCAGTTTGCGTGTATCGGATTTGCTCTCCACTTCGATATCCTCCAACTCGCTGTCCGGCGTGGACTGCAGCAGGTTTTCCACCGACAGTTCCTCCTCCTGGTCTGTATCCTTTTTAGAAACCATGCTCCGCAGGATCACGAAGGCCAGCAGCGCCAGAATAATCACGATCATGACAATACTCAGGATATCGGTCCAGTTTACATTCAACCCCTCCTTGTCGAAGAACAAGTTCTCCCGGTACGCTATAATAGTGATCTTATCCCTGGAAATACCGGTGGCTGTAGCCACGGCATCGTAAAAGTCATCGTCAACCTCCATTCTGGATGAAGCGCTGTTGTTCGCCTTGTACTCCTCCCAGGTCATTACATCCAGAAGCCCCTGCCGCTCTATGACCTCCTCATACACCACATCAAAACTGCGGGCCGTCACCGTCAGAGAGGAATTGTCATAGTCGATAATTCCCGCCGGAGTAAGGATTTTCATGATGGTTTCATCCAGTACGCGATCCGTGTCCGTCGCGCTGGAACTGGACGAGGTCGCTCCGTTGAGATCCAGCATGTAGTCATCCTCGTCGTTGGAATCCGTACCGGGAATATTGGCGGTTCCGCCTGTGCTCTCGCTCTCCTCAACGGACTGATGGCCTATCAGCCCCTCCTCTCTGCCGTCTTGAGCCATGTAATTATGTCGGGTCTCCTCGTACTCGGAGTAGTCAAATTTCAAAAAAGTCGCCACATCCATGGTCTCAAACAATCCTGTGCCAAGGAGCGCCTGCTTTACTTTAGAGCGGATATAACTCTCCGCCGCGTTCTGGGCTTCGATCTGGCTGATGGTAGAACCTGTCAGTGTATAATCCTCATCTCCGGAAAACAGCGTGTTGCCCGCCGTATCGCTGATAAAGATATTGGAGGTGGTAGCGTTGCCCACCGAGGTAGCGGCCGCCCTGGCCATGGTGGCCGCGTTATCCGAGGTAAACGCGCCGTCCAGTTCCAGACATATGTACACGAAGGACTCCTGTTTTGTGCGGGCCAATGTGCCATCCTGCTCCACCAGAGACAGTCTCACCTGGCAGTCCCTGACCGAATCATAACTTTTAAAGACCTGTTCCAGTTCCTGGCGCTTAAAGTCCGAGTACAGCTTCTGCTTATCCGATTCCGTAGCCGACATGCCGGCATCCGTCACGCTCTTGATATTCGGCTCCGTCGAAGTCAGACCCGCAGAACCCAGTGCCCGTTGCGCATTTGATACCTGATTCACATTCACATCAATACGCAGGCCGTCATTGGACAGCTTACAATCAATGCCCGCCGACTCCAGTGTATCCATAACTGTAGAAGCTTCGGTGGCCGTCTCACAGTTCATAAGACGTGTGTACTGCGGCCTGGAAAACACATATATCAAGATCGCAAATGCAAAAATCACGATGGCCACAATGGCAATAATGATCGTTTTCTGTTTGGATGTAAACTTATTCCACCATTCAAGCACTTTGGCCTGAATTTCTTTTAGCCTGTCTAACATAAGTTTCTCCTCTGTGACTGCTTAATATAGTTAAAAAAGCACATGCATTGCGGAGTAAATCACGAAGTGACTTACCCCGAATGAATATAAGCTATTGTATTGTTAAATCTGCATCTGCATGATCGAGTTGTATGCCTCCAGCAGCTTGTCACGAAAAGCCACTGTATACTGCAATGCGTCGGACGCCTTCTGCATGGCCACGCTCAAGTCATGCGCATTCTCTGTCTCGCCCAGGGCAAATCTGATTTTCTCATTCTCCGAATCGGAAAGATAACTGTTAGTTGTCTTGAGACTGTCTATCGCCGAATTCAGGAAAGCATCAAACATGGTGCCCTCCACCGTACTGTCCTCTTTGGTGAGGGCTCCTGTCAATGTATTCAACCTTGTGCCTGTGACCTGATCCAGGCCCAGGGAAGATATGCTATTGATTGCTGATGCGTAATCCATAATATGTATTGCTCCTTTCCTTTCACTCCACAGCCATTATGACTGTCCCAGCTGCAGTCCCTGCTGCACCATGGCTTTGCTGGCATTAAACGCTGTGGCATTGGCCTCGTAGGCCCTGCTGGCATCGATCATATTGGTCATTTCCGTGATGATGCTGACATTGGGCATCATCACATAGCCATCCTCGTCCGCGTCCGGATGGGAGGGATCATATACCATCTTCATCTCTGTCTTATAGTCCTTATATACGCCTGTAATCTTCACACCGCTGCCTGAAAAACCTGCGCCGTGATACCCTATGGCGCTGTTCAAGGCGTTGACAAAGGAACCGTTGCCGCCCTTTTCCGCAAAGGCCACAACTTTGCGCCTGTAGGGAGTTCCATCCTCCGTCCGGGTACTCTGGGCATTGGCTACGTTCTCAGAGATAATATCCATACGGTATCTCTGGGCCGTCATACCGGAAGCGTTGATATTAAAAGCAGAAAAAATGTTCATAATAATAATACCTCACTTTTCTATTTAAGTACAACCTGCAAATTCTGGAATTCATTGTTGATTGCAGCCATCAGCCCCTGGTATTTCAGGTAATTCTCAGACAACATCACAGGCTCAGAGTCCGGATCCACATTGTTGCCGTCAAGCCTGTAGGATAACGTAGAATAATCCGTATAGGCCACCGGCCTTACGGACACATTTTTCACTCTCGCCACCTTGGCATCCATGGACTCGTGCTTACAGCTGCCCAGAGCCTTGCGCAGTTCCGATTCAAATGCCACGTCCTGCCGCTTGTAGCCTGGCGTGGTAGCATTGGAAACATTATTGGATAATGCCACATGACGCATCCAGGACGCGTCGGCCGCCTTATCCAGAACACTTATGTAGTCAAAAACATTCGAGCTAAACATAATCCCTCCATTTTCAATAAAACCTATGTCTTTATATATGCAAAACCCAATATATTCTATTATATGTAATTTACAAAAAAACACAATACTTTTTGTTAAAAAAAAAATGAAAAAGGACCTATTGCCCTAACAATAAATCCTTTTGCCTTTGTTTCCACACCTCCCTGTGCCCTACCCCCTTTGGTTCTGCCTCTTCAGTTCCTCGATCTCATCAAACACCACATCGTTAAGCACTTTGATATAGGTTCCCTTCATGCCCGAAGAGCGGGATTCGATGACTCCGGCACTCTCAAACTTGCGCAGGGCGTTGACGATAACAGATCTGGTGATCCCCACCCGGTCAGCGATCTTGCTGGCTACCAGAATGCCCTCCATGCCGTTTAACTCGTCAAAAATATGAGTGATGGCTTCCATCTCCGAGAAAGAAAGGGTGCTGATGGCAGATTTTACCACTGCCACCTTGCGGCTCTCCTCGGCGCTTTCCTCGCTGACGGCCCGAAGCATCTCCAGGCCCACCACCGTGGTTCCATACTCGCACAGGATTATATCGTCTATATCATATTGTTCGTTACATTTATAGATAAACAGAGTGCCCAGTCTTTCCCCCGCGATCTCAATGGGGGAGATGATAGCCTGGAACCTGCGTATATCCCCGCCTTCAAAGCCCAGGGTCTCCAAGTTCACATTCTCCTTTGTAGACAGTACCCCGAGCAGTCTCTCGTTCAGCATGCCATCCACAAAACCACCCACGTTCTCTTCCACCAGTTCCGGCAGAGAGTCCACGCTGTCGCACTTGCCCACGCCCAGTACCTTACCCTTACGGCTGATCACCAGCACGTTGGAATTCAGAATCTCCCGCATCACACGACAGATATCGCTGAAAACTACCTTGCTGGAATTGTTATTATGCAATAACTTTCCAATCTTTCTGGTTTTATCCAGTAACTGTACACTGCTCATCTTCGTTCCTCCGTCCCAGTCTCAACTCCTCTCGGATATTCTAGCACAAATGAAATCAGATTACAATGCATATTTTCGTTATTTTTTAGAATATTCTGACATTAATAAGCGTCCCCATTTCAGTCCTTGGCGGAAGCCGCCGTCACGTGACCGCACTCTCCGTCCGCGCATACCAGCTTGTTGCCCTTCTCCAGCATAACGCCGCCGCATTTCGGACACTTCTGCTCTGAGGGCTTCTGCCACACCATAAAATCGCAGTCGGGATAGCCGATACAGCCAAAGTAACGCCTGCCCTTCTGGGTCTTTTTCATCACGATGTCCTTGCCGCATTTGGGACAGGCCACGCCAATCTTTTCAAAGTAGGGCTTGGTGTTGCGGCAGTCCGGGAAACCCGGACAGGCCAGAAATCTGCCATGGGGGCCGTACTTGATCACCATCTGCCTGCCGCAGAGTTCGCAGACCTCGTCGGAAACCTCGTCGGCTATGGTGACTTTCTCCAGGACTTTCTCGGCTTTTTTCACCGCCTCATCCAGATCGGGATAAAAATTGGAGATGACGGTCTTCCACTTCACCGTCCCCATCTCCACTCCGTCCAACAGAGCCTCCATATTGGCCGTAAAATGCACATCCACAATGCTGGGGAATGCCTCCAGCATCATCTGGTTCACCACCTCGCCCAGTTCTGTAACATAGAGGTTTTTATTCTCCTTTGCCACATAGCGTCTGGCCAGTATGGTGGTGATGGTGGGTGCGTAAGTGCTGGGACGGCCTATGCCCAGTTCCTCCAGGGCCTTCACCAGGGAAGCCTCCGTGTAATGGGCGGGAGGCTGGGTAAAGTGCTGCTTCGGCTCCAGACCCATCAGGGAAAGTTCACTGGCTACAGACAGTTCATGGCTGATACGGTTATTCTCCTCCCTGTCTTCCTCCTGGGTGTAGATAGCCATATAGCCGTCAAATACCCTGGTGGACGCCGCCATGGTGAACACATGCCCCGCAGCTTCGACTTTGGTGGATACGGTCTCATATTCCGCTCCCGCCATACGGCTGGCCACAAACCGTTTCCAGATCAACTGATACAGCCGCATAAGATCCCGGGGCAGCTGCTCCTTCACCGCCGCCGGAATCCTCTCGATGTCCGTAGGGCGGATAGCCTCATGGGCATCCTGGATCTTCTGCTCATTCTTTTTTACGGTCACGGCCTCGGCGGCATATTTTTCACCGTGATGTTTTACGATATAGACCCGGGCCGCCTGCTCCGCTTCCTCGGATACACGGGTGGAATCGGTACGCAGGTAGGTGATCAGGCCCACCGTGCCCTCCCCCTTCAGTTCCACGCCCTCGTAGAGCTGCTGGGCCAGCCGCATGGTCTTCTGGGTAGAAAAATTCAGCACCTTGCTGGCCTCCTGCTGCAAAGTGGAAGTGGTAAAGGGCAGGGGAGCTTTCTTGACCCGCTCACCCTTTTTTACCTCCGTCACCTGCCAGGAGGCGCCCTCCAGACTCTCTAGCAGGGCATCCATCTGTTCCTTGCTGTGAATTTCCGCCTTACGGCCGCCCTGGCCGTGATATTTAGCTGTCACGGGCTTTTTCTCCCCCGCCACCTTAAGACTTGCGTCCAGGGTCCAGTATTCCTCCGGGATAAAGGCGCCTATCTCCGCCTCCCGGTCACAGATGATGCGCAGCGCCACGGACTGCACCCGGCCCGCGCTTAAGCCCCTCTTTACTTTGGCCCACAAAAGGGGGGAGATACGGTACCCCACCATCCGGTCCAGGGCCCGCCGGGCCTGCTGGGCATCCACCAGATCCATGTTGATCTCCCTGGCGTTTTTCAGGGACTCCTTCACGGCGCTTTTGGTGATCTCGTTGAAGGTGATGCGGTATACTTTTTTGTCCGTCATTTCTTTAAGTTTCAGAGCATGCACCAGATGCCAGGAGATGGCTTCCCCCTCTCGATCAGGGTCGGTTGCCAGATAGATCTTGTCGGCCTTTTTCACTTCCTTGCGCAGGCCCGCCAGCACATCGCCTTTTCCCCGGATGGTGATGTACTTGGGCTCATAGTCATGCTCCACGTCAATTCCCAGGCTGCTCTTGGGCAGATCCCGCACATGACCGCCGCTGGCGGCCACCTCGTAATTGGCTCCCAATATTTTTTTCACTGTCTTCACCTTGGCAGGTGACTCCAGAATAACCAGATTTTTTGCCATATTTTCATTCCTTGCTTTCCTGAGGTTTATTCCCGCGTGCAATGAGCCAAGCGCCCGCAAGGGCATATGGCGGACGCCGCGAGGATCAGATACCCCGCGGTATACCGCAGAGTATCTGATTCTGTACCCAATCCAATCGTGAATCACTATACACCATATTCGGGATGGACGCAAGTGAAAAATTTATAAATAATCCGCCACGGACGCATCGGAGGGCATGCGCCAGTCTCCCCGGGGAGACAGGCTCACAGAGCCTACTTTGGGGCCGTCCGGCATACAGGAACGTTTGAACTGTTGGGAGAAAAAACGGCGGAAAAAGGTTTCCGTGGTCTTTTCTATGGTCTCCCGGCTTATCCGCGGGAACGCGATCCCGGCCAGAGCCATAATTTTTTCTCTTTCAAAGCCGTTTCGGACAAAATGATATAGGATAAAATCATGGAGGTCATATTTACCGATGGCTGCCTCTGTGGACTGACTGATCCGGCCGTCCGCAGACAGGGGAAGCAGTTCCGGGCTGATCACGGTATCGCAGACGCTGGTCAGTACCGCTTCCAACTGCGGGTGCATCTCGGCGTAGGCGGACACCAGATATTTTACCAGGGTCTTGGGGATGGAGATATTGACCGCGTACATGCTCATGTGGTCACCGTTATAGGTACACCAGCCCAAAGCTGTCTCGGACAGATCCCCGGTGCCGATGACCAGGCCGTTTTCCTGGTTGGCCACATCCATCAGAATCTGGGTGCGTTCTCTGGCCTGGATGTTCTCATAGGTCACGTCGTACACATCCTCCGGATGGCCGATGTCCTGCATATGCTGCCTGCAGGCCGCCGTGATGGGGATGGTGCGGGCCGTCACGCCGCACAACTCCATAAGCCGGTCCGAGTTGGTCCTGGTGTGGGCGGAAGTGCCAAAGCCCGGCATGGTGATGGCGATGATGTCGCTGGCAGGCCAGCCCAGCTTTTGGTATGCCTCCAATGTCACCAGCAGCGCCAACGTGCTGTCCAGGCCGCCGGAGATGCCGATCACGGATTTCTTCAGCCCTGTCTTTTTCAGTCGCTCATAGAGGCCGTATGCCTGCAGTTCCATGATTTCCCGGCAGCGCTGCATACGCTTTTCATGGTCTGCGGGCACAAAGGGGAAGGCGTCCACCCGATCGGGCAGATGGCCGAAGTCCTCCCGCCGCAGCTGTACCCGAATATAGGAGCTTTGATCTATGGCCTCGTTCTCGCTGTTCATTTTCATGCGATCATTCTGCAGCTTCCGCACATCGATCAGCGCCGTGAGCAGACCCTCTTTTTCCCGGTAGCTCTCGGCCTTGATGCTGCCGTTCTCCGCAATCATACAATGCCCGGAAAAAACCAGGTCCGTAGTGCTCTCCCCCTCTCCGGAGGAGGCGTAGATGTAGCCGCACATGCATTTTGCGGACTGCATTCTCACCAGATCCTGGCGATAGGATTTTTTTGATACAGTCTCATTGGAGGCGGAGAGGTTGACCACCAGATCCGCTCCGCTTCGGCAATGGCGTATGCTGGGGCTGTCTGACACCCACAGGTCCTCGCAGATCTCCGCCGCCACCCGCACATCGCTGCCCAGCTGCATCATCACGTGAGTGCCAAAGGGTACACCCATTTCCTCCTGCGCCTGGATCTGCCTGCCGGAGGCAAACCATCGTTTCTCATAAAATTCCTTGTAGCCGGGGATGTAGGATTTGGGCACGATGCCCCGAAGCTGTCCGTCCTGGATAAAGACGGCGCAGTTATACAGTCTTTCATTGTGGCAGATAGGGGCTCCTGCCACCACCAGGCAGAGGCTCCCCGCGGAGGCTGCCGCCAGGCGCTTTAGTCCCTCCTGGGCCCGGTTTAGAAGGCGTCGGGTTAAAAACAGGTCGCCGCAGCTGTAACCGGTGACGCACAATTCCGGAAAGGCCAGCAGTTCCACCCTCTGCTCCCTGGCCTGCTTCATCAGGCGGATCATGCTTTCCACATTGGCATCCACGCCGGCCACCTGTATGTCAAAGGATGCCGTGGCTGCTTTGATGTATCCGTATTCCATAATAAATCCTCCTATATGAGTACCGCATATCCCCTACCGGTACGCAGCACCTGTGATAAATATCCGGCCGCTTTGGGCGTCCGTACATTCATCAGCGCACTGTCCGGGGATATGCTGTTTTAACGCTCCCATACCGTGGATTCCCGGGAGTCGTTCAGCATGGACATCTTGACCTCGTACATGGCCGGGGTCATATCCAGATAGTGGGTGTGGGGATTCTCGAAACGCTGCTCCTCCTCCCAGATCTCTTCCGCCAGCTGTCGCTTCACATAGTCAGCTATTTCCGTTACGCTGGGCAGGTCATAGACCAGTTTACCCTCCCGGAAGACGGGAACCTGCAGGGCTTTCACCGTGCAGTTTTCAAAAAAGCGGTTCTTCCAGGGCTTCCTGGGATCCACATACCGATAGGGTGCTGCGAAATCCACTTTTTCATTCGCCAGGGCGATCAAGTCGGCGATGGCCTTTTGGTCTTCGTCGTAAACGCGGTACACGGTCTTGAGTCCGGGATTGGTAATCTTTTCCTCATTTTCCGACACTTTGATGCGGGGAACAAACTCACCGTTCTCCTCCACGGCGGCAATTTTATAGACGGCGCCGAACACGGGATCGGACTTGGAAGTAATCAGACGCTCGCCCACGCCGAAGCTGTCAATCTTACCGCCCTGGGCCAAAATGGAGGTGATGGTAAATTCGTCCAGACTGTTGGATACCACGATCTTGCAGTCCTCCAATCCCGCCGCATCCAGGGCCCTGCGTACCTTTTTGGACAGATACGCCAGATCGCCGCTGTCGATGCGGATCCCTTTCAGTCGCTTGCCCATGGGTTCCAGCACTTCCCTGGCCACGCGGATAGCATTGGGAATACCGCTCTTTATCACATCGTAGGTATCCACCAGCAGCACCGTGGAGTCCGGGTAATTCTCGGCGTATTTTTTAAAGGCCGTGTATTCGTCCTTATAGTACATAACCCAGCTGTGGGCCATGGTGCCGCTGATGGGAATGTCGAACATTTTACCCGCCAGCACCGTGGCCGTACCCACGGCGCCGCCGATGTAGGCCGCCCTGGCTCCGTATACCGCGGCATCCATGTTGTGGGCCCTGCGGGCGCCGAAATCCGACACTGCTCTGCCGTCCGCCGCCCGGACGATCCTGCGTGTCTTGGTGGCAATAAGGGACTGGTGGTTGACCTCCAACAGAATGGCCGTCTCGATGAGCTGGGCGTCGATCAGGGGCGCGATCACCGTGATAATGGGCTCATTGGGGTACATGATGGTCCCTTCGGGGAAGGCGTACAGATCTCCCTTGAAGCGGAAATCCGCCAGATATTCCAAAAACTCCTCCCCAAATAATCTCTGGCTGCGCAGATAATCAATATCTTCTCTGTCGAAGTGTAGATTCTCAATGTATTCCACAATCTGCTCCAAACCGCAGAAGATGGAGAAACCGCCATTGTCCGGGTTCTTCCTATAGAATACGTCAAAAGCCACTCTGGTATCCTTATCCTGGTCCTTAAAATAGCCGTTGCTCATGGTCATCTCATAAAAGTCCATCACCATGGACAAATTTCTCTCATGAAACTGTTTCATATAGTTTCCTTTCCGTACAAAACGCACCTGTACATGTTTTATGGTATTTTTATCTTTACCGCTTTTCTTGACGGACGGCATGGACTTACCGCATTTGAATCTGGCAGGATCTCATGGTGGCCAGCGCCGCCTCATGGGCCTGGGGCGTCACTCCCGCACAGCAGGACGGGTCCACATACATGGGGACCTCCGGCAGATGGGCCTTGATGGTCAGAGCATTGCTCACCACACAGATATCCGTACACACGCCTATCAGTTCTATGGATGCAATGGGTTCCTGTTCGTTGGCTTTGACCAGGTCTGCGGCCAGTTCCGGACAGCCGAAGGTCACTTTGTCATATACCGGCAGATTTCTCTGTGTACGAATTTCTTCCAACGCGTCCACCAGCTGCCATCCCTCACTGCCCTGGATGCAGTGGGGCACAGGCAGCAGTTTCCCCTCCTGGGTCTCCATATAGTTGCTCTGGTGGGTGTCTCTGGTAAAAATTATCTGTCCGTCAAATTTCCGCACTCTGTCCACCACAGTGGGCAGAATCCGCCGCGCCTCCCCGGTGCCCAGCACCCCTGTCACAAAATCTTTCTGCATGTCTACTACGATTAAATACCTCATACCTCTCTCCTCCTTATTTTAGTTCCGCATCAGTGTTTTTCGTTTTGTCTCCGTCTGAAATACCAGGCCGGTTTTCCCGCTTTCTGAGGCTTGCATTTCTCGTCCGTCTGCTCCACCCATTTCTTCATATCCCTGCGGAAATTGGGCGCATGGAGTTTTTCTTCCAAGATGGCCTCATAGAGCCGCTGCAGTTCCGGGAACGTAAATTTCTCCGGCAGCAGCTTAAAGGCGATGTCCGTATAAAACACCTTGTTTTTCATGCGCTCCAGGGCCAGCCGGATCATCCTGCCATGGTCAAAGGCCAGGTCCTTTTCGTCAAGTACTCCGTTCCCGCCTTGCAACTGAAGGCGCCCTTCCCGGATACTGACATGATGCCACGCCGCCCTCCGCATGTCCTGCTTTCCTTCCCTGGTCGTCAAAACCGCCGGACATCTGCCTTCCTTCTCCGCACATAGCAGCGTCTCTCTGGGGATCAGGGCTATATAGGACACCGAGATGATCCGGGTGCGTGGGTCACGCTCCACGTCCCCCCAGGTATATAGCTGCTCCAGATAGGTATCCCGAAGTCCCGTCTCCTCCTCCAATTTCCTGACCGCCGCCTGCTCCACGGATTCCTTCATTCCCACAAACCCTCCGGGAACGGCCCATTTGTGCAGGAAGGGATGAGCCTCCCGCCGGACCAGCAGAATCTGCAGATGGTAGTCCTCCCCGCTTTTGTCAACCGTAAAAATCAGAGTGTCAACCGTGACCGAAGGATGCTCATATTTTTCGGGATTATAACTGTTCAAAAATTCCTGTTCCGTGAGTCCCTGCGCATTTTTCCCACTCATCATTTCCCTCCTTTTTCTTGTGTTCCCTTTTGATGTTGTTCTTGCTCCTGTCCTTATGTCCTCTCCCGCAAAATATTTATTCTCATTTTGAGTTTTATTCCTGTTGATATTATTATACTCATTTTGAGAATAATTGCAATACCTTTTTCGCATTTTTCTGCTTTTTAAACCACAATGAAAATGTCTGATGCTAACGCATAAAAAAATGTTGCCTCATAGAAAACTCTATATCTATGAAGCAACAACTCTTGTTATAAAAAATGTTCTTTCTGCTTTTTCATTCTTTCGATCACGCAGCTGTGCGGCTTATTTGCGTTCTCTCTGTCATAATTTATCCCCACAAGCAAAATTTCGCCTGTATAGCCCTCCAGCGCCTGTGTGTAATGCCGGTCTTTTATCTGCTGCAGCGCAGTGCCTACAGACTTGTCATACTTTAGTTCCACTACCAGCGCAGGCTTGCCTGTATGAGGAAGCGGCAGAAATACGATATCCGCAAATCCCCGCCCTGTAGGCATCTCCCGAATCAGCCTGTAATCTTTTCTCGCACTGTAGTAGGCCAGACCTATGGCACAACTCAAGGAGTTTTCGTCGTTATAGGTCAGTATGGATGATACCTCCGTATGCGCCCTGTCAAGTCCTCTGGCAACACTTTCCCCATCACATAAAAGCGTAGCCTCCATCAGTCTCTCTGACGCTTTCAAAACTCGCATAACCTCCGCCCAGCCGCCAACACTCATAGCATTTTCAAATTCCCTGATTATCTCTTTATTCGGTATAAACGCCTCCTCCGTCTCAGAATCATATCCGAGATATCCTAAATGAATCAGCAAAGTCAGCACATCATCTTTTATTTTAAAATTGCGCATATCATTCTGGAAACTGAATGTGCTGACCTTGACGCGTTCACCTCCCAGCATCCGCACAATATCCTCACGAAGCCCATCAAAGTCCATTTCCATATATATTTTCAGGGCATCGTAAGTCTCTGTGGAAGTCCAGTAACTTGAAAAAGCCTGACAACTCATCGCTGCCACCACCGACCTGGGATTATAAATGTGCTTAAACTGCCTGAACCTGTACCCGTCATACCAACTGCCAGTCTGGGCAAAGTCCATGTGGAACCTCTCACACAGACTCCTTACCTCTTCTTCTGTAAAACCGGTATACTCCTCTAAGGCATATTGATCCGTCATAGAAAATTCCCAAAACATATTTAACGCCGAGTGCTGCCCGTATTTTTTCACAGGGAGAATGCCTGTCATATAGGCAAGCGCCACATATGGCTGATCCTTAAGCAGATTTCTTAAAAAATCAAGATACTGCCTCTGCAGTGTCTCCGAATCCTGCCTCTCCCGCATCACACAGTCCCATTCGTCAATTAGAAAAATAAACTGTCTGCCTGTTTTTACAAATATTCTTCTCAGCGCGGCGGCAAGTCCCAGAGTGTGGCCACAAGTTTGCTCTCCCAATATTTCCCCATATTCCTCTTTAAGTTCCTGCCTCACCTCCTGTTCCAAATATTGTGTCACTTCCCCTGACTCTGCCTCAATCAGAAACTGCTGCATATTTAGCAAAATCACGTCATACCGATTCAGATTTTTCCGAAAGGATTTATCGTTTTCTATCTTGTATCCCTTGAATAAATCCGCGGACTCACAACCGCGGCTGTAGTAAGCAGCCAACATGTTCAGTGCCATTGACTTTCCAAAACGCCTTGGCCGGCTGACACAGATATACTGCTCCTGTGTATTGATACGCTCATTTGTCTGCACAATCAATCCTGTCTTGTCCACATATATTTTGGAAGAAATACATTTCCAAAAACTTATATTCCCCGGATTCAAGTACATTCCCATGGGCCACACCTCCTTCAGAGCGGCAACACCAGTCTGTCAATGATTTTATTCTACCACAAGCACACATACAATTCCATCCGATTTTGTACTATTTCGCTGATTGAATATGGGGATGATATGGAGTATACTAAGTAAACCATGACCATACTCTCGGCTAAAACGGCCGTATGACCATCTATACTATGAAATCCAAAGCTTTCATAATATAACGCATTGGAGGAAACCTATGATTTATTTTATTGCGGATACCCATTTTGGGGACGAGCGGATACGGCGGTATGAGAACCGCCCCTTTGACAGCGCATCGGCTATGAATCAGGAACTGATAAGGCGCTGGAATGAGACTGTATCCCCGGAGGATACAGTCTACGTGCTGGGGGATTGGGGGGAATTATCCCCCATTCTTCTGCATGGCAAAAAATATCTGGTAAAAGGCAATCATGACAGGCTGGATAATCAAACTTACCGTGATATGGGATTTGCGGAGGTTTACGATCTGCCGGTGATACTGGACAGCTTCTGGATCCTGTCCCATGAGCCTCTGTATGTCTGTGAAAACATGCCCTATGCCAACATTTTTGGCCATGTACATGCCTCACCTCTTTACAGAACCTTCAGCAGCCAGCACTACTGCGTCTCTGCGGAGCGTACCAGCTATACGCCGATTTCATTTGACGCTGTCAGACGCCGCATACAGGAAAGCTGATTAATATGCCTTCATCTTCTTTACCAGCCACCTGGCTATCCGATAGACCGGATTCTCAAGGGTCTTTTTTACTGCCTTCAGTTCCTGCCGAATCTGGATATGCTGGGGACAGTGCTGCTCGCATTTGCCGCAGCCTATGCAGCCGTAACCCAGTACGGAAATGTCATTGCCATATTTGTCCTTGCGATATCGCATTCTTACCTCTGTTCCTGCGCCAAAAAACGTCTTATTTCTTCCAATCTCCGCTCCGTGTCCTTCCTGCCCAGCTTATACAGGGCTTTCAATTTCCATGGATGCCGCTCCAGTTTGGACACCTTGATCCGCCTGCTGGGTCTCAGCACCAGCGCCAACCCCGCCTTTTCCAATTCCGGCAGCTGATCCAGCGCCTGGTTGTAGCGGATATGGCGGGTCCTCACCGCCATCGCCAGCGCCGGATACCGGCGGATCTTATGCAGCAAAAGAGGCAATCCCCGAGGCGGCTTTTTCCGATATCCCCTGGGCCGGGTCAGCACTACCAGGTTTTTCTCATAGCCGATGCTGCGAAACCAATTCAGAGGAATGGAATCCGAGATACCGCCGTCCAGTAGCTGCCGATCACCAATCTTCACAATCCGGGACACAAAGGGCATGGAGGCCGACGCCTGCATCCAGCGCAGATCCCTCCTGTCTCCGGTGCATCTGTGGTATACGGCCCGCCCCGTGTCCACATCCGTGCAGACCACATAAAATTCCATAGGATTGTTCCTGTAGGTTTCCCAGTCAAAGGGATCCAGCTTCTCCGGCAATTCATGATAGCAGAATTTCTCCTCATAGATATCGCCGCTCCTGATCAGAGATCGAAAATCCCCATACCTGGGATCTCTGCAATATTTGGTATTATATCGGAGAGACCTGCCGTTCTGGCGGGATTTATAATTGCTGCCAAACACCGCTCCCGCGGATACGCCCACCACGCCGTCCATCTGAATTCCCTGCTCCATCAACACATCCAGCACCCCTGCGGTATACATGCCCCGCATGGCGCCGCCTTCCAGCACCAGCCCTGTCTTCATATAGCCTGCACCTTCTTCCTGTTCTCACTTCCTCCCATTATAATCCTTTGAGCCTGATTATGCAAGTCATGAAAAAGGATCCTGTCAGACAAATTCCAAGCCCATGGAAGCAGTCAGTTTTTTGTCAGAGCAGGCTGATTCTGCTTAAATCCCTGCCTGCGGTACAACAGCCAGAAAATACTGCCAAAAAGAAAGATGTTGGCGGCTATGATCAATATACCCTCCCCGGTACGCTCCCCCTTTCCCAAACCGTTCAGCAGCAGCCTGATCTGCTCCGTGTAGGTGAATCTTGCCAGCTTGGCTATATGGTCGTTGAACATGGACAACATGGGGGAAAAAGAAAAAAGCAGCATGACGGGAACAGTCACCGAGGTTGCCGCCATCTGGCTGCCGCTTCCAATGCCGACGGCGGCGCCCAGCAGCAGGGAAGTCAGGATCCCCACTGCCATGATTAGCAGAAAAACGCCTCCCTGTCCCAGGGTATATCCGCCAAGCAGGCAGAACACACCCGCTCCCAGCATACAGAAAAAGAACACATAACTCCCCACTCCCACAAGATACTGCCAGGACGATACATCCGCCTGGGGCATACCTTCTATCTGCATGGACCGCGTCATAATCACGGCCAGCGCCGGGAACATGACAAACTGTATCAATACTGCCTTGTTGCGCAGAGTATCCTTGATCTGCTTTTTAATAATGGTAATGATGTGCCTCATTAGTCGCTAAGCCTCCTTCCTGTGATGCCCAGAAAAACTTTCTCCAGATCCGGCTCGGAAGAATGTATGGACAGTATCTTCTCCGCCCTGATCCATTCGGACAGTATCTTCTCGCTCTCCCGGGCATTGGGGAGTACATGTCTCTCCCCGTCCTGCAGGGTTACTTCGATCTCCCTCCGGGAGTTGTGTCTGGTACAGATGTCCCTGGGAACTCCCTGCTCCACAATCTTTCCCTGGTTCAGCAGCATGACCCTGTCGCACAGGGTTTCCGCCTCATGCATATTGTGAGTGGTGAGGAAAACGGTGGTTCCCGCTTCGCGCTCCTCCCCGATCAATTGGTGGATCTTCCATGTGGTGGCAGGGTCCAGGCCCGAGGTAGGTTCGTCCAGATATAGAATGTCCGCATCCTTTAGCAGCGCCCTGCACAGATTTACCCTTCCCCTCATGCCCTTGGACAGTTTGCTCACCGCCGTGTTCCTGGCCGGGCGCAGCTGTGTTCGATCCAGCAGCTTTTCAATCCTCTCCTTAGACACCCGGTAAATGTCTGCGAAGATGCGCAGATTCTCCCACACCGACAGCCTCTCATAAAGCCCGAAGCTGTCCATCATGATGCCGGTCTCCGGTTTTTTCCCGTCTTCACCGCCACATATCCGAACGCTTCCCCCGGCGGCCTTAAGCTGCCCTGTCAGAATGTTCACCAGAGTGGTTTTTCCTGCGCCGGAGGGTCCCAGAAGGCCAATCACCTCCCCTTTTTCCACCGTGAAAGAAATATCTTCTATAATCTTTTTGTCCCCAAAAGAATGGGTGATATGTTCCGCCTGTATCAATGCCGCCATATTTGCCTCCTTATTTTTGCGTTGCTTTTGAATTATGCATATCGCCTGTTGCTTATCGGCCAGGTTCCGTAACTTCCTCCGATTCCTTCATCCGCCGCAGCGCCGCCTCCAGCCGTCGGTTCTCCGCCTGCTCTCTTCTGACAGACAGCGCTGCGCTGCTCAGGAAGCAGATTCCAAAACTGATAAAAAAGGCAACCCAGCACTTGGGGTCATCCACGGGGAACCATCCAAACAGGTAAGCCAGTCCTCCGCTCAGCACGGTCACGGCCCCCAACATACCCGCAGTCCTCCCCGCCAGGGACCACCTCTTGATAAAGGTATCCGTAAAAAAGACAAACCGCAGCGTCGTGATGCATACAGAGGACAGCAGATACTCCCCTATGGTATGGATGGGAATGCCCTCGGCCCCCAGCGCGAACATGGTAGAATATTCCCGGGCCTCCTCCCCCACAGCGGCACAGATCAATGTGACGGCAAGCAGGCTTATCCCCAGAATCATGAAAACCTGTTCCACATATGTCAATAGATGTTTTCTCTCTTCCATATATTTCCTCTTTCTTCATATTTAAATATGCCCTTAGTGCTTACTTATCCCAAGCAGTCCCTTGATATTTTCCGCATACTGCCTGGAGGCAATCAACTGTTCTCCATTTTCCATTGTCAACAGCAGCCGTCTGTTCACATAGGTCCTGATGGACTCAATTTTTTTCAGATTGACAATACTTGCCTTATTGGCCCGGACGAACAGATACTGTCCAAGCTGCTGTTCCAGTTCATACAGTCTGCTGCCGGTCTCATAGACCTCCTCCTGGGTATAGACAAAACATCTGCCATCCACCGATTCCACATACAGAACTTTCTCCAGATCCAGCGGCAGCGCATACCCGCTGCGGGTGACCGTGATCTGGCGGTCAACCATGTATATAGCCGCCACCAGCCTGTCTACATAGGCTGACCTTTCCCCGCATTTTATGGTGACGGCCACATCCTCCTGCCCATCGTCGATTTCAATATTGACTTGCAAGTTTTCCTCCTTCCCGCATAACAGAAGTTTGCCTATGCCAAACTCCTGCTGTGCCTGCGTTACTGCGTTAATCAGTATTTGAATGCCCCTGTCTCGCTATCCATTCTATCAAATATTTCGGTGTGCGCAAGCGGTAAAGCGGTAAGCTGCCCTTTTTGTCAGGTATGTTGCCACAAAAAAGTACGCGAAAAAAGCTGCCGCCTCAAGGGGATGCCCCTCTCCGCAACAGCCTTTCTCTGCAGCCTGTAACCGAATACCTCCGCCGCATGACGAATCGTTCTTCCGAACACCCGCCAAAGGTTTTCGCCGCCTGTGTCATATTATTAGGAGAAAATCAACCATAAACCTATACCTAAAACGTTTGTCTTTGCGGCGGCTTAACTGGGGAATATACACCAGCATCTGGTCTATGGTCATCTAAAACATTTGTTTTATTATAATGAAAAAGAGAACCCTATCAACAGCAAAATATAGGACGTATATACAGCATGAACTGCATAGTACGCCCTGCGCTTTCGATAGGGTCCTGTATTACTTCCGCAGATTATGACCTTTTTTCTTCCACAAAATTTACATTTTTATGAGGCGCTTTCCCCACAACCTCGATTGCCTTGCTAACAGCCACCGTAACTTCAATATCATTTTGTACCTGGCTTGACGCAAAACGATACAGCACCTTTCCTTTGATCGACTGCACATATTGCGCTGGAAGGCGATTTAAAGCATAAGTAGCTATATCCATCCGGCAGCTGTCACACTTACAGTAGTCCGTATTGGGCAGCAACTGGTCAATCTTGTTCAGTACTGTTTCTTCCATCAAGTTTATCAAACCTATCATAAAATTTTACCTTGCTTTAGCCTTTCGTATTCCCTCTGGGAAAAAATCTACTTTCCCAGAACCAGTATATCACTAAATTCTACAAAAGAAAATATTTTTTTGTATAAAAATAGGAAATTAGGACCAAAATTTTCTTCGAAGCCGATACAGAAAGAGCCATCGGAAAAATTGAACCGCCAAAAAGCCCATAGTTCCGCCCACCAGCACGTCGCTGAAAAAATGGGCGCCGGCTGCCACCCGGAAAAATGCCACCATGCCTGTGTAGGTGATGGGAACCACATAGGACAACATCCGCCACTTTCTGGTCTGTAGTCTCTCAAACAGATCCGGCAGAAGGATCACCAGATAAGCCATGGAACCCGAAAAGGTATGGCCGGAGGGAAAGGATTTAAAATAATCCCGGTCAAAGCCCAGACTTTCCAGCATCTGCCTGGCGCTGCTCACCTGGTACCAGGGAGTATAATAGGAATAATCTCCTACATAATGCATGGCCCTGAAGCGCATCCTCCCCACAGGATTCTTGATAAGTTCCACAAATAGAAAACAGCAGCATGAACAGATAATCGCCAGCGCAAAAGGCAGCATCTGCCTCATATGGTCCTGAATCCACCCGCCGGCCAGCGTCAGAATCAACACTGTAGTCACCAGACCAAAGGCTGTCATTGCCACTTTAAACCATACCTGCTTCATCACTTCTTCTCTGTTCAGGATCTGGAGCAGGTACTTCATCATATCTCTCAGGAAAGAACTTCCCGCAAACACGGACAGACCAAAGAATATCAACGCAAGTCCCCTTGCCGCTCCTCCCCTGTGGTGAAGATAGACCACCAGGATGGAGGCGGCAAAAGTGGCAAAGCCCCATATGGGCGCCATGGCCACCACCTCCACCAGATTACAGGGAAAACTGGTGGAAAAATATCTGCCGGGAATCAGATTGGGCGACGCCAGCAGAAAGCTTATCTGTAAATCATAAATCGTGGCCAGCGCCAGCAATCCCCCAAAAATCAATAGGAATGCCCCCACCGCCACATATTGCCTGTTCCTTTTGGACATAGCAGTATCATCCTCCTGTCCGTTCATACAGTTCCATATTATCACAGTTCCATCAACAATTCAATGACAGAATGAATCCAGCCCACTACCGGAGTTCTGTATTCTGCTGCTCCCTTAAGCGCTTAACCTCCCGCATCAATTATTCCACGCCCTCGAAAATTTCCCCCAGAGACATCCTAATCTGCGGAAATGCCTTCAGACATATTTCTGTCTCCGCATTATAGTCGTCGTCTTCCTTATCATCCTGCAACATGTAATTTTGTTCCAGAATATATTTACCCTCTTCCAAATAGTAAATTTCTACAGAACCCTGCGGAGAAACGATCCAATACTCTTCTACCCCGGCCTTCTCGTAAATATCTTTTTTTATGGTTTTGTCACGTTTTGTAGTTGAATGACTCAACGTCTCTGCAATAAATTTAGGGACACCGCTGTAGGCTCCGCCCTTCAATCGCTTTCTGTCACAAATGATCATAATGTCCGGACACAAATAGTCATCATTTTCTTCCGGATGGTATTTAAAATCCATATTCTCCATAGAAACAGTACATACGCTTCCCTTTAACCCCTGCTTTATGGCCATATAAATATTTCCGTTGATAATAAAATGAGCATATCCGGGCGATGGTGACATATGGTAAATCACCCCGTCAATTTTCTCGTCCTTCTTTCGCTCAAATTCCGCTAATCCCATATCGTCACATCCTTCTCTTCATTATGGCAAACGACTAAAAAACAATTCCTGCCATGGCATGAAATTCTTCCAGACACCGCTTATGCGGTTGCTGACTGGATTATAGCATGTTCCTGCCAATAAAGGAATAAGAAGTTAGGGCATTTTCTACCCTCTCTTATTGGATCGACGCCAGATCTTTCTCTCCTGGGCCTCCCGAACCAGCATATCCCGAAAGTCCGGGTGGGCGATGGAGATCAGCGCCTCCGCCCGCTCCCAGGTGGAGCGACCCTCCAGGTTGATAACACCGTACTCCGTGGCCAGGAAATACACCTGGCTGCGGGGAGAGGTAATAATGTCCCCGTCAAACTGGGGCTTGATCCGAGAGTGCTTTCCCCCGTGGCGATCCGTATGTACGGAACTCATGCAGATAAAGGCTTTACCGCCCCGGGATGCGGAGGCGCCGATCAAAAAGTCCAGCTGTCCGCCCGTGCCGCTGATCTGCCTGGCCCCGGCGCTCTCTGCCGCCACCTGGCCGTACAGGTCCACCGCCACACAACTGTTGATGGACACCATGTTGTCAATCTGGGCAATTACGCTGGGACGGTTCACATACTCCAGCGGATAGGCGGCTATGCCGTGATTGTCGTCCAGCCATTCATACAATTCCAGGGAGCCCAGGGCACAGCCAAAGACACCCTTGCCCCTGTCAATATTTTTTTTCCGGTTGGTCAGCTTGCCCGCCCGATACATACTGAGGTATGCGTCGGAGCACAACTCCGTGTGCATCCCCAGATCGTTCAAGTCCGACTGTGCGATCAATTCCCCCAGGGCGTTGGGCATACTGCCGATGCCCAGCTGCAGGGTTGCCCCATCCACAATATAGGGAATGATATGTTCCGCAATCCGCCGGTCCACCTCCCTGGGCACAAAGGGCCTGCTGCTCTCAAAGGGGACATGAGGCCCCTCCACGATATAGTCCACCTCCGAGATATGGATGCACTCGTCATAACCCCCATGGATTTTGGGCATATGCTCGTTGACCTCCACGATCACGATATCCGCCATCCGGGCGATGGGGGCCGCCACCCCGGTGTTCACCGAAAAATTGAAGTACCCGTGCTTGTCCATGGGGGATACGCTGACCATGACCACATTCACATCCAGAAAAAATTCATAGTAGGCCGCATTGTTGTGGAACACCATGGGAATATAGTAGCACAACCCCCGGTCGCAGAGTCCCCGTTCATAGGAGGAGCAGTGCCAGCTGTGATAGGTAAAATGTTCCTGGCTCTCATCGCACTCCGCCACATGGATAGGACCATCAATCAAATTCCCCCGGATTTTTACGTCCCAGAGTTCGTCCCTGCGCCGGGCCAGAGCCTGATCCAGCAGCACAGGCTTACCCAGGCAGCTGGTATAGTCCACCCAGTCCCCGCTTTTAACAACCGCTGCCGCCTCCTGGGGGGTGCGCAGCTTTTGCCGATATTGTATTGTGAAGTCCTGTAACATACCATGCCCCCTTAAAGCCAAACTTACACCTTCATATCGCTGGCAGTACCCATCCCTGCTTTTCTTATGTAAATCTCCGGAAATTCCCTTGGCAACAAGGCCAAGCGCTCCGGCTCATTCACATTCCTCAGTCATAGTCTACCTGCATCAGACACAGCCCTTGCGCCGGGGCCGTGGGGCCGGCTTTCCGGCGCTCCCGGGATTGCAATGCCTCCTGCACCTGCTCTTGTCCCATATGTCCCCATCCCACCTCCAGCAGGGTCCCCACCATGATCCGCACCATATTCTGCAGAAAGCCTGTGCCGTGAAAGGTAAAGCGGATATAGTCCCCCTCCCGCTCTATACGGATCTGGTCCACCGTCCGCACCGTGGATTTTTTCATCCGGGGATTCATACAGAAATTGCGGAAATCGTGCTCTCCCGTGAGCAGCCGGGCCGCCTCCCGCATGACCCCTATATCCGGGGACTCCTCCAGCACATACACATATTTGCGGTCAAAAACCGGCTTAACCGGACCGTCAAAGCAGGTATAGCAATATGTCTTGCCGATGGCGTTGTATCTGGCGTGGAACCGGGGCCCTGCCGCCTTTACTTCTCTGACCGCGATATCCTCCGGCAGATAGCGGTTCAGATAGTCCATGATTTCCTCCGGGGCAAGGGCCACATCCATGGTCACATTGGCCACCATGCTGCGGGCATGAACACCGGCGTCCGTGCGCCCGGCGCCGATGACCTCCACCGGCTGGCCGCACAGCCGCTCCAGCACTGCCTCCAGCTTGCCCTGAACCGTATCGTGGTCCGGCTGCCGCTGCCAGCCATAGTACCTGCTGCCGTCATACATAATAATGAGTCTGTAATTCTGCTTCATATTCTCCTCTTTCCTGCATTTTAAGGACATCAGGCACAGAACCTCTTCTTAACCTCAAGCAGTTCCTCCAACTGCTTGAGAATGTAAAACAGCACCGCCCGGGCCTCGAACTCCTCCCGGCTCCGGGGCAGATCCTGGGTCTGCATGTCCGCCAACAGCGCCTGCAACTGCGAAAGCAGTCCCTCCACGTTGTTATAGCGGTGATATTCCTGTTGAATCTGTTTAAGCAGCTTTGCCACCTGTCCCGCCTGCCTGGGCAGATAGGTAATCCCCCGGATATTGTCATAGACCGCCTGCAGAATCACCGCCTGCTGCTGCCGCATCCGCACATAATCCAGTTCATAGGTGTCTCTGGAAAAAGGCGCGTTTCCATAGTTGGCCACGGCGCAGGTTTCCGCCTGTCCCAGCGCCTCCCACAGCATGTCAAAGTAGTTTTCTCCACAGCCTATAGGACAGCTGACCGCATTACTGCCTGCCGCGGCGGATTTATCCTCCTGCGCCAGCCACCGTGCCATATCCCCCAGAATCCCCTTGATCTGCTGGTCCACCCTATCAGAGGCCAGTGTAAACTGCTCCCTGCGGCTCCGCAGATGCAGGTTTACCAAGATGCCAAACCCTGTTCCGACACAGAACAACAGCGCCTCGTTTCCCAACAGTGAAAAAAAAGCGCCCTGACTCAAAAAATGGCTGACCAGCACCGAGTCCATGGCAATGGCTTCCTGCCATCTCATCACCAGACAGAGCAGGACAAACAAAAACAGGTATACTCCGAAAGCCCACACACTGTATCCCAGCAGCCCGTAACACAGCCCTGCCAGCGCCAGCGCGCAGAGAAAGGCCAGCGCCCTCTTGCCCGCCGTCTTAAGCGTCTCCAGCTTGGTGCCCTGGATGCTGAGTATAGTGATAATCCCCGCCGTGGTGGGATATTGCAGCCCCAACGCACTGGCCAGGGCAATGGCCAGCACAGCCCCCAGAGCGATCTTCAGACTCCTGGCCGATTTGGATAGCAGGCTATTTTTCATCCATATCTCCTTTACAACAACGATTTTTGATTTCCGCCACTTTCCTTTGGGCCTCCAGAATCTCCTCCTCCGTTCCTTTCCAGTTGTCCATATCCTCGCTGATAAAAGCCAGTACCCGATCCGCCAGATTGGCCAGGAATCTGACTGCCACCGCTCCCGAAGCGCCGCGCAAAGCCGCTGTGAGCACATCACTTTCCAGATTCCGCAAAATGGTCTGGATCTCAAAGTCTCCCAACTCCACAAAAGTTTCCAGAAGGTCCGTGGCCGCGGAATACTGCTTCTTGTCCAGATACCGCTTTAGAATCTCGTCCCTTCTGTCCTGCAGAGACTTATCTCCTACTATTTTCTCCCAATAATCCATGCCTATGTAAGAGGCGATGATCTCCTTGATTAGATCCGTTGATTCTCCGGAGACAATGGCCTCCAAAGCGGCCACCACCATGGGTCCCTCATTCTGCGCTCCCGGCAGAGTCCCCGCGTAGTTGTGCAGCAGAAAAACAATCCTGCTCGCGTCCATCTGCTTCATGAACGCCTGCAGAATATACCGAATCGCAAACGGCAGAAACTCGCTGTCTCCCTGAAAACCTGCAATCTCCCCTTCCAAGGCCAGAAGCCCCTGCTGTCTGCTGACCTGGCTGCACCGCAGCAGATCGCCCGCTATATCCACCAGCCGGAGTTTTTTCTCATCATAGATGCCTACCCGTTCCAGCTGTTCCTGTCTGCGTCCCACCAGTTCGTCTATGGTACAGCCAAAATAATCCGCCAGCATCCAGAGCATCTCCACGCTGGGGACAGCCAGATTCCTCTCCCACTTCGACACCGCCGCCGGGCTCACGCACAAAACCTCCGCCAGCTGCTCCTGTGTCATTCCCTTTGCCTCGCGAAGCGAGCAAATCCTCTTTCCCATAGAAATTCTGCTGTATTCCATCTCGACTCCTCTCCGCCCGCCGCGGCGGGCATACCATAATATAGTTTCTTTCTGATCATAAGCATACAGGATAATATCCTTCAGGTCAAAGGATAAGGAGTCGTGTTAATCAACTATAGGTTTTGCTCTGCTATTCCCCCTTCTCCGTCCCGCGGAATGTGACCAGGCGCAAATCCACAACCAGCGCCGGGCGTACGCCGAACCCTTCCAGGCCCACGTTTTCCTGCCTGGTGGCATTTTCCACATAGCCGTTATTCACAAGATAGCAGAGACTTGCCGTTTCCGGCACCGGTTCGCGGAGCCACCAGCTATGATACTCGACTCCGTAGGTATCGCAGTCCAAGCTATACCAGTTGCTCTGATCCTGCAAGACCGCCTCCTCTGTAGGGGATGCGTACTTGCTCATGCCCGCCTCGTCAAACCATGCAAGCTCGTCCAAAGATAGCAGCCACACCCTGTCATGGGTAGTCACGCTGCCTGACTCTGAAAGCGCATTTCCCTTCGTCACAAGCTCCGTCTCCACAATTGCGTCGCATTCCTCCTGCGTAAAACCCCAGAGAAATCCCGGTTCATTCTGATAGCCGTTTTTCTTTTCCGCCATAGCCGTCCCCACCGGCGGCTGATCGGAATAGACAACGACCTCGGTATCGGCGTTCAGCCATGCCCTCAGATTGGAGACACTCCAATCGCTGTTGCCGCGCACCTGTGCCTGAAGCGCCATATCGTCATCCGTCTTGAACTCCCTGGTCCAATAATCCTTGTCCCCGTCATAATTATAGCGTCCGCTCTCCGCCGCGTCATACGCCTTCATAGTCAAAATATGGGAAGAAACCAGAACCGCCTGCGATTCGTCCTCGGAAATCCGCAGCACACGCCACTCAATGTCCTCATTCAGATAGTTTCCAAACAGCACCGTCTCTCCTACCTGAACGGAAACCGGCTCTGGCTTATTCTCCGCCGCCCCGGGCTTTTGTATGGCAAAGTAAGCAAATGCCCCAATCCCAAGCACAACTGCTGCCGCCGCCGCAAAAATCCCCGCTTTACGCCCGGCAGCGCCGCCATGTTTCTTACCGGCGCTGTTCTTCGCATTCTTCGCGCCTGCCTCGTCCTGTTTTGTATTCTCCTCCTTCGCCAAATTCTGCGCAAACGCCACAATATCGGCATAATCCTCCCGGGGCTTGGCGCTGATCCACTGGTGTGTCATCAGAAAGTATTCCATGGATTTGGAGAGCGCAACTTCCTCCATCTTATACACCAAGATGGGCGTACCGCTGCTGACCGCATGTTCCACCTCCCGCAATACATGAGGGGAACTGTTGGCATTCTGGGACATCAGCAGGACCATTGCCGCCGACTTGTCTATGCCGTTGATAATCTCTTCCGCATATTCTTTTCCTGGCCGTATATCCCTGGGCGCAATAAAGCATTTGGCACCGTTTTTCTCGAGCCGCTCACAAATCTGCCCGGCAATGACGGCATCCTTGGAGGAGTGTGATAAAAAAATCTGCATGGTATATTCTCCTGGGTTTAATAATGTGCAGAGTCATTTTCTGAATGTGCAATTATGAGCGCTATAGCTCAAATCAAATACATTCCGGACTTGCCTATAGTAATGTAGTCGCAAATTTAACATCATATATTTGGATGGAAGTTATTTCCGTTCCATCTGTGTAATATATGATCCAGATCCAATTTTCTTCCTTTTCCTGCTCTATTGATACTTCTTCCGCATCTTCATTATAAATAATGCTATAGCTATCCTGTAATTGATACTCCTTGCTAAATGCGTTCTCTATTTTATCAACGCTGTCCCCAACAGATATGCCTTTATAGGTTACTATATCTTCGTCAACAATAAAAATACTTCGAATCACACCGTCTCTGACTATAATGCAGTTATCGCTTCGATTGCGGATCCCAATAATATTGTCCGCGCTGTATTCCAATATTGTAAAGTCATCTATACTAATGGCATCCTCGGTATCATAATAAGATAATGTGGATATGCCATCTGTAATCTCATATGGATAATTTACATTAGCCTTGTCTGATGCATTTTGAGAGCATCCCGATAGCAAAAAAAGTGAAGTAATCAAAAGCCCAAAAATTTTTTCATATAATGCCTTTCCCTATCTTAACCACGGCGTTTTCCAACATTGCCGAGATTGAGCGTTTCTACAGCGTCAGCAATAGTTTCCATGCTTTACAGCCATTCGTAAGGAGTGGTCTGGTATACATAATAATTAAGCCAGTTGCTGTAAAGATTGTTGCTGTGAGACCGCCACTGCAGCAGGGGCCTCTGACTGGGATCGTCATCCGGGTAATAATTGTAGGGCACATGGATGGGCAGGCCCTTGTCCAGGTCACGGTGGTACTCATTATTCAGAGTATAGCGATCATACTCCGGGTGGCCGTTGACAAAAATCTTCTTCCCGCCCTGGGCGATGGCCAGAAATACCCCCGCTTCCTCACTCTCCGCCAGCACGGTCAGCTCCGGACAGGCATGGATGGCCTCCGCCGGAGTCTCTGTGTGGCGGCTGTGGGGTGCCAGAAAAATATCGTCAAAACCTCTGACCAGCGGAATCTTCCGGTTGGACACTTTGTGGGCATACACCCCGAAAAGCTTCTCCGAGAGTCCTCGCTTATTGATGCCGTAATAATGGTAAAAACCCGCCTGGGCCCCCCAGCAGATATGCAGAGTGGAGGTCACATGTTCCTCCGCCCAGTCCATGATCTCGCAGATCTCGTCCCAGTAGTCCACCTCCTCAAAAGTGATATCCTCCACCGGGGCGCCGGTAATGATAAGACCGTCAAATTTCCGTTCCCTTACCTCATCCAGCGAAGTATAGAACTTATTCAAGTGATTGGCAGATGTGTTAATGGAGATATGACTTTTCACATTCAAAAAAGTCACGTCCACCTGCAGCGGCGTATTGGACAAAGCCCGCAGCAGCTGCAATTCTGTGTCCTGCTTCACCGGCATGATGTTCAAAATCATGACCTGTAGTGGACGAATATCCTGATGCATGGCACGATTCTCATCCATCACAAATATATTTTCATTTTCCAATATCTCCTTTGCAGGGAGATCACTCTGTGTCTTAATCGGCATAACCCTATACTCCTCTCCTTATCCCACTCCCCGGGTGTATCCTTTCACAGTCATGCTGCCATCCAGGGCATAACTCTTATAAGTATTTTGCCATAAAATCCTCTTCTGTCAAGATAGGGATGCCCAATTCCTTGGCTTTTTTATTCTTGGAGGAATTGGAGGCGATATCATTGTTAATCAGGCACTCCGTCTTGGAGGTCACGCTGCCCGTGACCTTGCCGCCCCGCTGCTCAATCACGTCCTTTAACTCGTTGCGGCTGCTGTAGTGGTTTAGGCTTCCCGTGATGCAGAAACCCTTGCCCGCCAGATTCTGCTCCGCGGCTACCTGCACCGCCTGAATCCGCAGTTCCTCCATCAGATTCCGAATTTTCCGCACGTTCTCCTCACTGCGCATATATTCCACAAAGGCGGTGGCAATCACCTCTCCCACACCCTCGATGGCCCCCAGTTCCTCCTCATCCGCCTGCATCAGCTGTTCCAGATCATAGTCAAAATGTCTGCACAGCATCTTGGCATTGGCCACGCCGATATTGGCGATACCCAGGGCATAAATCACCTGGGGCAGCGTGGCCTCACGGGATTTCTCTATGCTGCCCTGCAGGTTCTGATAGGATTTCTCCCCAAATCCCTCCAGGGTTGTGATCTCCTCATGGTAGCGGTCCAAATGATACAGATCCGCAAATTCATGTAAAAATCCGCTGCTCAAAAACTTTTCCAGGGTCGCCTCGGACAGGCCGTCTATATTCATGGCGTCCCGGCTGACAAACAGGGTAAACGCTTTGATCTTCTTGGCGTCACAGTCCTCGTTAGTGCAGTACAGACTCTGGGCGTCCGCCACCTGGCGGATCTCCGTGGGGGCGCCGCAGACAGGGCAGGTCTCCGGGATCTGCACATTGTCGCTCCCCGTCAGATTCTCCGCAATCTGCGGAATGATCATATTGGCCTTGTACACGGTGATCCGATCTCCGATCCCCAGCTTCAGGCCCCGCAGAATGCTGATATTGTGAACCGAAGCCCGGCTCACAGTGGTGCCCTCCAATTCCACCGGCTCAAAGATTGCCACCGGGTTGATCAGCCCGGTCCGGCTGGGACTCCACTCGATCTCCTTCAATGTGGTCTCCCGCAGTTCATCCGCCCATTTAAAGGCGATGGAATGCCGGGGAAATTTGGCTGTGCGGCCCAGGGACTGCCCGTAGGCAATATCCTCATAAGTCAGCACCAGGCCGTCCGAGGGAATCTCATAAGTTTCCACCCGTCGGGCAAAATCCTCAATGGCCTCCAATATGGTGTCCTCTGTCACCATGACTCTCTGCACTGCCTCAAAGCCCTGTTCCTCCAGAAAAGAAAACTGCGCCTCTCTGGAATTGGCAAAATCCACGCCCTCGGCCCGCACCAGGTTAAATGCCACGAACCGCACTTTCCTTTGAGCGGTGATCTCGTTGCTTAACTGGCGCACGGATCCGCTGCACAGGTTCCGGGGGTTCTTGTACCGGGCGTCCACATCCTCGATCTGGCTGTTGATCCACTCGAAGTCCGGATAGCTGATCACCGCCTCCCCTCTCAGCACCAACTCTCCCCGGAATCCTATATTCAGCGGCAGATTGATGAAAGTCCTGGCATTGCCGGTGATGACCTCGCCCACCTCGCCGTTGCCCCGGGTTACCGCTTTTTCCAGTTTTCCGTCGCGATATGTCAGCACTATCGTCAATCCGTCCAGTTTCCAACTCATTATTGCAGGCTGACCCTGCAGCCAGGAGCGCAGTTCCTCGCGATCCTTGGTCTTATCCAGGGAAAGCATGGGGGATTCATGGGCCTCCTTGGGGAGTTCATCCACGGCCTCATACCCCACATGCTGCGTGGGGCTGCCCGCCAGGATAATCCCGGTCTCCTGTTCCAGCCGCTCCAGTTCGTCATAGAGCCTGTCATATTCTAAATTGCTCATGATCTCCTGATCCTGGGCATAATATGCCCTGGAAGCCCTGCCCAAAAGCTCTGTCAATTCCTTGATCCGGTTCAACTTTTCTGCTGCCATGATTTATTTTCCTTTCCATATTAAAATTAAAATTCGTAGGAACTTATACTGCTTAACAGTTAAAACTGCCGAGTAACCTGACTACATAACGCCAGCCCGGCCTCCCGGTACAGCTGCTCCAACTCCTGCCCCTGCACTTCCCTGTATTTTCCGGGCGTCAGTTTTTCCAGCCGGATGTTCATGATCCGGACGCGCTTAAGCTGCTTTACCTCATAGCCGCAGGCTTTGCACATCCGCCGGATCTGTCGGTTAAGTCCCTGGGTCAGGATGATCCGGACTGTGTATTTGCCCGTCTGCCGGATTTCGCAGGGTCTGGTGGTCTGCTTCAGCTGCGGCAGATATACGCCTGCTGCCATTTTTTCCAGAAACGGAGGTTCAATCTCCCGATTGACCTTGACAGTGTACTCCTTTTCGTGCTTATGGGCTCCCCGCATGACAGCTTCGATCAAATTCCCGTCATTGGTAAGCAGCAGCAGACCCTCAGAGTCCTTGTCCAGGCGCCCTGCATAAGTGACGCGCACAGGATATTGCACATAGTCATTGATGATCTTCTCCGCATGTTTATCCTGCTCCGTGCAGGTCACGCCCACCGGCTTATAAAAGGCCAGCACCGCTCTTTTGGGTTTTCCCTGCAGCTGTCTGCCGTTCACCGCAATGCTGTCCTGCTCCGTAACCTTGCAGCCCGTGGCTGCAGTCCGTCCGTTTACCTCGACCCGTCCCTGTGCAATCAGCCGATCCGCCTCCCGCCTGGAGCACACGCCGTGATCCGCCAGATATTTATTCAGCCTCACCTTACTCTCTTTGCCGCCCGGCCCCTGTGTCCCTTTGTTGCCGCCGGCGCTGGAAGATTGCACCTCTCTGTTTACTCCGCCCATGGATCCATCTCCTCCATCCGCCACACATCGGGAATTTCTTCCTTCTCCCACAGGCCGTCTTTTGCCAGCCGGTCAGCCAACTCATTATAATACACATTGGTGTGGGCCGCCACCTTGGTGAAGCCCATCTGGATACTCCCCATCCAGCGCCTCATGGACGCCGCGTATTTCTGGGTGAGTCCCGTCTTGCTTTTCCAAGCGCCGGTCACCCATTTTTCAATTCCCTCATAGTCATAGCGCAGTTCAATCCGCGAAAACCCGTTTTTGACAGCCCATCTCACGGCATACATGGCCCCCAGCATCTCCCCGGATACATTGCGGTACTGGGCCGTGTCGGGATTGTTCCCGCTGCCGTTTTCCACATAAACCGTGTCGTCCGGCAGGATAAAAACACAGCCAAAGGCATATCTTTTGATGCTGTGGTCATAGCTTCCGTCCACATAGGCCACCAGGCCTCCCTGGGGATCTCCCATCCCCCTGGGACGCTTCTCCCGGTCCGGCATCACTTCTTTCTTCCTGCCAGTGTCAGCGGCTTTTCTCTTTTTGGAAGCTTTGCCGTCATCAGCGCCTGACTTCTCCCGCAGAGGCTTTATCTCCTCCTTCTGAAAGTCCTCCTGCACAGCCGTCCCTTTCGTGTCGGCAGTCCCCTCCATATAGGCTTTGGCTTCCTCGAGAGACTTAAAACTCTTATACTCCGCTCCCGGATATCCTTCCACCGCCTCCCTGCAGGCATCCCAGCTGTCCAGTATCCCTATGACTTTTCCCCTGCGTACCGCATACACTTTTTTCGCCGCCATCCCTGCCTCCCTAGCACATCTCTTAAAATAAAACCACTGCCCCGCAAGGCTGTGGATCTGTAAAGTATATTAGCATATTTTTACTGACAGGACAAGAAGTAATCAGGTTCTTTCCTGAGAGCCCCTTACCGCACACAATTTCACCCCCCAACATACAATATACTAAGAAAAATGACAGGAAATTCCCAATTATGTATTTTTTCATCGGTTTTCTACTGTTGATTGTCCTGTGCCTGGGGCTTTATTTCTGGCGCAGACGCAAGGCCCTTAAAAAGATCTGCTGCATGTCCTGCCGTGAAAAGCAGGATCTTTTGGACACGATTCTGGAGCCCTTCGGATATTATTATGTCTGCGACCAGGACCTGATATCCACACGTAATGACGCCTGGCAGCGCCAGGCGGGCTACACGGCACTCTTTGACAAAGCGGCGCTGGGCCTGCACATGGTATTTGACGCGCTGCCAATCTACTTTGATTACTGTGGCCGCACCTGGCTCATTGAACTCTGGAAAGGCCAATACAGCATCAATACCGGCGCCGAGGTAGGCATCTACCAGGCCGGTCGCCTGCTGTCTCCGGAGGAATATACCGCCGCCCACTTCCAGGCCGTGCCCGACAACGAACGACTGCCCGTCTCCTTCAACCTTTTTCACGGGGAAAGACTGTTGGCGACCATGTCCCACACCACCTGGTGGCTCACCGCCTTTCTGGTGGGTATGTTCACAAAGCCCAGCCATCTGACCCTGGAAGTGACCATCGGCTTCCCCTGTTCGGAGATGCAGCGCCAATTCCTTGGGGCTCTTGACCAACTCGGTCAGGAAAACAAATCCCTGCGGTATTCCTGCTGCTGCCATGGAATGCAGGTACACATTCGCTACAGCTGCGGTTGTCCCGTCTCACCCATCTGTCCCGAGCGCATATCCTGTTTCAGAAAGATTCGGATTCGCTGGGTACAGCTGTGTAACCGCTTTTTCTGCCGGGTTTACCGCCGCATCACCCGCCCCTTTGACTGCACACTGGACCGGATTCTGTTCCTGTATGAACTGCTGCCCTTTGTTCTGCGCCGCATACTAAAACAGCACGTTCCCGGAAAAGCGCGCTGATAGATACCCGGACGCACTGCTCATAATCAGGACGCCTTGCGGCATGATTTTGAGCACCGGGATTGTGCGCATCCAGGGAATATGCGGGACTCTAAATCTTTATCAGCATATTCCCGGAATGCGCACTGCTCATAATCAGGACGCCTTGCGGCATGATTTTGAGCACCGGGATTGTGCGCATGCAGGGAATATGCGGGACTCTAAATAAGAAAGGAGTTATCCATATATGAGTTACACCTCCCGCCTGACCCACGCTTTTCAGAATGCCCCCATTCTTCCGCTGGGCCCCTGCAGCCGTTATGTTCTGTTCAGCGACTGTCATCGGGGGAACGGCACCTGGGGCGATAATTTTCTGAAAAACCAAAACCTCTATTTTACGGCATTGAAGCACTACTATGCCCAGGGCTACACCTATATTGAACTGGGAGACGGGGATGAGTTGTGGGAAAACAGGCGCATGAGTCAGATCATTGAGATTCACAATAATGTGTTCTGGCTCCTCTCCCTGTTTTACCGCCAGGGACGGCTTTATCTGTTGTACGGCAATCATGATATGGAGAAAAAAAGACCTGGTTATTCCGACCAGGTCTGTAACTCCTATTTTTGCACGGATTCCCAATGCCGCCAACCCCTCTTCCCGGGACTTACCTTTTATGAGGGCGTTATCCTGGAGCAGCGCGGTCAGGGACAACGCCTCTACCTGACCCACGGACATCAGGCAGATCCCCTGAACTCCACCTTCTGGCGGCTGGCCCGCTTTCTGGTTCGGTATTTCTGGCAGCCCCTGGAACATTTCGGAGTGCTTGACCCCACCAGCGCCGCCAAAAACTACACCCACAAGGACCGGGTGGAACAGCGCCTGACCGACTATGCCCAAAAGACCGGGCACATCCTGATCACCGGCCACACACACCGTCCCAGCCTCAGTGCGGACACCCCCTATTTCAACACCGGCAGCTGTGTCCATCCCCGCTGCATCACCTGTCTGGAGATTATGGGAGATATAATCACTCTGGTGAAATGGGCCTGTGATACCAGAAAAGACAACACTCTCTTCGTAAACAGAGAGGTGTTGTCCCAGATCAAACTATAGAGAATATACAGTTAAGGACAGAAACCCGGAAAACCTCTGGTCTTCCGGGTTCATTTCACTCGCCAAATGGACAAAAGCCTTTGCGCACATTTACTGTGAAACCTAACCTTTGTTTTAGCTAAAAAAGCGCAGACTACCCCTATAGTATATTTTTGAGTCTTTTAGACTCTCATGTATGATTAGGCAGGTTGTCCTGCGGCAGAATCTTCCCAGCCTAACGCTTTCAGCTTTTTCAAGTACGCTTTAATCTTGCGTTCCTTATTGAATTGATTATAGTAATCAGCACCCAG
>Ga0137308_100215_pt1 | contig 107902 bp, 87 predicted proteins | sample Inofrocosms_June_FD_97181 | JGI IMG/M metagenome (GOLD analysis project Ga0137308, IMG submission 97181) | Mouse cecal microbial communities from Vienna, Austria - N-Acetylneuraminic and N-Acetylglucosamine D2O microcosms_June | ecosystem: Host-associated > Mammals > Digestive system > Large... | reverse complement strand
TGGTTCCCGCATCAAGGCGCAGGACGGCGAGTATCTGGAAGCGGGCGACGAGCTGACAGAGGGTAGTGTAAATCCGCATGACCTTCTGAAGATTAAGGGCGTCCGCGCCGTGCAGGATTACATGATTCGCGAGGTACAGCGTGTATACCGCCTGCAGGGTGTGGAAATCAACGATAAGCATATCGAGGTTATTGTGCGCCAGATGTTGAAGAAGATACGTATTGAGAATAATGGAGATACAGATTTGCTTCCGGGTACGCTGGTGGATATCCTTGATTTTGAGGATGAAAATGAGAAAGTCCTTGCAGAAGGCGGCGAGGCGGCAGAAGGGAAACAGGTGATGCTTGGTATCACAAAAGCATCTCTGGCAACAAATTCCTTCCTGTCTGCAGCATCTTTCCAGGAGACGACAAAGGTTCTGACAGAAGCCGCGATTAAGGGCAAAGTCGATCCATTGATTGGATTGAAAGAAAATGTCTGCATCGGTAAGTTGATTCCGGCAGGAACCGGTATGAAGCGGTACAGGAATGTAAGGCTGGATACAGGAATAGAAGAACTTCAGGAAGAGAATGAAATGGAAGTTTCCGAAGTGGACTTTGATGAGATGGTTCAGGATGAGGAAATCCAGATTATGGAAGAGGAAGAAGAGGCAGAACTTTTATCCATGATGGAAACAGAGTAAAAGCGTAACCGTTCAGCTTGTCTGAACTGCGATATAAAAGCCGAGAGGCTGCTGCGGATGCAGCAGCCTCTTCTTGTATGTTATGGGTGGCATTTTTAGGAAAGGAAACAGATATGGAAAACAAAAACTATGGGAAAGACCGGCGGAGAGGGCATATGATTACGAAAGTACTGCCTGGTTCTATCGCAGAAGAAATGGGAATCGAACCGGGGGACCGGCTTATGGAAATTAATGGAGAGATGATAGAGGATGTATTTGATTATCGGTTTGATATCAAAGATGAACTGGTGGAAGTGCTGATTCGGAAGGCGGACGGTGAAGAATGGCTGTTAGAGATAGAGAAGGAGTATGATGAGGATCTGGGGGCTGAGTTCGAGACAGAGCTGATGAGTGACTATAAATCCTGCTGCAACAAGTGTATTTTCTGCTTTATTGACCAAATGCCGGAAGGGATGCGCGAATCCCTGTATTTTAAAGATGATGATTCACGGCTTTCCTTTATGCAGGGAAATTATATCACGCTTACCAATATGAAAGAAAAGGATATTGAACGAATTATCCGGTATCATCTGGCGCCTATCAATATTTCTGTGCAGACCACGAATCCCGTGCTGCGCTGTGAAATGCTGCATAACCGCTTTGCCGGGGATGTGTTGAAATACATGGACAGACTGTATGCACATGAGATAGAGATGAATGGACAGATTGTAGTGTGCCAGGGAGTAAACGACGGTGATGAACTGGTGCGTACCCTAAATGATTTGGAGAGATATATTCCTTTTATGCGGAGTGTTTCGGTGGTTCCTTCCGGACTGACGAAATACCGAAAGGGGCTGTATCCTTTGGAGGTATTTGGACGGGAGAAAGCACAGGAAACAATTTGTATCGTGGAGCGGAAGCAGAAAGAATGTATGAAACAGCATGGTATTCATTTCGTCCATGCCAGTGATGAACTATATGATTTGGCAGGATGGGAGATGCCGGAGGCAGGACGGTATGACGGTTATCTCCAGCTGGAAAACGGTGTGGGAATGGTGCGGCTGCTGGTGGAAGAAGTGCAGGAAGCGCTGCGCCTGCTTGGCAGCGGAACACAGAAAATAGAACGGAAAGTTACGATAGCCACAGGTATGATAGCAGCAAAGGTTATTACAACGCTGGCAGGAAATGTGATGGAGGCAGTTCCGGGACTTGAAGTTCAGGTAGTTCCTGTCAGGAACAGATTCTTTGGGGAGACGATTACCGTAACCGGGCTGATTACCGGGCAGGATTTGACAGGACAGCTTCTCGAGCTGAAAAAAGGAGGTTTTGATCTTGGAGAGACGCTGCTGGTTTCTGCAAATATGTTCCGCACAGGGGAAAGGGTATTTCTGGACGATATGACCCAGGAGGAGGCAGAAGAGGCGTTGGGAGTGTGTATAACGCCGGTAGATTCCTCAGGAAAGGATTTTGTAAATGCTTTGATTGACAGAGATTATAGTATGGGGCGGGTAAATGACAGATTTGTGTATTTGGATGGAAAGGCGTTTTAGAAAATTGTAATATTGCAGAGCTGCTGCGAAGATGGGATTCTTTTGGAAGATTCCGCTTGCAGCAGCTTTTGCTATTTTGTATTTTTTTGTTTCTGCATTACTTTTAGGAGGTCGTCCACGGCATCTTTCTGATCAGGGTTCAACTGGCGGTAATAGTGGAGCAGCCATACCTCATGCTTTGAGAGGGCGGGGGGTTCAATGGTGACGGAAGGCTGGTTTCCCAACAGATAATCCGTTGACACATTAAAAAAGTTTGCAATTTCTTTTAAAATCTTGTAATCAGGTTCCCGGCGGTTATTTACATATCCGTTTAATGTCGTGGGGGCTATCTTTAACTCCAGCGCCAGCTGCTTTTGTGAAATGCCATGATGATATAGCAGCTGAAGCAATCGTTGTCCGAAATCCATAAGAATTCTCCTTATTTCTAATTTGTAGAGTCACTAAAAACATAAGTTGTATTTTTTATTATATCTGTATTATGCGAGAAAAGCAAGAAAAAAGTTGACAATACGCGAAACGCGCATTACAATAAATGGAAAATACGCAGAAGAGGAAAAGGAAAGACGTATCTACTAAATACTGATAAGACGGGCGGAACGCATATGTCAAAAATAAGAATACTGTATAAAGATAATCAAATTTTTGTTAAAAGCAAACTGGACCGAAGGGAGACTATCGATGAAAGGGAACTTCAGGTTCTCAGCCAAATGCAGATTTATGGAGTGATGTTTCCAGAAGTCCAGGGAAGAAAAAAGCTCAGTTACCGCTCGCCAGCCGGGATTACGTTGCACGAATATCTGGCAAAGGGAATCAGAAAAAAGGATTTTACCAATATTTTGTTTCAGATTGCAGAGATTACGAAAAAGATTGAATGTTGCGCACTTAATTTAAAAAACATGATTTTGAACGTGCAGTATACATTTATTAATGAAAAGACAAAACAGATCTATTTTATCTATCAGCCCATCAAAAGCCAAAATTTTTGTACAAGCATTTTTGATTATCTAAACGACGTCGTTTTTGGCACAGTGTTTCAAGCGCAGGAGGATATGGAGTTTATCAATGATTTTATTGATTTTATAAAAGGGATGAACTCTTATTCCACAAAAAAGTTGGAAAATTATCTTAGAAATGTCTGCCCGGAACTGTATGGACAGCAGCGGGGCCATAGCAGAGAAACAGGAGACGGAGAAGAAACTACTCTTTTGGAAGAAACTACTTCTTTGGAAAAAGATACGGAATTTTTGGAAGAAGGAGGCACGATGCTTTTGGAAGATGGGACAACACTGCTGGAAAATGCACAGACGGTGCGTGCCCATTTAGTAAGAAGCAGCAATTATGACAGAGTTGATATCAATAAACCTGTTTTTCGTATAGGCAAGGAGAAAAGTTACGTAGATTATTTTGTGGCAAATAATAATGCTGTAAGCCGAATCCATGCGGATATTGTTAAGCGGGGGGAATCTTTTTACATCAAGGACAATAATTCGACAAACCATACCTTTGTAAATGGGAAGATGATTGATAAGAATGAGGAAATCGAAATTTTTGACGGAGATGCGATTATGCTGGCAAACGAAGGATTTGAATTTCATATATGTGGCTAGTAAATCATGGAGGAGAAAGGGAAATAATAATGAAGTATCTGGGTGCGGCAGTCTCTGATACGGGGATTAGCAAAAGGACAAATCAGGATGGTGTTTGCATAAAAATAGCAGACACAGAGCAACATGGGCAAATTGCCATGTGCGTACTATGCGACGGGATGGGAGGACTGAAAAAAGGGGAATTAGCCAGCGCTACGGTAATCAGGGCATTTATTGAATGGTTTGAACAGCAGCTTCCATGGAAAATATCCGGCGGTATCTGGGACGGGCTGTCGGCGGATTGGGAGCGGCTCGTTAAGGCGTGTAATTTTAGAATCCTTGAGTATGGCAGGCAGGAAGGCATTACCCTGGGGACTACAGTCAGCGCAATCCTGCTAATGGAAGGCCATTACCTGATTGCCCATGTAGGAGACTCACGGGTTTACAAGATTGCCGGTACGGTGGAACAGCTTACAGAGGACCACAGCTTTGTAGCAAGGGAAATAAAAAGAGGAAATATGACCGAGGAGGAGGCGGAGAACCATCCGCAGAGAAATGTTTTGACTCAGTGTGTGGGAGCTTCCGGGATAGTTACGCCAGATATCCTGCATGGAAGGACAGAAAAGGGAGATGTATATATGCTCTGCTCGGATGGCTTTCGGCATAAGCTGAGCACAGAGGAAATTTATGAGGAATTTCGGGCAGAAAATATCGGAAGTGCAGAAATCATGGAAGACAAAGAAAGATATTTGATAAACAGGGTAAAGACAAGAAATGAAAGAGATAATATTACGGTTGCTCTGATGAAATGTGAAGAGTAGGGGGAATGGGAGCGTATGGCAACAAAAGTCGGTACGGTACTTGATGGAAAATACGAGATATTAAAGCAGATTGGGAAAGGCGGAATGTCCATAGTATATTTGGCAATGGATAAGCGCCTGAATAAACAGTGGGCGGTTAAAGAGATTCGGAAAACGGCCAGTGGGAAAAATAATGAGGTAGTCGTTAACAGCCTCCTGGCAGAGGCAAACCTGATGAAGCGCCTGGACCACCCGGCGCTTCCACGTATTGTGGATATTATTGACAATGGACAGACGATCTATGTCATTATGGATTATATTGAGGGCGAGTCTTTGGGGAAGATTCTGAAAGAATATGGCGCACAGCCGCAGGAGCAGGTCCTTGACTGGGCAAAACAGCTTTGCGACGTCCTGGAATATCTCCATTCCCAAAAGCCTCCGATTATTTACCGGGATATGAAGCCGGATAATGTGATGCTGAAGCCCGAAGGAAACCTAAAGGTCATTGATTTTGGTATTGCACGGGAATATAAAGAAAAAAATCTGGCAGATACAACGATATTGGGGACGAGGGGGTATGCGCCGCCAGAGCAGCACGGCTCCAGGCAGACAGACGTCCGGTCTGATATCTATGCCCTTGGCATGACGATGCACCATCTGCTTACGGGAGCCGACCCGCGGAATGCAGACTATATGTATGCGCCAATCCGTCAATGGAATCTGGAACTTTCAGGAGGCCTGGAAAGGATTATTGACAAGTGTACGGCGCTTGACCCGGAGGATCGTTACCAGAACTGCAGCGAGTTAATGTACGCATTGGAGCATTATGAAGAAGAAGACGGCGCATACAAGAAAAAGCAGAAAAGGAAGCTGGCTTCCTTTATCATTGCGGCATCCATGTCAGTGGTCTTGGGGACGGCAGGACTGGGCGCGCAGGCTATGGGGGCTTATGAACACAGCAGAGATTATGAACAGATGATTAATATTTCCGATTCCACGCCGTATGACGAAAAAGTGCAGAGCTATCTGGAAGCCATTGATTTGTCGGGGACAGACACAAGGGCATATTTGAAGCTTCTGGATGCATACCAGGAAAACGGGCAGTTTGGAGATGAGGAGAGTAAGCAGTTTATCGCAAGATATAATCAAAATAGAGAACAGCTTGAGACAGAGGATAGGGAGTATCTGGAGTTGGCATATGAGTCAGGAATTACTTATTTTTATCTGTATTCAGGAGGAGATAGCACGTTTCGGAATAGGGCGCTGAAAGCATATCCCTATTTTCAGTCCATAGTGGAAAGTAAAAATACTGAATATCAATATTATGAAATTTCTCAAAGTTATCAGATTATAGGCGAGTTTTACACAAACTACGTAGTAAATGCTACCAGCGTTAAGGAGCCAACCAAGGAAGCGTATGAAGGGCTTCTGGATTCCCTGAACATATGTATAGATAAAGTAGAGAGCTATGATTATGATGATGCGGCAAACATCAAGCTGACGATGTATCAAGAGATTGTGAACCTGTTAAATGACCATAGGAGGGGACTGGCATCCGTAAAAATAGAAAAGAATTCTGTTTTAAAAATGTTAGAGACTATCCGTGAAAAAACGGAGAAATTAGCGGTAACCCAGCAAGCGTCTTTGGCAATCCGGGATTCTATCTTGTATTCCTGTGAACAGTATGTGGAAAATATTGAACGAGCGTACAGCAATATGGAAGAAAGGAGGCAGTAAATATGGCTCAGACGTACGAGGCGCTTTCTATCGCGGCTTATTTATTGGCGGCCTTGAGTTTGCTGCTGGCAGTATTTTTGTGGTTTCGTTTTAAAATTTGGGGTGTTATCGGGGACTTGAGCGGACGTACGGCAAGGAAGTCCATCGAAGAGATGAGAAGGATAAATGAAAAAAGCGGCCGAAAATCTTACCGCCCGACACCCATTGGGGTAAGCCGTGGGAAAGTGACAGAGGTCATGGAGAACCAGCAGATTCCGGTAGATTCCGGTAAGAAAGACGCTACCATGGCGCTGGAATATACCAGCAATGGAACAGAGCTTCTTAGCAAAGGAACAGAAGTGCTGCGTCAGACGGAGAAACAGGCGGGGAAACAGCATCACCCTGCAGAATTTAAAATTTTGCAGAGCATCGTGCTGATTCATACAGAAGAGGTAATTTAGTGAGGCGCAAAAGCCCTACATAACACTTGGAATATAGCGGAGGAGGAGAGAAAATGAAGAAATATTGGGAAAACATGATGAAGCGTTTTCTGGCAGTGATCCTGGCAGCCGCACTCGTGGCAGGATTGGCGCCCATGACAGTTTTTGGGGCGGAAGAAACAAATTCCACAGCATTTGCAGCAGAAGAGGAAAAACCTCAGGCAGATGAGCAAGGGGAACCTCAAACAGAGGAGCAGAACGCGCAGGCGGAAATGGTAACCGTGACGGTTGAAAGCCGGGGAAGCGGCACAGTGAAACTAAATGGGAGTGAGACGGACAGCGTTACTGTGGAAAAAGGAAGCCAGGTAGGAGTGGAGCTGATTCCGGTTGATAAAGGAACTGCCAAAACCTATATTAAAGAGATTAGCGCAGGGGAGGAGATAGAGCTTCCGGAAAAATATAAGAAGTATTCGGGGAGCATTGCTGCTGATGGCAATAAGCAAATCCATGTTGTTTTTATGACAGAATATAAGGTTACGGCGTCGGCGGGAGAGGGCGGAAAGATTACACTGGACGGTGAAGAGCTAGATACAAAAAAAGTAGACGAAAACGGAACAGTCCAGATACGGGCGGAAGCAAACGCAGGATATCAGCTCATGCAGGTGTTAGTGGATGGCAAAGAACAGCCGCTGTCAGATACGGACAGTCTGCAGCAGAATATTTCAGTGTCGAAGGATATAGAAATCAAAGCTCTTTTTGTAAAAGTTTACACGCTTACCGTGAATTATAACCAGGAGCAGGGAACTGTCGTTACCAATCCTGAATGTACAGGCGGATCTGTAGTGGTAAGGAAAGATAGCCAATTGGAAATCACGGCTGCCCCTAAGACGGGTTACCGTGTTTCAAAAGTGGTAAAAAACGGTGCGGTTCAGAATTATACAGAGAATGATAAAACGTATACCGATACTGTTGGCAAGGCAGATAAGGATTACACGTATGAGATTAGTTTTGCGTTGAATTGTTATACAGTTGCTGTCAGGATCAAAGGGGCAGAGACGGGGGGTGAAGTTTCTTATTCGGGCGGAAGCGGAAATGGAAGTTTTCAGGCAAATCTAAATTCTGAACCCAAACTCACCCTCAGCCAGAAAAAAGGGTATCATGTGTCTGCTCTTACAGTTGGGGGCGTGGATAAAATGGATTCTTTAGAAGAGACAGCAGAAGGAGGTTTCACAGTCGCTCTCCCGGCTGTCACGGCAGATACGTCAGTCGAGGTGACATTCGGGAAAAACGAAACAGAAGAGGCAGGAGAGAACCCATTGGAGGGGGATTCTTATAAAATTGTTTTGCTGGATGAGAAAAATAGCCCTGTGGCGGTTCTGCGTAAATATACGGAAGAAAGCAATTCGCAGAAAGTATTTGTCATTCCGAAGGGAACGAAGATAAAAATAGAGCCGCAAGGTGAGTATACAAGAGTGACGCTCAATGGGAAAGGAAGTTCTCAGGAGACGATAGAGGCTACAGGGACACAGGAGATTCATACGGTTACTGTAGGGAAAGGCAGGCTGGGGAATGTCACGCCTAAAGATATTACGATGAATATCAAGCTGGCAGTGGACCAGGACGCCCCTTCGGTGGAAATAAAACCGGCGCAGGCAAATACGTATGGCTATTATCATGCAGATGTACCGGTGGCGTTTACCGTGACGGATGAAGGAGTATATTCAGGTATTGGGAAAGTAGAATATCGGATTACCAGCGGTGGGCGTGAGACAATGCCATATACCATAGCATATGCGCATGATCCGAGCGGAGAGTCACAGCCCTCTTATATCGGAAACATTACGGTATCTGCGGAGAATAACGATAGTGATAATGTGAAAGTATATCTGCGTGTTACAGATTTGGCGGGAAATGTCTATACGATGGACGAAGAAGATGCATGCAGTCTGAAAATCCGGGCGGGCAAACCTACGGGGGAAGTGCAGTTTAAGGCAGATTCCCCCCATAGAGAAGAGGAAGGGAGAGCGTATTTTGGAGCGGCGCGCAGCGCCAGCATTGTAATCACAGATACAGCAGATACCTTTGTAGAAGATATTACCGTAAATCCGACAGGCGGAGAAAAACATTATGGGATGGCGGTAAAGGTTGATGCAGTGGACTTCAATGGAAATGAAGTGATTTTTACCGGCGAGGATCTGAAAGTTGCATGGACTCATAGTGGAGACAGGCATACGGCGGAACTTACGTTTTCAAAGGATGCAAATTACACGTTGGAGTCTTTTGTGTATACCAATAAAGCCGATATGAGTTCCGGGGATATTGAGATTAAGGGAAATTTCCCAAGTACATTTACAGTAGATACTACCCGTCCGGTTACCTCTGAACAGGGGGATCGGGAAAATGCGTCCTGGATTGGGTTTGAGGAGAATATATGGTCGAAGCTGGCGTCGGCGCTGACCTTTGGAGCCTGGTCTAATGGAACCGTTACTGTGGAAGCTGGCGGGAAAGACGCTACATCTCCCATTGCCGCCCCGATTAAGTATTACAAGACAGATGGAGATACGTCTCTGAAGACGGCAGCGGAACTAGATCAACTTTATGAAGAGGGAGAGTTTACAGAGGTTCCCTGCCAGGTAGATCAAGATGAGAAATTTATTGTGTATGCAAAAATCATAGATTATGCGGGAAACTCTGTTTATATCAGCACGGAAGGCATTATCCGTGAGACAAAGCCGGGAACTGTGCAGGCAGAACTGGTGGGGGGCACTAATGCCTATGGCTATTATAATACGGATGTAAAAATCAGGGTGGACGCCAGTGATTTCCAGGAAGAAGGAGCGCTTACTTCCGGCATTAAAACCATTGACTATACGATTAAAGGAGAAGATAAAAAGGGAGAAAATAAAGAGAAAAAAGGGAATTTATATACATTAAAAAAAGGGGGGGAAGTACTGAGCGAGTGGGACAGCGAGACGCAGGATGCTTATATTACGGTAGAGGCTAAAGAATTTTGCGGGGAGAACATCACAGTAACCGTTACGGCGGAGGATAATGCCGGAAATTCATTTACAGGAGATGAACTGACGGTAAATATCTGTTCAGAGCCGCCAGAGGTATCTGTTAAATTTGAGGATATAGCTAATAAAACAACAGCGGAAGGCAGGGGATATTTTCAAAATGCCAGGGAGGCGGTTATCACAGTTAAGGACAAGGCTTTTTGTGAGGATGTAACTTTCGGGGAGGAAGAAGCGTACGGCTTGACGGTGAATGTAAAAGCAGATGTCAAGGGCGAGAAAGAGGATTTAGACTACTCTGCGATGGCAGGAGTATGGACGCATGAGGGAGATTCGCATACTTTAAAAATTACCTTTCAAGAGGAGCTGAATTATACATGGTCCCTGTCCTATAAGAGCAAAGCGGATTTAACCTGCCATACGCATGATGGGGATTCCAGTGAGGATGGTTCCTGCAAAAAAGCACATGTGTCATATGTCGGCGATACGCCGCAGACCTTTACGGTGGACAGGACGGACCCGTTTGAAGGGGAAGTTACGGTGGGAGAGGAGCTGTGGGATAAGATTGTGCAGACACTAACTTTTGGCTTGTATAGCAATACAGAGGTTACAGTGGCAGGAACAGCACAAGACAGCCTTAGCCCGGTGTGGCTGGAATATTACATATCAGAGGATACCCGCGCCAAAACAGTGGAAGAACTGGATAAAGCGGCCTTTACGGTGTTTAAAGATGAAGAAAGCGGTGATACGTATTCTCCCAGGATGCAGTTTCCTCTTTCACCGGAAAAACGTTTTGTATGCTATATGAAGGCCACAGATTATGCGGGGAACTATATTTATATCAGTTCAGATGGATATATTCTTGATGCGAAGCCAAGTATTATTACACTTACGCCGGAACCTGCAAACGCAAGTGGTCTTTACAATCATGATGTGAAGGTGGCAGTAAAAGTATCAGAACCACAGCCATACTCTGGAATTAAAAGCGTTTCTTATGAAGTCAGGAACCAAAATAAGGTGACGGACAGCGGAAGCCGCCAGTTTGGTGTGGAGAATCCAGAATATAGAGATTTGCAGGCGGAGTATTCTGATACGATTGTCGTAGATGCCAAGGAGAATAATAGCTGTAATGTAGTGGTAACGGTAAACGTGGAAGATAATGCAGGAAATAAGGCAAGCGCGTTTGTTACTCTTGATATTGATGTTACAAAGCCTGCTATAGCCGTTTCTTATGATAATAACCAAGATAACGGTGGGAATGGGTATTTTAATAAAAATCGTACGGCAACTGTGGCAATTACCGAGCGGGCGCATCATTTTGATGCTGCCGCCGCCACGGAGGGGATTGCAATCCGTGCGGTGGATTCATCGGGGAAAACCGTAAAGCTCAACCGCAATGCCATGATTAGCGCATGGACGGCAAAAGAGGGAGTGACGCCGGACGACACCGTACATACAGCTACCGTTTCCTATTTTGCAGATGCCAACTATACCGTTTCCATTTCCTATACAGATAAGGCAGGAAATTCTAATGACACGGTAAATACCCTGGGATGCCAGGCGCCCTGGAAATTTACCGTAGATAAGCTGGCGCCTACAGGAATGGTACAGGCAAAAAGCCAGGAAGGGCGGGAAGAAACCTGGGATGAGCTTGCAACTATGCTTGCGTTCGGATTTTGGTCAGGGAAGAAGATTACTGTGAAAGGGACTGCAGAGGATGCTACTTCTCCGGTAGGCAGCGTGCTTTATTATAAAACAGACAGGGATAAGGCGATGACGGAAAAGGAATTGCAGGAAGTCACGGAATGGAAGAACTTCCGTACGGTGACCGTGAAGCCGAATGAGCAGTTTACTATTTATGTAAAAATTACGGATTTAGCAGGTAATGTGTCTTATATCAGCAGTGACGGCATGATTGTGGACAGCCGGAAGCCCAGAGTAGAGTCTGTTGCGCCCAAGGTCAGCATTACACCGGAGCAGCCTGTAAACGGAATTTACAGTCAAAATGTAAAAGTGACAATTCAAGTACAAGACCCCCAGAGCGGAAATACTTATTCCGGGCTGAAAAGTGTCCGGTATGCAGTATTTAATATGGGAAAAAAGACGCAGGAAGGAAATCTCTATCAGTTTACCAAGGAACATCCCAAGCGTACCCAATTAAAGAAAAGCTGGACGGGGAAAATTACTGTGGACTCTGCGAAGAATAACAGCAACCAGGTGGTAATACGGGTATACGCAGAAGATAATGCAGGAAATACGTCGAAAGGCAGGAAGGCAATTAAGATTGATACAACCGCCCCGAAGATTGTCGTTAGTTATAATAACAACTCGCCGGACAGCGGGAAATATTATCAGAATGACCGGGTGGCTACGATTACAGTGACGGAGAGAAACTTTGACCCGAAAGACATCGTTACAACAATACGCAATACAGACGGAGCAGTTCCTGCCCTCTCCGCTTGGAGAGAAGTGAAAGGCACGGGAAACCTGGATGATACGCAGCATGTGGCGATGCTTACTTACCATGCAGACGGGGATTATACCTTTGACATGAATTATACAGATTTGGCGGGACATAAAGGCCAGGTATCTTACACTGCAGGCACCGCGAACCCCACGGAATTTACGATTGACCAGACAGTTCCTACGGTTAGCGTAAGCTATGACAATAATGAAGCGCAGAACGGAAAGTATTTTAAGGAGCCCCGTACAGGGACTGTTACGATTACAGAACACAATTTTGATGAAAGCAGGGTGACGTTTACACAGACGGCGTCGCTGAGGGGCGGTGCGGTTACTGCACCAAGCGCGTCCTGGAGCAGCAGCGGTGATGTGCATACAGCGGTATTCTCCTATGAGGCAGACGGGGATTATACGTTTGATGTTACGATGAAGGATATGGCTGGAAACGAGAGCGGCGCGGCATCCTATGGGGATTCCCAAGCGGGTCAGGAATTTACGGTAGATACTAATATTGAAAAGCCGAAAATCACCGGAGTGGAAAATGGAAAATCTTATAAAGGCGAAGTGGTTCCGGCTATCAGCTATTCAGATGTGAACTTCAGGGACCATAAAATCCGGCTCTTGAGAACCAGGAAAGATGAAAAAAATATTGACGTGACAGAAGAGTTCCTGAAAAAACTGGAGGAAAACAGCAACGGCGGACAGGGTATCAGCGATGCTTTCTTCAAGAAACCGGAAAATGACGGAATTTATACGCTGACAGTAGAAGTTTCGGATTTGGCAGGCAATGAGGAAAAAGAAGAGGTAACTTTTACCGTGAACCGCTTCGGCTCTGTGTATGTGTTTGATGATTATCTGATCTCCATAAAGGATGTGTACACACAGGGGATAGAACAAGGGCTGGTAATTACAGAGTATAACCCTGACAGGCTGGTGGAGGATTCTTTGAAGATTCAAATTAGCCGGGATGGAGCGCCTTTAAATAATGTGGAGTATACCGTAAACCCGGTAGTTAACGACAAAGTGAAGGTGGGGCAGAGCGGCTGGTATCAATATGAGTATAAGATTGCCCCCAAGAACTTTGAGGAGGACGGAATCTACCGTATAGCTATCGCTTCAGAAGATACAGCCGGGAATAAGCCCGAGACTATAAATTTTGAAGAGGGAGACGTAATGTTCCGGATAGATACTACTCCGGCGGAAATTACCAGCATTAGGGGGCTTGAGAATGCGATTGTTAATGCGGAAAGCCAGAATATAGAGTTTGAAGTCTTTGACGCTATTGGACTGAAAAAGGTTACCGTTTATGTAGACGATAAGGTGGCAGGAAGCTATGACACTTTTGATGAAATCGTCAGGTTTAACAATTCCCTTGTGGTGACAGAGGGCATGAATCAAAATGTGCGGCTTGTGATTGAAGATTTGGCGGGAAATATTACAGATACGGATGAAAAAACTGCGGACGGACAGTATGCGTTTCAGCCTGGATTTGAATTTTCCCATCAGTTGACGGTATCTACAAATGCATTTATCCGATGGTATGCGAACAGAATGCTTTTCTGGGGGACAATTGGAGGCGTGGCAGCGGCGGCAATTTTGCTATTCCTATTCCTGGCTGTTAGAAAGCGCAGGGCGCCAAGAGTATAATTCAGCAACCGCTGCTATAATCCCGGACGGAATATATGGAGGTAAGGCGAGAAATGGAAGAGTTGGGAAATATTTTACTGTCATATTGGGCAATTGCTGTATATGAAGCCATAGCAGGAGGCATACTGGTGGTTTTGATTGTGAGAATGACCCAAAAGAGGAGAAGAAAGAAGCAAAAGATGAGTCATGATATAGAGCAGAAAAAGAAACAGCAATTGGACAATGCATTAAAGAATACGTGGAGGACGCCGTAGCGATGAATGTTGTAGTATCTATTTATTTGAATGGAGCATTTAAAGAGTATCAGCTTCCGTCTGTAAATAATGCAGACTATTCCATCATCCTCCCCAAGGAGCATTTTGCTTTAAAACAGAACTTTAGCCTGGATTTGGAAGTGCTGGATCATCAGTGGTATATAAAAAAACCAAAAAAGGAATCCGGTGGTGAACAGGGGGGCAGATACTTAAACAAAGACGCTGTGATACAAATGATTGTGGAAGAGAAGAAAATGTCTATCATTGTAAGGTACGTATCTTCTATTATCCACCCATACAAAAAGTACCAGTTGGATGGAAAGTCTTCTATTACCATAGGGAAAGATACAGACAATGATATCTCTTATGATTACCAGAAAATAGTATCGCGCCGCCATGCGGTCATAGAAAAACACGGGTCAAAGTATAAGATTGTAAATAAGAGCAAAAATGGCGTTTATGTTAATTCGCGCAAAATTGGGACAGAGCAGTTTTTGGAGTTTGGCTCTTATATTAATATCATGGGGCTTCATATGATATTTCTGAAAAATATTCTGGCAATTGATGAAATTGGAAGCAATGCGGTGATTAATACCAAAAAAATGACAGAATACCAGGAAGCAGAAGATAAGGAAAATTCCACAACGCATGCTTTAGCGAGAGGAAAAACAGCATACCACCGTGCTCCCCGTAATTACAGCAGCCCTGCGGAGGGAGAAGTTGAGATTGAAGCGCCGCCCCAGTTAAATAAAACGAAGCAGCAATCTTTGTTTATGGCTATCGGGCCGTCAGTAACGATGACAATTCCCATGTTGCTGGGATGTATGATGATGATTTATGCGTCCGGCGGAAATTCAGGATTGTATATGTATTCCGGGCTGATTATGTCTGTATCTTCAGCTCTTATCGGGATTGGATGGGCTTTGGTAGGAATACATAACCAGAAAAAAGAAGAGGCGCAGGCAGAAGCACAGTTGTTTGAAGCATACAGTGAATATTTGCTTGAAAAAACGGGCGAGGTAAAGAAGAATTACCAGGCTATTTCGGAAATGCTTCTTAAAATGTACCCAGAAGTGCAGGCGTGTCTCTCATATGATACATCGGCGGGGAAATTGTGGAACCGAAATGTTTCGCACAAAGATTTTCTGATGCATCGCCTTGGCTTGGGGGATAGCCCGAATCATTTATCGATCAACGTGCCTAAGAGGAGGTTTACGCTTTATAAAAATGAGTTGGCGGAAAAGCCTTATGTGATTCAGGAAAATTATAAAAGTTTACACAATGTCCCCATAATCCTGGATCTAAAAAAGCATAATTTGATTGGCATTATAGGAGGGAAAGACAAAGCTGGGGCAATCGAAATAGTCAGGATTCTCAGCGGGCAGATTGCCGCAAATAACTGTTATACCGATGTTAAAATGGGATTTATTTATGAAGAAAAAGCGCCGAATGACCGAAAAAAATGGGAATACGCAAAATGGATGCCCCATGTCTGGTCCGAGGATAAAAAGACGAGATTTATGGCGGGAAACAGAAAAGAAGCAAGCGAGGTCTTTTATGAGTTGACAAAGGTGTTCCGAAGCCGTGCAGAAGAAAGGCAGGGGAAGGAAGAGAAACTACAGAAACCATATTACATCTTATTTCTGGAGGACGCAGCTCTTCTGGAAGGGGAAATCCTTGCAAAATATGTGTTTGATGAAGGAAATATGTGTGGACTGACAACGGTACTGCTTTCAGAGCGTTATGAAGAGCTTCCGAATGAATGTACATTTATTATTGAAAATACTCCGCAATTCCAGGGGATGTATGAAGTTTCAGACGAAAAGAGACAGCAGATTACTTTTGATAAAGTAAACAGTGAAAAGCTGGAAAGTTTTAGCAGATATCTTGGAACGCTCCAGGTATCAGAGATTGAAAAAGGCGGGGAGATACCGGGTGCGCTTACCTTTTTTGAAATGTTAAAGGTGTCTAAGCCTCAGGAACTTCCAGTGGCGGAGCTTTGGGCGAAAAACCGTACATATGACAATATGAAAGGTATGGTTGGGCAAAAAGCGGGCGGCGTCCCATGTTATCTGGACGTCCATGAAAAATATCATGGGCCGCATGGTTTAGTTGCGGGAACTACTGGCTCTGGTAAGAGTGAGACACTGCAGACTTATATGTTGTCCCTGGCTGTTAATTACAGCCCTGATGATATTGCTTTCTTTATTATTGATTATAAAGGCGGCGGGATGGCGAATCTGTTTTCGGGATTGCCGCACATGGTAGGGCAGATTTCAAATCTTTCGGGGAATCAGGTAAAAAGAGCCATGATTTCAATAAAAAGCGAGAACCGGAGAAGGCAAAGGATTTTTACGGAAAACGGCGTAAATAATATTAACTTATATACAAAACTTTATAAAAATGGAGAGGCTTCTCTGCCGATTCCACACCTGTTTATTATTATCGATGAGTTTGCAGAGTTAAAGCGGGAAGAACCAGACTTTATGCGGGAGTTAATCAGCGTAGCGCAGGTAGGGCGTAGTTTGGGCGTGCATTTGATTTTGGCGACACAGAAGCCGAGCGGGACGGTAGATGATAATATCTGGAGCAATTCGAAGTTTAGGCTTTGCCTGCGCGTACAGGATAAGCAGGACAGTAATGACATGCTCCATAAGCCTGATGCAGCCTACATTACACAGGCTGGAAGATGCTATTTGCAGGTAGGAAATGATGAAGTGTATGAATTGTTTCAGTCTGGTTACAGTGGCGCAGCTTATGAGGAGAACGCTGTAATTGGAAGCACGGAATTGGTAAAACTTGTGAATCTAAATGGAAAGGTGGAGATGACAGGAAATTCCGTGAAGCTGGCTCAGAAGAAAAAAGTAGAATTTATGTGGTTGGAAAAATTAATGGAATGCCTGAAGTCGGCGCTTGAAATAACAGGGGGATCTCTGGAAGATTGTATTCAGGATCAGGAAAAAATGGAAAGCTTGATTACCAGCCTGTACGATGTGATGGAGAAGCAGAATCTGGAATATGGCGTCAGCAAGTATAATACCGACAGGCTGGTGGATTTCATAAGGCTTTATCAGCGCATAACTTTGGAAAAGCAGGATTTTTCAAAACAGGCAGAAGAAATGCTCCGTACAGCGTCGGAAGAAAAAATAAAGCTTCCCCAGAGAAAAGAGAGGACGCAGCTGGATGCGGTAAAAGATTATCTTTCTACGGTTGCAGAGGAAAACGGATATCATTACAGTATGCAGCTTTGGATGCCTGTGCTGAAAACCAATCTATACCTGGAAGAATTTCCCCAATATGTGGAAAGTGCGTTTTCTCATACCGGATGGAAGGAATCAAAGGGCAAATGGTCTTTGAATATTCTTTTGGGACAGATGGATGACCCTGCAAATCAGAATCAAATGCCGCTGGAATTTGATTTTGCTAAAAATGGACATCTGGCAATATGTGGAAATGTAGTAAGCGGAAAGAGCACAATGATGCAGACGATGTTTTATGCCCTGCTTCAAAAGTACACGCCGGAGGCCGTCAATATATACGCGATTGACTTTAGCAGTAAAATGATGTCCGCTTTTGAAGCGGCGCCTCATGTGGGCGGCGTGATGTATGAGGGGGAGGGAGATAAGATATCCAAGTTTTTCAACATGATACATACAATCCTGGAAGAGAGAAAAGTACTGTTCCGGGGTGGAAATTACAGCCAGTATGTACAGGTGCATGGAATTTCCATGCCGGCAATCGTGGTGTTTATTGATAATTATGCTTCCTTTAAAGAAAAGACGGAGGAACAATATGAGGAGGAGGTCATCCAGCTTTCAAAAGAAGGCGTAAATCATGGAATCTTTCTTGTGATATCGGGCAACGGCGTGGGAATGAATGATATTACGGCCAGAGTCTTTGAAAATATGGGTACTGTTTTGTGCCTGCAGCTCCAAGATAAGTACGCGTATGCAGATTTGCTTCACAGTAATCAGATTGACGTGCTTCCGGAAAACGGGATTAAGGGAAGAGGCCTGGCGTTTTATGGAAACGAGATCTTAGAATATCAGACAGCGCTAGCAATTGCAGCAGAAAATGATTATCAGAGAATGGAGAAAATCAATAAAATCTGTATGGATATGCAGGTGAAATGGAAAGGGAAAACAGCAAGAAAGATACCGGAAATTCCGCAGAAACCAATCTGGTCTGCGTTCCGGGAGGCGGAGGAGTTTGAAAAGGCATCGACGGATGTAAGCTTGCTGCCAGTCGGTTATGACATGTCGAATGCGGAGATTTACGGCATAAAGCTGCGCTATACGTATTGTTATACCATTTATGGTTTGCCTCGCAGCGGAAAAACAAACCTGCTGAAAATATGTATACAGTCCGCTTTGGAGAAAGAAAGTGTGGTAGGCGTCATTGACAGTCCGGCAAAGGAACTGAAAAATTACAGTTCAGATCCAAGAGTTACTTATGCCTCAGATGAGAAGAGCGTGTTTGAGTTCTTTCAGGGGATGCTGCCTGTATTTAAGGAAAGGAATCAGAAAAAGAACCAGATGCTTGAAGCAGAGTACGATGACGATGAGGTTTTTGCAAGCATAAGCCAGGAAACGCCATATTTTATTTTTATTTCTGATTTGAGCTGGTTTGTGGACTTTATCTATCAGGCGGAACTTGATATGAGAGGTTTTCTTGAAAATATTATAGCGAAGGGAAGCCTGCATAATATTTATTTTATCGGAGTGCTGGCTCTCGAAAACCGCAGTGAAATTGCTGGATATCCCATATATGAGACTTTCGCAGGGTATAAGACCGGAATCCATCTGGGTGGCAAGGTTTCAGAAAATCCAATTTTGAATTTTGACTATATGACGTATGCGGAAAAAGAGAGAGGGGAAAAGACAGGCATTGGGAATATTCCCGAAACAGAGGCAGGGAAGGAAACGACAAGAGTAGTCATACCTTTGGCAAGGAGGTAACAGCTTGTTCGTGTGGATGATTTACAACAAGGCACCCGAAGAAACGAAGATATTAAGCGATATCAGCAGCAATGTCATTGCACACTTTACAGAGGAGGAAACAAAGCTTTTTTGTGTGAAGCGGGCATTGGAAGCGAAAAGATTGCTGGAAAGGGAACAGTTACTGGATTATGCCTTTATGGAGGTGTCAGATGCCCTGGATATAGAACTTTTACGCAGGGCAAGAAATACTTTCGCACAGTCAGAGCTTTTGTTAGTGGCGGATATGGAGGTTTCACCGATGAAATATCTGACCCCGGATATCCGTGCAGCCTCCCTGCTGCTGCGGCCTTTTAATAAAGAACAGTGCGAAAGGACGGTTCGGGAGTTTTTCCGCATGGTTCTTGAAAAAAGAGAGAAGCCTGATAAGAGAAAAGTATTACTTGTACAGAACCGAAGTGGGCAGATAGCTCTTCCCTTTCAAAAAATATACTACATAGAAGCAAGGCAGAGAAAGATTTTCATACGGCTGCGGAATATGGAATATTGCGAGTATGGGACACTAGAGCATGTCATGAAGCTTTTGCCGGAGAGTTTTCTGCAGTGCCACAGGAGTTTTGTGTTTAACACGGAACATTTGGAGAATGTAAAACTGTCGGAAGGGATGGTGTATCTGGAGCATGGGCTGATGATTCCGATATCCAGAAGCTATCGAAAATCAGTAAAGGAGTTTCTGAATGAGCTGCGGGGAGTATGAGAGTTATATTTTGGGAGACGAAGAAATAAAGTTTCTGCTGGCAGGTTTGGGAATGGAACGGCTGTGTGGAATTTTGGATAGTGATGGGCCGGAAAAAATGGACACAGACACCAGGAACAGGGCGCTTTTAAGTCTTTATGAGAAACAAGTCATTGATTTGGCGGAGGGAGAAGTCAGCATCAGGCCGGAGCTTTCGGATTTTTTCCGGGTGATTCTGGGTAGCGGGCAGTGTATTTCAGTTCATGCAGGGGGACGGGATATGCCTGTCAGGTGCGGTTATTTTTCACATGGAAAGGTTGTCATGATGGAAAGGTGCCAGAGAAGGGAAGGGACTTTAAAACTTTCTTTCTGGACGCAGCCCCAGTGGATTCTGTTTTTGGAAAGTATTATGGAAGAGTTGGCTTCTGAATATGGAAGGGTCTCACGGAAGTTAGAAAAAGCAAAAACGGTATGCCTGGAAGAGGAAGAATGCCTGAGAGAGGAAAATATAGCGGCGGTTTTTGTAAGGCGGGATATCGGGAAGATGGAAGCCAGGCAGAAAATTTTGATAAAGGAAAATGGACTGGAGACTTACATGATTCTCCGAAATGGGGCGGATTGTGTGCAGAAGCCATACAAAAAGAAAGAATTGATGCGAGCAGTTAGCGCATGGATGGAGGAGAAAAATGATACTGGTAGATATTTATATTCCGGCGATCGATGATACATATGATTTTATGCTGGATGAAAACGCTTGTGTAGAACAGATTAAGGAAGAAATTTATGAAATACTCTCGAAGAAGATGAAGGAATCCAAGGCTGAAAATGGAAAGGTATTTTCACTTTGGGATGCAGACAGGAGATACATGTTAAAGGATAAAGAAACTCTATATGAATCAGGAATAACGGACGGAATGAGAATGATTTACGTATAAAGTGCATTTTAAGCATGAAAAAGTGCAGGTTATGACAATACAAAACATCAGGAAACATTTGGCGGTATAATAGTGGCATCAGGAAATGTCCAGGGAAACAGTTCACGCAGGGGAGTGATAACGGATGGAGATACAGATAACTCTGGTAAAATGGGATTCCCTGATTGAGGACTTAAAAAGAAGAGCGGATTTCATCAAAAGAAAAGAGATGGAATTGCAGGGGCTGCGTAAAAGCTTACGAAAATCAATAAATGAAAAGGAAAAGGAAAAAATCGTCCGGGGGATTGGGCGGGAGGAAGAAAATCTGCACAGGCAGACGGAAATATTAGCGGATTTGAGGATTGCAATGGAAAAAGCAAAGAGGCTTTATGAAAATTGCGAACAGGATATTATGCAGACATGTGAAGCGCCCCCAAAAAGGTTTCAGGAAAAAATCCATGTGGCAAATTTGAAAGGATGGCGCGGAATCCCTGTCAGGCTAAACGAAAGAAAGGAAGAAGCATGAGTAATCAAATGAAAATAAACACATCCAGCTTAAGCAGGGACGCTGGACAGGTTGACATGTATATCCGAAAGATGAAAAGCGAAATGGGAAAGATGAAAAGCAGCGTTGCAGATATGGATAGAATGTGGGACGGACCGGGAAGCGAAGCTTTTAAAAAAGCGTTTCAGGATGACATGAACGATTTGGAAACAATTATCAGAAATCTGGAACAAGTATACAAATACGAAGTAAATGCAAAGAAACAATATGAATCCTGTGAAAACAAGGTACATGAACTGGTTTCGGGGATTCGGATTTAGGAGGAGAAAATGGCAGAATTTACGGTATTTCCCAAAAAAATCGAACAGCATCCACATAACATGAGAAATATGGCTGGTGTAATGAACAGATACATAAGCAGCATTGGGAATATTGAGAGAAATCTTGCCGTGTCAGGACAGGCGAAAAACGCAATCCGCAATAGCCTGGGAGGATTCAGGAGAAACTTGGAACAGAAAAGCACAAGTATCAACACTATGGCGGAACGGCTGGACGAGACTGCAAAGCTTTATAAAAGTACCGAAAAGTCAGTGTTGGCACAAAAAGTAAATCTGAAGGAAATGTCTGCCCTAAAGCCCTCAAAAAGCGTTTCACTGTGGGAAGGAAGCGCGGGAATAGCGGGAACTATTTTGGGGATTAAAAGCGGCTTGGAGGTAAAGGGAAACGTGTTTGGGGCTTCCTGGGATACAGGGTTTGAAAGCGGCGTGAAGTGGAAAGATGGCAAGCTGAAAAGTATATCCTTGATTCGCGCATTTGCAGCAGGAGAGGTTCATCTGGCGGAGGGCAGTGTAAAGGGAAACATAGGGATTGCCAGCGGCGAGATCAAAGGAAGCGTTGGAAAAGTGAGCGGAACGGGGGAAGTTAATGTTTCCCTGTACAAAGATGGAAAACTTGCGCCGCAGATTGGCGTGAAAGGAGAGATGTCTGCGGTCGCCGCTGAGGGAGAGGCTAAAGTGTCAGTGGGCAGTAAAAACAATAATGTTCATGGCAAAGTAAGTGGAAAAGCAGGAGTTGCAAAAGCGTATGGAGAGGCGGCGGTTGGAAAGATTACGTATAAAACAGAAAGCGGCGAAGTAAAAACAACAAATGGAGTAAAGCTGGAAGCAGGAGCCGAGGCTTATGCGGGAGAAGCCAAAGCGAGCGGTGGAGTAAACATTTTTGGAATCAAGATTGATGTAGGCGTTACGGGAAAAGCGGGCGGCGCCGGAGGAAGTATAGGTTACACGCAGGCTACGGGGGGTGTGAAAGGAAAACTTGGCGTCGGGCTGATTTTTGGAGCGGAAGTAGAACTGGGCATCGACTGGTCAGGTTTTAAATGGGCTTGGTAAAAAAGTAAAAAATCAGGGCGTAAACGTTTTTTTACTGATATAATAGAGAGTGCCGCACGATAAAGAATCTGTGGCATAAAACAAATAATCTATCTTATGAAAAGAAAGGATGAAAAAATGTACAAAGATTTATTGCCAATCGGCTCAGTAGTGTTACTGAAAGGTGGAGAAAAGCGTTTGATGGTCTGCGGCAGAGTAGTGTGCAGCGGTGACAGTGAGGAAATTCATGATTATGTGGGGTGCTATTATCCAGAAGGGGTCGTTGATTCTTCTGAACTCTTCTTTTTTGAACAGGATGCGATTGAAGATATTTTCTTTATCGGATTTCAGGACAGAGAGGAAATCCAATACCGGGGCGGAGTGCTGGGCGAACTGGATAAACATGAATTGATTGTAAAAGACGGACAGATTGTAATCAAGGAGGAATAGAACGTGGATGGTATATGGGTGCTGCGTCTGCTAGGGATGGTATTTGCCATTATGGGCGTGGGATTTATCGCTGCGGGGAGAGCTGTCTGCGCAGGCGTGAAAAAGAGAAAGACATGCTGTACACAGAAGGTTACTGCTAAAGTCGCAGAAGTAAGGAAGGAAAAGGAATACGTATGCGGCGAAGTCCGGTATTCCTGGTATTCTGTCTATGAATACACCGTAAATGGGAAAGAGGTACGGAAACGCGACCAGACAGGCAGTTCCAAACCAAGATTCAAACTGGGGCAGCAGGTATGCTTATATGTAAATCCTGACAACATAGAGCAATATTACTGTTCGGAGGAAAAAGAGGAACAATTGGGCAGGATTTTTTCTGTAGTAGGAGCAGGGATTTTTTTGTTAGCTATTGTGGTTGCGATTGTAGGAATTATACTGTTTTGATTTTCACACAATTTTACATTCTGGAAATCTTGCGGATAGTGTTTGCAGTGTGGACGGCAATCTGAGGAGGTTTGAACATGGATATACAGTTAAAGGTAGCGCCAGATGTGCTGAAAGGGAAGGCACAGGAAATTACACAACAGGTGAACAGCCTTTCTAATGATTGGAAGGCGATGTGTAATGTCATTCTGAAATCAAAGTCCTATTGGGAGGGGGAGGCGAGCGATTACCATCGAAAAACTTTTGATGAAAATAAGAGTGACGTGGAGCAGATTTTAAGAAGGCTGAAAGAGCATCCTAAAGATTTGCAGGTCATGGCAGGAATCTATACACAGGCGGAGGCTGACGCAGCGAAGCTGGCCTCCAGCCTTCCAGATGAGATTATCGTGTGAGGAGGTTAGAATATGGCAGCGACTTTGTTTTCTATTGAGGTAGATTTTAATAAAGCCAAGGCACAGGCGTCACAGCTAGAGGAAATAGCAAGAGGAATTGACAACATGGCGAAAAACGATATGGAAAACTGCATGGCGGGAGTCTCGGCCAATTGGAAGGGTGACAGTGCCGCCTTATACATAAAAAAGGGGCGGCAGCTTGAGGAGGAGATGAAAAAATCTGCGGCGGAGTTGAGAAAGATAGCCTCAACAATCAGAAAGGTAGCACAAAATACGTACTACGCAGAACGAAAAGCAATTTTGGCGGCAAAAACGAGGACGTATTGATAACAGTGGTCTTAGATGCGGAGCATTTCAAGATAAAATTCATATTGCACAGGAGGAGTAGAAAATGGCAAACAACATTACTGTGAATACCGGAACCGTAAAATCGAAAGCGGGTGAGCTAAGAAATCTGAATAAGACTTTTAAAAGCAAAGTCGAGCAGCTTAAATCAACAGAAAGCTCTTTAAATTCGATGTGGGAAGGGGAGGCTAAGACAGAGTTCCATAATGCATTTAATAAAGATATCACGCAGATGAATAACTTTTATAATGCAATTGAGAAATATGTAACAAGCCTCGAACAGATTGTGGCGGCATATCAGAATGCAGAGAAGAAAAATGTTTCCACAGCAACGCAGAGAAAATATTAAAGCGGAGGGTAAATAAGTATGGAAGGTACAATTAAAGTTAATACAGCGAAATTAAGAAGTACGGCAGGTTCATTTCAACAGACGGGAAACGCATTGAAGAGTACGACAAATCAAATGATGAATCTGGTAAACAGCTTAACGGGAAGCGTTTGGAGCGGGGATGCGGCAAATGCTTATACAAAAAAATTTAAACAGCTGCAGAATGATATTAACCGAATGATTAAAATGGTAAATGAACATGTGACAGATTTAAATAATATGGCGGCACAGTATGAAAAGGCAGAGGCTGATAATAAAGCAGCGGCATCTGCCCTGTCAGGAGATGTTATTGTATAAGATTTCAGGAGCACAGAAAAGCACCGGGAAAAACGGTGCTTTTCTGTTTATGAAATAGGAGAAAAAATATGGGAATAAGGTTACAGATTCAAAAAATAGGATGTCTGTTGTGGCTGGTAGGAATCTGTTTTTTGATTCCGCAGCATGTATTAGCGGAAGGCCTTACTGGTCTTGAGGAGGCAAAAAAAGGGATCGTAGAGATTCAGGCAGGTTTTAAGGATGAAAAAGGCATTTTCCGAAAAGTAAAATCTGGGAGTGGATTTTTAATCGGCGGCCGGGAGGGAAAAATGTATATCATAACCGGAAACCGTGTTGCGAGGATTACCAAAAAGGAGAAAAGGCTTTTTTGTGAAAAACATGAAATCCAGTTAGATACAGTTCCGGCAGAAGATGTTGTAAGGATTATTGTAAAAGGCGATGTGGCGATGGAGACTTCCATTTTAGCAAGCAGCAAGGCAAAAGATTTTGCGATATTGAATATAGAAAATATCATCAATGAAAAACAGCCGCTGCGTCTAAGGGAAGATTTTGAATGGAAAGCTGGGGAGAAAGTTTCTGTGCTGTCTTTCCGTCAGGAAATCAAAGGGCAGCAGTTTATGGATAGCGATGTAGAGGCATATACAGGAGAAATACAGATAAAGGATGTAAATCTGGACAAAGAATACTCGTTCCGATACGCAGCAGAACTGCCAGATGATTGTATTGGCGGAGTTCTATTGGATGAGGAAGGGTATGTTATCGGTATCCCAAATTCTGTGCTTTCAAAACCGCAGGAAGGGCAGTATGCGGCTACGGCAGTAAATGAGATTGTAGAGGTGCTGGATAATTTTTCGATTTATTATGACAGTTACCTGAAAGATAAGAAAAAAGAAGAATTGGAGAATTTATATAAAGAATCCGTAAAAATATATGAAAGCGGTATATATAAACAGGATTCACTGGAGAAGCTGGAGACGGCGCTGGCTCATGTGAAAGACATGAAAGAAACAGGATTCTTGACAATGGAAGAAATGGAGGAAGGCTGTGCTTCACTTCAGTCGGCAAAGAATCATCTGGCATTGAAAACGGACAAAAGCAAAATTGTAGTAATTGTTCTTGGAATTATCCTTATAGTACTGTTTATTTGGCTGCTTCAATTACTTATCAGGAATCGCATTGATGAGAAAAAAAGAAATTTACAAGTACAAAATCCCACGACGCCACGGAGGCAGATGCATGGGGATGGACAAGAGGTTTTACAAAGCAGGAGAGAAATTTCTTCTGGACAGGCTCAAAAGCGGGAGGACTATCAGGACACACAGATAGGGCATAAAGATACGGAAGTCTTAACGGAAATAGAAACATCGCAAATTTCTGCTATATGCCTGGCGCGCAAAAAGACAGGGGAAGAATTTTTTACTGATAAGGAAAGAACTGTAATTGGAAAAGGGGCGGCGGCAGGGATTCGCATTGAAGGAAATACAGCCGTCAGCAGAGAACATGCGGTGATTTTGAGAAAGAAGGAAAGCTACTTTATAAGAGATAAAGGTTCATTAAACGGCACATTTGTCAATGGAAAGAGATTAGGAGAATCGGAAGAAGCTATAATTTGTACAGGGGATGTTGTGCGGCTGGCGAATGAAGAGCTTGTGGTGAAATAAGGAGTTTTTTGACTGAAACCGATAAAATGTAGGAAGTTTGTACCCGAAATCTATTGAAATCTCCCATCAAATGCAATACAATTGTACACAGGCAAGAAGATGAATGATGAATAGGAGACGAGATGTTGCAGTTAGGGAAAAGACAGGAATTGACCGTGGTGAAACGGATGAAGTTTGGAGTGTATCTGGCAGAGGGGAAGGATGCGGAGGAGCGCGTGCTGCTCCCGGTGAAAGAGGTGCCGGATGAAACAGAAATCGGAGACAGGATGGAGGTATTTCTTTATCTTGATTCGAAAGACCGGATGATTGCTACCCGCAGGGAGCCTTATGCAGAGCTGGGGGGCATTGCAGTGATGGAGGTCAAGGAGGTGTCGAATATCGGCGCATTCCTGGACTGGGGGCTGGAGAAGGATTTGCTTCTTCCCTTTAAGGAGCAGAGCAGGCGGGTTGCCCAGGGAGAGAAGGTGCTGGCGGCGGTTTATCTGGATAAAAGCCGCAGATTCTGCGCGACTATGAATGTATATGAATATCTGGAGACAGATTCCCCATATCAGAAGGATGATCGTGTGACCGGGACGATTTATGAGACGGAAGGGAACTTTGGCGTGTTTGTGGCGGTGGATAACCGCTATTCCGGGCTGATTCCAAAGCGGGAAGCGGCAGGGAACTACCGGATAGGCGATACGATACAGGTGCGGGTTACGGCAGTGAAGCCGGATGGAAAGCTGGATCTCAGCCCAAACGAGCGGGTGGAAGTCCAGATGGATAAGGATGCAGAACTGGTTATGAAAGTCATCGAGGAATATGAGGGCGTTCTGCCTTTTGGGGAGAAAGTATCTCCGGAGATTATTAAACGCGAATTCGGCATCAGCAAGGCGGCTTTTAAACGCGCGGTGGGACGTTTGTATAAACAGGGGCGTATTCAGATCATGGAAAACAGGATTAAAAAATTATAGTGTGGTGACCGGTATGGATAAGACAAAAAGTATAAATCGATTATTTTTCGGTATGACTCTATGGATGATTGCCGCGCCATATCTTCTGGGAAGGCTGTTAATTCACCTGAGCGTGACGCAGCTGAATGTGGCGGGAGAATTTATTTTCATGTTTCCGGTGATTTTGTATATGGTTTTTAAGCGCATCCGGCCGAAAGAGTGGATACCTTTTCAGACAATCCGTATCTCTACGGTACTGATGTCGGCGCTGGCAGCATTTTTGCTGCTTCCGCTGATAACATTTATCAATGCATTTTCAATGCTGTTCGCGACGAATTATGTAAGTGAAACGGGCGCTCTGCTCATGGGTAATCCACTGTGGGTGAATCTTATGGTGATGGCGGTTATTCCGGCAGTGGTGGAGGAATTGATTTACCGTGGGATTTTTTACCATGCCTACAGGGAAAAGGGCGTTATTCTTGGGACTTTAGCGAGCGCGGTGGTGTTCGGGCTTGCCCACAGGAATTTAAACCAGTTTTTCTATGCGGCAGTGCTGGGGCTTGCATTTTGTATGCTGGTTGAGATTACCGGGAGTATTTATGCGTCCATGACAGCGCATTTTGTAATAAATGGATGGAGCGTAGTATTGATGCATCTGCAGGAAACGCTGTTGGAGTTTGCGGGCAGCGGAGGAACGGCTGTAGAACAGGCAGAGATTACGCAGGAGTCCTTGCTGGGAGTTATGCTGGGAATGGGAATCCTGGCGCTGTTTTCTACGGCGCTGGCGGCGGGCGTGATGATTTGGATGGCAAAGCACTGTAAGCGTGAGGCGCATATGCGGTGGTGTTTTAAGCGGCATGAACTGCCGGAGGGAGTGAAAAGAAGCTTTGTGACGCCGGCGTTTGCGGCTGCGGCTGCGGTGGGAGTGGCATATATGATTTTGCAGGAGACAGGCCTGCCGCTGTGACAGAAAGGGGTACGGAGTGAATTTTACACATCTGCACGTCCATACAGAATACAGTTTGCTGGACGGTTCGAATAAGATAAAGGAATATGTAGCCAGGGTCAAGGAGCTGGGCATGGACAGTGCGGCGATTACAGACCATGGCGTGATGTTTGGCGTCATTGACTTCTACCGAGAGGCAAAAGCGGCCGGGATTCATCCGGTGCTGGGGTGCGAAGTTTACGTGGCGCCAAATTCCCGTTTTGACAAGGAAGCCTCAGGTGGGGAGGACAGATATCACCATCTGGTACTTTTGGCTGAAAATAATGTTGGTTATGGAAATTTAATGAAAATCGTGTCAAAAGGCTTTGTAGAAGGTTTTTATTATAAACCGCGGGTGGATATGGAGGTACTGCAGGAATACCATGAAGGAATTATTGCGCTGAGCGCCTGCCTTGCAGGAGAAGTGCAGCGGTATCTGGTACGTGGAATGTATGAAGAGGCGAAGCGCGCTGCACTGAGATATGAAGGGGTTTTCGGGAAAGGGAATTATTTTCTGGAGCTTCAGGATCATGGGATTCCGGAGCAGAAGACGGTGAACCAGCAGCTTCTGCGCATGAGCCGGGAGCTGGAAATCGAGCTGGTGGCGACGAATGACGTACACTATACGTATGCCCGGGATGAGAGCGCCCATGACATTCTTCTGTGCCTGCAGACACAGAAGAAGCTGGCGGATCAGGACAGGATGCGCTATGAGGGCGGCCAGTATTATGTAAAATCTCCCGAGGAAATGGCGCAGCTTTTTCCTTATGCGCTGGAGGCGCTGGAGAATACGCACAAGATTGCGCAGCGCTGCCATGTGGAGATTGAGTTTGGCGTGACGAAGCTTCCGAAATACGATGTGCCAGGCGGATATACCTCCTGGGAATATTTAAATAAGCTCTGTTTTGAAGGGCTGGAAGCGTTGTATCCGGCCGTTACAGAGGCTTTGAAGGAGCGGTTGGACTATGAACTGAATACCATCAGAGAGATGGGGTATGTAGATTATTTCCTGATTGTGTGGGATTTTATCAAATATGCGCGGGACAATGATATTATTGTAGGGCCGGGGAGAGGGTCTGCGGCGGGAAGCCTGGTAGCGTATACGCTCGGAATCACGCGGCTTGACCCTATCCGCTATGACCTGCTGTTTGAGCGGTTCTTGAATCCTGAGAGGGTGTCGATGCCTGATATCGACGTGGATTTCTGTTTTGAAAGACGGCAGGAAGTGATTGATTATGTGGTGCGCAAATATGGGAAAGATCGTGTGGTACAGATTGTTACGTTTGGTACGCTGGCAGCCCGCGGCGTGATCCGTGACGTGGGACGGGTGATGGATTTGCCTTATGCAATGGTAGATTCTATCGCGAAGATGATTCCGCAGGAGCTGAATATCACGATTGACAAGGCTTTGAAAGTGAACAGCGAGCTGCATAAGCTCTATGAAGAAGATGAGCAGGTACACACACTAATCGATATGTCCCGGAGGCTGGAAGGGCTGCCCAGGCATACGTCCATGCATGCGGCGGGAGTTGTTATCAGCCAGAAGGCAGTGGACGAGTACGTGCCGCTCTCAAGAGCCAGCGACGGTTCGATTACGACCCAGTTCACCATGACGACGCTGGAAGAGCTGGGGCTTTTGAAAATGGACTTCCTGGGTCTGCGTACCCTGACGGTTATCCAGAATGCAGTCCGCATGGCGGAGAAAAGCAGCGGGAAAGTAATCGATATGGATACCATCGATTACAACGATAAGAAAGTGCTGGATTCCCTGGGAACAGGAAAGACGGACGGTATTTTCCAGCTGGAGAGCGCGGGGATGAAGAATTTCATGAAAGAGCTAAAGCCGCAGAGCCTGGAGGATGTTATCGCGGGAATTTCCCTGTATCGTCCCGGACCTATGGATTTCATTCCCCAGTATATCCGCGGAAAGAATAACCCTGGGACGATTACCTATGACTGCCCGGAACTGGTTCCGATTCTGGAGCCTACCTACGGCTGTATCGTGTACCAGGAGCAGGTGATGCAGATTGTGCGTGTGCTGGGCGGTTATACTTTGGGGAGGAGCGATTTGCTGCGCCGTGCGATGTCGAAGAAAAAGGCGGCGGTGATGCAGAAGGAGCGCCAGAATTTTGTATACGGAAATGAAGAAGAGGGCGTACCGGGTTGTATCAAAAACGGGATAAAGGAAGAAATAGCGAATAAAATATATGATGAAATGATTGACTTTGCAAAATATGCGTTTAATAAGTCCCATGCGGCGGCTTATGCTGTGGTGGCTTATCAGACAGCATATTTGAAATATTACTATCCGGTAGAATTTATGGCTGCGCTGATGACGTCGGTGATTGACAATACCCGAAAGGTGTCGGAATATATTTATTCCTGCCGTCAGATGGGAATACAGATTCTGCCCCCGGATATCAACCGGGGAGAGGGCGGCTTTTCAGTGGATGGACAGAATATCCGCTATGGGCTGTCTGCGATTAAGAGTGTAGGTAAGCCGGTGATTGACGCCATCGTGTCAGAGCGTGAGACGCGGGGGGAATATAAATCCCTGCAGGATTTTATTGAGCGCCTTTCCGGAAAAGAGGTAAATAAGCGAACCATTGAGAGTTTTATTAAGTCGGGGGCGCTGGACAGCCTGGGCGGTACGAGAAAGCAATTTATGATGGTTTATGTCAGAATTCTGGACAGTGTGAACCAGGAGAAAAAACATGCGATGGCAGGGCAGCTTTCACTGTTTGATTTGGTGTCTGAAGAGGAAAAATCGGCGTATGAAATCCATCTTCCGAATGTGGGCGAATATGACAAGGAACAGCTGCTGGCATTTGAGAAGGAAGTGCTCGGAATTTATGTAAGCGGCCATCCGCTGGATGATTATGAAGCTTTGTGGAGGAAGAATATCTCGGCAGTCACCTCGGACTTTATGCAGGATGAGGAGACAGGGGCGGTGAAGGCAGAGGACGGCGCTTATGAGGTTCTCGGCGGCATGATTGCTGCCAAGACAGTAAAATATACCCGGACGAACCAGACTATGGCGTTTATAACTCTGGAAGATTTAGTGGGGACTGTGGAAATCGTGATTTTCCCGAAGGTTTATGAGCGGTTTCGAAATCTTTTGGAAGAGGACAGCAAAGTATTTGTGCGGGGAAGGGTTTCCGGCGAGGAGGAGAAAGACAGCAAACTAATCTGTGACAAAATCTGGAGCTTTTCAGATATCCCCAGGGAGCTGTGGGTACAGTTTGCAGATATGGGGAGCTTTGAGAAGCAGGAGTCCGACCTTTATAGCTTTATCCGTGAGGAAGAGGGAAAGGACAGGGTTGTGATTTATGTAAGAAATCCCCGGCAGGTGAAGCGTCTTTCGGAGAATTGGGGCATTACGGTCAGCGATGAGCTTTTGCATAGCCTGAGGGAGCGTTTTGGGGAGGCGAATGTGAAAGTTGTGGAAAAGTCTATTGAAAAACAGGGCAAAATGAATTACACTTAGAATTAATAAAAAGGTATGGTTTGACCACGCAGCCCGTGCCGGCGGTTTTGCCGCCTTTGTGCTGCATGTTACGGAGGTAGAAAAATGGCAAAAGAGATTAAGACAATCGGAGTATTGACGAGCGGAGGAGACGCGCCGGGAATGAACGCGGCGATCCGTGCGGTGGTTCGCCGGGCAGTTTCCCTGGGGCTGAAAGTAAAGGGCATCCGAAAAGGGTACAATGGACTGCTGAATGAAGAAATTATTGACATGACAGCCCGCGACGTGTCGGATACGATTTCACGGGGCGGTACGATTCTTTACACGGCGCGCTGTGCGGAATTCCGAGAGGAAGAAGGACAGCGTCTGGGGGCGGAAGTGTGCAGAAAGCACGGTATAGACGGCATGGTGGTTATTGGCGGCGACGGTTCTTTTGCAGGGGCGCAGAAGCTGGCGGGATTGGGAATCAATACCATAGGCGTACCGGGAACTATTGACCTGGATATCGCATGTACGGACTATACGATTGGTTTTGATACGGCGGTTAATACTGCTATGGATGCAATCGATAAAGTACGTGATACGGCGTCGTCTCATGAGCGGTGCAGTATTATTGAGGTTATGGGGCGGAATGCGGGGTATATTGCGCTCTGGTGCGGCATAGCGAACGGCGCGGAGGATGTTCTGCTGCCGGAGAATTATGATTATGACGAGCAGAAGCTGATTAATAACCTGATTAATAATAGGAAACGCGGAAAGAAGCATCATATTATCATCAATGCCGAAGGGATCGGCCACTCGGTGAGCATGGCGCGCCGTATTGAGGCGGCTACCGGCGTGGAAACCAGGGCGACGATTTTAGGCCACATGCAGCGCGGCGGCAGCCCGACGTGCCGCGACCGCGTTTATGCTTCTATCATGGGTTCCTATGCGGTAGATTTGCTGGCGGCCGGGAAAACGAACCGTGTCGTTGCTTATAAGGGCGGGAAATATACGGATTTCGATATTGATGAAGCATTGGCTATGCAGAAGCACCTGGATGAGTATGAGTATAAAGTAAGCAAGGCGCTCAGCGTATAGCCTGCGGGAAGGAAGAAAGATCACATGGCATCAAAATCGTTTGTTGTGTACGGTTTGGGGAAATTTGGCTACAGCGTGGCGGTTGCCCTGGCAAAAAATGGCTGCGAGGTATTGGCGGTAGACATTGACGGAAGTATTGTGGAGGATATTGCAAATGACGTAACTCTGGCAGTGAGGGCGAATGTCAAGGATAAAGGCATTTACCAGAGCCTTGGCGTTGGAAATATGGATGGTGCGGTAGTGGCTGTCTCCGGCGATATGGAAGCCAGCATTATGGCTACGATTTTTTCGAAGGAGGCAGGAATCCCGTATGTTCTGGCAAAGGCAAGGTCTGAGACCCACGCAGAAGTGCTGAAAAAGGTAGGGGCGGATCAGACAATTCTGCCGGAGCGCGAGATGGGTTCCCGTGTGGCGCGGAATATGGTATTCGGAAAGTTTATGGATACATTTGAACTCTCTGTCACATACAGCATGGCAGAACTGGAGGTTCCGGAGTCATGGATAGGGAAAAGCCTGCGGGAACTGGACGTCAGGGGAAGATATGGCATCAATGTTATCGCCGCCCACGAAGGCGACAGGATTAATGCGAATCTTGACCCGGATGAGCCTCTGGCAGAGCACCAGATCATCCTGATTGTAGGAAACAATGATGATTTGAAGAAGGTAAAGTAATATCATGATTACAAGTGCGTCAAATATGCAGATGAAGAACTTAGTCCGGCTTCAGAAAAAAGGAAGAGCCCGCAGGGAGCAGGATGTGTTTGTAGTGGAAGGGATGAAGATGTACCGGGAAGCGCCCCGGGAGTTTATAGAAAAAGTATATATTTCCAAAAGCTTTTCAGAAAAAGCAGAAGCAGGGGAGCTTTTGGGCGGCAGGAATGTAGAAGTGGTGGATGACCGCGTTTTTCAGAACATATCCGACACAAAAACGCCGCAGGGAATTCTGGCTGTTATCCGCAGGCAGCATTATACTCTGGAGCAGGTGGTGGGAGGAGAAAAACCTCTGGTGCTGGTGCTGGAGAATATCCAGGATCCTGGGAACCTGGGAACCATCCTCCGAACCGGAGAAGGGGCGGGGGTAACGGGGATTGTTATGAGCGCAGATACCGTAGATATCTATAATCCAAAAACAATCCGCTCCACAATGGGGTCTGTGTACCGTATGCCTTTCTGTTACGCGGAAGATATGGATCAGGTAATGAGGGATTTAAAGCAGAAGGGAATTTCTGTCTATGCGGCGCATTTAAAAGGAAGCGCAGATTATGACGCGGTAGATTATCGCGGGAGCTGCGGCTTTTTGATAGGAAATGAAGGCAGCGGGCTGAGCGAAAGACTGGCTGCACAGGCAGATGGATACATCAGGATTCCAATGTGCGGAGAGGTAGAATCGCTGAATGCAGCCGTGGCATCCGCAGTGCTGATGTATGAGGCGTTCCGTCAAAGAAAAAGTTAAAAAGTGTATTGACGAATCCGAAAACGGGTGGTATAATTATCATCGTTGTAGAAAACAGAACATTTCCAATCAGGAAATGCGGGAGTGCTGGAATTGGCAGACAGGCTAGACTAAGGATCTAGTGTTGGCAACGACGTGTGGGTTCAAGTCCCATCTCCCGCATGCAGAACCTTGTATCTTGTTGATATATAGAGATACAGGGTTTTTTGCTATATATTGTGTGAAACGGGTGATAGAAACGGAGGAGTTTAACCATTAGAAAATGAAATTAATTATGCCAGGCAGTTCCATTCCATACAGAATGGGCTGCTTGTTTTTATTCCCGTGAGCAACGAGCCAAGTGGGCATGCCTGCCTGCATATTTTGCGATTGCCGCGGGGGTGTTGACTGGGGGAAGGTGTTTTACAGCCTACAGGCGCCGGGTTTTGCGCAGTGCTTGAAAGATAAGCTATTGCAATCAATCTCTTCGAATGTTATACTTGTTGCTATGAAACTGGAAAGTGAAAAGGTTGAGACCAGACAGTAATGTGATGATGGCAGATGGGAAAGATGGTGATGAGTATGCCTATGGGAACAAGGACAATTAGTGAGAAAAAAGAAGAAATCAGGAAAGCAGACGCAAGCCTAAAGAATATGGATGATTTTACGAGTCCTGCGGTGCTGTATCAGGAATTGATTAACAGTGTCAAAAAGTATCATCCGTCAGCGGACATTTCTATGATTCAAAAGGCATATAAGATTGCCCATGACGCCCATGAGGGGCAGTGCAGGAAGTCGGGGGAGCCGTACATTATCCACCCGCTCTGCGTGGCGATTATTTTGGCGGATTTGGAGATGGATAAGGAGACGATTGTGGCGGGGCTTCTGCATGATGTGGTAGAAGACACGGTTATGACGTCAGAAGAAATTGTCCAGGAGTTCAGCGCGGAGGTCGCCCTTTTGGTTGATGGGGTTACGAAGCTGGGACAGCTGAGTTATTCTTCAGATAAGGTAGAGGAGCAGGCGGAGAATCTGCGGAAAATGTTTCTGGCTATGGCAAAAGATATCCGTGTGATTCTGATTAAGCTTGCCGACAGGCTGCACAATATGCGTACACTGAAATACATGAGACCGGAAAAGCAGAAGGAAAAGGCGCAGGAGACGATGGATATCTATGCCCCGATTGCGCAGCGTCTCGGAATTTCGAAGATTAAGGTTGAGCTGGATGATTTGTCCCTGAAATATCTGGAACCGGAAGTATATTACGATTTGGTGGAGAAGATTTCTCTCAGAAAGAGTGCGAGGGAAGAATACGTCCAGGGAATCGTGGGCGAAGTCAGCAGCCATATTGAAGAGGCGGAAATCAAGGCGCAGATTTATGGAAGGGTGAAGCATTTCTTTAGCATCTATAAGAAAATGGTAAATCAGGATAAGACGCTGGAGCAAATTTACGATTTGTTTGCCGTGCGTATCGTGGTGGACAGCGTGAAGGACTGCTATGCCGCGCTGGGGGTTATCCATGAGATGTATAAGCCGATTCCAGGGCGGTTTAAAGATTATATTGCGATGCCGAAGCAGAACATGTACCAGTCGCTTCACACGACGCTGATCGGGCCGAACGGACAGCCTTTTGAGATACAGATACGGACATTTGATATGCACCGCACCGCAGAGTATGGTATTGCGGCGCATTGGAAATATAAAGAGAGCTCTGACGGAAAGAAACCGGTGGCACAGCAGGAAGAAGAGAAGCTGAGCTGGCTGCGGCAGATTCTGGAGTGGCAGCGGGATATGTCTGATAACCGGGAGTTTCTGAGTTTGTTAAAGAGCGATTTGGACTTGTTTGCGGAGAATGTATACTGCTTTACCCCGGCCGGCGATGTGAAGAACCTGCCGAACGGTTCTACGCCTATAGATTTTGCGTACAGCATCCATTCAGCCGTGGGAAATAAGATGATTGGGGCGAGGGTAAACGGCAAGCTGGTGACGATTGACTATGTGCTCCAGAACGGGGACAGGATTGAAATCCTTACATCACAAAATTCTAAAGGACCAAGCCGCGATTGGCTGAATATTGTAAAGAGCACGCAGGCAAAGAATAAAATTAATCAGTGGTTTAAGCATGAGCGGAAAGAGGATAATATCATCAAAGGAAAAGAACTGCTGGCAGCTTATTGTAAGACGAAGAATATTGTGCTGAGCAGCCTGATGAAACCTGCTTATCTTGAAAAAATCATGCGCAAATACGGATTCCGCGATTGGGACTCCACATTGGCGGCTATTGGTCATGGCGGGCTGAAAGAGGGCCAGGTGGTGAACCGGCTGCTGGAAGAGTATGAGAAAGAGCACAAGAAGGAGATTACAGACGAGGAAATCCTGGAAGCCGTGGATTCGAAAGACAGGATACGTGTCGCCAAATCAAAGAGCGGTATTGTGGTGAAGGGAATCCACGATGTTGCCGTGCGCTTTTCGAAATGCTGTTCTCCGATTCCGGGGGATGAGATTGTCGGTTTCGTGACCCGGGGCAGAGGCGTGTCTATCCACAGGACGGACTGCGTCAATGTGATAAATCTGGCGGACGCCGACAGGGTGAGGCTGATTGACGCGGAGTGGCAGGCGTCTCCGGCAGGAAAGACAGGAGAGCTGTATACTGCGGAAATTAAAGTGTATGGCTATAACCGAACCGGGCTTTTGGTAGATATCATGAAGATTTTCACAGAACGGAAAATAGATGTGAGCAGCGCGAACAGCACCACCAGCAAGCAGGGGACAGCGACGATTAGCCTCACATTTGACGTGCCAAGCAGAGAGGAGCTGAATCACCTGATAGGGAAAGTCAGACAGGTAGAGAGTGTCATTGACATTGAGAGAACGACTGGATGATGCCTCTTTCCGCAGCAGCATATACTAAGAAGAGGACAGGAAATATCAGGCTTTGCAATAGAGGGAGGGTGAGACGGAATGCAGGTTAAGAAGCGTGTGCTGGGGATGGTAGGGACAAATGTTTATTTGATAGTGCATACAGATACGAAAGAAGCGATACTGATTGACCCGGCGGATGCGGCAGATAGGATAAAAGCGGATATTGAGGCGCTGGGAGTACGTTTAGCAGGTATTTTGCTGACGCACGGACATTTCGACCATATCGGGGCGGCGCGGGAACTGGCGGATACGTATGGGATTTTGATTGGGGCAGGCAGCGGGGAGGCAGATGTGCTGCGTGATACGGAAAAGAATCTGTCCGGGCAGTTTGGGGAGCCATTTACCGTGCAGCCGGATAAGCTGTATACCGATAAAGAGGAATTTATGATGGCTGGGTTCCGGATACAGGTACTTCACACGCCGGGGCATACGAAAGGCGGCGTGTGCTATTATTTTCCTGATGAAGAAGCGCTTTTTTCCGGGGATACCCTGTTTTGCGAAGGGGTAGGACGCACAGATTTTCCTACGGGAAGCATGTCTGTGCTGGTGAATTCTGTCAGGGGGCTGTTTGCGATATTGCCAGAGAACACCATCGTATACCCGGGGCATGGGTGTGAAACTACGATTGCACATGAAAAGGAGAATAATCCGTTCGTATGATAGTTGTAATGCTGAATAAACGTGATTTTGAATATGATATTTATTCTCTGGTACGCGCATTTTATCCGGGAGTAGATGTATCTGTAAAGGTTTTGGAAGAAACGGCACAGCCTGAAGAAAGCAGTGGTGCAGCTGATTTTTTTATTCTGATAGACTATGGAGAGGATAGGATTGGGATTTGTTTTGAGGACGGACAGCAAAAGGTTCTGATAGAGAGGGATTCCGCAGTGGATGGCTATGCGGATAGGAAGAAGACAAAGAACTGCCTGAAATCGCTGCTTTATGAAATGCTTTCGGAATATACGGGGCAGAAACTTCCCTGGGGAAATTTGACGGGGATACGCCCTACAAAGATTCCTATGGCGCTTCTGGAGGCGGGGTGGAAGAATACGGAAATTGCAGATTATATGCGGAAAACGTATTTTACCAGCAGCGAAAAGACGGCGCTGGCCATCATGATTGCCAACCGGGAGAAGCACATTCTGGAAAATATTCATTATGCGGATGGGTACAGCTTGTATATCGGAATTCCGTTCTGTCCCAGTATTTGCCTGTATTGTTCGTTTAGTTCCAGCCCTATTTCAGTGTGGAAGGATAGGGTGGATACATATCTGGATGCTTTATGCCGGGAAATTGCCTTTGGGGCAGAGGCTTACCGGGGACGGATTCTGGATACACTCTATATTGGGGGCGGCACGCCTACGACCTTGGAACCGGCGCAGCTGGAGCGTCTGCTGACAGAGATTGAGCGCCATTTCGATTTGTCCCACCTTCAGGAATTTACGGTGGAGGCGGGGCGGCCGGACAGCATTAGCAGGGACAAGCTGCGCGTGCTGCAGGAGCATGGCGTGAGCCGGATTTCGATTAACCCCCAGACCATGAATCAAAAAACGCTTGAGATTATCGGACGGCGGCATACAGTGGGAGAAACGGAAGCGGCATTTTACCTGGCAAGAGAACTGGGCTTTGACAATATCAATATGGATTTAATCGTAGGGCTTCCGGGGGAGGAGCTTCCGGAGGTAGAGTATACCATGAAGGAAGTGACAAAGCTTATGCCGGACAGCATTACGGTACATTCACTGGCAGTGAAGCGGGCGGCAAGGCTGAATATGTTTAAAGACCAGTATAAAGAAATGACATTTACAAATAACCAGGAAATTATGGATCTGACTTCAGTGTATGCGGGAAACGCGGGAATGTCGCCTTACTATCTTTACCGCCAAAAAAATATGGCGGGGAATTTTGAAAATGTAGGTTATGCGAAAACCGGCAAAGCCGGGATTTACAATATCCTGATTATGGAGGAGAAGCAGTCTATTCTTGCGCTAGGGGCCGGGGCGTCTACGAAAGTGGTGCGGGCTTCTGACCGCATCGACAGGATTGAAAATGTAAAAGACATAAACAATTATATAGAACGTATTGATGAGATGATAGAGCGCAAAAGACAGGGATTTGTGAAGTATGGAAAATAATGGAAATACATTAGAGAAGCATATGCTTGAAGAGATTTCCCACGGAATCTGCGTCAGCAACCTCGCCTGGCGTGTGGCGAAATCTCTGGGGCTTCCCGAAGATCAATGCCATGAAATGGCGATTGCCGGGGTACTGCATGATATCGGGAAGCTGGAAGTATCGTTCTACATTTACCAGCGGGAAGATACGCTGAAAATTGAAGAAATGCGGTATGTGCGCAGCCATGCAAGCCTTGGATATGCGATGCTGGTGGATGAGGGATATTCAGATTTTATTTTACAGAGCATTTTATATCATCATGAAAATTATGACGGGACGGGCTACCCGTCCAATCGGTCGGGAGAAGATATTCCCATTGGGGCCAGAATCTTGCGGGTGTGTGATGTATTTGCGGCGCTGATTGCAGATCGGCCGTATCGGAGGGCGTTTCCGATTCATACGGCAGTGGAACTGATGATAGAAGAAGTTAAAAATTTTGATATGAGGGTGTTCCTTGAATTCCTGACAGTTATCCATGAAGAAGGAATCGAGGATTTACTGATGAAAGAATGGCTGATTGAATTAGAGGAGGACAGAGTATGAGCCTGAAGAAGAAGCCGGTGACCGGCATGAAAGATATCTCCCCCAGGGAAATGGAAATCCGGGATTATGTTATCCAGTTGATTAAAGAAACGTATGGGGCATTTGGTTTTTCATCTATAGAGACGCCGTGCGTAGAGCACATCGAAAACCTTTCCAGCAAACAGGGAGGGGAAAATGAGAAACTGATTTTTAAGATTCTGAAGAGGGGCGAAAAACTGAAACTTGACACTGCCGAGACGGAAGGCGACCTGGTGGACAGCGGGCTGCGCTATGATTTGACGGTTCCTCTTTCCAGGTATTATGCAAACAATGCCAATGATCTGCCTTCGCCGTTCAAGGCTCTGCAGATGGGGAATGTGTGGCGGGCAGACAGACCTCAGAGGGGGCGTTTCCGCCAATTTATGCAGTGTGATATTGATATTTTGGGAGAGCCGACGATTTTAGCGGAGATTGAGCTGATTTTAGCGACATCTACTTTGGTAGGAAAATTGGATTTCGAAGGTTTTACAATTCGTATCAACGATAGGAAAATTTTAAAGGCTATGGCAAAATACAGCGGATTTCCGGAAGAGAGTTATGATTTGGTATTTATTATCCTGGATAAGATGGATAAAATCGGCATGGAGGGCGTGGCGGCTGAACTGGAAAAGGAAGGTTTTGGAAAGGAATGCGTTGATAGATACCTGGAGCTGTTTGAGGGAGTTACGAATAATCTGGCAGGCGTGAGGTATTTAAAAGAAAAGCTGGCAGGCGTGCTGGATGAAAAGACGGCGGAAGATATGGAGACAATTATTGAGAGTGTGGAGGCGGTGAAAACGGCGGACTTCAAGATTGTGTTTGATCCTACGCTGGTAAGGGGCATGTCTTATTATACAGGTCCGATTTTTGAAATTAGCATTGACGGGTTTGGCGGCTCTGTGGGGGGCGGCGGCCGTTACGATGAGATGATTGGGAAATTTACAGGAAACCAGACTTGCGCATGTGGATTTTCGATTGGTTTTGAGCGTATCGTAATGCTTCTTCTGGAGAAAGATTACCAGATTCCGGCGAAGAAAGGAAAGACGGCGTTCCTTATGGAGAAAAATATGCCGAAGGAAGGTCTTTTGAAGATTTTTAAAGAGGCGGAAGCCGAGCGCAGCCAGGGAAAGCAGGTTACTGTAGCGGTGATGAAGAAAAATAAGAAATTCCAGAAGGAACAGCTGACGGCGGAAGGATATACCGAGATTAAAGAATATTTTAACCGTTAAAGAACAGCAGCGCACGGCTGCTGAAATATGAGTGAAAGAGGAGAGACAGAGAATGGCAGAATCAATGAAGGGATTGAAAAGATCTCACAGGTGTACGGAACTTGGAACGGCAAATGTGGGGAGCCAGGTAACAGTGATGGGATGGGTGCAGAAGAGAAGAAATCTGGGCAGCCTGATTTTTGTGGATTTGCGCGACCGTTCCGGGCTTCTGCAGATTGTATTTGATGAAAAAGACGTTGGGGCAGACGGGTTTGAGAAAGCCGGAAAGCTGAGAAGCGAGTTTGTAATCGCAGTCGCAGGCCGTGTGGAGATGCGGGAGGGGGCTGTAAATGAAAACCTGGCTACCGGGGAAATTGAAATCCGTGCGGAGCAGCTTCGGATTCTTTCAGAGTCTGAGACGCCGCCGTTTCCGATTGAGGAGGATATCAAGACAAAAGATGAGCTGAGGCTGAAATACCGTTTTCTTGACTTACGCCGTCCGAACCTGCAGCGGAACCTGATGCTGCGCAGCCTGGTAGCAAATTCTGCGCGGCAGTTTCTGGCGGACGAAGGCTTTCTGGAGATAGAGACTCCGATTCTGATAAAAAGTACGCCGGAAGGGGCGAGGGACTATTTGGTGCCGAGCCGTATCCATACGGGGCATTTTTATGCGCTTCCACAGTCACCGCAGCTGTTTAAACAGCTTTTGATGTGTTCGGGATATGACAGGTATTTTCAGATTGCGAAGTGTTTCCGCGATGAGGACTTGCGGGCGGACAGACAGCCGGAGTTTACGCAGATTGACCTGGAGCTTTCGTTCGTAGATATTGACGATGTGATTGATGTAAATGAAAGGCTTCTGGCTAAGATTTTCAGGGATGCCGTGGGCGTGGAAGTGCCGCTTCCGATTCCAAGGATGACCTGGAAAGAAGCGATGGACAGATTTGGGTCAGATAAGCCTGATACGCGTTTTGGCATGGAACTGAAAGATATTTCCGAGCTGGTGAAGGGCTGTGGTTTCGGTGTATTTACAGGCGCGCTGGAGAACGGCGGCAGCGTCAGGGGAATCAATGCCGGCGGACAGGGAAAGATGCCGAGAAAGAAGATTGACGCTCTGGTGGAGTTTGCGAAAGGGTACGGTGCAAAAGGACTGGCATATCTGGCCATTAATGATGACGGCTCATACAAGTCTTCGTTTGCAAAATTCATGACAGAGGAAGAATTGGCGGCGATTGTGAAGGCGCTGGAAGGAAAACCGGGAGATTTACTTCTCTTTGCAGCTGACAAAAATAAAATTGTGTGGAACGTGCTGGGGGCGCTTCGTCTGGAAATCGCGAAGAGCCTGGGGCTGCTGAAAAAGGATGAATATAAATTCCTGTGGATTACGGAATTCCCACTGTTGGAATACTCTGAGGAAGAGGACAGGTATGTGGCGATGCATCATCCGTTTACCATGCCTATGGAAGAAGATTTGGATAAAATTGATACGGATCCGGGCGCTGTCCGCGCAAAGGCTTACGATATCACCCTGAACGGCAATGAAATCGGCGGCGGAAGCGTGAGAATCCACCAGGATGATATTCAGTCCAAGATGTTTGAAGTGCTGGGATTTTCGAAGGAAAGAGCAGAAGACCAGTTTGGCTTCCTGCTGAGCGCATTTAAATATGGCGTTCCGCCCCATGCAGGACTGGCATACGGTCTGGACAGGCTGGTTATGCTGATGGCAGGGGAGGACAGTATCCGTGAAGTTATCGCCTTCCCGAAGGTGAAAGACGCATCCTGCCTGATGACAGGAGCTCCGGGAACAGTAGAGGAGCAGCAGCTCGAAGAGCTGGCTCTGGAAATCGCGAAACAGGAGATGAAATCTGACGTTGACAAGGATTTTCATTAATGCTATAGTTAAGAGAACATAACTATTAGTTGACGCATACGGAACAGTTGTGGAATAAATTCATATTTTAGAGTAGAGGTCGCGTGCTTCAAGAGTAGCTCATCGGATGTGTTCAGGCACAGGGGAACATGGGAGAAAGGGGAGGACGCCGAAAGGTGCAGTACCTGAAAGCTGTACTCTTGGGCATGCAGTGAAGAGCTGCATGACTCTCATCACTGTCTGATGGGGAGCTCTCTGAAGAAGAAACGGATATACGGAAAGATTCTTTAGAGCAGGCCCGGCGGCCTGCTCTTTTTGCCTTACAGGAAAGTTCCTGCGGGGCAGGGGCTGTGTATTCATACCGGAAGTGAGATTTGAGAAAAAGGAGGAAAACAAATGGCTATCTTTACAGGTGCAGGCGTTGCGATTGTCACGCCGATGAAAGAAAATGGAGATGTAAATTACGAGGTTTTGGGAACACTGATAGAGGAACAGATTGCGAATTCCACAGATGCCCTTATCATTTGCGGAACGACGGGAGAGTCTTCTACATTGAGCCATGAGGAGCATTTGGAGGTTATCAAGTTTGCGGTTGACAAAGTGGCGAAGAGAATTCCGGTGGTTGCGGGAACGGGCTCTAACTGCACGGAAACCGCAGTCTATCTCTCGCAGGAGGCAGAGAAATTCGGGGCAGACGGGCTTTTGCTGGTAACTCCGTATTATAATAAGGCGACGCAGAAAGGGCTGGTTCAGCACTTTACAACAGTGGCAAATGCGGTGAGGCTGCCGATTATCCTGTATAATGTGCCCAGCCGGACAGGATGCAACATTCAGCCGGAGACGGCCGTAGAGCTGGCGAAAAATGTGGAAAACATCGTAGCGATTAAAGAAGCAAGCGGGAATATTTCACAGATTGCGAAGCTGGCACAGCTTGCAGACGGATGCATTGATATTTATTCGGGTAATGACGACCAGATTGTCCCGATTCTTTCTCTGGGCGGTATCGGTGTGATTTCTGTACTTTCCAATGTCGCGCCGAAGCAGACGCATGATATCGTACAGCTTTACCTGGATGGCAAGGTGAAAGAGAGCCGTGAGCTGCAGCTGAAAGCGCTGCCTCTGGCAGACGCGTTGTTCTGTGAAGTAAATCCCATTCCGGTGAAAGCAGCGCTGAACCTGATGGGGAAAAATGCGGGAACCCTGCGTGGGCCGCTGACTGATATGGAGGAGAAAAACGTACCAAAGCTGGCACAGGCATTAAAGGACTTTGGAATTGAATTAGCGTAAAGCTGAGGAGGAGTACGAGATGATAAAAATCATAATGCACGGCTGTAACGGCCATATGGGGCAGATGATTTCCGGGCTTGTAAAAGAGGATCCCGAAGCAGAAATCGTGGCCGGGATTGATATCTGTGATAATAGACAGAATGATTATCCGGTCTTTACAGATATCCGCGCATGTCATGTAGAGGCGGACGCCGTCATTGATTTCGCATCGCCGAAAGCAGAAGAGGCATTGCTGGACTACTGCGTGGAGAGAAAGCTTCCTGTAGTCGTATGCACTACAGGGCTTTCAGAAGAGCAGATTCAGAAGGTAAAAGATACCTCAGAGAAGGTGGCGGTTCTGCGTTCGGCAAATATGTCGCTGGGCGTTAATACGCTTCTGAAGCTTTTGAAAGAAGCGGCAAAGGTATTTGCGCCGGCAGGGTTTGATATGGAAATTGTAGAGAAGCATCACAAGTATAAAGTAGACGCCCCCAGCGGCACAGCGCTCGCGATGGCGGACAGCTTAAACGAGGCGCTTGACAATGCGTATGTTTACAAATATGACCGAAGCCAGGAGAGAAAAGCGAGAGATGCGAAAGAAATTGGCATTTCCGCAGTGCGCGGCGGAAATATCGTAGGAGAGCATGATGTGATTTTCGCAGGGACAGACGAGGTGGTGACCTTTAGCCACACAGCGTATTCAAAGGCTGTATTTGGCAAGGGAGCCATCCAGGCGGCAAAATTCCTGGCAGGCAAAGCGCCGGGGCTTTATGATATGAGCGATGTGATAAATGGGTAAAATTGAAAAGGTTTTATAGAGACGAAAACAGGAGAGGCTGATTGTTCCTCTCCTGCTTTATTTTACCAGTAACGCATGATTCTTGTGATATTCTTAGGATTTCCTAAATCGTAATCAGATATCTTTATGCCGCCCTTAGGATAAGGCTGGCTGTTTGAAGCATGGACAACCTTGCCGTTTCCAATGTAGATGGCTACATGGGTAGGGGCAGTGTAATAATAGCCAATGACGTCCCCGGGCAACAGTTCCTTTTCTGACACATATTTAACCTGGGCAAACGGTCCGCCGGGCTCTTTGGAATTGTGGCCAAGCGCCTGTGCCTGGGAGGTACGGGGCAGCTTGATGCCAAAATGCTGGAATACCAGCTTCACAAATCCGGAGCAGTCTACGCCTTTTGTCAAATCGGTAGCGCCGCCGTATGAGTAAGGATAGCCGATAAACTTCTGTGCGTATTCCGCTATGGAGCGTCCCATAGCATAACCGCTGGCATCCAGGGTAGCGGCTCCGTTGGCGTCAAAAGAGTAAACGGAGTCATTAATCGTCAATACGGTATTTCTGGCCATAACTCCGTTTGACGGATCGAAATAATAATTCAGCCCATTTATGAGTTGGAACCCGGTCTTCATCGCGCCGCTTACAGGGTCAAGATAATAACGGTTTTCTTTGTAATCAGCAAATCCTTTCGCCAGAGTTCCGTCCGGCAGGAAAAGATAGGTCACCTTATTGATGGTATAAAAGCGGTCGAGAACGCGGACACCGTCTGCATCTACATAGTAGTTGTCTTTCCAGGCATTTTTTAAAAGAACGCCGTTAGATTTGAAGAAGTACCACTTGTTGTTTATGAGTTCCCAGCAGTTTTTTGCCATCGTAAGGTTTGCCCGTATGTAATAAGTTTTCTTTTTTTCAGTGAAAAAGCCTGCGCTTTTTGTCTTTGTGATACGTCCGTTCGCGTTTACATACTGGTTATTCACCCATGTCTTGACAGCCATTTTTCCGTCAGCCTGGAAAAAGCGGTTCTTTTTCCACTGATTCTGAAGCATGACGCCGTTGGTCTTAAAATAATAAGTATCGTTTCCGATGCGCGTAAGCCCCTTTGTGCGGATTCCGGTTTTGGGATTCAGATAGTATGTTTTGTTGTTTAACGTGAGCCAGCCCTTGCATCTTCGTCCCAGGTGATCCACATAATATTTTTTGCTAATCCATTTGTTGCGCTGCAGGACGCCTTTAGAATTGAAATAATAATACTTTTTTCCTATTTTGTGCCAGCCTTTATAGGCAGCTTTTGTTTTAGGGCTGAAATAATATCCCGTACCGTCCTTTAGCACGATGTATCCTGTTTTCTGGACGCCTGTATCGGGATCAAAGTAATAATATTTTTTGCCGACTTTGACTACCCCTGATTGGAGAATACCTGTGTCGGGATCAAAATAGTACGTAGCGTCCTTGATAGTAAAAAACCCCGCAGCAAGTTTTCCGCGGTAATCATAATAATACTTATTTCCGTCCCTTAAAACCCAGGTATTCTTTAACGCTTTTGACGATGTAGTGCCTGCTGTAGTGCTTTCTGTCGGATTGTCAGTTATACGGTTTCCGTTTTCATCAATCCGGATCCCGTCAATGACGGTGTTTTTAACCATTTTCCCGTCGGCGCCCAAGTAAGAGCCGTCAATCCAGATACCGGAAAGCATCCTGCCTTTGGCGTTAAAATAATACCAGTCATTCTTTATCAGTTTCCAGCCGACAGCGGCGTACTTGTCTGTATTGAAATAATAGTGGTATTTTCCAATCTTCTTCCAGCCGACGGCATAGCCGGGACTGGCCTTTTGGGTAAAATACCTGCCGTTTGCGTCACTTTTCCATGCAGCGCCGACATCCATCCCGGGAAGGGAGGTGGTGAGGGCGCCTGCAAGGAAGAGGGCGATGATTCCCCTTTTTTTCATATATACTCCTTGATATTGTGCTGCCGCCCGGTCGGGGGCGAACAGTTACTAAAACATTACAAAAATATTACATCAATATAAATATTACAGGAAATATAGAGAAAAGTCAATAGAAAGTTCGATGCGTACTCTGTATAGCGATGGCAGCGCAGCCAGTTGGCTATGCAAAACGGATAAGGGCAGCAACACAGAATTGCTGCTTATTATAGTTGACAAAATGTCAGGAATTGCATAGACTTAAAGGAACATTGAGGAAGAAAGGACAAGGATATGAAAGTATATAATACATTGACAAAACAGAAGGAGGATTTTGTGCCGCTGCAGCCCGGGAAAGTTACGATGTATGTGTGTGGGCCAACGGTTTATAATCTGATACACATTGGGAATGCCCGTCCGATGATTGTATTTGATACGGTGCGCCGTTATATGGAGCATAAAGGGTATGAAGTGAACTATGTCTCGAACTTTACGGATGTAGACGATAAGATTATCGCAAAATCTATAGAAGAAGGAGTGACAGCTGAGGAGATTTCTACCCGTTATATTGCAGAATGTAAAAAAGACATGGAGGGTATGAATGTGAGGCCGGCAACGACGCATCCGCTGGCTACCCGGGAGATTGACGGGATGCTGGACATGATTTCGACTCTGATTGAAAAGGGTTACGCTTATGATGTGGACGGGACAGTTTATTTCCGCACCAGGAAGTTTGCGGAATATGGAAAGCTTTCACATAAGAATCTGGATGATTTGCGTTCAGGAAACCGTACCTTGCTGGTATCGGGGGAAAACCAGAAAGAGGATGCGCTTGATTTTGTGCTCTGGAAGCCGAAAAAGGAGGGCGAGCCTTTCTGGAAATCGCCCTGGAGCGACGGGCGTCCGGGCTGGCATATTGAGTGTTCTGTTATGGCGAAAAAGTACCTGGGGGCGGAGATTGATATCCATGCGGGAGGCGAAGACTTAGTATTTCCTCATCATGAAAATGAGATTGCCCAGAGCGAGTGCTGCAATGGCGTGCCGTTTGCGAAATACTGGCTGCACAATGCATTTTTGAATATTGATAATAGGAAGATGTCAAAATCGCTTGGGAACTTCTTTACCGTGCGGGACATCAGCGAGCAGTATGATCTTCAGGTGCTGCGCTTCTTTATGCTGAGCGCCCACTATAGAAGCCCGCTGAATTTCAGCAAGGAGCTGATGGAGGCGTCCAAAAACGGGCTGGAGCGTATCATGAATGCGGCGGAACATCTGCGCGATTTGCTTGCGGGTGCACAGGGAGAAGAGCTGGCGGCCGAAGAGAAGGCGGGGCTGCAGGAAGCAGGCAGTTTTGCAGAGAAGTTTGACGCGGCGATGGATGATGACTTTAACACTGCAGACGCGATTTCGGCGGTTTTTGAGCTGGTGCGTTTTGCGAATGCGAATGTGACGCAGCAGAGTACGAAAGCATACGTGGAAGCAGTATATAGAGAACTTTTAGAGCTTGCAGATATTTTAGGGCTGATTCTGGAGAAAGAAAAAGAGATTTTGGCGGAGGATGTAGAAAAGCTGATAGAAGAACGCCAGGCTGCAAGGAAAGCAAAAGATTTTGCCCGGGCAGATGAAATCCGCGATACGCTGCTGGCACAGGGTATTATCCTGGAAGATACCAGGGAAGGTGTGAAATGGAAGAAGGCGTAACATTCATGACGGAATACCTGCGGGACGCGTTCGGGCTGCGGGATGTGGATTTGCGCACGTATTCGCCGCTGACTCTGGCTTATATCGGGGATGCTATCTATGATTTGATAATCAGGACGCTGATTGTCAAACAGGGCAACAGCCGTCCGGAAAAAATGCACAAGAGAGCCAGCGCGCTGGTGAAGGCGTCGGCGCAGGCAGAGATGATAGAGCGCCTGCTTCCCATGCTGACAGAGGAAGAACATGCTATCTATAAAAGAGGACGCAATGCCAAATCCTATACAATGGCGAAGAACGCTACGATGCTGGATTATCGGAAGGCAACGGGATTCGAGGCGCTTATGGGCTATCTGTATTTAAAAGAGGATATGAGCCGTCTGATTGATTTAGTGAAAGCAGGACTGGATAAAGGAGAACAGGAATGAGGTACGAAGAATTAACGATAGAGGGAAGAAATGCAGTGCTGGAAGCATTTCGTGCCGGGAAACCGATTGACAAGCTGTTTGTTCTGGACGGGTGCCAGGACGGGCCCGTTCTCTCGATTACCAGGGAAGCGAAAAAGCACGATACGATTATCAATTATGTGGCAAAAGAGCGTTTGGATCAGATTTCCGAAACAGGGAAGCATCAGGGGGTGATTGCTTTTGCGGCGGCTTATGAATATGCCCAGGTGGAGGATATTCTGGCTCTGGCAGAAAAAAAAGGAGAGCCGCCGTTTATTTTCCTGCTGGATAATATTGAAGACCCCCATAACCTGGGGGCAATTATCCGTACTGCAAACCTGGCAGGCGCGCATGGGGTGGTTATCCCGAAAAGACGTGCTGCCGGGCTGACTGCTACGGTGGCAAAGACGTCGGCCGGGGCGTTGAACTATACGCCTGTGGCAAAGGTGACAAACCTGGGACAGACGATAGAAGAGCTGAAGAAAAAGGGAATCTGGTTTGTGTGTGCAGACATGTCCGGAGAAGTGATGTACCGCCAAAACCTGAAAGGGCCGATTGGGATGGTAATCGGAAATGAGGGGAATGGGGTAAGCAGGCTGGTGAAAGAGAAGTGCGATTTTACTGCTGCGATTCCGATGAAAGGCGATATTGACTCACTGAATGCGTCTGTCGCAGCAGGAGTGCTTGCCTGGGAAATCGTGCGCCAGAGAATGGGAGCATAACCGGGAAACCTTGAAAAACAGGAGAGCATATGGGAGGATACGAAGGGTATTCAGACGAAGAATTGATAGCTATGATGAAACGGGGAGAACCGGAAATCATGGATTATCTGATGGAAAAATATAAGAATCTGGTGCGCAGGAAAGCCAGGGCGCTTTATCTCATAGGCGGCGATGGAGACGATTTGATTCAGGAAGGGATGATAGGGCTTTTTAAGGCAGTGCGCGACTATAATGCAGAAAAAGAAGCCTCCTTTGGAGGCTTTGCTGATTTGTGTATTTCACGCCAGATGTATACGGCGGTAGAAGCTTCTGCCAGAAAGAAACATATTCCATTGAATTCCTATATTTCTCTGTATTCCGGTACGATAAGTTCACGCGAGCATGAAGTGCCTCTAAGAGATGTACTGCCTGATTCCAGAGAGATAAATCCCGAAGAACTGGTTATCGGCAGAGAGGACAGGGAGCAGATGCACAGGGAAATGAAGAAGCGTCTGAGCGGGTTTGAGACGCAGGTGCTGGAAGCATATCTGGAAGGCATGAATTATAAAGAGATTGGAGAGGCGCTGGGGAAGCCTGCGAAAGCCATTGACAATGCGCTCCAGAGAATCCGGAAGAAAATCACAGAGAAAGATAAACTGCTATGAGACGAATTTACAAATCGTTTATTTACATTTCCCTAATACGTGTTAAAATGTGAAAGTAGGGTAAAGTATAAATATAGCACTAGAACAGCAAAGGATAAGGGGTATGAGCAGAGGTACGAAAACAGTTTTATTTGTATTTAGCGTAGTGGTTTTGACGATGATTGCCGTGTATTTGGGAATCTGCGTCTATTTTAACAACCGCTTTTTTCCGGGGTCTGTGATTAACGGAATGGATGTATCCGGGAAAACCGTGGAGGAAGCGGAGGAACTGATTGCTGCGGATGTCTCAGATTATACGGTGTCTCTGAAGCTGCGTAATGGACAGTCAGAGAATATTGACGGCGGCCTGATGGATTTCTCTTATGTCTCTGACGGGGCGGTGCAGGAGTTGAAAGACACACAGAATTCCTTTGTCTGGCTTTCGGCATGTTTCAATCCGTCGGATTATACGATGACGGCAAAAACGACATATAACGAAAAAATGCTGAAGACTGCCCTGGACAGTCTGGAATGCCTGAAACCGGAGAATATGGAGGAGCCAAAGGAGGCAGAGATTAAGGAAACATCTTCGGGATATGAGATTGAGCCGGAGGTACAGGGAACGAAACTGGATGCCGATAAGGTCTATGAGGCAGTGAAAAAGGCAGTGGATGCCGGGGAGACGGCGGTAGATTTGGATGTAGAGGACTGCTATGTAAAACCGAAGGTAACACATAAGAATAAAAAGCTCCGTAAACGCGTAAAGAAGTTAAATCAGTATTTTAATATGTCTGTCACCTACCATGTAGGAGATACAGAGGAGGTTTTGGATTACAGTACAATTCGTGACTGGATGACGCTGGATGATGATTTGAATGCGGAGTTTAACTGGAATAAGGTCGCGGACTGGATGTCGGATTTGTCGGATAAGTATGATACATTTGGAAATGAGATGGAGTTTACAACCAGCCTGGGCGAGACGGTGTCTGTGAAACATGAGACATATGGATGGAAGATTGATGAAGCGGGAGAAGTGGAGGAGCTTCTGGAGATACTGAAAAGCGGAGAGTCCGCGGAGAGGACGCCGCTTTATCTGGAATCCGCCAGAACTTATGGCAGTGGCGGAAACGATATTGGCGATACGTATGTGGAGATTGATTACACAAACCAGCGTATGTGGTTTTACAAGGATGGGCGGCTCTTGGTAGATACGCCGATTGTAACGGGAAATACCAGTAAGAAGTATGGTTCTCCCGAGGGGATTTTTTGTATATATAATAAAGAGGAAAAAGCAGTTCTGAAAGGGGAAGATTATAAGACGCCCGTAGACTTTTGGATGCCTTTCTCTGAGGGCGTAGGAATCCATGACTCCAAGTGGAGGAATACTTATGGAGGAAATATCTACAAGACGGACGGTTCTCACGGATGTATCAATACGCCCTGGGAGCAGGCAAAAATTATTTTCAATAATATCTCTGTGGGCGACCCGGTCATCTGCTATGGCGGGGCTTCAAACCAGGGAGCAGGAGTCAGCAATATTCCGCAGCCTGCGGAAACAAGAGTAATTAATGACAAGGGAGAGGACGTCACCGATCAGCAGCAGTCCGAATCGGAAAAAGAGGAGGAACAGTCTCAGGAGGACGATATACCGACGGTGGATTTATAGAAGGAGGGGCTTATGAAAATAGTGGTTTTGGCGGGCGGCATCAGCACAGAGCGGGAAATTTCTGTCGTGTCAGGCACAAAAGTCTGTGAGGCGCTGCGGGCAAAAGGGCACAGGGCTATCCTGCTGGATGTGTATTTTGGCCTGGAGGGTGCGGATGTTGACGAGGCATTTGCAGAAGAATATGATATAGCGGCTGCTGCCGCTTACATAAGGAGTTTTGACAGCCGGGTGGAGGCATCTGTTTCTGCAGGGCGGGAGTTTTTTGGTCCCCGGGTGCTTGCGTTGTGTAAAGAGGCAGATATGGTGTTTATGGCTTTGCATGGCGAAAACGGTGAGAATGGAAAGGTACAGGCGGCATTTGATTTGTTTGGCATCCATTACACGGGGAGCGGTTATCTGGGAAGCGCGCTTGCGATGGATAAAGGGCTTTCGAAGCAGATTTTCCGCGAAAACGGGATTCCGACCCCGGAAAGTGTTCTGATACATCGGAGTGAACCACGGAAAACGGCAGAGGAGTACGGCATGGCTTTCCCGTGCGTGGTAAAGACCTGCTGCGGTGGTTCCAGCGTAGGGGTTTACATCACAGAGGATGAGGCAGCTTTTGCAGATGCCCTGGAGGAAGCGTTTACATATGAGCCCCAGGTGGTACTGGAAACGTATATCAGAGGACGGGAATTTTCGGTAGGCGTTGTGGACGGAAAGCCCTATCCAATTATTGAAATCGCCCCTCTTGAGGGATTTTATGATTATAAGAACAAATATGAACCCGGGAGCACGATAGAAACCTGTCCGGCCTGTCTGTCAGAAGAGCAGACAGAGAAAATGCAGGAATATGCAGTCAGGGCATATGAGGCGCTGCGTCTGGAGAGTTATGGACGCATAGACTTTTTGATGGATGAGGACGGGAAGATGTTCTGCCTGGAAGCAAATACATTGCCGGGGATGACGCCTACCAGCCTGTTACCGCAGGAAGCCGCAGCAATGGGAATAGGTTTTGCAAAGCTTTGTGAAACATTGATTCAGGTGTCAAAGGAAAAGAAATTTATTTAAGAGGGTGGATAAATGATGAAAAATATGACTCCGTGCCGGATAGCAGAAGTCTGCGGCGGTATTTATCACGGAACAAAGGAAACAGGGATTCGTGAAATAGAGAGCATCACCACGGATAGCAGGCAGGCAGCGGAGGGCTGCCTGTTTGTCGCCGTAAAAGGAGAACGTGTGGACGGACATGATTTTATCCCGTCGGTGTTTGAAAAAGGGGCTGCCTGCGTAGTATGCGAGCGGGAGCCGGAGCATCCGTCCGGCTCCTGGATTCAGGTGAAGTCATCGCTGCAGGCGATAAAGGATATGGCGGAGTTTTACAGAAAACAGCTTGATATTCAGGTGGTGGGGATTACGGGAAGTGTGGGAAAGACCAGCACGAAAGAAGTGATAGCTTCTGTTTTATCTGAAAAATACCGGGTGCTTAAGACTCTGGGGAACTTTAATAATGAGCTGGGGCTGCCGCTTACTGTGTTTCGTCTGCGTGAGGAACATCAGATTGCCGTTCTGGAAATGGGTATCAGTGATTTTGGCGAGATGCACCGCCTGAGTAAGATTGCGCGGCCGGATGTCTGCGTGATAACGAATATTGGCCAGTGCCATCTGGAATATTTAAAGGACAGGGATGGCGTACTCCGCGCAAAATCAGAGATTTTTGATTTTATGCAGCCGGAAGGCAGGATTGTCCTGAACGGAGATGATGACAAACTGTCTGCAGTGCAGGAAGTGAAAGGTGTAAATCCCTTATTTTTCGGCGTGGAAAGCGGCCGTGAGATCTATGCTGACGAGATAGAGCCAAGGGGATTGAAAGGCATCCGTTGCCGTATCCATGCAGGTGAGGAGAGCTTTGACGTCCAGATACCGATTCCGGGATCCCATATGGTGTTGAATGCCCTGGCAGCCACAGCGGTGGGAGTTTCTATGGGTCTTACCACAGGGCAAGTGAAAAGGGGGATTGAAAAGCTTCAGACTTTGGGCGGGCGTTTTCATATGATTGAGAAAGGTGATATGCTTATTATTGATGACTGCTACAATGCGAACCCGGTTTCTATGAAAGCTTCTCTGGATGTACTCAAAGATGCAGATCGGCGGACAGTGGCAGTTCTGGGGGATATGTTTGAGCTGGGAGAAAATGAGGCGCTGCTTCATGGGGAGGTAGGCGCTTATGCGGGGGAAAAAGAAATAAACCTGCTGATCTGTACAGGTGAGCTGAGCCGCTATATGGCGGAAGAGGCAATTCATACAGGCGGATGTGAAACCGTAGTTCATGTGCCAAATCTGGAGCGGCTGATGGAAGTGCTGCCGCGTCTGGTTCAGGGGGATGATACGATATTGGTGAAGGCATCTCATGGGATGCATTTTGAAAAAGTAGTAGAATTGTTGTCAGAACTTTGACGGCAGGTACTGCCTGCGGCTTCCGACAGGGCTTCGGCAAAGGAGAGATTGGCTAAGATTTTTGGAATATAAGCCGAAGCCTGTCAGGAGCACAGAGAGTTTATATAGCTATCACCTCCTAAATGTTTCAAAAACATAACATACACTTTACAATTTTGTAATATACAGGATGAATGTGATAGAAATATGGTTCCGTGCTGTTTTGGGCTATGCTTTGGGCAGGCGGAACCAGAATTCCACGCCTTTGCGGCAGTTAAATACGCCGCAGGTGCCTTTATGAAGATTAATGATATCTTTTACAATATACAGCCCAAGGCCGATTTCATTTGGTTTTGTGCTGTTTTTTTCGTTCTTCTTTTCACCTTGGTAGAAGCTTTTCCAGATACGGGACTGTTCTTCCTTTGGAATGGGCTCTCCTTCATTGTAGACAGAGCAATAAATGCTCTCCTCATCCTGGCGCAGAGTAAGGATAATCTGGCTTTGAGGGAGGGTGTGCCGATAAGCATTCATAATATAGTTATTGATTGCCTGTTCAAGCTGAGAGGCGTCAAAAACGGCATAGCAATCCTCTTGAATCAGTGTTTTAAAAGCGATTTTGGAGGTGCGCATCCAGATTTCATATTTTGGCACCAGTGTTTCCAATAGAAGGGAGACATTATCGCGGGCCATCAGCGTACTGGGGAGCGCTTCCTCAATTAAGGCGCTGTGAAGTACGTTGCTGATTAATCCGCTCATTTTCTCGATTTCTTCCATAATGGAGGAAAAGTAATAGTCCTTTTTGGAATTGTCATATTCATATTGCAGCATTTCTACCTGGCTGGAGATAATCGCCAGCGGGGTTTTCAGCTCATGGGTAACCTTGCGGACGATTTCCTTCCTCATATCCTCAAGTTCAGCCATATTCTGGTTTTGGCGCAGGAGAAGATAATTATAATTGTTCAAATCACTCATATCTTTCTGGATTTTGTCGGCCATATGGTTAATATTGCGCGCCAGATGTTTCAGTTCGTAGGTAGGGATCGATTCAGATGCCCGCACGGAAAAGTCATTCTCGCTCATTTTCTCAGCCACTGTGCTGATATTCTGAATAGGCTTTACGATTTTTGAGCAGATAATCCAGGCAAACCCGCTGCCTGCCACGATAGTCAGGATGAGTACGTCTGCCAGAAAGTTGTTCATGTACCGGATACTGCGGCGAAGCCCGGTAGTATATTCATAAATGTAGATATAATATACCTGATGATCCTGCCGGATTAAACCGTACAGAGCAATTGGCCTTCGGGAAACATCGTCATAGTACACGGCGCGTGCATCTTCTGTAAACCGCTCTTTTGCGGGTTTCATGGTATCGGCAATCAAATTGTCAGGGGTTCCCAGCTTTGAAGAATAAATCTGCTTAAAGCTTTCATCACAGATGATGATGGAAAAGCTTTCTGCCTCCAGGGAATTAATGGAGGGATCGTCATCATAGGAAATCTGCCTCAGGTTAAGTTTCTGAAGATTGCCGAAAGCAGCGTCCATCAGTGTCTGCTTTTTTCCGATATAATAGTCTGTGGCAAACAGAAAATAGAACATGGACGAGCCGCCCAGCACAAGAATGAGGAGGAGGCAGATGGAAATTACAGCCTGGATTCGCAATTTATTCATGGCTTGTCACCTCAAAACGGTAGCCTATGCCATAGATAGACTGAATATAAGGATATTGTTCCGACATTTTGCGTCGGAGCTGTTTTACTACTGTGTCTACGGTGCGGATGCCTCCGTCATAATCAAAGCCCCATACGGCGTCAAGGATAGACTCCCTGGAAAGTACCACATTTTCATTCTGGATAAAATGCAGGAGCAGATCAAACTCTTTTGGCGTGGTATTTAAAAGTTCCCCGTTTATGTAAGCTTTGCGGAATTCCGGTTCAATACGCAGGGCGCCGCGCAGAATTTCGTCAGATGAGGCAATATTTGCCCGCTTCAGAAGCGCTTCGATATGCGCTTTCAGGACACGCAGAAGGAAGGGCTTGGTGATGTAATTGTCAGCTCCGTTTTCGAGCCCCATGAGCTGATCTTCTTCTGATTCCCGGGCAGTCAGCATAATGATAGGAACCTCAGAGTATTCACGGATTGATTTAAGCACGTCATAACCGTCTACAGAAGGCAGCATTCCATCCAGAAGAATCAAATCAATTTTGTGGTTGTTTGAAAAGTAAGTGTCCAGGGCTTCCTGTCCATCCTGTGCGCTTAAAGTGTCATAGCCGTTAGCGTGTAAGAAGTCCTCCAGCGTGCGCCGCAGTTTCGGGTCATCTTCAACAATAAAAATCCGCTTGTTTGTATTGTCCATGTTCTCTCTACTCCCTTGTTTGTATTGTCCGGAAAGCCTAAATAACTATTACGATTTTAAAATAGAAATATGATAAAAGTATGTTTAAATTAAAACCAGACTCGTTCGGAGTCTGGTTCCTGGAAATAAAAATTATAGCATATTCTGCTGGGAATCAAGCATATCCTGGATAATTTTTTGGGTATAAGCGCCCAAAAATTTCCGGTTTTCTTTATCCAGTTCTTTGATATAAATCGGCTTTCCGTATTCTAAAATCACGTTTGCAGGCTTTATCCGGGGAAAATGATTTTCCAGGATATCGGCAGTGTTTGTCAGGGCTATGGGAATAATAGGGCATCCGCTTTTTTCAGCCATTTTAAAACTGCCCTCTTTGAACGGGAGCATTGGCGCGTCAGGCTCTTTGTTTCTGGTGCCTTCCGGGAAAATGCACATGGAAATTCCGTTTTTCATCTGCTCTATGCCTGCGAGTATCGTCTTCATTCCCTCACGGATATCTGTTCTGTTCAGGAACAGACAGTAAAGCCGTTTCATCCATATGGAAAGTAAAGGGACTTTTGCCATGCTGTCCTTTGAAACATATCCGGTCAGCCCGGGGCAGCGGGAATAGGTCAGCACGGTATCAAAAAGGCTTCTGTGGTTTGCAATATAGAGAACAGCCGTGTCCCTGGGAATATTTTCTTCACCGAGGACGGTAACTTTACTTCCGGTAATCCGCATAACCAGTTTGAATACAAATTGGATAATACGGAGCGAAGAAATATCCCGGGCGTGGGGAGATATCTTTCCGATCACCCATTCTGCAAACAGGACAGGAATAGATAGAATCAAAAAGCATACAACCAAGATTAAAATTAAAAATAATCGAATCATAAAAGCACTCTTTTCTAAAGGTTTATGCTCCGCAAAGCGGAGCATAGTTTACGGGATGTGTATACCGAACGGTCTGTAAAGAACAGGCATATCAACGCCCGAAAAGCTTTGTGGTCTGCAAAAGCCAGGAAGCGCGTTCCGGAGTAAGTTCTTTTGCTTCGTAGCGGAACCCCCAATTGTCAGAGGGCATGCCGGGCGTATTCATACGGGTTTCGCTTCCCATCTCAAATAAATCCTGAATAGGAAAAATCGCGTATTTTGCTATGCTCCCCAGGCAAAAACGGATGAAGTCAAGGCTGATCCGCCCTCCGTCTGTGTTTCCGTATCTTCGGATTTTGTCACGGCATTCCTCAGAAATGGTGCGGTACCATCCGGTGGTGGTGTCGTTGTCATGGGTTCCGGTGTAGCAGATACAGTTGGTAGTTGTAAAGTTGTGGGGCAGATAGCTGCCATCTTCCAGGCACTCGAACCCAAACTGTAGAATACGCATTCCGGGGAAATGGAACATGTCGCGCAGCCATTCAACTTCAGGAGTAATGACGCCTAAATCCTCTGCAAAAATAGGAAGCTCGTCACCCAGTTCCTTCTGAATGGCCAGAAACAGCGCTTCGTTCGGGCCTTTGACCCATTTACCGTTTACTGCAGTTTCTTCGCCGGCAGGTACGGCCCAGTAAGCTTCAAAGCCCCGGAAATGGTCGATGCGCAAATAGTCCGTCAGTCCAATCTGATGCTTTACGCGTGCGATCCACCAGGCATAATCCTGCTTTTTGTGTGCTTTCCAGTCATACAGGGGATTTCCCCAGAGCTGTCCGGTAGCGCTGAAATAGTCAGGGGGTACGCCTGCCACACAGGAGGGATGCCCTTTGGTGTCCAGCTGGAATAAATCTTTGTGTGCCCATACGTCTACGCTGTCCAGCGATACAAAGATGGGGATATCGCCGACAATTTCTATGCCGTGCCTGTTTGCATATTCTTTCAGGGCATTCCATTGACGGAAGAACAGGAACTGGAGAAATTTATAATATTTTATATCATCAGCCAGCTGTGTTTCCCATTTTTTTCGTGATTTTTCATCCGGATTTTTCAGATCATCCTCCCAGTCCAGCCAGCAGCGGCCTTCGTGGGCGTCTTTACCGGCCATAAACAGCGCGTAATCGTCCAGCCAGAATTTCTGGAGAAGGCAAAAATCCTCAAATTCTTCCAGGAGCAGTTTATCTGGAGTGTGAACAAATCTTTCATAAGCCTTGTGGAACAGTTTTGTTTTAAATTCCAAAACAGCTCCGTAGTCTGTTTTCTGGGCGTCCCAGACAGGCATGCCGCAGAAATCTTCATCGGTGAGAAGGTTCAGTTCCTTCATATTTTCCGGGCTGATAATGAGCGGCTGTCCGGCAAATGCCGAAAATCCCTGATAGGGCGAATCACCAAAGCCGGTAGGTCCTAAAGGAAGTACCTGCCACAAACTCTGGCCCGATTTCTCCAGGAAATCAATAAAATCATAAGCACCCTGGCCCATATCGCCGATGCCGTACGGAGACGGAAAAGAGGTGGGATGCGCCAAAATGCCGGAAAAACGAGAACGTTTTATAGAGTTTTCTACAGTACTCATAATGCGTGAATCCTTTCATCTGTCATTTTCCTGCCAAAAGCGCAGAGATATGCGGCTTTTGGCAGGTGTTTCACATGCTCATTATTGTATCATATTGAGAAGGCAAAGTCCATTTATAATTCAAGCTCCGTGCGTGTATTTCTTTTCAAAAATGTCACTTGACATGGAAATGGGATTGATATATAATGAGATGCATAAAAAATCATTAAGAAATGTTCTGGTTTTTCAAGTGCGTTCGCACCAAAATTCCAAATGAGATGCATGTTGTTAATATTTACGAAAGGAAGGGAATTATTTGAAGTACGAAGAATTTATTTGTCAAGTACAGGCAAGGCTGGCAGAAAAACTGGGGGATGAGGTGCGCGCAGAGCGGCGCCTTATTGTAAAAAACAACGGAGTGGCCCTGGAGGGTATTACTATTATGGAAGAAGGGAAAAAGATTTCCCCCGTGATTTATTTAAAGGATTACTATGTGGTATATCAAAAGGGCGTGACGCTGGAAGAGGTTACGGAAGACATTCTGAAAGTATATGAAAAAAGCAGGGTAAGCGCTTCGGCGGATTCTGATTTTTATAAAGATTTTGAAAAGGTAGCGCCTCGGGTGGCATGCAAATTGGTGAATTATAATAGAAATGAAGAACTGCTGCAGAGAATTCCCCACATTTGCTGTCTGGATTTGGCGCTTGTATTTTATTATGCGCTTGAGGATGAGGAGATCGGGAGCGGGACGATTCTCATATTTAACAGCCACTTAGACATGTGGGGGATCACGCGGGAACGGCTTTATGAAATAGCCAGACGGAATACCCCCAGGATTTACCCGCATGAGTTCAGGGAGATGAGGGAAATTTTAGAGGAGAGTTTTGGGGAGATGGGGCAGATAGCGGAGGATAAAGAGGAGCTTCCAATGTATGTTCTGTCGAATGCGGCGCATTCGTTTGGGGCGGTATATATTCTTTATGATAGTGTGCTTGCCGGAATTGCTGAAGAATTAGAGGATGATTTCTATATTCTCCCCAGCAGTGTCCATGAATGCATTATTGTGCCTTTAAATGTGCAGGCAGCCCGGGAGGAGCTGGAAGATATGGTGTTTGAGATAAACAGGACACAGGTGCTTCCGGAGGATGTGCTTTCAGATCAGGTATATCTTTACGAGAGGGAATGCCACCGGCTGAGTGCAGGCAGCCCGGGCGGGCGAAAAACCGTTGACAATTAGGTTCTCCCCCCATAAAATAGTGTGTAAGCAGGCGGGAAGAAATTTCATTTTGCCTGAAAAGCATAAAGGAGAACAGAAGGATGAGTGAGAAGAAAATCCCTTATAAAATTTATTTAGAAGAAAATGAGATGCCGAAGCAGTGGTATAATGTGCGGGCGGATATGAAGAATAAACCGGCGCCTCTTTTGAATCCGGAAACCCATGAGCCAATGAAAGCAGAAGAACTGGAAACAGTATTTTGCAAAGAGCTGGTAAAGCAGGAGCTGGATGATGACAGCCGTTATATCGATATTCCGGAAAAAATCCTGGGTTTTTATAAAATGTACCGTCCGGCGCCCCTGGTGCGCGCATATTGCCTGGAGGAGAAGCTGCAGACGCCGGCGAAGATATACTACAAATTTGAGGGAAATAACACCAGCGGAAGCCATAAACTGAATTCGGCAATTGCACAGGCATATTATGCAAAGGAGCAGGGGCTGAAAGGCGTGACAACAGAGACGGGGGCGGGACAGTGGGGAACCGCACTGTCTATGGCATGTGCATATCTGGATTTGGACTGCAAGGTGTATATGGTAAAGTGTTCTTATGAGCAGAAGCCTTTCCGCAGGGAAGTGATGCGCACATATGGGGCGTCGGTTACGCCGTCTCCTTCTGAAATGACAGAAGTAGGGCGCCAAATCCTGGCCGCTCATCCGGGAACTACCGGGAGTCTTGGATGTGCTATTTCAGAGGCAGTGGAAGCAGCTACTCATATGGAAGGCTACCGCTATGTGCTGGGGAGTGTGCTGAACCAGGTTCTTCTTCACCAGTCAATTATCGGCGTGGAGGCGAAGCTTGCGTTGGATAAGTATGGGGTTAAGCCTGACATTATTATCGGGTGTGCAGGAGGAGGGTCCAATCTGGGCGGCCTGATTTCGCCTTTTATGGGAGAAAAGCTGCGGGGTGAGGCGGATTACCGGTTTATTGCCGTAGAGCCTGCATCGTGCCCGAGTATGACAAGAGGTGTGTTTGCTTATGATTTCTGCGACACAGGAATGGTGTGCCCGCTGTCTAAGATGTATACGCTCGGAAGCGGATTTATTCCGTCTTCAAATCATGCGGGGGGACTGCGGTATCACGGAATGAATTCTGTCCTTTCACAGTTATATCATGACGGGTATATGGAGGCGCGCTCAGTGGAGCAGACGTCTGTATTTGAGGCAGCGGAACAGTTTGCCAGAGTGGAAGGCATCCTGCCGGCGCCGGAGAGCAGCCATGCCATCCGTGCAGCGATTGATGAAGCGCTCAAATGCAAAGAAACAGGGGAAGAAAAGACGATTCTTTTTGGGCTTACAGGAACAGGATACTTTGATATGGTTGCCTATGAAAAGTTCCATAACGGTGAGATGGGAGACTATATTCCAACAGATGAAGAATTACAGGCCGGATTTGCCGGACTTCCAAAATGGTGAGGGAAAATATGAAAAAGTGGAAAAGAGCAGGATGGATGGGCGCAGTGCTGACGGTATTATTTTCAGCGGCATATATAACAGTCAGCGCTGCCGGGACACAGGAAAAAGAAATTGTTTATACATCTATGAGTAAATCGTTGATGGATACTTCAGGGGATGGGACGAAAGACAACCCATATAACCGCTTTGAGGATGCACTGGCGAATGTGGCAGACGGAGGAAAGATTTATATACTGGCATCCAATAATGCAGTTGTAAATTCCCAGGGCAATGATATGCCTCTGGTGATTGATAAGGAAGTGGTGATTGAGCCGGAACCGGGAGCTGAGCGAGCCAAACTGTACAGCAGGGCGGCAGGCATTGTGCTGGGAGCAGATGTTACATTTCGCAATATTAAACTTGCGGCTGCTGATCCTTACCATGCCCAGATTTTTGCTAATGGGTATCGGCTTTCCCTGATTGATGTATCCAGGGAAGCGGGACACAGGCTTCTTGATGTGGCGGCGGGCAGTTTGTATAATACGGCAGGAGTGCGGCTGGGACCTGAGCCGGGGGATTTTGGAGAAGTGCTTATTCAGGGTAAGCAAAGCGAGTTCGGAAATGTATATGCGGGGAGCATCAATGGAAGATTTGACAGTAATGTGTCCATCACCGTTCAGGATATAAGCAGCACGAAGCTGGGGGATTTATACGGCTGCGGCGCGCATGAAGCAGTATTTGACCGGGATAACTGGTTTGACTTTACAGAACCGCCGTCCCCCGAAGCAGATGCAGCCGCCTATCCGGTGACAGGAAATGTGGCTTTCAGCCTTGATAGGGTATTTGTTAACAAAGTAGATGGCACCGGAGCAGAGGGAAGCGTCGGAGTTACCTTCAGTACAAAGTATATGGAAGACAATCTGATGCTTTTAAACATAACGGCGTTGACAGTAAAAGAAGGAACCCTGAAGCCACAGGCATTGACTGCCGCGTATGCAGGAAAGGTAAACATGGCGGTTGAAGAAGGGGGTACGTTGGATTTATCAACGGCAGGAAATATAAAAGCCCATGACTTTATCGGCGGCGGAAAACTGGTGTTGGATAAGAACGGCGTGTTAAAAATTGAAGGAAACGTGTCAGGGAGAACAGTATTTGAAACGAGCGGGGGAGGAAACGGGTATTCTGGAATTGCTTTAGAGAACCATACCTATATTGAAGCGCCAGCTCAGGTACGCGGAACATTTTCTTTTGTTCCTTATCCGACGCAGAGCGGTTTCCGGCTGCTCCGTCAGGAAGATGGCAGCTGGAAAACGGTAAAAGATGCAGAGACTCCAACAGGGATTACGATTGGATATTTTTCGGATGATGAAAGAAAGGGAGACGTGAGCATAATATGGGATACTTTTGACCCGGAAACAGAAAGCCCGGCAGGGGCGACCGCATTGGCAAACCCGGGATATCATTTTGTGAGATGGGTGGATATTGAAGACAATGAGGTAAGTACGCAGGAGCATTTTATTCCCCAGCCGATTAACGGGGTGTATGGCGAGCAGTATTATGCATGTTTTGAAAGCAATACGTATACAGTAGGTTTTCTGGCGAATGGAGGCAGCGGGAATCCTATGCCAGAGCAGCAGTTTGTATACGGGGAGCCTGCCGGACTTTCTGCAAACGTTTATACAAGGACAGGATACATTTTCCGGGGATGGAGTACAAACACGGACGGCATAGGAAGGATATTTTCCGATGAAGAAAGCGTGCAGAACCTGACGACTGAGCAGAATGGCCGGGTTTTGCTGTATGCACAGTGGGAAAAAGAACAGGGTTCTACAGAAACAGACGAAAGCGAAACAAATACAGAGGGAACGGAAACCGAACCGGAAACACAGGATTCAGAAACGACAGAGCCGCAGGAGACTGAGACACAGGAGACTGAAACGAAAGAGCCGGAAACGGAGACACAGGAGACTGAAACGAAAGAGCCGGAAACGGAGACGAAAGATTCAGAAACCCAAGAGCCGGAAACAAAGGAAACGGAAACAAAGGAGCCTGAGAGAGAAGAGCCGGAGACAAAAGAATCCGAGACAAATAAAATTGAGCCGGGTACAAAGGCTCCGGGGGAAACAGGAAGAAATCCTGTTACGCCGGTAAAGGTTTCGCTTGCAAAGCCTAAGATTAAGATACAGAAGAAAAGAAAATACGTTATCATAAAATACAAAAAGGTGAAAGGCGCGGACGGATATGAAATTTACCGTTCTGTGAAAAAGAAAAAGGGATACCGCAAGATTGCCGATACGAAAAAGCTTATCTGGAAAAATACCCGGCTGCCGAAAAAAACACTATATTATAAAGTGCGGGCCTATAAAAAGGTAAAAGGAAAGAAAGTCAGGTCTGCGTATAGCGCGGTAAGAACTGTCAGGATAAAATAAGGAGTTTTGGTTTATTTTTATAATATTGTAAGAAAAAGAATAAGAAGCCTTCCGGCTTCTTATTCTAAAGGAAAGAGAAAAATTAAAATATTTTGAGGGAGTACTTCGCAACTTGTGGGAGCTGCGAAGTGTGAGTTATGAAAATATATTAGCTCATTGCTAATATGGTTATAATATAAAACAAAAATGTGTAGAAACTATGTTTGAAACATAAAATAATTGTTAAAATAAGAAAAAAAGTGTTAGGAAAATCGAAAACAATTTTTCGGCTGAAAGAAAAGTTGAAAAAGCCCTTTTCAATTAAAGACGGGCTGTATATAATAATAGCGTCAGAGAGAAAGGAGTATTCATATGACTTCAACGGACATTGGAATTGACCTGGGAACTGCCAGTATTTTAGTATATGTCAAGGGGAAAGGAGTAGTCTTAAAAGAGCCTTCCGTCGTGGCATTTGACAGAGACACGAATAAAATTAAAGCGATTGGGGAAGAGGCCCGGCTGATGCTTGGGCGTACCCCGGGAAACGTTGTAGCTATCCGGCCGCTGCGTAAAGGCGTCATTTCTGATTACACAGTAACGGAGCAGATGCTAAAATATTTTATCCAAAAAGCCATCGGCCGTCTTTCTTTCCGAAAACCGAGAATTAGCGTATGTGTTCCAAGCAGCATAACAGAAGTGGAAAAGAAAGCTGTAGAAGACGCCACTTATCAGGCAGGCGCCAGAGAGGTATCTATCATTGAAGAGCCGCTGGCGGCAGCTATCGGCGCCGGGATTGATATTTCAAGACCGTGCGGAAACATGATTGTAGATATTGGCGGGGGAACCTGCGATGTAGCGGTAGTTTCTCTGGACGGTATCGTAGTGAGCACATCCATTAAGGTAGCGGGAGATGATTTTGACGATGCCATCATCCGTTATTTAAGGAAGAAGCATAATCTTCTGATTGGGGAAAGAACAGCAGAGGATATCAAGATTAGCATTGGGACAGCCATTGAGCGCCCGGAGCAGAAGGTTATGGAGGTCAGAGGACGTGACTTAGTCACGGGACTGCCCAAAACCGTGAAAGTCACATCTGAGGAAATTCGTGACGCTTTGAAAGAGGCAACGACCCAAATTGTAGAGGCAGTACACAGTGTGCTGGAGCGTACGCCGCCGGAACTGGCAGCGGACGTAGTGGACAGGGGAATCGTATTAACAGGCGGCGGCGCGCTTCTGAACGGCCTGGAAGAGCTGATTGAATCTAAGACGGGAATCAATACTATAACGGCAGAAGAACCAATGACTGCCGTAGCAGTGGGAACCGGAAAGTTCGTGGAACTGACGGCAGGAAATAAAAAGCTGGAAGATTGAAAAGCGCCGTGCAGGGAATGGAAGAAAAGGAGAGGGCTGTGGGAAAACAGCCTTTTTCTTTTGGAATCCGGGGATGCAGTAGGAGGATAAATGGAGAGGATACAGGGGTATGTGGATCATATCATTTACCGGAACAGCGAAAATGGTTATACGGTGCTGGCGCTGATCTGCGGGGAAGAGGAAATTACTTGCGTAGGCAGCCTGCATTATATAGGGAATGGAGAGGCTATAGAAGCGGAAGGGCAGTATAAGGAGCACAGCACATATGGCAGGCAGTTTCAGATTGTTTCTTATGAAATCAAAGCGCCGGAGGATGTGGTATCTATTGAGAGGTATTTAGGCTCAGGGGCAATCAAAGGAATTGGCGCTTCGTTAGCGGCGCGGATTGTAAAGAAATTTAAGGCAGATACGTTCCGCATTATTGAGGAGGAACCGGAGAGGCTTGCAGAAATCAAGGGAATCAGTGAACGGAAAGCCAGAGAGATAGCAGAACAGGCAGAAGAGAAGCGGGATATGCGCAAAGCTATGATTTTCCTGCAGCAGTATGGCATTTCAAACAGCATGGGCGTAAAAATCTATAATACATATGGGCCGGAGCTGTACCGGATCGTTAAAGAAAATCCTTACCAGATGGCAGAGGATATCGGAGGGATTGGGTTCCGCATTGCCGATGAGATTGCGGGGAGGGTAGGTATTCATACGGATTCGGATTTCCGGATTCGTAGCGGGATTCTCTATGTGCTGCAACAGGCGTCTGGGGAAGGCCATATTTATCTTCCGCAGGAAATGCTTCAGGAGCGCACGGTGGTTCTTCTGGGGGTGAGCCGGGAGAGCGTGGAGAAGCAAGTCATGGATTTGGCAGTGGACAGGAAGCTGATTGTTAAAGAGGATGGGGAAAGTATCTGCATTTATAGTACGGCGGCATATTATTTGGAGCTGAATGCGGCAAAGATGCTGCATGATTTAAATATTTCCTGTGAAATTTCAGAAACAGCAGTGCTTGCAAAAGTGGCTAAAATTGAGAAAGAAAGAGAGACAGAGCTGGACGAAATGCAAAGGCAGGCCGTGGCAGCGGCGGCAGGGCACGGCTTGCTTGTGATTACAGGAGGCCCGGGAACAGGAAAGACAACGACGATTAATGCACTGATAGATTATTTTGAATCCGAAGGGCTGGAATTGCGCCTTGCCGCCCCCACGGGCCGGGCGGCTAAGAGGATGACAGAAGCCACCGGTTATGAGGCGCAGACCATCCATCGGCTGCTTGAAGTCAGCGGGGGAACGGACGATGAAAGCCGGGGACAGTTTGGAAGAAATGCTGAAAATCCTCTGGAAGCTGACGTGATTATTATTGATGAAATGTCCATGGTAGATATTTATCTTGCCCACGCGCTTCTGATGGCAGTTCCGGTGGGCACCAGACTGATTATGGTAGGAGATGTGAACCAGCTTCCTTCCGTGGGACCGGGAAGCGTATTGAAAGATATCATTGATTCCGGTCAGTTTCCGGTGGTGCGTTTGACGAAGATTTTCCGTCAGGCGACGGAGAGCGACATTATTGTTAATGCCCATAAAATTAATAAGGGTGAGCATGTAGTAGCTGATAACAAAAGCCGGGATTTCTTTTTTCTGAAACGACAGGATGCCAATGTGATCATCAGCATTGTAATTACTCTGGTGCAGCAGAAAATGCCCAAATATGTCCATGCTTCCCAGAATGAAATCCAGGTGCTCACGCCTATGCGAAAAGGGCTTTTAGGTGTGGAACGGCTGAATACAATCCTTCAGGAATATCTGAATGCCCCATCTCAGGACAAGAGGGAGAAAGAGTATGGCGGCGGCCTTTTCCGCGAGGGGGATAAGGTTATGCAGATTAAAAATAATTATCAGATAGAGTGGGAAATACGTGGAAAGTATGGGATTGCAGTAGAAAAAGGGACAGGAATTTTTAACGGAGATATGGGAATTGTCCGTGAGATTAATACATATGCGGAAATGATGACGGTGGAGTTTGATGAGGGAAGGTTTGTCGACTATCCGTTTAAGCAGCTCGACGAGCTGGAATTGGCTTATGCCGTTACCATCCATAAATCCCAGGGGAGCGAATATCCGGCAGTGGTGATTCCGCTGCTTCCCGGACCAAGGATGCTGATGAACCGGAATCTGCTTTATACGGCAGTAACCAGGGCAAAATCCTGTGTGACACTAGTGGGAGATGAAGGGACATTTTATCAGATGATAGATAATACATTTGAACAGAAACGCTATACATCGCTTCAAAACCGCATTAAAGAATTGTCTTAGCAGAAACAGAGGGATTGCAGAATCGTATCGGGAGAGAGCAATCGGAATTATGAATCGGCAATTACAAAAAATGTTAGAAATTCTGTATCCGCGGCACTGTCCGGTGTGCCACGAAATCGTGAAAGCGCATGGCGCGTTGATCTGTCCGGGATGTAGAAAAAAACTTTTGCCCATCCGGGAGCCAATTTGCAAAAAATGTGGAAAACCCATAGCTGACCCGGCGCAGGAATATTGTGAGGACTGTCGGACGCGGCGGCATTTGTATACCCGGGGCAGGGCAGCGCTTTTATATACAGGTGAAATCAAAGAATCGGTATGCCGGATGAAGTTTCATAACAAAAGAGAATATATTGATTTTTACGGAGCCTATATGGCAGAAATTTTGGGAAAAAAGATTCTGGAATGGGGAGCGCAGGCTCTTATTCCGGTTCCGCTTCACCGTTCAAAGCTGAGGCGGCGGGGATTTAACCAGGCGGAGCTGCTGGCAAGGGAGATTGGCAGGGCGCTGGGAATTCCAGTGCGGCCGGATATCGTTCAGCGGGTTCGTAAGACAAAGCCTCAGAAAGAGCTGCTGTACAGGGAAAGACAAAATAATCTGAAAGGGGCTTTTAAAATAAGCCAATATGATGTAAAATTAAAGAAAATAGTTTTGGTAGACGATATTTACACGACAGGGAGCACGGTAGACGAGATTGCGGGAAGGCTTCTGGAACAAGGTGCCAAAGAGGTTTATTTCGTAAGCCTCTGCATCGGAAAGGATGACGGTTAAATGAGTGAAAAGCGAATCAGGATGATGACAAAACTGGCAGATTTTGAACAGAGAAACCGTAAGCTGCTGCAGAATGCGGGAGAGTACTACCGGGGGGATTTTATAGGCATCCGCCTTTTGAAAAACTTGTTCCGGATTACCGCAGCATACCTGCTGGGTGCGGCGCTTTGGGCAGTATACAATGAAGAAGCGATTATGAAAAAACTGAATACCATGGATATTCAGGGACTGGCGGCAGGATTGCTTATTGCTTACGGGATTGTTCTTATTTTGTTTTTAACATTGACTTACGTGATTTCGGCGGTAGAATATTATAAGGCGGAGAAAAAACAGCAGACCTATCGGAATATGCTGGAACGCCTGGTTTTGGAGTACGACCATGAAACCTCAGACCGTGCGGGACGGGGGATGAAGAAAAGGAACGGAAAACAGGGAGGCACGTACCATGGAAACATTGTTGGACTTTAGGGAGAGCGTAAAAGATTTTTATGGGAAATATGACGCATATATAGTATCCGGATGGAAATTTCTGACGGCGCTTCTGTCCTTTTGGTTTATCAATGGGCGGCTGGGGTATTTTGAGAAGCTTAACAGTATATTCGTGGTGTTGATTCTGGCGCTTTTTTGTTCTTTTCTTCCAATTAACGGGATTGTCCTGGTGGGGGCATCGCTGATTTTGATACATCTTTATGGCTTGTCCCTTCCTGCATTCATCGTAGGAGGGGGAATCCTGGTAATTTTCCTGCTGGTATATTTTAGTGTGACTCCGCGGGAAGGGTATGCATTTGTACTGACGATGCTGGCTCTTGAACTTGGGATACCGTGTACGGTTCCTTTAGTATTCGGCTTGATTTCAACGCCTGCGGCCGCAGCAGCCATGTGCTTTGGGATAATTTCTTACTACATGCTGGGGTCTGTCGCAGGAGCGACGGAAGCCGCTGCATCAGGTAAGACTTCCCTGGCAGAGGAGTCGCAGGAATTGATTAAAAATATAAAAACCTTGCTTGAGAGTATTATAAAGGATGACAGGCTTGTATTGGCTCTGATTTCCATGGTAGCAGTACTGCTGGTCGTATATTTGATTCGAAGGATGGCAGTGAAATATTCCTGGACAATGGCAATCGTTATAGGAACGCTGACTTTTCTGCTTGTGGAACTGACAGGGTGTCTTGTATTTGACAGGATGGGCGAGGCTTTAGGTCTGCTTATCGGAACAGCTTTTGCAGTGCTGATTGCTTTCATTGTGAAATTTTTTGTGTTCCGGGTAGATTATTCTAAAGTGGTAAATGTACAGTTTGAAGACGGGGACTATTATTATTATGTAAAGGCAGTCCCGAAAGTTAAGAAAGGGCGTGAGGAACGTGGAGACAATTAAACAGTTCTTTTCAGAATATCTTCCATGGATGACGCTTCCGACGCTTTCTATCCGGATTACGGATGTGGTAGAAATTATCCTTTTGTCTATTTTAGTTTACAGGGTTATGCTCTGGATTCGTGAGACAAGAGCGTGGACGCTGCTGAAAGGGATTTTGGTATTGGGATTCTTTGTGGCGGTTGCGTATGCACTTCAAATGGATACGATTAAGTTTTTGGTAGCAAAGGGAACAGATTTGGCCTTGATGGCGGCGGTTATTATCTTTCAGCCGGAACTGCGGCGTGCGATGGAGCAGCTGGGAGAGAAGCGGGTGCTGCCGAATATTGTTCCGTTTGATTCGTCCAGGAATGTCAGTGAGCGTATGAGCGACAAGACAGTGAACGAACTGGTAAAGGCATCTGTGGAGATGGGAAAGGCAAAGACGGGGGCGTTAATCGTATTGGAACAAAATGTGAGCCTGACAGAGTATGAAAGGACAGGGATTTCCGTTGACGCGCATGTCACCAGCCAGCTTTTGATTAATATTTTTGAACATAATACGCCGCTTCATGACGGGGCGGTTCTGGTCAGGGAAAACCGGATTGTATCTGCAACCTGTTATCTTCCGTTATCTGATAACATGGTACTTAGCAAAGAACTGGGAACCAGGCATAGGGCGGGGATAGGAGTCAGCGAAGTCACGGATTCCCTGACGATTATTATATCGGAGGAAACGGGACAGATTTCTTATGCTTACCGCGGCGAGCTTTCCAGAGGAGTGAGCGGCGAGGAACTCAAAGCAAGGCTGGTAAGCTTCCAGAATAAGACAGTTGACATGAAAAAGTTCAGGCTTTGGAAAGGCAAGACGAAGAATGAAGAAAAAGATAGTGAGTAATTTCTGGCTTAAGATTATGGCGGTTCTGGTGTCATTTCTGATTTGGCTCATGGTAATAAACGGAGATGATCCGATTAAGACAGAGACATTCCGTAATGTGCCGATTACAATTAAGAATGCAGATGTTTTTATGGAAAAAGTGAAAAAAGTCTACCGGGCGCGGGAGGACAATCGGACAGGGCAGGAAACGGATTCGGTCACCGTATATGTAAAAGCGAGGCGTTCTATCCTGGAAAGGCTTTCCTCAGACAGTTTTACGGTTACGGCAGATTTTGAAAATATTGTAGGAGAGCTGAACACTATTCCGCTGGACATCAGCTGCACGACAGTGCCGACGCTTACCATGAAAGACATGTGGTGTGATCTGCACTCCCTTAAAGTGGAGCTGGAGGATGTGAAGGATGCGATGTTTGTGGTATCTACAAAAGCAGAAGGGGCGCCGGCGAATGGATATCAGGTAGGAGGACTGGAGCCGGTTGACGGAAATTCTGTCGCAATTGCAGGTCCGGAATCAGATATGAAAAAGATTGGAAAAGTGGAGGTTGCCGTTGAAGTGCGGGGGCTTACGAAGAGCAAGACGGTTACGGCGCCTATTACGATTTATGATAAAAATGAAACACAGTTTACTCCGAGCCAGATGGAACGTTTGACGATAAAAACCCAGGATGGAAAAGTGTTTGAAGAAGAGCAGATGAAAGTGCGCGCGGTAATTTGGAAGGTGAGACGGGGAATTGTACCCAGTATAGAGACGAGTGGAACGCCTGCAGAGGGATACCAGGTGGTGAAAGTCACTACAGCTCCGGAAACAATTGGGCTGGCTGCAAGCAAAGACGTTTTGGATCAGCTGGGATACCGTTTGACGATTTCCAATCAGGTTTCTGTAGAAGGGGCTTCAGAAACATTCAGCAAAGAGATTAATTTAAAAGAATACCTGGAGGAGAATTTTGGAAGCACCTTGATTCAGGAGAAGGATCTTTCAGATATTATTGTAGTTACCGTACAGATGGAGAAGATAGGCACGACGACAATCCGGGTTCCGGTATCGGATATTGCAGTGAGGGGACGGTCGGAGAATATGAGTTATAAACTAACGCCGGCAGATTATATTTCCCTGGAAATCCAGCCGCAGTCAGATCAGGAAGTCATTAAGCCAGAAGATGTTCAGGTTATTTTGGATTTGTCATCAAGTAAATACCAGACACCGGGAAATTATCAGGTGCCTTTGGAAGTCATTCTGCCGGAGGGATGTGTGTTATCTGCTCAGGCAAAAATTGCCGTTGATTTAGTAAAGACAGAGTCTGCCTCAGAACAGGCGGAAAAGCAGGGAGAATAGTCGGAGATAGACAGAAAGGACAGGGGGGAATTAGAAGATGGTAAAACAAAAGGTTGTTGTTAAAAATCTGACGGGGCTTCATCTGAGGCCTGCGGGGCTCTTATGTAAAGAAGCGATTAATTTTAAATGCTCTATCCACTTTCAGTTCCATGATACATATGCGAATGCAAAGAGCGTGCTGAGCGTGCTGAGCGCATGCGTGAAATGCGGGGATGAAGTGGAATTTACCTGTGAGGGTGAAGATGAAGAGGAGGCGCTTAAAACGATTATCGCGGCGATTGAAAACGGTCTGGGCGAGTAGATAAGAGGTGTTTGAAAATGATTTTAGTATACGTGTGTCCGGGGTGCCAGGCCGTGCGGATTGTTTCGCGCAGAAAAGAAGTGCCATGTACGGTGTGCGGGCAGAAGATGGAGCAGAGCGACTTGACATTCCTGGAGTGGTCAGATATGAATCCGGATGAGCGGCAGAGATACGGGGTTCGCTGGTGTGCGCAGCGGAGCTCAGGATGAATCCATAAATGGCTAAAAAAGCATTCAAAATAAGGATAAGCAGATTTATACGAAAAAAAAGAACGTTTCCGGGTTTTATTCCTGAAAGCGTTCTTTTTTATTAAAGGGATCCTTCACAGCCTCTATTTGTATAAGTTTACTTAGAAGTAGAGTAGCTTGGGTAAGCGATAGGATCCGTAGGATCGTAATAATAAACAGGGTCTTCGTTCATTTTAAAATTAGCAGGTCTTCCTAATGGCCCGGGATAAGAAGCGTCATCGTATACGACTACGGTACTTCCTACAGGAACGGTATCGTACAACCACTTTGCATCTCCCATAGCCAGACGGATACATCCTTGTGAGGCTTGCTGTCCAAGCATGTTGAACTTGTAAGACGGTACGGCTGTTCGTTCCGTTGTAGGTGCAGGTATCGAGTGGAACAGGATGTCGTCTGTAATATGGGAACAGAAATATCCCCACGTAGGACCGTTCAGTTCATGTCTCCAAAGTTTATCACGGATAGAAAAGGTTCCAAGGGGCGTTGCATTGTCCATGCCGGTAGAGCAAAGGAATGCTTTTACAGGGATATTGCCCTTGTAAACGGTTATAACATTTGCTGCCCGGTTTACTTTTACAACCCAGCTTCCGGAAAGAGTCCGCTGGGTATAAATACCGCTGGAAGCAAATGTGTAAGTCTGTCCGCCGATTGTCTTTCTTCCGGTTGTCATGGCTCCCGTTTTTGGATTCATGTAATAAAAGTTTCCGTTGTGAACCAGCCATCCGGTTTTCATGGCGCCGGAGCTTTCGAAGAAATACCATTGACTTTTTATCTTTCTCCATCCGGTAGTCACTACTCCTTTGGAATCCATGTAATATCTGTGGCCGTTGCGGTTCTGCCACCCGGTCAGGAGTACGCCTCTGGTATTAAACAGGTAGCGCTTTCCGCCGATACGCTGGAATTCAATCAGGCGCGCGCCTTTGAGCGGGCCTGAAGGGGTTCCGTAGTATGTATTTTTCCCGACTTTAAACCACCCGGTCTTTACAGAGCCGGAAGGCGTGTAATAGTAATAGCGGCCGTCAATATTGACCCATCCGCTGCGCAGGGCGCCTGTTCGCTGATTAAAATAATACCGTTTGCCCAGGTAGGTCTGCCATCCGGTTTTGAGCCGTCCCTTGGAATCAGCATAATAGGTTTTGTCGCCTACCTGTTTCCATCCGGTGACAAGAGGACCTTTTGTAGTGGCAAAAAAGAGCTTTCCATTATATTTTATCTTACGGTTTTTCATCATCCTTCCGTTGGAGGTGTTGAAAAAATACCGCTTTCCATTGTACAACTGGATTCCGGTCTTTGCAGCGCCGGAAGCGGCCAGAAGATACGTATTCCCTTTTATTTTCTTAAGGCCGTTCGTCAGTTTTACACTTTTCGTATTGAAACAATAAATTTTACCGCCGATGCGGGCTGCAGTATTCGTGTGAAGCTTTGCCGAATCCCCGGCATAATAGTAATTTCCGTCTGCTTTTCCCCAAGAGTTCCTCAGCAGAGTGCCGTCCGGTTTAACGAAATATGCAGCTTTATTGTATCGCACATAACCTTGTCTCCCCGTTAATAAGGTGCCGCTTCCGTCAAAAAAATAGTAGTAGCCGTCAGAAAGCTGATGTACGCCGGTAATCTTTTTGCCGTCCTGCAGGTAGTAGGTATGGTCTTCGGACCATCCGTTTGTCTGCACCGGCGCAGCCGGTTCTGTCTCTGCCTCAGGAGTTCCTGTGGCCGAGGCTGCTATGGGTACAGCCAAGGTCAGGCTGAATGCCATACAGCACAGAGAAATCCATTTTTTGAAATTCATTTTATCCCCTCGCTTAATCATTAAAATGTGTACGTGTTCTCTTCTAATTTACTACAAATGCGGAGGGATTGCAAATTATTCAGTGAGGTTCAGGAAAATTTAAGAAACGATTCGGACAGACGATAAACGTGGTGTGAGGGGATTTTCTTATTTTTTCTTAAAAACAAAAATTCCTGTGGTATTTGCAAGTAAATATGCTATAATACTGAATTGAGACTACTATTTTAACTGCAGTATTTCTGCGGGTTGAGCAGTGTCACATATTATTAAGGGAGGGTATGTCATGGAGGAGCATGAAAAAGCGAGAAGAGCCGCTGAACGAAGGGCAAAGCGAAAACGGCAGGTTCTGATAAGCAGAATTATAATTATTGTTCTGGTGCTTCTGATTGCCGTGTTACTGTTTCTGGTATTCTGGGGAAATGCCGGAAGGTCGAAAAAGCCGCAGGATAAGACGCAGAAGGGTGCGGTGACAGAAGGGATTTCCGAAAGCGGGACAGAAGCTGCCCCTGCGGTGACAGAAACGGAGACTCAGACGGAGCCGGCTCCGGATGTTATGGAAGAGGCGGAACGGCTGGCGGCCATGTATGATTATGAAGGAGCCATTGCACTGCTGCAGGGTGACAGCGGATATTCGGGAAACCCGGCGATGGCAGCTAAGGTGACAGAGTGGGAAACTGCGAAAGCAAACCTTGTGGAGTTCCCGCTGGATCAGGTTACCCATGTATTTTATCATACGTTGGTAAAGGATACGAGCCTGGCGTTTGATGGGGATTCGAAAGAGGCGGGGTATAATCAGGTGATGACGACTATTGATGAATTCAACAAGATTACCCAGTCAATGTATGAAAAAGGTTATGTGCTGGTAAGCCTGCATGATATGTGTACGGTAAATGACGACGGTACCGTGTCGCGGGGGAAGATTATGCTTCCGCCTGATAAGAAGGCATTTGTGCTTTCTCAGGATGACGTGAGCTACTATCATTACATGGACGGCGACGGTATGGCGACAAAGCTGATTATTGATGAAAACGGGAAGGTGAAAACGGAGTATAAGGAGCAGGACGGTTCCGTCAGTGTGGGGGATTTTGACATGATTCCGCTCATAGATACTTTCGTGGAAGAACATCCGGATTTCTCTTATCACGGCGCGAAAGGTATTATTGCACTGACCGGTTACAACGGAGTGCTGGGATACCGGACAGATATCGCGTATAAGACCAGGGAAAATCTGGATGAGTATCAGGAAAAGTTTTTCCAGGAAAACCCGGATTTTAATGAGGACAGCTATAACCGTGAGGTGGAAGAGGCGACAAAGGTAGCGAATGCCATGAAAGAAAACGGATGGGAATTTGCAAGCCATACCTGGGGACATATCAATGTAACGCAGGCGGACTTATCCCATATCCAAACCGATACGGAGAAATGGGAGAATTACGTAAAGCCGGTTGTAGGAGATACGAATGTGATTATCTTTGCGTTCGGTGCGGATATCGGAGACTGGCAGGGATACTTTGCGGATAACGAAAAGTTTAATTACCTGAAAGGTAAGGGCTTTGATATCTTCTGCAATGTGGATTCTTCACAGTACTGGGTACAGTTTGGGGATTCTTACATGAGGCAGGGACGCAGGAACCTGGACGGATACAGGATGTATTATAATCCGGAGATGGTATCCGACTTGTTTGATGCTTCCGGCGTATTTGATTCGGCTCGTCCGACTCCTGTACCGGAGATGTAACCAATCGGCAGGAAAAGCCGGACAGAAGAGGCGCAGAGCCAGAGTCTGGCGAACAAAAACAGAGAGGATTGTATATTATGAAAAAAAGATTAGTAATGGCGGCAGTTTTAGGACTTGCCCTGGCAGCGGCAGGCTGTTCAGATGGAAACAAGGCGGCTACAGAATCAGGAACGCCGGCGGCGACTGAGAACGGAAGTGAAGCACAGAGCGAGAGCAGCAGCGAGACGCAGAGTGCAGCGGCAGAGAGGCCGGATTATAAGGCGTTGGATTATGTGACGCTGGGAGAATACAAGAATCTGAACGTGACCCTGGCTTCCACGGCTGTGACAGACGAGGAGATTGACGCTGAAATTTCCAGCAGGCTTACCCAGAAAGAAAAGGTGGAAACACTGACTGAGGGGACTGTAGAAAAAGGAGATACTGCAAATATTGACTATGAAGGAATCAAGGACGGAGAAGCTTTTCAGGGCGGAACAGATAAAGGCTTTGATTTGGTGATTGGTTCAGGAAGCTTTATTGAGGGATTTGAGGACGGTTTGATTGGAAAGAGCGTAGGAGAGACTGTGGATTTGAACCTTACGTTTCCGGAGGGTTATCAGAACGCAGAGATGGCAGGCCAGGATGTAGTATTCCATGTAACCATCAACTCGATTAAACGTACGCCGGAGCTCACTGACGAACTGGCGGCGGAGATTTCCGAGTCGGAGTATAAGACAGTAGATGAGTACCGTGCAAGCGTAGAGCAGACGCTGAAAGAGGGGAAAGCATCAACCAGGGATTCCGAGAAAACAAATGATTTGATGACGCAGGTTTATAATAATTCTAAAATTAATGACTATCCGGCGGAGCTGGTGGCTTTCACGAAACAGCAGTATGTGGATTATTATGAGCAGTATGCGCAGCAGTCGGAGATGAGCTTGTCTGATTTTATTGAGCAGAATCTTCAGACGACAGAGGAAGAGTTTAATACACAGATGGAGGAGATGGCAAAGCAGAGCCTGCGTCAGGAAATGCTTCTCAAAGCTATCGCAGAGACAGAAGGGCTGACGCTCACGGATGAAGAGTACCAGGAAAGGGCGGCAGCATATGCGGAGCAGATGGGCTTAGAGGGTGTGGAAGGGCTGGAGCAGCAGTATGGCGAAAAGCTCGTAGAGACAAATCTTCTGTTGGATAAAGCGCTCGAAGTGGTGACATCCAGCGCAGTTGTAACAGATCCGGATGCACCGGAAGGAGAATCCGGAACGGAGGGGGCCTCAGAGACAGAAAGCGGGACGGAAGAATAAATAATAAAAGGTAAAATACAGAGGCATTCTATGATAAAAGCAAAATCATGGAATGCCTTGTTTTTATAGAAAAACAGGGGAGAAAAAATTCTTCCAACGGTGGCAAATTCTTTTTTAATATGGTAAAATGTGTATAACTCTTTTTGTAACGGTAGAAAAGTGATTAAATTGGGATGGTGGAAAGGAGAAAAGGAACAGTATGATTACATTACAGGGAAAAGGTGTTTTTGGCGGTGTCGCTATAGGAAAAATTTCTTTTTATAAGAGGACAGGCGGTCAGATTCAGCGCCGGAAGATAGACAACCCGGCGGCTGAGATTGCACGGTTTGAGGAAGCGAAAGCGAAGGCTATTGAACAGCTTGATGAACTGTATAACAAGGCAGTCCAGGAGGTAGGTGAAGGAAACGCTATGATTTTCCAGGTTCATCAGATGATGCTGGACGATCTGGACTATGTGGAAGCGATTACAAATATGATTACCACGCAGGAAATTAATGCGGAATTTGCCGTGGGAACCACAGGGGACAATTTTTCCCAGATGTTTGCATCTATGGATGATGAATATATGCGGGAACGTGCGGCAGACGTAAAGGACATTTCCGAGCGTGTGGTATCGATTCTGTCAGGAAGCCAGGAAGGGGGGCTGGTGACAGATACGCCTGTCATTTTGGCTTCGGATGATTTGGCGCCCAGCGAGACGGTACAGCTCGACAAAGATATGGTGCTGTCTTTTGTGACGCAGGGAGGTTCCACGAATTCCCATACGGCAATTTTGGCCCGCACTATGAATATTCCGGCAATCATCGGCCTTGGTGAAGGACTCACAGAAGAATATGAAGGAAAGATGGGCATCGTGGACGGCGCAACAGGAAAGCTGTTCATTGAACCGGATGAGGAGACTCTGAAAGAATACCGGGAAAAACAGGCAGAGTACCAGGAAAAACAGGAGCTGCTGCAGAAGCTTAAAGGCGAGGAAAATATCAGTCTTGACGGACAGAAAGTAAAATTGTACGCCAATATCGGAAACGCTTCAGATATCGGAGCTGTCCTGCAGAATGACGCGGCGGGCATCGGGCTGTTCAGAAGCGAGTTTCTCTATCTTGAAAATGATGATTTTCCGACAGAGGAAGAGCAGTTCAAGGTTTATAAATATGTGGCAGAGACAATGGCGGGCAAACAGGTTATCATTCGTACTTTAGACATCGGCGCGGACAAACAGATTGATTATTTTAATCTTCCGAAAGAAGAAAATCCGGCAATGGGTTACCGGGCAATCCGTATCTGCCTGACTCAGAAGGATATTTTCAAGACTCAGCTTCGTGCGCTGTTCCGTGCATCAGCGTTTGGAAATATTGCAATTATGTTCCCGATGATTATCGCTCTGGAGGAAGTGTTGGAGATTAAGGAAATCGTTGAGGAAGTGAAAAAGGAGCTGGATGACGAGGGAATTCCGTACAATAAAGAGACACAGCTTGGTATTATGATTGAGACTCCTGCGGCGGCTGTCATCAGTGATGACCTGGCGAAAGAGGTGGATTTCTTCAGTGTAGGCACGAACGATCTGACCCAGTATACAACAGCCGTGGACAGGCAGAATGCAAACCTGGAGAAGTTCTATCATCCGCATCATAAGGCGTTGCTGCGTCTTATTAAGATGGCGGCAGATAATGCACATAAGAACGGTATTTGGATTGGAATTTGCGGTGAGCTGGGAGCAGATATGGAGCTTACAGAAGCATTTCTTGCTATGGGCATTGACGAGCTGTCGGTATCTCCGGCATGTATCCTGCCTTTGAGGAAAAAAATCAGGGAGACCGGTATTGCGGACAGGCGGGAAGAAATTCTGGCGGATGTTTTGGGCTGAAGATACCATGCTGAAAGAATTAAGCAGGGAAGAAATGCGGAGGCTCTATGATGAGAGGATGCAGGAGGATTTTCCGCCTGCGGAGCTGAAGCCCTGGAAACGGATAGAGGAGATGCTGAGCGGGGGAATCTATTTTGCATATGGATTCTGTGAAGAAGAGCGTATTACGGCATATGCATTTTTTGTGGTTCAGGGCGCCAGTGTTTTGCTGGATTATTATGCAGTGTCTCGGGAAGCCAGAGGCAGAGGCATCGGAAGCCGTTTTCTTAGGCTTTTAAAAGAAGAGCTGAGACAGAAAGATATCTGCCGCATGATAGTAGAAGTAGAAAATCCCGATTTTGCAAAGTCAGAGGCAGAGAGGGAAGAGCGAAGGCGCCGCATCCGGTTTTATGAGAAAAATGGGTTAATCCTTACAGAATTCTGTTCCTGTCTGTTTGGGGTAGAGTATAGGATTATGCATTTTCCGCTTCAAGAGGCCGCCGGCGGGATATGGATGGCATTGAACCGTATTTATCATGCAATGTTTGATAAAAAATATTTTGGGAAAGAAGTTATGCTGCCTATGCCGTAGTGCCGCGTGAATTTTCGAAGGCAGATTTTGCAGTATTTCTTATGATTATTTCCATAGAAAAAGCAGAAAACTACTGATTGAGCGTTTTATATGCGCAGTCAGTAGTTTTTTAGATTTTTGTAAGAATGAAAAAAAGGCTTGCATTTTAAAAAAAGTATGTTATAGTAGTTATAGAACAAATAAAAATAAGCAAGGCTCACTCAGAGAGGAGGCTATTTATGAATATCAACAAATTTACCCAAAAATCATTACAGGCAGTGAATGAGCTGGAGAAAGTAGCATATGAGTATGGAAATCAGGAAATTGAGCAAGAGCATCTTCTGTACAGCCTGATGAACCAGGAAGACAGCCTGATTGTAAAACTGTTGGAAAAGATGGAGATTCAGACGGAACATTTTGCAGGTACACTGGATAAGGCGTTGAATAAGCGTACAAAGGTTTCCGGCGGGCAGGTTTATATCGGGCAATATCTGAATAAGGTACTGGTGAGCGCTGAGGATGAGGCGAAAGCTATGGGAGACGAGTATGTGTCGGTGGAGCACCTGTTTTTGTCTTTGCTGCGCTATCCGAACCAGGGAATGAAAGAGATTTTTAAGGAGTATGGCATTACGAGGGAACGTTTTTTGCAGGCGCTCTCGACGGTGCGGGGAAACCAGAGGGTTACCAGCGATAATCCAGAGGCAACCTACGATACGCTGAATAAGTATGGGCAGGATTTGGTAGAAAAGGCGAGAAACCAGAAACTGGATCCGGTTATCGGGCGTGATTCGGAAATCCGGAATGTTATCCGTATTTTATCAAGAAAGACAAAAAACAATCCGGTACTGATTGGAGAACCGGGAGTGGGAAAAACTGCTGCCGTGGAAGGGCTTGCGCAGCGTATTGTTCGCGGGGATGTACCGGAAGGACTGAAAAATAAGAAGATTTTTGCTTTGGACATGGGCGCTCTGGTGGCCGGCGCGAAGTACCGGGGAGAATTTGAAGAACGTCTGAAGGCAGTCCTGGAGGAAGTCAGAAAAAGTGAAGGTGAAATCATTTTATTTATTGATGAACTGCACTTGATTGTAGGGGCGGGAAAAACGGAAGGCGCGATGGATGCCGGAAATATGCTCAAGCCTATGCTGGCGCGGGGAGAGCTGCACTGTATCGGTGCGACTACTCTGGACGAATACCGTCAGTATATTGAGAAAGACGCCGCCCTGGAGAGGCGTTTCCAGCCGGTCATGGTGGATGAACCGTCTGTGGAAGACACGATTTCCATTCTCAGAGGGCTGAAAGAACGGTATGAGGTTTATCATGGCGTGAAAATTACGGACGGTGCGCTGGTAGCGGCGGCAACGCTGTCGCACCGCTATATTTCCGACCGTTTCCTGCCGGATAAAGCGATTGACCTGGTGGATGAGGCGTGCGCGCTGATTAAGACGGAGCTGGATTCCATGCCTACAGAGCTGGATGAACTGCAGAGACGTATTATGCAGATGGAAATTGAAGAGGCGGCTCTGAAAAAAGAGACAGATAAACTCAGCCAGGACAGGCTGGAGGCGCTGCAGCGGGAGCTGGCAGAACAGAGGGATATGTTTAACGCCAGAAAAGCACAGTGGGACAATGAAAAACATTCCGTGGAAAATCTCTCGAAGCTGCGTGAGCAGATTGAAAATATGAATAAAGAGATTGAAAAGGCTCAGCGGAATTATGATTTGAACCGGGCGGCGGAGCTCCAGTATGGGGAGCTGCCAAAACTGCAGCAGCAGCTTGCCATAGAGGAAGAAAAAGTAAAAAGCCAGGATTTATCTCTTGTTCATGAGAGCGTCACAGACGAGGAGATTGCCAGGATTATTTCGAGATGGACGGGAATTCCGGTAGCGAAGCTGACAGAAGGTGAGAGGAGTAAAATCCTGCACCTTGACGATGAACTGCACAGACGGGTTGTCGGCCAGGACGACGGGGTGACGAAAGTGACAGAAGCCATCCTCCGCTCGAAAGCGGGTATTAAAGACCCGACAAAGCCTATCGGTTCTTTCCTATTCCTGGGACCGACCGGAGTTGGAAAGACTGAGCTTGCCAAAGCGCTGGCGGCGAGCCTGTTTGACGATGAACAGAATATGGTGCGTATTGATATGAGCGAGTATATGGAGAAATATTCTGTGTCCAGGCTGATTGGGGCGCCTCCGGGATACGTGGGATATGAGGAGGGCGGACAGCTTACAGAAGCAGTCCGCAGGAAGCCTTATTCTGTCGTGTTGTTTGATGAGATTGAGAAAGCCCACCCTGACGTATTCAATGTGCTGCTCCAGGTTTTGGATGACGGACGCATCACGGATTCCCAGGGAAGGACGGTGGACTTTAAGAATACGATCTTGATTATGACTTCCAATATCGGTTCCGCCTATCTTCTTGAAGGAATCGGCGAAGATGGGGAAATTGACGAGGGGGCGGAAAAGCTGGTGATGGAAGATTTGAGAAATCATTTCCGGCCTGAATTCCTGAACCGCCTGGATGAGACAATTATGTTCAAACCGCTCACAAAAGCGAACATTGGAATCATCGTGGATCTGATGATGAAAGATTTGAATAAACGTCTGGCTGCCCAGGAGATTTCCTTAGAGTTGACGGAGACTGCAAAAGCATATATGATAGAAGGAGGTTATGACCCGGCTTACGGGGCAAGGCCGCTGAAACGTTTTCTACAGAAACATGTGGAGACGCTCGCGGCGCGGCTGATACTCTCAGGAGAAGTCCGTGCGGATGATACGGTTCTCATTGACATTCTGAACGGAAGGCCGGCGGCTGTGAGAAAATAGGAGGGAAAAGATGATACCAAAAGACCCTATGATACTCTTGAGCTATGTAAATACACTGCTGCGGGATCATTATGATTCGCTGGAGATGCTCTGCACCTGCCGGGGCATGAACCGGGAACAGCTGGTGCGGCAGATGGAGGCGATAGATTATCATTACGACGAGAAAGAAAATCGGTTTGTGTGAGGAAATGAAAGGGGGGAGAGTTTTTTACTCTCCCCCTGGTTATTAACAGCTTTCCCTCCTCACAAGCCTTGGCGGAAACACAATCCGCATAGTTTCGGTATGTCCGCGGTCTATGCGGTCGAGCAGGATTTTTACCGCCATTTTTCCCATATCTTCTTTAGGGATGTTGACAGTGGTGAGAAGAGGGGAAACTTCTTCGGCTGCCTGGATATTGTCGATGGAAATCAGGTCTATGGGAGGCGCGGGGAAGTCTTGGAATGCCTGCATAGCGCCCAGGGCAGTGGCGTCGTTTGCACAGAGCACGGCGGAAAGGCCGCCTTGCGCCAGCAGCTTTTTCATTGCTTCGTGACCGCTGCGGCTGGTCTGGTCTGTGGGGCGGATGGCAGAGTAGTCCAGGGGAAGCTTGTGCCGGATGAGGGAGTCGCAGTACCCTACATAGCGGGCTTCGTAGGAGCAGTCCCCGATGTAGCCTATTTTTTCGTGCCCTTTGCCGATTAAGTATTCCATGGCAAGGACGGCGGCTTCTTTGCCGTCGCATACGACCTCGTCAATCTCGAAAGCAGTAGGGTTGCGGTCAATAGCGATGATGTTTTTGGTGATTTTCTGGATATGTTTCAGCAGGCTCTCAGAGCTTCGCCCGAAGATTATGAAACCGTCTGCGGAGGGAAGCTCTTTTCTATACAGTTCAGCAGCGGTGAGAAAGGCTGAGATGATGCATTCATTTGCAAAAATTTCCTGTTCTACGCTGCGGAAAAGTTCAGAAAAAAAGGGGTCTTTTTTTAAAGAATCAAAACGCCCTAGAATAATAGCCAGCCTGCGTCTGGGGGCTGGAAGCAGGCTGCGGTTTCCGCGCTGAAGGCTGCGGGCATTTTCGTTTGGCACATAGTGGATTTTTTCTGCCGCTTCCCAGATTCGGTTTTTCAGTTCAGGGGAGGCGCAGTTGTACTCTTTGTTGTTCAGCACGCGGGAGACGGTAGAGACAGATACTCCGGTCATTTCGGCAATTTTTTTTAGAGACATAAAAACCCTCCTTGGATTTGCATTGGTGTTTGATGCTGTTGCGTTTAAAAGATCATGCTTTGTGAGAAAACGTTTGCTTAAAATCTCCTTGAATGTGAATAATTTTGTATATATGATATACATTATAGAGAAAGGCGAATCAAAACACAAGGAAAAACGGAGGAATATTTATGAAAAAACATAGAGCAAACGTTTTCTTGGCGCTGGGTGCAGCGGTCATGCTGGCGGGATGCGGTTCTGGGAAAGGGGAAGGAACACAACTTAGGATGGCATGTTTTCCTAATATTACTCATGCACAGGCTCTGGTTATGAAGAACCAAAATATCCTGGAGAAGAAGCTTGGGGATGAGTATGAAGTGACATGGAATACATTTACGGCAGGTTCTTCTGAAATAGAAGCGATTTTTGCAGGTGAGATAGATATCGGATATATTGGGCCGGTTCCGGCGATTAATGGGAATGTGAAATCGGAGGGGGATGTGACGGTAATTGCCAACGCTGCAGACGCGGGTGCGGTGCTGGTGAAAGGCTCTGATTCAGATATCCAATCAGTTTCGGATTTAGCGGGAAAGACCGTGGCGATTCCGCAGATTGGGAATACGCAGCATCTATGCCTTCTGAATCTTCTTTCAGAAAATCAGCTTGCACCTGTTTCCGCAGGGGGAACCGTAGAGGTGGTCGCAGTGGAAAACGCAAATCTCCAGAATATGTTTGACCAGGGGACAGTTGACGCCGCACTGGTTCCGGAGCCTTGGGGGACAATTCTGACCGCTTCGGATAATGTGGATCTGCTTCTGGATTATCAGGATATTTATCTGAACGGCGATTATCCGGTAGCAGTAGTGGTAGTGAGAAATGAATATATGGAAGAGCATCCGGAAGTAGTGGAAGAGTTTCTCAAAGCGCACCAGGAAGTAACAAACGAGATTAATAATAATTTGGAAAGTTCTGCGGATGCGATGATTTCAGAGCTTGAAGCGTTGACGGGGCATGCTTATGAGAAAGAGACGGTACTTGGGGCATTTTCCAGGACGAACGTCACTACGTCGTTAAATCAAGAAGCGCTGTACAAGTTTGCGGATACTTCTTATGAGCAGGGATTTATCAGTGCACTTCCCGAAGACGGCTTTATAAATACTGCGCTTTCCGAGCAGATAGCGGCGGATATTGGGGAGTAGAGGGGAGATTTGAAATGGCTTTGGAGATTAAAAATGTGAGCCGGACATTTGAGGGTTCCATGAAGGAAACATTAAAAGATATTTCGCTTTCGGTTGAACAGGGAGAATTCATCTGTGTCGTAGGGCCTTCGGGCTGCGGGAAATCGACGCTGCTGAATATTATTGCAGGGCTGGACTTTCCGACGGATGGAGAGATTTTCCTGGATGAGAAGAAGATTACGGCTCCGGGGGCAGACAGAGTGGTGATGTTCCAGGAACATGCGCTGTTCCCGTGGTTAAATGTGATGGAAAATGTGAAATTTGGCATGAAAATGATGGGGGTTCCGAAAGAGGAGCAGAACCGTAGGGCAGAGCATTATCTGAAAATGGTGCAGCTTTGGGAATTTCGGGAATATAGCGTGCATGAGATTTCCGGCGGTATGCGTCAGCGGACGGCTCTGGCGCGTTCTCTCTGCCTGGATGGGCCGGTACTTTTGATGGATGAGCCGTTTTCGGCTTTGGATAAGCAGACAACAAATAAGCTCAGAGCGGATTTGGAACGCATCTGGGAAGAGACGGGGAAAACAGTGATTTTTGTGACCCATAGTGTGGAGGAAGCAGTGTTTTTGGCAGATCGTATCGTAGTGCTGTCTGATAACCCGGGCTGCATTAAAGAAATTTTTCAGGTAGGGCTGCCGAGGCCTAGACGCAATGATGCTGTAGAATTCTTAGAAGTACGCCATAATATTTTGAGCTGTGTAGAGAGGGAGGTGGAGAAATTTGCAAAAGAAGAATATGACCATGAAAAAATGGCTTAGCAGCATATTGTTTGCCATGCTGCTGCTTCTTGCCTGGCAGATTATCTACACTTTGGGCACCGGTGTGTTGGGATGGTGGAAATCCTATGCGATGCCTTCACCTCTGGGCGTAGTGGAAAGCCTGGGGAAAATGCTGGGAAACGGGACGCTTTGGAAAGCGACGGCATACAGCCTGCGCCGTGTGGTTTTGGGATTTGTTATTTCCCTTGTTGTGGGTACGCTGCTGGGGATTTTAATTTCATCTTCAGATTATTTTAACCGTAACCTGAAACCTTTCCTGAATGGCGTCCAGTCCCTGCCGAGCGTATGCTGGGTTCCTTTTGCTATTCTGTGGTTCGGGCTTGGCGAAGCGTCTATTTTGTTCGTAATTGTTATCGGTTCTACGTTTAGTGTGTCTTTGGCGATAGAAAATGCTATTCGGACGGTTCCTCCCATTTATATTAAGGCAGCGCAGACGATGGGAGCCGGAAAGCGCCAGCTTTATTTGAGCGTCATCTGGCCGGCGGCGCTTCCGGGAGTCCTGGCAGGGCTGAAACAGTCCTGGTCTTTTGCGTGGAGAGCTCTGATGTCTGGAGAGGTTATGTCTGCATACGTAGGACTGGGCTATACGCTGATGTCCGGGCGTGACCTGGCGGATATTAATCAGGTGACCGGGGTAATGCTGGTCATCATTTTGGTAGGGGTGCTTGTAGACAAAGCTGTCTTTTCAAATCTGGAGCGCCGTGTATTGAAGAAGCGTGGGCTTTAGAGAATATTTCAGGGAAATGTCATGGAAAAGAAAGCGCTGATTTGATATAATAGAGGTAATATATGGCGGCAGGGAGGTAGGAAAATGGCGGCAGCATCGGAAGCACTTGTGGATTATGAAAAAGCATATCGGATGGGGAAGAAAGAAGGGGGATCCCCAGCTGTCCTGGACGACATTTTAAAGGAAAGAAATATAACTGCCTCAGGGGGAATTCCCCTGGGGCTTGTTCAGATTCCGGCGGAACAGATTGTGGGCACGAAAAGCGCTGCGCGGAGCGCCGCGTTCAGCAAGGGATTTTATCCGCTGCTGAAAGCAGATACAGAGTTTGCTGCAAAATGGATGGCGCTGTATCAGGCGCATCTGGATGAAGGAATCCGGGAGCCTGTGAAGGCTTATGAATTTATGAACCGTTTTTATATTGAGGAAGGAAATAAGCGTGTCAGTGTTCTGAAATTTGTGGGTGCAGTTTCGGTGCTTGGAACAGTAACCCGTATTATTCCGCCTCATTCAGAGGATAAGGAAACACGGATTTACTATGAATTTATGGATTTTTACCATTTGTCAGGAGTAAATTACATCTGGTTTTCACAGCCGGGAAGTTTTGCAAAGCTACAGTATCTGTTGGGAAAGCGGCCGGACGAGGAATGGAGCGATGATGATAAGCTCGATTTTAGTTCTGCTTACACCCGATTTAGTGCAGAATTTGAGGCGCGCGGAGGAAAGAAGCTTGAAGTTCTGCCTGGAGATGCATTTTTGTCTTTTATCGGTTTGTATGGCTATGAAGTGATAAAGAATATGACGGCGGCCGAACTGAAAGAAAAGCTTGCCAAATCCTGGGATGAATTCAAGCTGCTGCGCACGGAACAATCCCTCGAACTTCAGATGGATCCTGCGGATGAGAAAGATATTAAAAAAAATATTTTTGAGCGCTTGTTTCCGATTAGCGTGCCGAAGCAGAAGGTGGCGTTTATCCATGAAGAAACGGCGGAAACTTCGGCATGGACATATGCTCATGAGCTGGGCAGGCTGCATTTGCAGCAAATGTTTTCGGACCAGGTCAGCACAGCGTGTTATGACAACGGCTCAGAGGAAAATGCGGAAGAGCTTTTGGAAGCCGCGGTTCAGAATGGCAGCAATCTGATTTTTACCACGTCACCGATATTTTTAAAGGCAAGCCTTAAAGCGGCAATAGAGCATCCGGAGGTGAAAATCCTGAACTGTTCTTTAAATACGTCACATAGGCATATCCGGACATATTACGGACGTATGTATGAACCCAAATTTTTGATGGGAGCCATTGCAGGGGCGTTGTCTGAGAACGGAAAAATAGGATATATAGCAAATTATCCGATTTTCGGAATGGCGGCAAGCATCAATGCGTTTGCGTTAGGTGCAAAAATGGTAAATCCCCGGGCGAAGATTTACCTGGAATGGTCTACGCTGAAAAATCATGATGTGGAGCAGAGTTTTGCCCAAAAGGGTATCCGTTATATATCAGGGCGCGATATGATTGCACCAGACAGTGCGAACCGTCAGTTTGGGCTGTACCGGATGGGGGAAAATGGCCCGTGGAGCCTGGCGATGCCGGTATGGCACTGGGGAAAATTTTACGAAAAGATGATATGGAATATTATGGATGGATCATGGAAGTATGATGATGCATCTAATGAAACAAAAGGGCTGAATTACTGGTGGGGCATGTCGGCGGGAATCGTGGATGTCATCTGTTCCCAGCATCTTCCGATCGGTACGGCGCGCCTGATAGAACTTTTGAAAAAAACGATTTGTTCCGGTGAGTTTAACCCGTTTTCCGGGATACTCTATTCTCAGCAGGGCATCGTGCAGAAAGACGCCGGGAAGGCATTGAGTCCGGAGGAAATCATAACAATGGACTGGCTTGCGGAAAATGTTATAGGTTCAATTCCACAGAAAGATGCCCTGGTGGAAAAGGCCAAAGCAGTGGTTTCGCTTCAGGGATTGGTGGAAGGTAGTATCCGATGAAGATATTGGCAGTTGCGGATGAAGAATCAAAATATTTGTGGGATTATTATGAGGAAGGAAAGCTGGAGGGAATTGACTTAATACTTTCGGCTGGAGATTTAAATCCGAAATATCTGTCTTTCCTCGTTACGCTCGCTACAGTTCCGGTACTTTATGTTCACGGAAATCACGATGATAAGTACGAGCAAGACCCGCCGGAGGGATGCACCTGCATTGAGGACAAGATTTTTGTGTACAATGGGGTCAGGATTTTGGGGCTTGGCGGTTCGATGCGCTACCGTCCGGGGAAACATCAGTATACTGACAGGGAAATGGCGCGCCGGGTACGGAAGCTGCGTTTTTCCCTGCTCCGCAAGGGGGGCTTTGACATCCTTCTCACCCATGCCCCGGCATATCAGCTCAATGACGGACGCGACCTTCCGCATCAGGGATTCCGCATATTCAAAACGCTGATGGACAAGTATAAGCCGAAATTTTTTATCCACGGGCATATGCATATGAATTATGGAATCCGGCAGAAGAGATATGATAAGTATGGGACGACACAGGTGATTAATGCATATGAGAGATGTGTGTTTGAGATTGAAGAGGAGAATTTAAGTATCTGAGTAAAGTTTGTTTTTTAGATTTTCATTACATTGCTATTGCGCCGACAGAGGTATAAGCCGGCGCTTTTTTACGTTTTTGAAAAAATAGATGTAAATCATTGACTTTATATTTATATATATGTATACTGTAAATTAAATAAATAATCATATATAAAAATAAATGAAAAGGGATGAAGGAATATGAAAAAAATGGGGTATGGTTGCTTTGACATTGATGACAGTTATTGCAGGGAATCTTTGTGATAAAACAATTTCCGTATCTTCCAGGACAATGCCCTCAATTGGGAGAAAGCAGTTTACATCTGAAGATGAATTTGTAAGAAGCATATATGATAATATAGTATTGGATGAAGAACCAGAAGACAATATAGATGTTTCGCAGGGGCTGAGGGCAACTTCTATAATAGTGAATGTAAAAACCATGTGCGATGCACAGTATAGAAAAGCGCACAGTAGTGACTGGGAAATAAGAGCTAAAAGGACTGTAAAGGAGGCTACAACATATTTGTATGATTTTATAGGTATAAAATTTGTCGTAAAAGAAGGAGTTGCATTCACTTCAGCATCCACAACAAACCCCGAAAAGTTACTTGATGATTTTATTAGTCATTATAAAGTAGGGAATGGAATTGATATGATTGTAGGATTATCAGGGAGAAAACCAAAGGATACTGCTGGAATTGCATATAAAGGAAAAATTGAAGGTGGACCAAGAGTTTTGATATTTCCATCTACGTATAAATCAGAAGTTGAAACTGTTCAGCATGAGATAGGACATACGTATAATTTAGATCATTGCAATAAAGCTTGCGTTATGAAGGCATCGGGTTTTGGATATTTAAATAAAGTGTGTGGTGTTCATGGGGATTGGTGGTGTTTTCGTAGGGAATGGTATTAAAAATATAAAGAGATATAAATTATGAAAGAATATAGTAATAGGATTTTGAGAGCTTCTATATTTATCCTGATTGGTATAGGGGGAGTTTGGCTTGTGTTTCATGTGGGCGATATAAGATATGGAGGTAAAGATGTTGTTGCAATAGTAAATGGGGAAAATATATATGCCTATAATATAGAGATTCTATGAGCAGGCAGCAGGGGAGTACTCATATAGGGAAATATTAAATGATTTAATTGATGAACAAGTGGTTCTTACGCAGGCTGAAGGTTTGGGGATTAAATTTACTGATGAAGAGTTAAGGAATGCTGTTTTGGAATTTAAGAGTGATTTTCCTGAAATTTATAAGCATGGAGTTCATCTATATGGAGAAGCAGAATATAATAAAGGGATAGAGCGTCAGAAAATTTATAAAGCGGTTTTTCAGCATATAGTGAATAAAAAGGTCAGTAATAGTATAAAAAACGATTTTATACATTTATGACAGATAAATATGAACCTCTTTGTTCAGCAACCAAGGAGGAAATAATAGAAAAGTACAAAGAAGAATTTCATTTGTATATCTTTGATTGCTGGTTATTGAAACAAAGAAAAAATGCTATAATTAAAATAATAAGCCAAGAGGAGAAATATGATGAAATATTTTAAACAAGTTATATACTGCGTATCGGTATTCTGCACAATGTTTTTTCTAATGCTTCCCATTCAGGGACAGGCGAAGTTTAAAGCTCCCGATAAATCCGAGAATGGGATTGAGTATTATATTCAGGAGTCTTCAGGAAAAAGAAGAAGTGTGGGCGCAAAGCTGAAAAACTCTGCAAAGATTATCAGAGTACCTGAAAGCGTCATGATTGGCAGTAAGAGCTATACGGTAACGGAAATCAGCGGAAATTGTTATCCGGATACCCTGGATGCATCCCCGGCTACAGATGCTTATAAATGCAGGAAAAATACAAAAACTGTGAGGGTAATTATTCCTAAAACTGTGAGGCAGGTTGAACAGGGGACGTTTACGAATTTTACAAATCTAAAAGAAATTGTTGTAGATAGGCGGAACGCCCGTTTTCAATCAAAAAAGGGTTCCCTTCTTTCAAAAGACGGGCGGATTTTATATGCAGTTCCATCGATTAAAGGGACTTATCGTGTGCCGAAAGGGGTGCAGGTTATTTATAACCGGGCCTTTGCATACAGCAAAGTAAAAAAAGTTATTCTGCCAAAGTCCTGTAAGACTATTCAGGAAAGGGCATTTTATCGATGCAGAAATTTAAAAGAGGTTCAGAATCTGCGCTATATAGAAAAATTTGGGAAGGACATTTTTTATGGAAGCCAGATAAAATGAAGCGCCGTATTATTTCTGCTTGACAAGCTGACGTAATTAATATATAATGCAACCGTAACAAACTTAACAAATATGTAACAAATGAGAAGAAAAAAGTAACAGATGCGAAATTTTTTTCTCAGGAATCGGTTACGAGGAGGTTTGGATGAAAGGTAAAATGAAACCTGTTCTCGGTTGCGCTATGTCAGTAGCGGCGCTTTCGATGTTTTCATCTGCCGCAGTTTTCGCTGCGCCGAACACAGGAATAGACGATGCGAAATGGAGCTTTACTGCGGTGGCAAATGTTGACACCCAGGTGAATATCAGGGCAAATGCCTCTACGGAGAGCGCGGTGGTAGGGTATCTTCCGAAAGCGGCTACGGCAGAGGTGATTGAGAGAGGGACAGAATGGACACATATCATCTCTGGCGGCGTGGAAGGTTACATAAAGGATGAGTTTCTGGCCTATGGGGATGAAGCAAAAAAGATTGCAGGCGTGTATGGGACGCCGGGAGTAGAGATATCCTGGGATAATGTGAATATGTTTGCCAGCCCGGACTGTTGTTCTGCTATCTTGAATAAAGCAAAAGGCGGAAGCGAGTATACGCTGCTGAATCAGGAAGGCGCGTGGTACGCAGTCCAGATGGATGATGCGACGGTAGCGTATGTTCCGGCAGAGGACGTACAGAAAACTACGATTTTAGAAAAAGCGATTCCGCTGGATACGGCATACGGGGAGAGCGACGGAACTTATACGGCAGCAAGCTGGCAGCCGGAATATGCGGAAGGAAGCGCGGCATGGACAGGGGATTCGGACAGTACAGATAGCAGCGCACCAGAGACATATGATGCGTCAAATAACGGTACAGCAGGAACATACAGCAGTGAGGACAGCGGTTCGTCAGAATCGTATGGCGATGCGGATGATTCTTATACAGAAACATCGGGTACAGCGGATGTGTCGGGAGATGCAGTTTCCGGTACACAGACGAGCGGTTCAAATGTTCCTACAGCAGATGCAGGGACAGAGGCGGCTGCATCTGAAGAAACGGTTACTACAGCAAGCGCGGATGACGTCTCCCTGCTGGCGGCGTTGATTTACTGTGAGGCCGGAAATCAGTCACGGGAAGGAAAAGTAGCGGTAGGGGCAGTAGTCATGAACCGTATAGCCAGCGGTTCCTATCCGGGAAGCATCCGTGAGGTTATTTACCAGAGCGGACAGTTCTCGCCCGCAGGAAGCGGATGGCTTGACCAGGTACTGGCAGGCGGCGCGCCCAGCGACTGCTACGAAGCGGCACAGGCGGCGTTGAACGGTGAAAATCCTGTTCCGGGAGCATTGTATTTCAATACGAGTGCAGGCAAAGGGACGAAGATAGGAGCACATTGGTTTTATTGAATTAGTTAGAAAAAACAGGGATGCGGCGGCATCCCTGTTTTTAAATCTATAAGAAAATGCCGAACCTGGTCATTCGGCATTTATCTGAGCGCTTCGCTCATCTATTTTCTGAAGAATCCGCTCCGCTTCACTGCCTTCGACGGGTGTAGGCTGATAATTGTTAAACCCGGTTTCGGAAGAGATGCTGCAAGGGATGAGGGTGATATTTTCGTCTGTCAGGACTTCGCCGCTTTGGATGGTGAAGGTCTGCTGGAAAATCATAGTGTCCATATCGTCGGGGGCGCTATTTCCCCCAAAGCAGAAGTTTCCCAGGCTGTAGACAATATATTTTCCACGGTATTCCTCTATGCCCTGAAGTACGTGCGGGTGATGGCCTGCAACTAAATCAGCGCCGTAGTCAATAGCGATATGCCCAAGTGCCATCTGATTGGAGTCTGGTATAGTTTCCCGTTCATTTCCCCAGTGAAAAATTGTAATAATTAAGTCGGCGCCTTCCTGCTTTACCTTTGCGATGTTATCTTTGAGCTGCCGGGCGCGCTCCAGATGGTCGTGCAGTTCGTAAATGCCCACAAGCCCGATTTTGATACCTTTGATTGTGATAAGGGCGGTTTCATCGTAACCGAAAGCAGTAATTCCGGCGTCTGACAGGATGCGTTTTGTATCTTCAAATCCCTGCTCTCCGTAGTCATGGCTGTGATTGTTTGCCAGATTGGCAGCTTCCACAGAGGAGCCGGAGAGGATATCTACGAACCCGGGGGCTCCTTTGAAGGCAAATTTTTCACCGTTTCTTTCCGTGGATTCTGTGAGAGGTCCTTCCATGTTGATGATAGTAAGGTTATCTTCTGCAAAAATGGTTTTGACATTCTGTAGAAAATAGTCGCTGCCACGGTAGAGCTGGTAGGCGTTCAGGCTGGTGTCGTAGGCAAAAGCTTCATCTGTCCCCAGCGTGCAGTCTCCGACCAGGCTGATGGTAATCTGGGTGTTTAGATTTCTGAGCCGGGCAGCCGACGCTGCCTGCGGCGATGAGACATCCGTTTCCAGCGCTTGTGGAACTGCGGCGGCTTCTTCAGGTGCAGAAGATGGCAGCCAGGAAGCGCGGGTCAGATAAAGCGCAGTACCTGCCGTAAGAAGAGCGCCGCATAGCAGACAGAAAATCATAATATTCCGCTTTCGTTTTTTTTGCCGGTGGGCTTGTATTAATTTTTTCATGCGTGCCGTTTCGTCCATCTGAAATCCCCCCACATCGTATGCGCGGCTCTGCCGCCGTGTAATTTTGCAAAGTTATGCTAACAGTATATCTGATAAAAGTTATCGTTGCAATGAAAATGTGGTTCCATTTTTCAGCAGATTCGGATAAAATATAAATATAGGATATTTCGGCAGAAACTGGGTGTTGAAAATTAAGCAGAAATACGTTATAGTCATTGTAGAACAGATAGAAGGATGCGGCGAAGAAGGGGGGATGGCAATGAAACTTGAAAAAATAAATGATAACCAGATACTGTGGTCGCTGTATAAAGAAGATTTGATTCAGAACCAGATAAGCCTTTCTGATTTTGTGACGGGGACTCCCAAAGTGAAAGAGATGTTCCGGGAGGCCATCCGCCTGGCAGAGCAGGATTTGAGCTTTCAGGTGGACGGGTATATATTGAACTGCCGCCTGAAAGAATTAGATGAAGAGAAAATTACCTTTTCCATAACAAAGAAGGAATACATTCCTGAAACGCCATATCTGATAGGAGAGTTTGGGAGTCTGGATGAGGTGCTTGATGCGTCGAGGCTTCTTGCCAGGGAGATAGAGTTGAAAAATGAGCTGTATAAGTTTGAGGGCAGTTATTTTTTGATTATGCAGCCGGAGAGGAAAGATGATAAACAGCTTACCTGGTGTACCGTGAAGCTTTCCGAGTTTACAAATGTGGAAGCTGTCAGCCCGAACCAGCGGGCATTTATACAGGAGCATGGGGAATGTATTGTCCGTGATAACGCACTGCAAAAACTCGCGGGAATGATGTATGCGTAGTTAAATACCCTGCTGCAAGCGCGGCGCTTAGCTCATTGCCCGCGGAAATGGAAAACCCCACAGGCGGTAAACTGCCTGTGGGGTTTTACGGAGAGTGTGGGATTCGAACCCACGTGCCCAGTAAAGGACAACTGCATTTCGAGTGCAGCTCGTTATGACCACTTCGATAACTCTCCAGAATAAAGAATATTTCTTTCACAAGTTGTATTATATCCATATCAGTGCGAATAGTCAATGAAAAAATAAGAATGAAAAAAATAAAAAAAGGGGTTGACTTTTACCGGAAAACCATAGTATAATAGCGAAGCAGTCGCAAGACAGGCTGTACAGAATGGGGTCTTAGCTCAGCTGGGAGAGCATCTGCCTTACAAGCAGAGGGTCATAGGTTCGAGCCCTATAGGCCCCATTTCAATAAAATATATGGCGGAATAGCTCAGCTGGCTAGAGCATACGGTTCATACCCGTAGTGTCGAGAGTTCAAGTCTCCCTTCCGCTACTGGAGAAATCTCAAAGTGTTGAATATTCAGCATTTTGAGATTTTTTGTATTTTTAACAGTAAAGGCTTCGGAGAAATAGAACATAAAAAATCTTAATAAAATATGAACATCGTCAGAAAACATTCAGAATTTATTAATGAAAAAGGAAGAAAAAGCCATGTTTCATGTGCTAAGATAATCCGCGTAAGTAATTAAGAAAGAGATACGAAGGACATCGGGTATCTCAGTTTTAAGAGGAGGATAAATATTATGATGAAAAAAGTAATGGGATTTATGGCAATGGCAGTATTAGCAGGAGCGCTGGTGACAGGATGTGGAAAAGATGCAGCAGAAACAAATGCACCGGGCACAGAGGCAGCAACAGAGGCAGCAACAGAGGCAGCTGCTACAGAAGCGCCGACAGAGGCAGCAACAACAGAAGCAGCAACAACAGAAGCAGCCGAGTAAGAATAAGAACATACAAGACCGCCGCAGGATGTTGGTAAAACATTTTGCGGCGTTTTTTTTGTGTTCTGCCTATCCTTTTTAAAATGGGAAAATCGTGGTATATTAATAGTATGATTTTAAGATGTCAAAGAAGGAGGAAAGTATGCGCGTAGGAATGGGATATGATGTACACAAGTTAGTGGAGGGAAGAAAGCTGGTTCTTGGGGGGGTAGAAATTCCTTATGAGAGGGGGCTGTTGGGACATTCAGATGCGGATGTAGCGGTACATGCGATTATGGACGCACTTCTGGGGGCGGCAGCCCTGGGAGATATCGGAAAGCATTTCCCGGATACAGACCCGGCGTATGAAGGAGTTTCCAGCATAGGGCTGCTGCGTCATGTAGGGGAGCTTTTGGAAGAAAAGAATTATGTGGTTGAAAATATTGATGCGACAATCATTGCCCAGCGTCCTAAACTTCGTCCTTATATAGAAGGGATGGAACATAATGTGGCAGCAGCGCTGCAGATTGAGCCAGACAGAGTGAATATCAAAGCCACGACGGAGGAAGGGCTGGGATTTACAGGAGTGGGGGAAGGAATTTCTGCGCAGGCTGTCTGCGCTCTGGTTTCCCTGTTAGACAAAGTGGCAGACGACAGGATGGCAGGCGGATGCGGGAACTGCCGGGGGGGATGCGGCAGAAAAGATGAAGGGCAATGCTAGAAGAAAGGAAGGTACAGGCAGTTTGCCTGGAGCTTGGAGCAGAGTATGGAGTATGAGGTAAGGCTGCTGGACGCGGCAGAAAATGAAAAAACAAAAAGCCTGTATCAGAGGGTATTTCAAGAGGACAGTACGGAATTTGTGGAGTATTACTATCGGTATAAAGTCAGGGAAAACAGGATATATGTGGCGGAGGGGAAGGATGGGGAGGCGCTGTCTATGCTGCACTTGAATCCGTATCTGATGCGCCTGGGGACAAGAGACGTTTTTGGGGAATATATCGTGGCGGTAGCTACAGATGAGAAGTACCGCAGACAGGGGATGATGCGCCGCCTGATGGAAACGGCGCTGGAGGATATGCGGCGTATAGGGGAACCTTTTGCATTTCTGATGCCGGCAGATGAAAAGCTTTATCGGCCTTTTGACTTTGTGTTTATTTATCGTCAGAACCGGGGAGAGATTTATGTCAAAGATTTTTTGGGGCAGCCGTGCCTGGAATGCCGGAAAGCCGGGAAACAGGATATTCCGTCCCTGGCAGAATTTTCAAATGCCTATTTAAAGCGGAATTACAGGACATTTGCTTTCCATACAGAGGAGTATTTTGAAACACTGTTGGAGGAACAGAAGTGTCAGGGAGGCGATGTGGCGCTGCTATGCAGCCGGGGCAGAATCAGGGGATATTTTTTTACGGCGTTTGAAGAGGGGGCAGAAGTGCGCGAGCTTGTAGTGGAAGAGGGATGCGAGACATTTGTCCTGCCGGCTCTGGCGCATTATTTAAAGGAGGGCGGGCAGGTATCGTTTCATGGGTTTTCAGAGGATTTGATGGAAGCTCAGGAGAGGAAACCTATGATTATGGGAAGGATTGTAAATCCGGAGCGGTTTGCGCCGTGCCTTGCATGTGATAAACCAGCCGAATTTGTTTTCGGGCTGACGGATGATCTGCTGCCGCAGAATACAGGAATCTATAGATTCTATGGCGACCGGACGGGAGGAAATCTGGAAAAGTGTAATGGCAAAGCGCCAGAGTTTACCCTTTCTATAGGTGAATTCACAGCGTTGTCATTCGGGGAGCGGCCGCCCGGAATCTCAGAGGAGGCTGTAGGGGCATGGGAAAATATCCGCACTTGTGGGCCGGTTTTCATAAACGAAGTGGTCTAAATGGAACCTTTTGGTATTATGCAGAATTTCGCGAAGCCGCACTTGACTTTTAAAATTTGACATGTTATGGTAAACCAAGCGTTACCTATTATATAGTGTAAACCCGGTTATGGGTTTACTCTTTTTCATCTCATAGGAAATTTTCTCCGGATTCCTGCGGGATGGAATCGTAAAGGATACGAAATTTTATTATAAAAAGGAGGGGTAAACAAAATGTTGAAGGAACTTTCGAAATCTATCCGGGAATTTAAGGCAGCATCAGTTAAGGCTCCGGTATTTGTTTCACTGGAAGTCGTGCTGGAGTGTATCATCCCCTTTATCATTGCGCAGCTTGTCAATGAGATTAAGGCGGGGTGCGGACTGGGAGTTATTGCAGGCTACGGAGCTGTTCTGATTGTGATGGCGGGGCTTTCCCTGGCATGCGGCGCGGCAGCAGGCGCCTATGCGGCAACCGCTTCCTGCGGATTTGCGAGAAATCTGAGGAAAGATATGTATTATCAGATACAGACTTATTCTTTTGAGAACATTGACAAATTTTCGACGTCGTCTCTGGTAACCCGGCTGACTACGGACATTACGAATGTGCAGCAGGCTTATATGATGATTGTGCGTATCGCTATCCGATGTCCGCTGATGCTGGTTTTTTCTCTGGTGATGGCGTTTATCATGGGAGGCAAGATGGCGGTAATCTTTGCGCTGGTAGTTCCGGTGCTGGGGGCAGGGCTTTTTGCGATAGCGCGGCTGGTTATGCCGCTGTTCCGGAAGGGATTTAAGATGTATGATAATCTGAATAGCTCGATTCAGGAAAACGTGAAAGGAATGCGTGTGGTTAAATCTTATGTGAGAGAAGAATATGAGAAGCAGAAGTTCAGCGGAGCAGCAGGGGATGTGTGCGTTCAGTTTACGAAAGCGGAGAGGATATTGGCGTTTAACAATCCGCTGATGCAGTTCTGCCTTTATACCGTGATGGTGTTTGTATTATTTTTTGGCTCTTATACGATTATCACAACAAAAGGGCTGGCGCTGGATGTGGGACAGTTTTCTGCGATGCTTACATATAGCTTCCAGATTTTGAGCAGCTTAATGATGCTTTCTATGGTATTTGTGATGATTACGATGGCAAACGAGTCGGCGCAGCGTATCGTGGAAGTGCTGAGGGAGGAGAGCAGCATGAAAAATCCTGCAGAACCGGTCTGTGAAGTAAAGGACGGTTCCATTGATTTTGACGGGGTAAGCTTTAAATATTCGGCTAAAGCGCAGAAAATGGCGCTGGCGGATATTGACCTGCATATCAGGTCAGGTGAGACGATTGGCATTATCGGAGGCACAGGTTCTTCGAAATCATCTCTGATTCAGCTTATTTCCAGGCTGTATGACGCTACCGAAGGCACTGTAAAGGTGGGAGGACTTGACGTGCGGGACTACGATCTGGAGTCCCTGAGGAACCAGGTGGCGGTAGTTTTGCAGAAAAATGTGTTGTTTTCAGGAACAATCAAGGAAAATCTGAGATGGGGAAATCAGGAGGCTGCGGACGAGGAGCTCATAGAAGCATGTAAGCTGGCGCAGGCAGATGAGTTTATTTCCCGCTTTCCAAACGGATATGATACCTATATTGAACAGGGCGGCGCCAACGTATCCGGAGGTCAGAAACAGAGGCTTTGCATTGCGCGGGCTCTTCTTAAAAAACCGAAGATACTGATTCTGGATGATTCTACCAGCGCAGTGGACACAAAGACAGATATGCTGATTCGCCAGGCGTTTAAGACGTATATTCCTGAGACCACAAAGCTTATTATTGCACAGCGTATTGCTTCAGTGCAGGATGCGGATAGGATTATCGTCATGGACGGCGGGACAATCCAGGCAGTGGGAAATCATGAAGAGCTGCTGAAAAAGAGCGCAATTTACCGGGAAGTATATACATCTCAGAATAAAGGGGGTGAAGCGGATGAAGAGTAAGAAACAGGGAACGCTCAAACGAGTGATTAAGATGCTGTTTGAATTTTATCCGGTACTGATGCCTTTGGTGGTTGTGTGTGTGCTGCTGAATGCGGTGGTGAGTTCTATACCTGCTATATTTATGCAGAATATCATTGCCCTGGTAGAGCAGAGCTGGCAGAGCGGCGACTGGGCGGCAGTTTCCGGGGAAATTGGGAAATTTGTAGGAATTTTGGTAACGCTTTATGCAGTTTCCCTGGCGGCTGGGGTCGCTTTTACTCAAATGATGGCGGTTGTTTCCCAGGGGACTTTGAAAAAGCTGAGGGAGAAAATGTTTAATGGGATGCAGGATTTTCCGATAAAATATTTTGATACCCACAATCATGGGGACATTATGAGCTATTATACAAATGATATTGATACCCTGCGGCAGATGATTTCCCAGAGCTTTCCGCAGCTTATGATTTCGCTTATCATGGTCATGACCGTTTTTGGGCTTATGGTTTACTACAGCCTCTGGATGGCGCTGGTTGTTGTCGTGGGGGTAGTATTCATGGTAACAGTGACGAAAAAAGTGGGGGGGAATTCCGCAAAATATTTTATCCGTCAGCAGGCGGCTCTGGGCAGGACGGAAGGATTTGTGGAAGAGATGATGAACGGGCAGAAGGTAATCAAGGTATTCTGCCATGAAGAAGAGAGCAAGGCGGATTTTGACAAAATAAATGACGGGCTGTTTCGGGATGCAGAACGGGCAAACCGTTATGCAAACATGCTGATGCCGATTCTCGGAAATATTGGAAATGTGCTGTACGTAGCCGTAGCGCTGGCGGGCGGGCTGCTTTTATTGGCAGGAGTGCCGAATGTGAGCATATCAGGACTGGCTCTTAGTATTAGCATTGTCGTACCGTTCCTGAATATGACCAAACAGTTTGCAGGAAACATCGGCCAAGTGTCGAACCAGCTGAATGCGGTAATTATGGGACTGGCAGGGGCGCAGCGTATTTTTGCACTGATCGACGAGGCACATGAGGCGGACGAGGGCTATGTCACGCTGGTCAACGCCCGTGAAGAAAATGGGGAGCTGACAGAGTGTGAGGAGCGTACCGGGATGTGGGCGTGGAAACATCCGCACAGTGCCGACGGAAGCGTGACATATACGAAGCTTTCCGGTGAAGTGAAAATGTTTGACGTGGATTTTGGATATGAGCCGGAAAAAACAGTACTGCATAATATTACCCTGTATGCGGAGCCGGGGCAGAAGGTGGCTTTTGTAGGCTCTACCGGGGCAGGAAAAACCACAATCACAAATCTGATTAACCGCTTTTATGATATTGCGGACGGGAAAATTCGTTATGACGGCATTAACATCAATAAAATCCGAAAGTCGGACCTCCGCCGTTCTCTTGGAATTGTACTTCAGGATACGAATCTTTTCTCGGGAACGGTCATGGATAATATACGTTACGGAAAGCTGGACGCTACGGATGAAGAGTGTATGGAAGCAGCAAAACTTGCGGGGGCACATGATTTTATCACCAGACTTCCGGAAGGGTATAATACCGGAATTTCAAGTAACGGATCCAATCTTTCCCAGGGACAGCGCCAGCTGATTGCGATTGCACGCGCAGCGGTGGCAGATCCGCCGGTGATGATTTTGGATGAGGCGACTTCGTCTATTGATACCAGGACTGAAGCGATTGTGCAGAGAGGCATGGATGCGTTGATGAAGGGCAGGACGGTATTTGTTATTGCCCACAGGCTTTCTACTGTACGGAATTCGGATGTTATTATGGTTCTGGAGCAGGGACATATCATTGAGCGGGGAAGTCATGACAAGCTGATTGAGGAGAAAGGGAAATATTATCAGCTTTATACGGGGGCATTTGAACTGGAATAACAGGAATCTATAACATATCAGAGAGAACACCAGGCATATATTGATAGTAAGCATCATTCGGGAGTATTTCTATGGAAGAAAGACTTGAATACAACTATCGGGGGCTTGGTGTTCTTACTTTATGTGTTCTGCTGTTTGCAGTAGGTATCTGGAGATTCGGAGGCGGAACGGCACCAGTGAGCAGTACATTCGGGGGAAAGGCGCAGCCCGTCTGCAGCGTTATAACGGACAAAAAGCAGGTGTCACTAACGTTTGACACGGTCGGGGGGAACGGAGATATACAAGAGATTTTGAATATTTTAGCAAAATATCAGATAAAAGCGACATTTTTCATTACCGGGGAGTGGGTAAAGAGATACCCGGAAGATGTGAAGCGGATTCTTGCAGGAGGGCATGATTTGGGAAATCATACGCAGAATCATGAAAATATGAAAGGGCTTACAGAAGAAGAGTGCCAAAAAGAGATGTTGGAACTTCATGCGGAAGTGAAGGCTTTGACGGGATATGATATGTTTCTGTTCCGCTCCCCTTATGGAAATTATGATAATCGTGTGCTTTCGTGTGCAAAGGAGTGTGGGTATTATGCTGTTCAGGGAAATGTAGACAGTTTGGATTGGAAGAATTATGGGACGCGCTCCATACTTGAAACAGTACTAGATAACAAAGAACTGGGGAATGGTTCAATTATACTGTGCCGCAGCGGCGGAAAGTATACCGTGCAGGCATTAGAGCAGCTGATTCTGGGGCTGCAGAAAAAAGGCTTTGGTCTTGTTCCTGTATCAAGCCTGATTTACAAAGAGAACTATTACATAGACCAGGAGGGGAGGCAGGGGCTTATCCAATCCTAAGAAGAATAAAAGGCATCCGGAGCAGCGCTTCCGATGCCTGAAAAGAAGGAGAGGGCGACACAAACTGCAGATGCTTTTTGTGCGCCCTGAAAGTTATGAAAAAGAAAAAGATAAAAATTTTATCAGCTTTTACAGCTATTACTATATTGTGAAAATATGAAAGTCATGTGGCATTGATGTGAAAAAAACGTGAATATAGTTTAAACAAAAATCAAATTGATGTACTGAGAAAGGGAACGGTCGTCCTCTTCTGCCAGGTCTTTTAAATCCACGATAATATCCGGGTCAAGTGTGATGCTGATTTTGCTTTTTAATGGTTTCATATTCATGTTTCCTCGGGAAAAGGAGGATTTAGGAGAAAAATTTGGGCGATTTTACAATGAATGAAATTTGGTAGTGGCAAAACTTACGTAAAAATGTTAGAATAAATAGAAAGTCACAACAAAAACATTGTGCAGGTAAACTAAAGGAGGTTCATTTATGAGGGTGGCAAAAAAATTTTTCAGCTTTCTTTTAGCGGTTGTGCTGATGGGCACAAGCGTTTTTCCGGCAGCTGCGTTTGAAAAGCCGGAAAATGCCGAGACGGCATTAAAGGGAGGGTATGCATCTACGCAGGATAAGTATGCGATTTATCCAATACCGCAGAGCACGGTATATCCGGGCGGAGAGTTTGTGCTGGGAGCAAATGTACAGGTGGTAAGCGAGAGCGGCATTGACGAGTATACGAATGCGTTTCTGGAGGAAATCCTGGGGGATTACGGAAGAACGAAAACAGAGAGCGGTACAGTTGGAAGCGGTCAGAAGATTCTTCTGGGTATCAAAGGAAGCGGCGGCGCCGTGGATACCTGGGTGGGTTCTAATGTGGCGGTTTCCAAAACAGATCTTTTTGAACAGACAGATTCCTACCTGTTGAGTGCAAAGGACGGCACGATTGTGATTCTTGGGCAGGATACGGATGCAGTATATTATGGTCTGGCTACGCTGCAGATGATGTTTTCTTCTTTTGCCGGAAGCCGTTTTTTGAATGTACAGATTGAAGATTATGCGACCATGAAGACAAGGGGATTCATTGAAGGGTTTTATGGTGCATGGAATTATGAAGGGCGCGAAAGCATGATGTGGTCAGGGCGGGACGTGAAGATGAATTCCTACATCTATGCGTCAAAAGACGATCATTACCATAAGAGCGATGACCTCTATCCCACAACCCCGGATGAAGGCCAGTCGGAAGAGGATTTGGAAATTAATAAGATCCGCAAACTGGTGGAGGCAGGGGAAAAGACGAAGGTAAGATATGGATGGTCTATTCACCTTACATATTTCTTCGGCGATTTAGGGACAATTGGCACGGCGGCATATGAAGCAAATTTCAATGCAAAGGTAGAACGTTTGAAAGCGAAGTTCCAGCAGCTGTATGACGTAGGCGTACGGAAATTTGCTATTTTGAATGATGATATTGGCGGCGGGGATCTTGAACAGATTGTCATACTGTTGAATAGGATAGACAATGAGTTTATAAAAGCGAAAGAGGATTGTGAAAATCTTACTTATTGTATGAAAGGGTATAACAAAGCCTGGTCAGGCAGCGGGGAAGAGCTGGAATCACTGAAGGCTTTGAATTATTCCATTGATTTGTTTTGGACAGGGGATGATGTGAATTCTCCGATTACGCAGGAAACTGTAGACTATGTGAGAAATGCAACAGACGGGCATGACGTGGTTTTCTGGCTGAATTATCCGGTAAATGAGCATGCGAAATCGGGGCTGTTTCTTGGAAATATCAATCACTATGCGCGGAACAATGTAACGGGGCTAAATGGACTGATGTCGAATCCATGTCGCTATACGGAAGCGAATAAGGTGGGGTTATTCCAGCTGGCATGCCTGATTTGGAACAATACGAACTTTCTGGAAAATGCAGATATAATCTGGCGGGATTGTTTTAAGTATCTTCAGCCGGAGGTGTATGATGCGTATCTGACGATTGGAAAGCATGTGGCGAACTGTCCGGATTCCACCAGGGTATCAGGATTTCCGGAGTCGGAAGACCTGAAAGAAGATTTGGAAGCGGTAGAAGCAAAGATTGTGAAGGGCGAGCCGGTTTCAGAAGATGCCGGGGCACAGAGAATCAAAGAAGAGTTTGCCAAGATAAAAACGGCAGTAGAAACATTCCGCAGTAAATGCACGAATAAAATTTTAGTGGAGGAGATAACTCCGTGGCTGAATTCGCTCTATGATGTAGCAACGGCAGGTGAAGCGGCTATGCAGGCTGTTTTTGCTATGGAAAAGACAGATGTGGACGGCGCTTGGCAGGGAGTGGCTGCCGCGGGAAAAGCAATGGCAACACAGGCTGCGTATCCTGCTTATGCTGGCGCTGATAAGATGGCGCAGGCGGGGAGCAGACGCCTGGTTCCGTTTATCAATAAGATTGTGCCGGTTGCAAAGCGGTGGGTGATGCCGCATTTAAATCCTTCAGCAGTAGTGACTTCTTTTTATGGAAAGATAGCGGGAGAGGAAGTGGGAGATACTGCGGAGACAGCAAAGATTTTTGACGGGAATCTTGCGACTTCATGTACTTTGACGCCTGCGCATCAGGTGGATGATTATGTTGGAATTGATATGGGCAGAGTTGTACCTGTATATAGTATCGAAATTTTCCAGGCAGCAAATGATGAGGGTGATGCAAGTCAGGTGAATAACTATTTCCACCATGCTGTTTTGGAATATTCAGAGGATGGGAGTGAGGGAAGCTGGACACAGATAGGAGGAGTCTATGATTTCCAGCGCCATATCAGTGAAGAAGTTGAGATTGAAGCGAGATATATTCGCTTGCGTGCCGAATCAGTGGGGAGACCGGGCAAGCCGGATCATTGGACAACAATTCGTGAGATTATCATTAATGGCAATGAGGAAGAGGAAAAGTTCGGCGTCTGCACGAATATGGATACAACAGTAGGAGAAGTGTCTCACCAGGAGGGAACTTACAGCTTGGCAGCAGATGGCACGGTTTCTTTAAAAGCAGGAGAGTACCTGGGAATAAAGTTTGAAGAACTTTCTGAGTTAAAGAGCGTGAATGTAGACTGTCCGGCAGGGCTGGTACTGCAGTACTCAGAAAACGGGGTTATCTGGGAGAATATGCCGAGTTCCCCGGGCGGTACAGCGGCGCGATATGTGCGTTTGTACAATGGGGCGTCGCAGGCAGTGAGTTTCACGGTGAATAATTTTTCTGTTGCGGCGGAAGGAAGTACCGGGCTTAATCCTGCCGTTGAGACATCTTTGGGACTGAAAGAAGGAAGCTGGGAGAATCTTTTCGATGGGAAACTGTCAACTTATGCATGGACGAACTCAAATCAGACGGCGGGCGATTCGATTATTGTAGATTTGGGCGCGGAGATTCCGGTTTCTGAATTTACAATTATAACCGGAGATGACAGACCGAAGCTTTATAATGCAGAAGTGAAGGTGTCGTCAGATAAGAATAATTGGACGCGTGTTGCGGAAATCCACGAAGAAGGGGATAATGTTGTAGGCGATATCGAAACAGAAGGCGGGATTTATCGAAATATTAAAGTGGATATGGAAGGACAGGCCATTCGATATATACAGATTCTGATTACGAAATATAAAGAAGCATATTTAAAGATTCTGGATATTGATATCAAAGCGATAGAAAAAGGAAGCATGGTATTCGAAGGAACCCTTACAGGTAAGTTAGACAATATGATAGATGGGGATGTTTCTACTGTATATATGTCGGATAAGCTTTCTGACGGAACTGATTATTTAAAGTATAAACTGACGGAGAATACAAAGCTCACTTCTGTTACGTTCCTCCAGGATGGCGCAGATATTACAAATGCGCTTGTCGAAGCGGAAATTTATGATGGAAATACCGTCAGGACGGAAACTATCGGGAGACTTGACCGGGGAAACACTGTTTTTTACCGAAAAGGTGATGAGGATATCTTGTCCTTTACGATAACCTGGCCGGAAGGAACACGTCCGACTCTCTATGAGATTATCTCAAATGCAGGAGAAAAAGTACATGAAATTTATCTTAAAAATGATGCGGAAACGAAAAGCATATACTGTGCAGATAGGAGGATGATTGTTCTGCCGCAGGATACTTATCAGAAAGAAGGATATATTCTGAGCGGCTGGAGTGATGGGACAAAGACCTACGCAGCAGGTACGTATTATGAAATGGGTACAACAGATGTGACCTTAACCGCAGTATGGGAAAAAGCTGTAAAAGTTTCTTTTATTAGTGAAGGAAGCCAGACAGAGAACGCGTATTATGCATCGGGAAGTACCATTGTTTTGCCGGAAAAGGAGAGGGAGGGTTACGTCTTCAAGGGATGGAAGGATGGCAGCAAGATTTATGCGCCGGGAGAATCCTATCAAGTAGATTCTGCGGATGTGACTCTGACGGCAGTATGGGAGAAGAAGCTTGCTTCAGAAGAAAATCCCGGTGGAAATAACAAACCAAAGCCTGTTCCGGTACCGCAGCCAACAGCGCCGGGCGTCCCAGGCGGCCTGAAAGCGGCGAAGAATGCAAATACATCTATCAGCCTGTCATGGAATTCCGTTGCCCAGGCAAATGGCTATATTGTTTCCATGTATGATACAAATACGAAGGCGTGGAAGGATGTAAGCCTTGTGGGCGGTACATCTTATCAGGTAAAGGGATTGAAGAGCGCTACAGAGTATCAGTTCCGCGTGAAGGCATACAAGTCTCATTATGGCAGCAGGATTGCAGGTGCAGACAGCAGCATTTTAAAGACAGCGACTTCCCCGGTAAAAACAAAACTGAAAGTGAAAAAGACGGGAAAGTCCAAGGTAAAGCTTACCTGGAACAAGAAAGCAAAGGCGGACGGCTTTGAGATTTCTATGAGAGTAGGCAGTAAGGGAAAATTTAAGCGTATCGCGTCTAAGAAAAAGAATGTCGTGTCTATGACAAAAAAAGGAATGAAGAAGGGCAAGACATACACATTCCGCTTAAGGAGCTATAAGAAGTCGGGCAGCC
>Ga0137308_100214_pt1 | contig 108385 bp, 96 predicted proteins | sample Inofrocosms_June_FD_97181 | JGI IMG/M metagenome (GOLD analysis project Ga0137308, IMG submission 97181) | Mouse cecal microbial communities from Vienna, Austria - N-Acetylneuraminic and N-Acetylglucosamine D2O microcosms_June | ecosystem: Host-associated > Mammals > Digestive system > Large... | reverse complement strand
GGATATTTTACATCGCTGTCAATTCTTGTATTTGCGGTCGGCGGATGTGAAAAGATCTCGCCGTATGTAAATAAAGTAAAAGACCCTGCAAAGGGATTTCCAAAAGGCATGATTATGCTGGCGGTTATGGTTGTCGTATGCGCGATTTTGGGTACCATCGCGATGGGAATGATGTTTGATCCGGCTGTGATTAACAGCAGCAGCGATTCGTTCAATTCCTATGTGTCCAACGGTTCTTATTGGGCGTTCCAGAAGCTGGGCGCTTATTATGGGATGGGAGACTTTCTGCTTGTGCTGTACGCGCTCTGCAATATGATCGGGCAGTTTGCCGTACTCGTAGTCAGCATTGACGCGCCGCTTCGTATGCTGCTGGATAATGAGGATGCGAAGGAATTTGTTCCAAGCGCATTGCTTAAGAGAAATGACCAGGGCGCTTATGTAAATGGGATTAAGCTGATTATCGCGCTGTCAGGAAGCATTATTCTTGTCCAGTCGTTTGTACCGGGAGCGGCAGCAGTTTTGGCACAGCTAAACAAGCTGAACTCGGTATGTATGCCGCTGCGTTATTTATGGGTATTTGTTGCTTATCTGGCGCTTCGGAAGGCTTATGATACGATACCGGCAGAGTATCGTTTTGTGAAAAACCAGGCAGTGGCAAAATTTTTCGGAGCATGGTGTTTTGTGCTGACCGCGGCATGTTGTATATTGGGTATGTATTCGACCGATGTGTTTACGATGGCGCTCAATATTATTACTCCGGTGATCCTGACCGCATTAGGCATGATTATGCCGTACCTTGCAAAAAGAGAGCGGGAGCGAAGATAATCCTCTCTTAAAATAAAAGTAGGGAGTGTAGACATGTTTAAGAAAATATCGAAAGAAATGACAGGATTTTTAAAGGAATGCCCGACTGCGTTCCATGCAGTGGCAAGAATCGAAAGAGAGCTTGAAAAGAGCGGATATACAAGGCTGAAAGAGCCGGAAGAATGGCAGATGAAGCCAGGCGGGAAATACTATGTAACGAGAAACGATTCCAGCATCATCGCGTTTCGGATTGGAGCAAAGCTTTCGGACTACTGCTTTCACATTACGGCGTCCCACAGTGACCATCCGACATTTAAAATCAAGGAAAATGCACAGATTGAGGTAAAGGGCAAGTATACGCAGCTAAATACCGAAGGGTATGGCGGAATGATCTGCTCCACCTGGTTTGACCGTCCGCTTTCCGTGGCAGGCAGGGTAATTGTAAAGGAAAAGGATCATTTTATTACAAAGCTGATTAATATGGATCGTGACCTGGTGCTGATCCCGAGCGTGGCAATTCATATGAACCGGGCAGTCAACGACGGATATGCGTTTAACAAGCAGGTGGATATGCTGCCGTTATTTGGCGGAGCGGGAATTAAAAAAGGTGATTTTAAAAAGCTGGCTGCAAAGGCGGCGGATGTGCCGGAAGAATCTGTCTACGGCAGCGACTTGTATCTTTACAACCGGCAGGAGCCGTCTGTATGGGGCGCACAGGAGGAATTTATCTCTTCCCCGCATCTGGACGACCTGCAATGCGCCTATGCCACCTTAAAAGGCTTTCTGGAAGGGCAGCATGAGAAAAACGTCAACGTATACGCCTGCTTTGACAATGAAGAAGTAGGCTCCGGCACAAAGCAGGGAGCAGGCTCTACTTTTTTATACGATGTTTTAAGGCGCATTAACAGATGCCTGGAACGCCCGGAGGAGGATTATTACCGCGCTGTGGCAGGCAGCTTTATGCTGAGCGCGGACAACGCACATGCCGTACATCCAAACCATCCAGAAAAAACAGATGCCGAAAACTGTGTCTATATGAATGAGGGAATCGTTATCAAATCCCACGCAGGACAAAAGTACACGAGCGATGCGGTAAGCATAGCGCTGTTTCGGGATCTTTGCGAAAAAGCAGGCGTTCCAGTACAGTATTTTGCAAACCGTTCCGACGAGGCGGGCGGAAGCACGCTTGGAAATATTTCCGCCGGAAAGGTTTCCTTAAATGCGGTAGATATTGGGCTGCCGCAGCTTGCAATGCATTCTGCCTATGAGACGGCTGGGATCAGGGATACCTGCTATCTGATAAAGGCAGCTAAGCAGTTTTACTCCACACATTTTTATGAAAAAAACGGGGCAGTTTATAAATGCTGATATTGCTTGAACAAATCACGGTATAGTCTTTGGGACTATACCGTTTTTATTTTTACGCGCGATAATGATTCATCAGGGGTACCAGGTGGCAAGATTTCTGTTCTTAATTTCTCCCAGCCTTGTGTACAAGCTTCATTTTTATGATGAAATTGTGTATGGAATCAAAGCAGGAAATTGACAAAAGAGCTGCAATTTGACAATACCGCAGAAATTGGATATCATAGACTATAGAAATGAAAGAAGTATATGGTAATACTGGAAGGTGATAGCAATGCTGCGCGCAGCGATCTGCGATGATGAGCAGGAGTTTGTTTTACAGTTATGCAGTCTGCTGGAACGATATTCTGCGGAAACGGGCGAGGAAATAAAAGTAAGCGTTTATCATGACGGGTTGGAGCTGATTGAACAGTACGATCCGGCGACTGACTTGATTTTTCTGGATATTCAGATGGAGCATATAAATGGTTTTCAGGCGGCGGAACAGATTCGAAAAAAGGATGAAAATGTCGGGATTATTTTTTTGACATCGTTTGGGCAGTATGCGCTGGATGGGTATCGGTACCATGCTGTAAATTATATTGTAAAGCCGATGAAATATATCAGGCTGAAAGTGGAGCTGAATCGTTTTCGGGAGAGGTATCAGAGGAAAAATCCTTATATTGTCGTACGAAATGACCAGGGGTCTTATAAAGTAGAACTGGATACGCTTCATTATGCGGAAACGTATAAGCGAAACCTGCTTTTGCATACGGATGAGACAGAAATCGTGTGTTATAAAAATATGAAAGAACTGGAAGCCGAGCTGGAAGATTATGTTTTTTTTCGGTGCCATACCGGATTTCTCGTCAATCTGGCGTTTGTAAAGCGGGTGGAGAAGCTAGAGGCGTGGCTGACGACGGGAGAGGCAGTCTATATCAGCAAGCCGAAGAAGAAAGAATTTATGAAGGCTCTTGCCGGATACTGGGGGAAAACGCTGTGAGCATGGATGTACGCATGGTGATGCTGGATGTTTTATGCACGTTCTGGGAAGGTGCAATGATCGCCTGGCTGCTCCATCTGTTCGCCAGAAAGAAAATTTCTCTGAAAATGGATCTGGTAATTGTGTGTATTTTTGTGCTTGCCGCAGAGAGTATGACTTTTACAGGCATGAATGTAGTTGTAAAGCTGATTCTGACGATGTCAAGCAATGTCGCGGGCGCCAAATTGTGCTGTAAAAGCAGCGTTCGTGTGTCAGAAATATTGCTTGCCCATGCTGTGGTGACGTTTGCGATCGCTTCGATGGAAATGTGTGTCAGTACGGTTTGCGAGCTGATCGAGATCGAACATAAGTATCATGGGATACCTTATATTTTTCATGTTGGTTACTGGTATTTGGTGATGCATCTTTTGGCAAATATAGTTGTTGTGCTGTTAAAGAAGTTTTTGCTAAAAATACATGCAAGTATGTCTGCGAGAGAAAAGCTTGTGCTGTTTCTCAGTTTGTTTAGCATCAGCTTGCTGCTGTGCGGACTTATGGCTTATCCGACAAAAAACCAGGTCTTTAATAAAATAGGAGTGATAGCTGGAATTGCCGTTTTGACAGTTGCTTTCTTTTCGTTAGTGCTCTATTTTAATGAAAGTATACAGGCAAGATTAAGAAGACAGCAGGAAAAGCATGAATGGATGCAGATGCAGGCACAGTGTCAGTACTATCAGGAGCGGCTGGAACAGGAACAGCGGGTACGGCAGATGTACCATGATATGAAAAACCACCTGCTGGTTTTGCAGTCGCAGATTGCGAAGCTGTCTGACGCGCAGGAAGGAGAAAAGGAAAAGACAGCGCAGATGATTGCTTCTTTGCAGTCGCAGATTTTCGATTATGAGAATTTTGAAAAGACCGGAAATGCTTTTTTGGATGTGATTGTTCGGGATAAAATGCGCGCGGCAAAAGACAAGGAGATCGACGTGCAGATTGATGTGGATATTTCCAAAGCAGTGGATTTAGACGGGCTGGATATCAGTACGATTTTTGGCAATGCGCTTGATAATGCGCTGGAAGCGTGCGAAAAGGTGGAAAAGGAGGAGCGCTTTCTTACCTTTCGCTCGGGAGTCAGAAACGGTTATCAGGTCTTTCAGATTGAAAATGCTGCGGCGGAGGAAGGTGCAGATGGAAAAACGTCGAAAGAGGATACGTACCTGCATGGATTTGGACTGCAAAATATCACACGTGCGGTTGAAAAATATGAGGGAGCGTGCCAGTATCAGTGCCAGGATGGGGTGTTTTCGCTTCATATTTTGCTGCCGCTTAAGGACCCTTGTTTCAGTGAAAAATAGCCCTCCTGAGAACAAAAGAAAGGAGGGCGATGCAATGATGACATATACTGAATTTTATCAGTTTTGTATACTTATTGTGTCCCTTGTAAATTTGTTTTATCAAATTTACAAGGATAAAAGAAAATAGCCGCCACTACTACCAATAGTGACGGCTTGCCTCTGTAAAAACGGAGGTAAAGCTACATCATTTGGGGTAGAGCCGCTTTTGCGGTTTCCCTTGTTAATTTTCAATATACCACAAATAAAAACAGTTTTCAAGACTGTTTTTTGTTTTTATCTGGCTGATTCTGGAAAATATCCCCTATATCACAAGAAACCAATTAATGCAGAACGGGTAAGGAATTAAAATTAGATGGTCAATTTACGCATTGTAGAGGTCAATGTATGCTTTCGCCGTTGAGTGTCTGCCGGAAAGAAAATATAATAAAGCAGAAATTTTAAAAGAATACGGAGGGAGCAGTATGCAGACTGTGTTGGAAGCAAAAGGACTGAAAAAATACTATGGAAAAGAACCGAATGTGACGAAAGCACTGGACGGCGTCAGTATGGAAGTGAAGCAGGGAGAGTTTGTTTCGATTATTGGTACGAGCGGTTCTGGAAAATCTACGCTGTTAAATATGCTGGGTGGGCTGGACGTCCCGACGGAGGGAAGCGTTGCTGTTCGGGGAAAAGCGCTGCAAGCGATGAATGAGGAGCAGGCGACGGTGTTTCGGCGCAGGAATATCGGCTTTATTTTTCAGAATTACAATTTGGTGCCGATGTTAAATGTGTATCAAAATATGATTCTGCCGGTTGAGCTGGATGCAAAGCATGTGGACAGGGACTATATGCAGGAAATTATTCATCTGCTGCATCTGGATCAAAAGCTGTTTCATCTGCCAAATAACCTGTCTGGCGGACAGCAGCAAAGGGTAGCGATTGCCAGGGCTTTGGTGGGCAAGCCTGCGGTGATTCTGGCGGATGAACCGACCGGGAACCTGGATTCTAAGACAAGCGAAGAAGTGCTTGAGGTGTTAAAGGATTCCTGCCGCCAGTTTCATCAGACACTGGTGATGATTACGCATAACCCGGAAATTGCGCATATGGCGCAGCGTGTGATAAGGATTGAGGACGGCAGGATTGCAAAGGAGGAATCGCGATGATGGGGATCAAAGAGCGGGTGTTTCTTTGCACCCTTTCCAGACAATATCGAAAGGCTGACCGGTGGAAAACGGTGATTGCGGTAGCGGCAATTATTCTGACAACGCTGATGTTTGCTTCTGTAGTGACGATTTATCAGGGAATGCAGGAAGCAGTGCATGAGCAGATGCTTTATCAAAGCGGCAGCAGATTTATGGTGCAGATCCATGATATTCCGGCAGAAAAAAGTGCGCAGATCAAAGAAAATCCGGTATTTACCGAGGTATACGAGTCGGTGGTGCTTGGGAGTGTGTATCGTGAAGAAGTTTCCCTTCCGGTGGTGCTTAAGTATGCGGAAAAAGGATATATGGACGGGATGTATGTCCGCTATACAGAGGGAATTGCGCCGGTTCGCAGAAATGAGGCGGGTGTTCCGGCACAGTATTTAAAACAGTGCGGCTTGGATCTTTCGGCAGGAGATCCGATTGTACTGGATGTTGTGCGCAATGGAAAAACGTATCCGTTGCAGATGGTTTTATCAGGGACGTATGAAGGGCATCCGAATGAAACGGAATATAGCATTTATGTGTCGCAGGATTTTTTGGAAACGGAAATGGCGGGCACGGTCAGTTTGGGCGGAAACTTTAAGGATACGGCGCATTTGGAGCAGGACGTAGCGCAACTGTTAACATCTGCTGGTTTTGACCCGGATGCTTCCTATGGAGAAGCTGGCTTTGCGGATGCGTCTGTGAATATCGCGTATCAGATGCTTACCAAACCGTCGGCACAGGAACAGAGGCTTTATCTTGCAGCCGTATTGCTCATTGTGTGCGCTGGATTTTTTATTATTTTTAATGTGTTTAAAATATCGGCAGCAAAAGACGGCAGAATGTATGGGCAGTTAAAAACGATAGGGACGACGCCAAGGCAGCTTCGCAAATTTGTGGATTATCTTGCCCTGTACATTTCCGTCCTGGGTATCCCGGTCGGTACGCTGGCTGGATGGGGGCTTGGCAATGCGGTGCTGCCGATGATTCTGGCTACGACTTCGTTTCGCAAAAGTATGCTGATATTGCCGGATTTGCGAATGATTCTGGCTGCTGTAGTGTTTTCGTTTGTTACGGTCTTTATAAGCTGCAAAATCCCGGCGTATGCGATTTCCAAGCTGCCTCCGGTACAAGCGCTGCATTATCAGGAAACGCAAAAAAGCAGCGGGCGGAAAATAAAACGCGGCAAGGAGTCCAAATGCAGGATTTTTCAGATGGCTGCCGCCAATCTGTTAGCGGGCAGCGGAAGAACGTTTTTGGTTGTCCTTTCGATCGCGCTTAGCATTGTGCTGTTTTGCAGTATTTTAAATTTTACTTCGACGTTTGATAAAGATACGTATATGCAGGGGCAGACGGGGGCAGAGTTTAATGTATTCAATCCAACCTTTTGCGCAGGCACCCGGCTGTTGTTTGACGATACCGATGCGCTGCCTGCGGATGCCGTGGACAATTTGAAAAACGTGGATGGAATCAAGGACGGCGGGTTTGTCTATTTTCATGGAAAGCCTGCGGATGTTCCAGAAAGCGAGGTTAGGAATGACTATAACGGAATTATGACGGTGGATATACAGACGGTAAACGGCAGAAACTATGTCAATGACCCTGTGAAGGAAAGCGGGCAGGCACTGTATGGATTTGACGATGCTGTGTTTGAGCGGGCGGAAGTGATCGAAGGGGAGCTGGATGCAGAGAAATTAAAAAGCGGCAACTATGCAGTGGAAGCAATTATTTCGGACGACAACGGGATGGATTATGCAGATTCCATGCTGACGATCCATGCGGGAGACAAGATTTCGGCAAAAATCGAAGGCAAAGACCTCTCTTATGAAGTGCTGGCGTGCATAGCGGTAAACAGCAAGCTGATCGCCCCGGCACAGCCTGGAGAAGCTGCGTTTATGATCCTTCCTTCCAGCGAGTATGTAAGGCTGTTTCCGCAGACACAGCCGGTGCGGTTTTTGTGTGATTCCAAGACAGGGATGTATGCGTCGGTAAAATCCTGTTTCGACCGCCTTACGGCACAGGATACGCAGGTCACGTATGAATCCAGCCAGTCCATAGCCAAGGAGTTTGAGGCATTTTTAAACGTCTATCAAATAGCGGGAAACCTGTTTGCAGGCATCTTCGGCGTTCTGGGGCTTTTGAACCTGGCAAATGTGATGATCGCTTCCGCGGTTTCCAGGCAGAAGGAATTTGCGGTTATGCAGAGCATCGGCATGACAAAGCGGCAGCTTCAGCGGCTGTTTCTGTTTGAAGGAGCCGGATATGTGGCAATGGCTTCCCTAGCCGGGTGCCTGGTCAGTGCGGTAATTTCTAAAACTGCGATACGAAGCCTTGCAGAGCATCTTTGGTATTGTTCTTATCGGTTTCAAATGATGCCAGCGGTAGCGATTACGGTTCCGTATTTTGCAGGTGCCGTTCTGATTTCTGTATTTGTCCATAAGATATGGAATCAGGATTCGGTTGTGGAAAAGCTGAGGAAGGCGGTATAATACGGTAGTATCTATGTAGAAATATATGTACGGTTGAAAAATATAAAAACATTTGATAAAATATCCATAGTTGCGACAGGATCACAAAGCTGAAGGAGAACGTATGCAAGGTACATGAGATGAGATCTATGAGCATTTGAGCTTTTATGAAAAAAAGACTGGTAACTTCCGTACAGGCGCTTGCTGTAGCCGCTGCCGCAAAAAATGACGCGACAAAGCTTACGATTGCCAATTCTGCATGGATGGATCAGGAGTTTATTTGGAATAAGTTTTCCAAAAGCAGGAAACAATACAGGCAGTAGCATCATGAGCGGAAATGAGGGATGGGCATATTTTATACGAAATTACTTGTAATATAGAACAGAAAAAAATACAAACGTTATGGGCGGAAGAGGGCGCGAACCTGCTGGATGTGTTTAGGGAACAGCGGATTCCAATGGATGCCGTATGCAGCGGCAAGGGGATCTGCGGAAAATGCCGCGTGAAGGTGACGAAGGGGCATGTGCCTGTGACAGGGCAGGATCAGCATTTTTTTAACGAGCAGGAGCTGCGGGACGGGTATCGCCTGGCGTGTAATGTGCGTGTTTATGAGAATCTTTCGGTAGAGGTCTGCGGCGGAGTTTCGCAGATACAGACGTTTTTTATCGAACAGGGACAGCCACTGGCAGCGGATATGGGAGAAAAAGGCGGGTACAGCATAGCGGCAGACCTTGGCAGTACGACGCTTGCGGCTGTTTTGCTGGCAGAGGATGGGCGGATTTTGGCACAGGCGTCGGCGGTTAATTCGCAGAGGGCATACGGCGCTGACGTGATTTCCAGGATACAGGCTTCTGTGGAAGGAAAGAAGGAACAACTGCGTGACTGTATCTGCCGGGATTTGCGGGAGCTGTTTTTGACGCTGCTGCAAACATATGGGAAACATGTGCAGGTGGAAAGAATTGCGGTTGCGGGCAATACGACGATGCTGCACCTTTTGCGGGGCTATTCGTGCGAAACGCTTGGTCAGGCGCCGTTTACGCCGGTCACCCTGGAACTGGAATGCCATCCTTATCACAGCCTGTTTGCTCCGGCTAAAGGATGCGACGGCAGCCTTGTGTATCTGCTGCCGGGAATCAGCACGTTTGTAGGGGCGGATCTTACGGCAGGATGCTACAGCAGCGGATTTTGGCAGGCGGATAAAGACCATCCGGCATTTTTAATTGATCTTGGCACAAACGGCGAGATGGTTTTTGGCAGTTCTGACGGGTATGTTACGACGTCAACGGCTGCCGGGCCTGCGTTTGAAGGCGCCCGTTTAAGCTGCGGCGTGCCGGGCATCCCGGGTGCGATCTGCAAAGTATCTTATTTGTACCACAGAGTGCGGATACAGACGATCGGGCGAAAAAAGCCGTGCGGCGTCTGCGGCACAGGGGCGATGGAGGCTGCTGCTGCGCTGCTTGCAGAAGGGCTGATGGATGAAAGCGGACTGCTTGCGCCGCAGATTTTTGAAAAAGGCATGATGCTTGCCAGGCGTGAAGACGGAAGCGGCATTTACCTGACACAGGCAGATATCCGCGAAATCCAGATGGCAAAAGCAGCGATCCGTGCCGGAATAGAAATACTGTACAGACGGTATCACGAACAATTTTGCCGTACAAAGCAGGTGCAGGTGAGCCGCATTTACCTTGCCGGAGGCTTTGGGTACAGCCTGTCGCCAGATACCGCGGCAGCGATCGGGCTGTTTCCTGGCGGGTGGAAGGAAAAGATCGTTGTGGCAGGCAATACAAGCCTGAAAGGGGCGGCTGCGTTTTTAACGGACAGCCGCTGCGCCGCGGAGCTTGAAAAGATCCGTAGCAAAAACCGGAGCGTACGCCTGGAAAGTGATCCTGATTTTCAGGAGATTTATCTGCAAAAGATGCAGTTTTCGCGAAAAGATACACAATAGAATTTAGAGCGTGTTTGAAAAATCATTTCTGCCATCTGCATTCCTCACTTTGCGTGATATTTGCGCCAAATTCAGGTTACATGGCACGCTATGCGCCCTTCATTTGGCACAAATCTCCCACAAATTGTGAAATACATCTGGCAGAAAGCATTTTCAAACACGCTCTAGCGGAAACCGGATGCAAAAACGGAGTATAAAAGCATGGATAAAAAAGTATATGAATTTGAATCTTTGATTTATGACGCAGGAAAGCCAGGTGGTGCTTATGTTGTATTTCCTTATAATATCAGAGAGGAGTTCGGCAAAGGGCGCGTCAAGGTACATGTGACGTTTGACGGGGAACCGTATGACGGCAGTATCGTAAATATGGGAGTCAAGGATGCGGACGGCAGGATTTGCTATATCATTGGGATACGCAAGGATATCCGCGCCAGGATAAAAAAGCAGGTTGGGGATATGGTTGCGGTGACGGTGGTGGAACGAGCGTAGAGATGCGGTGAACAAGGTTGAATTGTTTTGTAAATTTTTTGCAGGAAGGGACTCTGGGAGAGGGGGTTGGCATATCCTGGCGTCCCCTTCATGAGCCTCCACCAATCAAATTTCAGCAAAGCAATTTTTTTTATTCAGGTATTGAAAAATTCTGGTAATGTGCTATAATAAACGTATGGGGCATTGGCGCAGTTGGGAGCGCGTAACATTCGCATTGTTAAGGCCACGGGTTCGAATCCCGTATGCTCCATTTTTTATTTTTAAATTATATATTAAAAATACCAAAATGAAAAACCGCAAAGATCGCAGCGTCTTTACGGTTTTTTTAGTATGCTCAATCTGGTCAATACAAGCATGGCAAATGTCATTTTCAGAAGGAAAGAGATGGGGCTGCTCCGCGCGGTTGGCATGGATGGCAGACAGTTGTCCCATATGATCGGTTTTGAAAATGCATTCCAGATACTTGGCAGCTTTGCGGTATCTCTTGTTTGTGGCAGGATCATTGGAAAAGCATTATGTGCTGCTGTGGGAAAGATTTCTGGATTCAGTTTTGTGGATGATATGTTTCCGGTTGTACCTGTTCTTTTGTATGCTGGATTGGTTTTTCTACTTCAATTCGCACTTACAAAATGGGCTGGCATGTACTGTAGAAGAAATAGCGCGGTAGAACAGATACGTGTAACGGAAAAAAATAAATTTAAGAAGAAACATTTCAAAGAACTGCCCGGACTGCATCAGTTTATAAAATCTTCAGAAATTATTTTAAAGAAATTGCAAAAACATGTTGACAAAGAAAATGCGGAGTGTTATCTTAGTCATATCGATATTAGCACTCTAATTAATTGAGTGCTAACAACAAGCAGTAAATCCCCACATGGCAGCGGCGGCAGACGCTGCCACGAAGGAATAAACGTAAGAAAGGCTGTGAGTGTACTTTATTATGGAGGGACTTGATGAGAGAAAAACCAAGATCTTAAAAGCCATTATAAAGAATTATCTGGATACAGGTGAGCCGGTCGGTTCGAGGACGATTTCGAAGTACACAGACCTGCATTTGAGTTCTGCTACAATCCGTAATGAGATGTCAGACTTAGAGGAGCTTGGCTATATTCTCCAGCCGCATACATCGGCAGGACGGATTCCTTCGGATAAGGGCTACCGGTTTTATGTGGATCATCTGATTACCGAAAAGAATCAGGAGATCAGCGAGATGCAGAGTTTTGTCATAGAGCATACCGAAAAGATGGAACGGGTGCTGAAAAACGTAGCGAAGCTGCTTGCGCACAATACCGAATATGCGGCGATGATTACCGGGCCGCGCTACCACCGCAACAAGTTAAAATTTATCCAGTTGTCCAAAGTAGACGAACACCAGCTATTGTGTGTGATCGTATTGGAAGGCAATATTGTAAAAAATAAAATGCTCGCGCTCGAAGAAGAGCTGAGCGACGAGCAGATGCTTAAGCTGAATATCCTTTTGAATACAAGCCTTAACGGGCTGTCGATCGAGCAGATCAACCTGGGCATGATTACAGCGTTGAAAGACCAGGCGGGCAGCCACAGCAGGATCGTTGGCGATGTGCTGGACGCTGTGGCAGAGGCAATCGGAGACGACGAGGACTTGCAGATCTATACAAGCGGCGCGACGAATATTTTTAAATACCCGGAGCTTAGCAATTCTGAAAAAGCGAGCGAGTTTATTTCCGCGTTTGAAGAAAAACAGCTTCTTGCGAATATGATTACAGACAGCCTCGGAGAACGGGAGCCGGGCACAGGGATTCAGGTCTATATCGGAGACGAAAGCCCGATTAAGACGATGAAGGATTGCAGCGTCGTTACGGCGACATACGAGCTGGGCGAGGGCGTTACGGGCACGATCGGGATTATCGGCCCAAAGCGTATGGACTATGAAAAGGTGTTAAATAACCTGAAAAACTTAAAAAAACAGTTAGACGTTATTTATCATAAAGAAGAAAAATAGAAAGGGGCAGGACGCGTGGAAAACAATCAGAACCAACGAAAACAGGATATCCCGTATGGGACACAGGAGGAACCGGCAGGAGAATTAGAAGGAACGCAAAACCTGAATCAAACGGAAGGTTTTGAACAGACGGATGATTTGGATGATTCGTCAGATCTGCCAACAGACGGGGAAGAAGATTTGGATGGCGAATCTTGCGAGGATGCCTCAGAGGAAGCCCCGGAAGAAGATTCGTGTGAGGAAGACGCGGCTGCAACTAACGGGAGCGAGGCGCAAGCAGGTTCGTCAGGCTCCAAAAAAGGGTTTTTTAAGAAAAATAAGAAAAAAGATAAAAAAGATGAAAAAATAGAAGAGTTGACCGACCAGGTAAAGCGCCAGATGGCGGAGTTTGACAATTTCCGCAAGCGTACAGAAAAAGAAAAGACGCAGATGTACGAAATAGGCGCAAAGAGCATTATTGAAAAGGTGCTCCCGGTCGTAGACAATTTTGAACGCGGGCTTGCGGCGGTACCGGAAGAAAACAAAGAAGATGCGTTTGTAGACGGTATGAATAAAATTTATAAGCAGCTTATGACGATGCTCGAAGAAGCAGACGTAAAACCGATTGAAGCTGTCGGCAAAGAATTTGACCCGAATCTGCACAATGCGGTGATGCAGACAGAAAGCGAAGAGTATGACTCAGGCATCGTGGCGCAGGAGCTGCAAAAGGGCTACACTTACAGGGACAGCGTAGTAAGGCACAGCATGGTTGCGGTTGTAAGCTGATTTTGTATGGCAGTTATTTAATTAATTTAGTATAGAGCATTTTTGAGATATCACAGATCAGAAAGCAGGAGGAATGGATCATGAGCAAGATTATAGGGATTGACTTAGGAACAACAAACAGTTGCGTAGCTGTAATGGAAGGCGGCAAGCCAACCGTTATCGCAAACCAGGAAGGTGCAAGGACAACACCTTCGATCGTAGCTTTTACGAAAACAGGAGAGCGTCTGGTCGGCGAGCCGGCAAAGCGCCAGGCAGTTACCAATGCAGATAAAACGATTATCTCGATCAAAAGGGATATGGGTACAGACCGCGGCAGAACGATTGAAGATAAAAAATATTCTCCACAGCAGATTTCCGCGATGATTCTGCAAAAGTTAAAGGCAGATGCAGAAAGTTATCTGGGAGAAAAAGTCACAGACGCGGTTATTACCGTTCCGGCATATTTCAACGATGCGCAAAGACAGGCGACAAAAGACGCCGGAAAGATCGCAGGGCTTGAAGTAAAACGTATTATTAATGAGCCGACCGCAGCGGCGCTTGCTTATGGTTTGGATAACGAGAGCGAGCAGAAGATTATGGTCTATGACTTAGGCGGCGGTACGTTCGACGTATCGATTATCGAAATTGGCGACGGCGTAATCGAAGTATTGTCAACCAACGGTGATACAAGGCTTGGCGGCGATGATTTTGACCAGAAAGTGACAGACTGGATGATCGCAGAGTTTAAAAACGCAGAAGGCGTAGACTTATCTTCTGACAAGATGGCACTGCAAAGATTAAGAGAAGCGGCAGAAAAGGCAAAGAAGGAATTGTCTTCCGCGACAACGACAAATATCAACCTGCCGTTTATTACCGCTACGGCTGACGGCCCGAAGCATTTTGATATGAACCTGACAAGGGCAAAATTTGACGAACTGACAAGGGATCTTGTAGAGCGTACAGCGATTCCGGTTCAGAATGCGTTAAAGGATGCAGGGCTTACAAACGGCGATATTACAAAAGTACTGCTTGTAGGCGGTTCTACGCGTATCCCGGCAGTACAGGATAAAGTAAAACAGTTGACAGGCAAAGAGCCGAATAAGAGCCTGAACCCGGATGAATGTGTGGCAATCGGCGCTTCGATTCAGGGCGGCAAGCTTTCCGGGGACGCAGGCGCAGGCGAGATCCTTCTGCTGGATGTTACGCCGCTGTCACTTTCGATCGAGACAATGGGCGGCGTTGCGACAAGGCTGATTGAGCGCAATACAACCATCCCGACAAAGAAGAGCCAGATCTTCTCGACCGCGGCAGACAACCAGACGGCTGTGGATATCAACGTCGTACAGGGCGAAAGACAGTTTGCAAGAGACAACAAGTCGCTCGGGCAGTTCCGTTTGGACGGCATTCCGCCGGCACGCCGCGGGGTACCGCAGATCGAAGTTACGTTTGATATCGATGCAAACGGCATTGTAAATGTATCCGCAAAAGACCTGGGCACAGGCAAAGAGCAGCATATTACAATTACGGCAGGATCTAATATGTCCGATGACGAGATTGACCGCGCAGTAAAAGAAGCGGCAGAATACGAAGCACAGGATCGCAAGCGCAAAGAAGCGATCGATGCAAGAAATGATGCCGACGCATTTGTATTCCAGACAGAAAAAGCACTGGAAGAGGTTGGTGCCAGCCTGGATGCGGCTGATAAGGCGTCTGTAGAGGCAGACTTAAATGCGTTAAAGGCATTGCTGGAAGCAAATCCGCAGGCGGAAAATATGACCGACGCACAGGTAGATGAGATCAAGGCGGCAAAAGAGAAGCTGACAGAGAGTGCGCAGAAGGTATTTGCAAAAATGTATGAAAACGCTCAGGCGGCACAGGGAGCCGGCGCAGGCCCGAATCCATCTGATTTTGCAGGTGCGGCAGGGGATGCAGGCGCGGCAGACGATGATGTCGTAGATGCAGATTTTAAAGAAGTATAAAAACGCATAATAGATTGGTGCAGGCAGAGGAAAAGTTATGGCAGAGCAGAAAAGAGATTATTACGAGGTTCTAGGGGTAGCAAAAAATGCCGGGGACGGGGAAATTAAAAAAGCATACCGTGTTCTCGCAAAGAAATACCATCCAGATATGAATCCTGGTGATAAAGAAGCGGAAAAGAAGTTCAAGGAAGCTTCCGAAGCCTACGCGGTCTTAAGTGATTCGGATAAACGCAGGCAGTACGACCAGTTTGGACACGCAGCCTTTGAAGGCGGCGGTGCCGGCGGCGGGGGATTTGATTTCTCCGGCATGGATTTTGGCGATATCTTCGGCGATATCTTCGGCGACTTTTTCGGCGGCAGCAGCAGGCGCAGCAGCAACGGTCCGATGAAGGGAGCCAACGTACGTGCCAGCGTGCGGATCACTTTTGAAGAAGCGGTTTTCGGATGCGAAAAGGAATTGGAGCTGGTATTAAAAGACGATTGTCCAGAGTGCCACGGAAGCGGTGCAAAGCCGGGTACGAAACCTGAGACCTGCGCAAAGTGCGGCGGCAAAGGCAAGGTGATTATGACACAGCAGTCTTTGTTTGGTATGGTACAAAATGTCCAGACTTGCCCGGACTGCCGCGGTACGGGCAAGATCGTCAAGGAAAAATGTGCGCACTGCCACGGCAACGGATATGTTTCGAATAAAAAGAAAATCTCCGTCAGCATTCCGGCAGGAATCGACCACGGACAGAGCGTGCGTATCCGCGAAAAAGGGGAACCGGGCGTAAACGGCGGGCCAAGAGGCGATTTGCTTGTAGAGGTGCTGATTACGAGCCATCCTATTTTCCAGCGGCAGGATATGAACATCTATTCGACGGCGCCGATTTCGTTCGCGCAGGCGGCGCTTGGCGGCGAAATACGGATCAGTACGATCGACGGCGATGTACTGTATTCGGTAAAGCCGGGCACGCAGACCGATACAAGAATCCGGCTCAAAGGAAAAGGCGTACCTTCGCTGCGCAATAAAAACATACGGGGCGACCAGTATGTTACACTTGTAGTCCAGGTGCCGACCAGCCTGAGCGCGGAAGCAAAGGAAGCGCTGCGCAAATACGACGAGGTAAGCGGCAATTCGCTAAACGGCCAAAACGGCGCGGCGGCAGGCAGCGGAAAGAAAGCAGGACGCAAGACGTTTATGGATAAAGTGAAGGATGTTTTCGAAGATATTTAGGTTGTTGCTTTCAACAAGAACGATTGGTTTTACTGAGGGTTGAACACACACCAGATGTATGTTTCTTGGCGGGCAGGCAGCAGGACAAGGCTGTTTCCCGTCAAAAGATACATAAGCTGCTGTGTTTTTACCCTCTTTTTTGCTATTGATTACGAAAAAATAAGCAAAGAAGCCAGGGGTTGTTGTGAAATATGTAGAAAAATTAAATTTCATAGCAGAAACACTTGTATTTTGATCCGATATTAGAGAAAATAAAAGGCAGGATCAAAAATCGTTCATAATCATTAAAGGAATCAGTATGTGCAGAAGAGAGAATGGAATGGCAAAGCCCAATATGATACATACGCAGGGCCCGGCTTTTTTAGATGTGCATCAAAAACAGGCGAAAGTAAAATCGTCTGGAACGAAATCCAGGGATCGGGCAGCGGAAGAAATCATACGAAAACAGCATGAGTTTGAAATGTGGCGGATGCAGGAAACAGAGCGTTTGGAATCAAAAAAGCAGAACCTGCGCAAACAGACGCATCAAATCGAGCAGGAGCGCATTCAGCTCAATATCGATAAGGCACATTTTTACCGCCAGCAGGAATTCCAGGAGACAAAAAAGAAGCACGAAGAACATCTGCTGGAGATGAAGCGGCAGATTTTAGAAGGGGAGCTGTACAAGCTTGCCGAGGAAAAAAAGCAGTTTGAACAGAAAAAGAGTTTTTACGACCAGGTAGAGGCATATCAAAAAGAAGATATCCGCACCAAGCCCGCGTCGATCCAGGGGACGATGTTTTTTGCCGGCGTCAACAGCCAGAGCTCGTTAAAAAAGCGTTATAAAGATTTGCTGAAAATATATCATCCAGACAACAAATGCGGAGACACGGACGCGATTCAGGAGATTAACAAAGAGTACCAGCGTCTGCTGGCAAGATTACAGGGCTAAACAGGATTTTACAGGATTTTATCAGAGAGGACAGCAAAAATGAGATGGGACAAATATACGATCGACACGACAACAGCGGCTGAGGATCTGATCAGTGCAATGCTTGCGGAGCTTGGAATCGAAGGAGTGGAGATCGAAAACAACGTGCCGCTTACGGAGGAAGAAGCAGGCGGCATGTTTATAGATTTTCCGCCTGAGCTGCCGAAAGACGACGGCAGCAGCCGGGTCAGCTTTTACCTGGAAGCCGGGCAGGATCACGAAGCGCTGTTGGCGAGGGTACATGCGGCGCTTGAAAACGAGCGGCAGTTTATGGAGATCGGTTCTGGAACGATTACGTACAGCCAGACCGAAGACGCGGACTGGATGAACAACTGGAAGCAGTTTTTTAAGTCCTTTACCGTTGGCAATATTTTCATCCAGCCGACCTGGGAAGCCTGCGAAGAACCAGATACGGAAAAAATACGGATCGTGATCGATCCCGGCATTTCGTTTGGGACAGGCAAGCATGAGACGACGCAGCTATGTATTTTGCAGCTTGAAAAGTACGCGCAGGCGCTGGCAGGAACAGACGGCGGCTGGAAGGCGCTGGACGTAGGTTGCGGCAGCGGGATTTTATCGATCGCGGCGTTAAAGCTTGGCGCCGCAGCCGTTACCGGGATCGATATTGATGAAAACTGCATTGTTTCCGCGCAGGAAAATATGCAGGTCAATCGTCAGCCGTCGTCGCTCTGGCACTTTTACTGCGCCAACCTGACCGACGATCAGGCAGTGCAGGAGCAGGAAGCAGGCGGCTATGAGATCGTACTGGCGAATATTCTGGCGGATATTATTATCCCGATGGCGGGGGCGCTGTACGGCTGCCTGAAACAGGGCGGCGTGCTGATTACGTCCGGCATTATCGATTTTAAAGAACAGGAAGTGGCAAAGGCGCTTACAGGCGCCGGGTTTGAACTGCTTGAAACGAACCGGCAGGGCGAATGGGTAAATCTTACTGCGAGGAGAAATTAGGCGCTTATGTATCAGTTTTTTGTAGAAGACAGCCAGGTAGGGAAGGATTTTATTACGATTACCGGCGCGGACGTCAACCATATAAAAAATGTACTGCGGATGAAGCCGGGAGAGGACGTGCGCATCAGCAGCGAGGGCGGGCATGATTATGCGTGCCGCGTGCTGGAAGTGGCGGATACGTTTGTGCAGCTTACGATTTTGGATGATCAAATCGAAAGCACGGAGCTGGCAAATCCGGTTTTTTTGTTTCAGGCGCTTCCAAAGGGCGACCGGATGGAATATGTCGTACAAAAGGCGGTGGAGCTGGGTGTTCATGAGATTATCCCGGTTGCGATGAAGTACTGTGTCGTAAAGCTGGACGAGAAAAAGGCGCAGGCAAAAGTCAGGCGCTGGCAGGCGATTGCGCAGAGCGCCGCAAAGCAGTCAAAGCGCAGCCGGGTGCCTGTCGTTCGTCCGGTTATGGACTTTGCGTCTGCGGCTTTGTATGCGATGGAATGCGACTGCCGGCTTGTCCCATATGAGAACGAGTGCGGGATGCAGGCAGCGGCTAAGGCGCTTGGTTCCATCAGGCGCGGCGAGAGCATCAGCGTGATGATCGGGCCGGAAGGCGGCTTTGCGCCGGAGGAAATAGAGGCGCTCAGAGACAAGATGCAGGTGATTTCGCTTGGCAGGCGTATTCTTCGGACAGATACGGCAGCGGCGGTCATGCTGGCTGCATTAATGCTGCGGATTGAAATGATGGAAGACCAGTAACAGAAAGCAGGACAATATATATGGAAGCATATTTGGACAATGCGGCGACGACACGGTGTTCGGCACGGGTGCAGGAGCTGGTGAAACAGACGATGGACGCGGATTTTGGCAATCCTTCTTCGATGCACCGCAAGGGATTTGAAGCAGAATGCCAGGTCAGGCAGGCGGCGGATAAGATCGCAAAAACGTTAAAGGTATCGGAAAAGGAGATTATTTTCACCTCCGGCGGTACGGAATCAAATAACCTTGCGCTGATTGGCGCTGCAATGGCAAACCAGCGTCTTGGCAGACGCCTTATAACGACACAGGTGGAACATGCGTCGGTGCTGCGTACGATGGAGTATTTACAGGAACAGGGATTTGAGGTTCTTTATCTGCCTGTGAACAACGAAGGGATCGTTGACCTGGATGCGCTGCGGGAAGCAGTGGATGCACAGACGGTGCTTGTATCGGTGATGCAGGTCAATAATGAAGTCGGCGCGGTTCAGCCGGTGGCGCTTGCCGCAGACATTGTCCACAGGCAAAGCCCGCAGGCGCTGTTTCATGTAGATGCGGTGCAGTCTTATGGAAAAATGCTAATCCGCCCGAAAAAGCTGGGCGTTGACCTTTTGTCTGTCAGCGGGCATAAGATCCATGCGCCCAAAGGCGTCGGCTTTTTATATAAGAGAGAAAAGGCAAAAATCAGCCCGATTTTATTTGGCGGCGGACAGCAGGCAGGGATGCGTTCCGGGACATACAATGTGCCAGGTATTGCGGGCATTGGGGAAGCGGCAGCGCAGGCTTATGAAAATATAGAGGCAAACGTGCGCCATATGCGCCAATTAAAAGAACGGCTGCTGGCACAGGCTGCCAGTATCGAAGGCGTTGTGAGAAATGGCGGCGGCAGTGAAAGTGAAAGCGCGCCGCATATTGTAAACCTTTCCTTTCCAGGGGTGCGCAGCGAAGTGCTGCTGCACGCGCTGGAAGAGTCCCATATTTATGTTTCCGCAGGCTCTGCATGTTCCTCTTCGCATCCCACAGCTTCCCATACGCTAAAGGCGATGCACACAGCGCCGCAGCTTTTGGAATCGGCGCTGCGTTTCAGCTTCTGTGCGGATACCAGGCAGGAAGAGGTGGATGCCGCGGCGGCAAAGCTGCAAGAGCTGGTGCCGAAATTAAGGCGCTATACGAGACGGTAAGGAGGAAGTATGTACCAGGCATTTTTAATCAAATACGGCGAGATCGGCGTCAAGGGCAAAAACCGCCATATTTTTGAAGATACGTTGGTCAGCCAGACGGCAAACGCGCTGAAACTGGTAGACGGGGAATTTTGTGTCCGCAAGGAAAACGGCAGAGTCTACGTAGAGGCACAGTCGGAGTTTGACTTTGAGGAAGCGGTGGAAGCGCTGTCCCATGTGTTTGGGATCGTAGGCATCTGCCCGGTCGTCTTAATGGAAGACGAAGGGTTTGACGCACTGGCGGAGCGCGTCGTCGCCTATGTAGGAGAGGCGTTTAAAGAGCAGGACTTTACGTTTAAGGTAATTACGAGGCGTGCGAGAAAAAACTATCCGATGGATTCGATGGAAGTAAGCGCGGCGCTCGGCGAACGCCTGCTTGCGGCATATCCGAAGCTGAAAGTGGATGTGCACACGCCTAAGGTAACGCTGCATATTGAGATCCGCAATAAAATCAACTTGTATTCCAAGACGATCCCAGGGCCAGGCGGTATGCCAGTCGGCTCTGCGGGGCGCGCGATGCTGCTTTTATCGGGCGGGATTGACAGCCCGGTGGCGGGGTATATGATCGCAAAGCGCGGTGTGAAAATCGATGCTGTCTATTTTCACGCACCGCCGTATACGAGTGAGCGCGCAAAGCAAAAGGTGATCGATCTGGCGAAGATCCTGGCGAAATATACCGGGCCGATTCGCCTGCATATTGTGAATTTTACGGATATACAGCTTTCGATTTATGAAAAGTGTCCGCATGACCAGCTTACCATTATTATGCGCCGCTATATGATGAAGCTGGCGGAGCATTTTGCGGGGGAAGAAGAAAGCATGGGGCTTGTGACCGGAGAAAGCATCGGGCAGGTGGCAAGCCAGACAATGCAGTCGCTGGCAGTGACGAATGAAGTGTGCACCTTGCCGGTCTATCGCCCGCTGATCGGGTTTGACAAACAAGAAATTATCGATGTGTCGTTAAAAATCGGCACGTATGAGACTTCGATCCTGCCGTTTGAAGACTGCTGCACGATCTTTGTGGCAAAGCATCCGGTGACAAAACCGAATTTAAAATCGATCTTAAAATCGGAATCGCACCTTGCCAGTACGATTAGCGCTCAGATGAAACAAGCCGTGGAGACGGCAGAGACGATAAGGGTAGAGCCGTAATGCAAAAAGTACCGGATCACACCGGTACTTTGCACTATGAAGCCAGATATGGTTTGATGACCTCTAAAATTGCATCCACTTCTTCGTCTGCATGGATGGCAAGATCGATCGGTTTGGAAAGATCCAGGCTGAAAATACCCATAATCGATTTTGCATCAATTACGTATCTGCCGGAAATCAAATCAAAATCATAATCAAATTGTGTAATTGCATTTACAAATGATTTTACCTTATCGATAGAATTTAACGAAATCTGTACTGTTTTCATTATGTAACCTCCTTTGGTCATAGTATTCGCGATGATACTTCATCGAATTTTATAGTAACGTTTTTAAGCCAAAAAGTCAATATATGAGAAGGAAAAGAGTAGAAAAATTATGAAAAAAGCAGCGCTCCACAATCTGGGATGCAAAGTGAATGCCTATGAGACAGAAGCAATGCAGCAGCTTTTGGAAGAAGCAGGCTATGAGATCGTGCCATTTGGGGATCCGGCGGACGTCTATGTAGTCAATACCTGTTCGGTAACCAATATCGCAGACCGCAAATCCAGGCAGATGCTGCACCGGGCGCGCAGGAACAATCCTGGGGCTGTCATTGTAGCGGCGGGCTGCTATGTGCAGGCGGAAGATACAAATGTTTTGGAAGAAGGAATTGCGGACATCGTTCTTGGGAATAATAAAAAAGAACATTTGATTCCGATGCTTACACAGTATATGAACACGCAGATGCCGGCAAAGGACTGGGAAAGCCTAAACGGGCAGGCAGACTATGAAACGCTTTCGATCAGCCGCACGAGCCAGCATACGCGTGCGTTTATGAAGATTCAGGACGGCTGCAACCAGTTTTGCAGCTACTGCATTATCCCTTATATGAGAGGGAGGGTGCGCAGCAGGCAGCCGCAGGAAGTATTTAAAGAAGCAGAAAGGCTTGCGCAAAGCGGCTGCAAGGAAATTGTGCTGACTGGTATTCATTTAAGCTCTTACGGCAGAGATCATGGCGACTTTGCCGGAGACGGGCTGTTAGAGCTGCTGAAAAAGCTGCATGATATCGAAGGCATTGCGCGTATCAGGCTTGGGTCGCTGGAGCCTGGCATTATTACAGAGCCGTTTGCGCAGGCACTATCAGCGATGGACAAGATCTGCCCGCATTTTCACCTGTCGCTCCAGAGCGGGTGCGATACGGTGCTGCGGCGGATGAACCGCAAATATACGGCGGCGGAGTTTCAGGAAAAGTGCGCCATTTTACGGCGCAGCTTTTTACGCCCCGCGATTACGACGGACGTCATTGTAGGCTTTCCGGGAGAAACCGAAGAAGAATTTTTGCAGACCGAGCAGTTTTTGCGGCAGATCCGCTTTTATGAAATGCATATTTTTAAATATTCCATGCGAAAGGGCACAAAGGCGGCTGATATGGACGGCCAGATCAGCGACGCGCAAAAGGCAAGACGCAGCGCCAGGCTGATCGGGCTGGGCAAACAGATGTCCAGGGAATTTCGGGAAAGCTTTGTCTCAGAAACGGCAGACGTCCTGCTGGAAGAAGAGTTTGTATATGATGGAAAAAGATATGAGACCGGATATACAAAAGAATATGTTAAAATAGCCGTTGCTTCTGAAAAAAACCGCGCAAATACGATTGTCAGGGGGAAAATAACCGGTTATTTGACACAGGATATTTATCTTATGGTTGAATTTTAGCGCCAGGTATATTAAAATAGAAAAGAGTAGTGCTTTGGATGAAGCAGACAAAAGAAGCAGGAATGAGGTCGTGAAGTATGCGGGATACAAGTAATACACAATTTTTCAGAGTGGAGAAAGAACCGGAGATTCAGGTCAAGGACATTATCGAGCATGTATATCGTTCTTTAAGTGAAAAAGGCTATAATCCTTTGAATCAGATCGTAGGGTATATTATGTCCGGCGACCCGACTTATATTACAAGCCACAACAATGCCAGAAGCATGGTTATGAAGGTGGAGCGCGACGAGCTGGTAGAAGAGATCCTGAAAGAATATATCAGGAGTAATTTCAGATAACTAGGGGTCACAGATTCCATCCAGACAGGAGGTGTCCGGTTATGCGGGTGATGGGGCTTGATTTTGGTTCTAAGACGGTAGGCGTGGCAGTGAGTGATCCGCTGCTTGTGACCGCGCAGGGCGTGGAGACGGTGTTTCGCAAATCCCCGGACAAGCTGCGGCAGACGCTTGCGCGCATCCAGGAGCTTGCAGCAGAATATGAGGTGGATCGAATCGTGCTCGGCTATCCGAAGCATATGAACAACACCGAAGGCGAACGCTGTGAAAAGACGAAAGAGTTTGCCCGGATGCTCGAGCAAAGGACAGGGCTTGCGGTAGACTTATGGGATGAGCGGCTTACAACGGCAGCGGCAGGCCAGGTAATGATGCAAAGCGGCGTCCGCAGGCAGGAGCGCAAGGCATATGTAGATAAGATTGCCGCGTGCCTGATCTTGCAGGGCTATCTGGATATGCTGCACTGCCAGAAGGAAATGAAGCAACAGTAACGAAAAGATACGGCAGCAACACATACAGCAAACAGAAAGAAAGGAATTATTATGGACGATTTATTACGTGAAGTAGAACAGATGACATCAGGAGAACCAAAATACGAAAAGATTTCATTTTATGATGAAGAGCAGGACGGCTTTGCTGAATTTTTTGTAATGGAGCGGACAAGGCTGAACGGGACAGAGTACCTGCTTGCGACACAGGAGCTGAACCAGGATTCGGACGGATATGTATTTAAGGTAGTTTCCGAGCACAGGGAAGACGATGACGAGGTAACGCTGGAGCTGGAGCTGGTAGATGATGATACAGAACTTGAAGCAGTCGGCAAGGTATTTGCGGAGCTTTTAAGTGACGACTTGAATATTGAGATATAAAAAGGAGAGTAACAGGTGGCGGAATCAAAATTGAAGATCATTCCATTGGGCGGATTAGAACAGATTGGAATGAACATTACTGCCTTTGAATATGAAGACAGTATTATTGTTGTGGATTGCGGATTGTCATTCCCTGAGGACGATATGCTTGGAATCGATCTGGTAATCCCTGACATTACGTATTTAAAAGAGAATATTGAAAAAGTAAAAGGATTTTTTATTACACATGGGCATGAGGATCATATTGGTGCGATCCCGTATGTACTAAAAGAGATCAACGTGCCAATCTATGCGACAAAGCTGACAGTAGGCATTATCGAGCACAAGCTGCGCGAGCATGACCTGATGCGGGTCGTAAAGCGGAAGATCGTAAAATACGGACAGCACATTAACCTGGGGTGTTTTCGGGTGGAATTTATTAAGACAAACCACAGTATCCAGGATGCGGCGGCGCTCGCAATCTATTCGCCGGCAGGCGTAGTCATCCATACGGGCGACTTTAAAGTGGATTATACGCCGGTATTTGGGGATGCGATTGATTTGCAGCGTTTAGGCGAGATCGGGAAAAAGGGCGTGCTTGCATTGATGTGCGACAGTACGAATGCGGAGCGTGCCGGATTTACGATGTCGGAAAAGACCGTTGGAAAAGTACTTGATACCATTTTTGCAGACCATAAGCATAACCGCATAATTGTATCGACGTTTGCTTCCAACGTAGACCGTGTGCAGCAGATTATTAACTGTGCTTACAACTATGGGCGAAAGGTCGTGATCGAAGGGCGCAGTATGGTAAATATTATCAGTACCGCGACGGAGCTTGGGTATATCAATATTCCCGAGCATACGCTGATCGATATTGAACAGCTAAAAGATTATCCAGACGAGCTTACGGTGTTAATTACGACAGGCAGCCAGGGAGAGTCGATGGCGGCATTGTCGCGTATGGCGAGCGGGATGCACCGCAAAGTTTCGATCCAGCCGAACGATTTGATCGTATTAAGCTCCAGCCCAATTCCGGGCAATGAAAAGGCGGTTACAAAAATCATCAACGAGCTGTCGATGAAGGGCGCAGAGGTGATCTTCCAGGATGTACACGTATCGGGACATGCGTGCGCGGAAGATATCAAGCTTATTTATTCGCTTGTCCATCCGAAATATGCAATCCCGGTGCACGGCGAATACAAGCATTTAAAAGCACAGGCAAAGATTGCCGAAGAGCTTGGCGTTGCAAAGGATAATATTTTTATCCTTTCTACCGGCGACGTGCTGGAACTAGACAGCAGCGGTGCAAAAGTGGCAGGCAGAGTCCACGTCGGCGACGTGATGGTGGACGGGCTTGGTGTCGGCGACGTCGGAAATATCGTGCTGCGCGACAGGCAGCATCTTGGCGAAGAAGGGATTATTATTGTCGTGCTGACACTTGAAAGCGGTTCCGGCATGGTGATTGCAGGGCCTGATATCGTGTCTAGGGGCTTTGTCTATGTCAGAGGTTCCGAGAGCCTGATGGATGAAGCAAGGCATGTATTAAACGGCACAATGGACAACTGTATGAACAAGCATATTACCGACTGGGGCAGGATCAAGACAGAGATCAAAGACGCCCTCGGTGATTTTGTCTGGAAAGAGATGAAGCGCAGGCCGATGATTATTCCGATTATTATGGAAGTGTAAGGCGAAAGAGTAGGTGCCAGATTATGAATCAGATAGATGAAGCATTGGAAGGATTGGTACAGGCAATCCGGGAAGGCGAAGAATATCAAAAGTACCAGGCGGTTCGCGCCAAGGTGCATGAGCAGCCGCAGTTGGAGGAAAAGATCCACGCGTTTCGAAAGAAAAATTATGAAGTGCAGAATCTTACAGAAGAAAAGAAGCTGTACGACCAGGCGGATAAGCTGGAGCGCGAAGGAATCGAATTTCGCAAAGACCCGCTTGTAAATGAATACCTGGATGCGGAGCTTGGGATATGTAGGCTGTTTCAGCGGATTAACTGGGAGATTGTGCAAAAAATAGATTTTGATCTTGGGTTTTCGATGGATGCATAAATTGCAGCATAGATAATGACAGAGAAGGGGTGCCGGTCATGAGTGCCAGTAAGATTGTAATGAGGCTTGTGAGCATCAGCTTTACAATACTGTTTTTCGTTATAGTCGTGTATGGGCTGTATGAGCTGGGGCTTCGCTCCTATGATTATGGGTACCGCATATTTGCGGAACCGCCGGTTGCGTCAGGAGAAGGGCAGGACAAGCTGGTACGGATCAAAAGCTCTATGAGCGATTCGGATATCGCGCAGCTTTTGGCAGAAAAAGGGCTGATCAGGGACAAGTGGCTGTTTGTGATCCAGTTAAAAGTATCCGGCTACGGCGGCAGGCTGGCAGCAGGGCAGTATACGCTCAACACGTCCATGACAGCGGATGAGATGATGCAGGTTATGAGCCAGGAAGATACGCAGGATTCCGGCGAGACAGAAACTACTGAAAAAACAGAAACTACAGAAAAGTCAAAAAAGGCGAAAAAAACAAAACAGGAAGAAACACCATGATTGTTGACGAAAGGTTCGTAACGTATATCAATTCGTTAAACAGCGGCAACACGGCGCTGCTTAATGAGATTGAGGCAGAAGCGCTTCGCACGGACGTGCCTGTGATCCGCAAAGAGACACAGGCATGTTTAAAGCTTTTGCTGGCGCTCAAGCAGCCGCAGCGTATTTTGGAGGTCGGTACCGCGGTCGGGTTTTCGGCGATTTTGATGAAAACCTATAATCCGGCGCAGTGTACGATTACAACGATCGAAAACTATGACAAGCGCATACCGCTTGCCCGTGAAAATTTCCGTCGGGCAGGTATGGAAAACGATATTGCGCTGGTAGAAGGAGATGCGGCAGACGTATTGGAACATATGGAAGGGACGTATGACATGGTCTTTATGGATGCGGCTAAAGGACAGTACCTGCATTTTCTGCCGCAGGTGTTACGGCTGCTGCGTCATGGCGGGATGCTCGTCTCCGATAATGTATTGCAGGACGGGGATATTATTGAATCCAGGTACGCGGTGATCAGGCGCAACCGTACGATCCACAGGCGGATGCGCAGTTATTTGTATGAGCTGACGCATCATGAGCAGCTCGTTACGGCGGTGCTGCCGGTCGGCGACGGCATTACGGTCAGCAGTAAAATATAAAAAGCGCTGGGAGGTCAGGCAAACAATGAGGCGTCCAGAATTGTTAGTTCCGGCAGGCAGCCTGGAAGTGTTAAAAATCGCGGTGATATACGGCGCGGATGCGGTGTATATCGGCGGAGAATCGTTCGGGCTGCGTGCCAAGGCAAAAAATTTTACATTGGAAGAAATGGAGCAGGGCATTGCGTTTGCACATGCGCACCAGGCAAAAGTATATGTGACTGCAAATATTTTTGCGCACAACAGCGATCTTGCCGGTGTGCGGGAGTATTTTGAAAAGCTGCGGGAGATAAAGCCGGATGCACTCATTATTTCAGATCCGGGTGTATTTAAAATTGCACGGCAGGTATGCCCGCAGATTGAGGTGCATATCAGTACGCAGGCAAACAATACCAATTATGAGTCGCTGCTGTTCTGGCACGAGCTGGGCGCGAAGCGCGTAGTATGCGCCAGGGAGCTGTCGCTTGCAGAAATTGGCGATATGCGCCGGATGATCCCGGATACGCTTGAAATCGAAGCGTTTGTGCATGGAGCGATGTGCATCTCGTATTCCGGCAGGTGCCTTTTGAGCAATTATTTTACGGGCAGGGACGCCAACCAGGGCGCCTGTACGCATCCATGCCGCTGGCAGTATGCAGTGGTAGAGGAAAAAAGGCCGGGAGAATATCTGCCTGTTTATGAAAATGAGCGGGGAACTTATATTTTTAATTCCAAAGACCTTTGTATGATCGAGCATATTCCAGATCTGATCCGGGCAGGGATTGACAGTTTTAAAATCGAAGGCAGGATGAAGACGGCGTTATATATCGCAACGGTGGCGAGGACATACCGCAGGGCGATTGACGACTGCCTGGAGTCGTTGGCTTTGTACGAGGAGCATTTGCCCTGGTACCGGCAGCAGATTGCAAGCGGAACGTTCAGGCAGTATACGACAGGCTTTTTTTATGGAAAGCCGTCTGATGAGGCGCAGGTATACGACAGCAACGATTATGTAAAAAACTATACATATCTCGGTATGATAGAAACATGCAATGACGAGGGATATTACCGCATCGAACAGCGGAACAAGTTTTCGGTGGGGGATCAGATCGAAGCGATCAAGCCAAACGGGCACAACGTTCCGGTTACAGTCCGCGCTATTTTGGATGCTGAGGGAACGCATGTGGAATCTGCGCCGCATCCAAAGCAGGTATTGTATTTGGATCTTCAATACGATCAACAGCCGTGCGGCAGTATAGAGCCGTATGATATTCTACGCAGAAAAGAGGAGGACTGACAATGGGAAAGGATAAATATGTAGCATATGTAGGTACTTATACGCATGAGAACAGTCTTGGCATCCATATTTACGACGTGGATGTGGAAAGCGGAAAGATCGAAGAACGCAAAATGGTGCCGATCAGCAATTCATCTGACGTTATTATTTCACACAGCGGGAATATTTTATATTCGATTGCGGATGAAGGGGTAGAGGCATTCCATATTTTAGAAGACGGCGACCTGGAAGAAATCAACAAAGAGTGGATCGGCGGCATGAGGGGCTGCTATCTGGAGCTGGACAGAGAAGACCGGTATTTGTTTGTCGCAGGGTACCATGACGCAAGAGTGTCGATGATGCGGTTAAATAAAGATGGCTCTATCGCAGGCATTGCAGACGGCGTGTTCCACAAAGGGATGGGGCGCTGCATCGCGGAGCGTAATTCCAGGCCGCATGTGCACTGTGTAAAGGTTACGCCGGATCAGAAGTTTTTATGCGCGGTAGACGGCGGGCTTGACCATATAAAAATCTATCGTCTGGACTATGAAGGCGGACAGTTGATTCATCACGATATTTTAAGATGCCCGCTGGATTCTGCGCCGCGTGCAATGCGCTTTAGCAAGGACGGCAAGTTTGCCTACGTATTGTGCGAGCTTTCCAATGTAGTAAACGTGTACCGTTATTATGTTTCAGAAAGCGGCAATCCTGAGTTTGAAAAGATCCAGATGATTTCTACCGAAGATCCTTCTGAGGATGAAATTTGCAGTGCGACGACGATGGAATTTTCACCGGACGGCAACTATTTGTTCTGTACCGATGCAGGCATTAACTCCGTGCTTGTGTTTGCGGTAGATAAAGAAACCGGAATGCTGACGCTTGTATGCAACAACCGTATCGGCGGGGAATTTCCAAAGGCGATCGCGGTATTTCCAGACGGAAAGCACTTTATGTGCTTAAATCACGACAACAATTCCATCGGCATCTTTTCTATGAACTATGACGGCAACTATTTCCTGATGCATGGAAAGCCTGTGGAAGTAGAGACGCCGAACTGCGTGTATATTCATAAGCTTGCCGCAAAAGAAGAGAGCGGGAAAACAAAAGCGCAGAAAGCATAAACAGTATTTATTTTGGCTATCCCCTATGGTCATAGGAGATAGCCGTTTTACCTTTATGTGAAGAGGTATTGCCATGTACGAACAAGACTTACAAAGGCTGATCAGCCAATATGAGCGCAGTGCGGGCACTTATAAAAACGCAAAAGCATACAACGAGCAGGACTGCCGGGACGAGTTTATCAGCCCGCTGTTAGAATGCTTTGGATGGGATGTACATAATAAAAAAGGAGCGCCGCCGCAGTATAAGGAAGTCGTTGTGGAGAAATTTTCCAGTAAAAAGGAGCGCCCGGACTATACGCTGACGTTAAACGGCGTTTCCAAGCTGTTTGTGGAAGCAAAAAAGCCCGCGGTGGAGATCCGCTTAGAGGCAGGCGCGGCAAGGCAGGCGCGCAGCTATGGGTGGAACGCGGGACACAAGCTTTCTGTACTGACCAATTTTGAATACCTGATGATCTACGATACGACAAACCTGCCAATGGAAGGCGACACGCCGATGACATCGCTGTACCGGTGCTATCACTATACCGAGTATGTGGAAAAGTACAAGCAGATCTATGCGCTGCTTTCCAGAGAGAGCGTGTATACGGGTGCGTTTGATGCGTTTGTAAACGGAGAGTTTCAAAACAACAGCCGGTATGCGGCACAGATTGACGAAGTCTTTTTGGAGCAGATGAATGACTGGCGCCTGAAAATAGGCAGGGATTTGTATCAGAAATCAGAAAAATATAAGGATCTGGAGCATTTAAACGACGTGGTGCAGGAGTTTATGAACCAGATGATTTTCCTGCGCATTTGTGAAGACCGCAGCCTGCCTTTGTATCAAAGCTTAAAAGAGGCGGCGGCTGATAAAAAGGAATTGCAGTCGAGGCTTTTAAAGGTATTTAAGGAAGCGGATAAGCGGTATGATTCCAGGATTTTTTCGGGAGATACGATTGTGCCGGACGTAGACCCGGAACTTATCTTCTCGATGATCCTGTCACTGTATTACCCGCAGGCACCGTATTTGTTCCATATGATCGAGCCTGGGATCTTAGGCAAGATCTACGAAGCGTTTTTGACCGAGTGCCTGACGCTTGCGGACGGCGAAGTCGTGCTGACGGCAAAAGGCGCTTATAAATACCGCTCCGTCGTATCCACGCCGACCGAAATCGTAAAATATATGGTAAGAGAGGCGCTAAAGCCATACTGCATTGGAAAGACGCCGGACGAGGTCTGCAAGCTGCGCGTGGCGGATATTGCCTGCGGTTCGGGCGTGTTTTTGGAAGAAGCGTACCAGTATCTCGTAGACTACTGCGTGGAATGGTATTTAATAAACCAGCCGGAGCTGCTCTTAGAGATGGAAAACGGCAAAAAAAAGCTGCCGCTGGCGCAAAAAAGGGCGATTTTAACAAACTGCATTTATGGCGTCGATCTGGATCTTCATGCGGTGTGGGTCAGCCGGTTTTCGCTGCTGATTAAGCTGATGGAAGAGGAAACGACGGCTTCGATCTATGAATGGAATCCGGTGCTGCCTGACTTAAGCGCGAATATTCAAAACGGAAACGCGCTCGTTGCAAGAGACGACTTAAAAGATAAGGACTGTACCCTAAAGCTGTTAAAAAGCGTGCGTCCGTTTGCCTGGGAGACCTTCTGGCAGGACGGCGGACATGCCGGGTTTGACGTTATTTTGGGAAATCCGCCGTATGTGCGTACGGAAGATATGCATACGCTTGGAACAGAGACAGAATTTAACCTTTATAAAAAGAAATACGATACGGCTTATAAGCAGTTTGACAAATATTTTTTGTTTATTGAGCGGGCGATGCAGCTACTGAAACAGGACGGGACGCTTTGCTATATTGTGCCGAATAAGTTTTATAAAATCGACGCGGGGCAAAAGCTGCGTCTGCTGCTTGCGCCAAAGATCCGAAAGATGGACGATTTTGGAGATTTGCAGCTCTTTCCAGACAAGACGATCTACAGCGCGATTATCGTATGCAAAAACGAAAGCAGCGCGCAGATGAACTATACAAATGTAACTTCTCTTGCAGATTTGTGGACAGGGAGCGAGCAGCCGAATATCGATGTGGAAAACGCGGCGCTGGGCGGCAATCCGTGGCGGCTGTCAACCGATATCGCGTTTATGAAAATGATTCGGCGGATGGAAACGCACGCGGTGCCGTTAGGAAAAGTAGCGGATATTTTTAACGGCATTCAGACAAGCGCCGAGCGCCCGCAGCCAGTCTACTGGTTTGCACAAAACGAAGTGCTGGAAGAAACGGAGCAGGTTGTGCGCATTTTAAAATTTGGCGCGCGCTACCAGATTGAAAAAAGTATTTTAAAGCCTTATTTTAAGCCGACAAAAGCAGACGAAAAAGGGATGCAGACGTATTCGCCGCTGTATACGGACAAGCGGATTATTTTTCCATATACAAAAAAAGGCGAACTGATTGATATTCAGACGATGAAACGGGACTATCCCGGGACGTATCAGTATTTAAGCGACTGCTATGACCTGCTTGTTCCAAAATGCCTGAACAACGGCACAGGGCGGGACATTAAAAATGCGACGCAGGACAACTGGTACCAGTATGGCAGGACGCAGGCGCTGACCGCGTTTGTAGACACGCCCAAGCTGATTGTGCGCGTACTAAGCAAGCAGCCGATGTATGCGTATGACATGCAGGACATGCTGATTGCGTCAGGCGGCACAGCGGGGTACTGCGCAATCGCGGCGCGGGAGGGAGGCAAATACTGCCTGGCGTATATCCAGGCATGGCTTGCGCATCCTTATACAGAAAAGCTGCTGCGTACGATGGGCAGTGACTTTGAAGGCGGGTTTACTGCAAGGGGCACGTATCTGCTAAAGCAGGTTCCGTTTGTAGAGCTGGATCTGGACGATCCCAGCCAGAAGGCGTCGTATGATAAGGTGGTATCCTGCACAAACAGGATCTATGCGCTGAACGCGGAATTAAAGCCAGGCATAAGCGGGGCGGCAAGGGAAGTAATAGAACGGGAAAAGGAAACGCTGATCGGGCGGATCGAGGCACGCATTGCCGGGATCTATCAGCTTCAGTTTTGGTGAAATTATGATTTTAAAGCAGGACAGTACAAAGCAGAAACTAAGAGGCGCATATTACACTCCGAAAAAAGCCGCCAGCAAAATGGTGGAATTTTTTAAAGAAGACGCTTCGATCCAGACCGTTTTAGAGCCAAGCTGCGGCGGCGGCGTATTTATTGACACCGTTTTGGAGCATGGGATACTAAAGGAAGGCGGGATGCTGACGGCAATCGAGATCGAAGCGGACGTAGTGCAAAAGACGATCGGGCGCGTCGGGCAGCATCCGAACGTCCGTCTGCTTGCGATGGATTTTTTTCAGTATTACCAGGAAAAAAAAGATACGCAGCGCTTTGACCTGATCGTTGGAAACCCGCCGTATATCCGCTACCAGTATCTGGAAGACGCGCAGCGTGCCATGATGTCGCAGATTCTAAAGTCCCACGGCATGAAGGCGAATAAGCTGATTAATACATGGGTCGGGTTTCTCGTAGCGTGCGTCCACCTGCTAAGTGAAAACGGGAAGCTTGCGTTTGTAATTCCGGCGGAGATTTTGCAGGTGGCGTATGCCGAAGACTTAAGGCTGTTTTTGGCAAAGCAGCTTACGAGGATTACGCTGCTTACTTTTGAAGAGCTGATTTTTCCAGATATCGAGCAGGAAGTAATCGTGCTGATCGGGGAAAAAGGCGGCGAGGAACAAGGGATTCGCATTATCGAGCTGAATAACCTGGACGACCTGGATACGCTGTCGCTTTGTGCGCAGGACTTTCAAAAGCTCAGCCGTGTGCACGAAAAGTGGACAAAATATTTTATGAACGAAAAAGAAAACAGGCTGATTGCAAGGCTGCGCAGCGACCGCAGGTTTCAAAAACTGTCGGATACGGCAAGGATCAATATCGGCATTACGACGGGAAACAACAAATATTTTTCGATCTCAAAAAAAGAAGTCGAACAATATGACATGGACGATGTGGTACGCCCGCTGATTGGAAGAAGCTCTCATGCAAACAGCGTATATTTTAGCAAAGAGGACTGGAAAAAAAACGCGGAGAGCGGAAAAGCGGCATATTTAGTCGACTTTCCCGATATACCGATCGAAGACTATCCGAAAAAGCACAGAGCCTATATTCAAAATGGCGAACAAAGCGGACAGCACACCGGATACAAATGCCGCATTCGGGAACGGTGGTACCGTGTGCCGTCGATCTGGGTGCCGGACGCGTTTTTTCTGCGCAGAAACAACCTGTATCCCAAGTTTGTACTAAACTGCTGTGACGCGGTATCGACCGATACGATGCACCGCATTCAGTTTTACGGCGGCATCGAGCCAGAGCGGATCGTATTGTCTTATTACAACAGCATTTCCTTTGCGTTTACGGAAATCTGCGGGCGCAGCTATGGCGGCGGCGTGCTGGAGATCCTGCCAGGGGAAGCAGGCAATCTCGTGCTTCCGGTATTGGACAGCATTCCGATGAAAACTGTGCGCAGCGTTTTAAAGCAGGTAGATAAGATGATCCGAAAAAGCGAAAATATTGAACGGGTACTAGACCTGGTAGACGGGCAGATACTTGTGGACGGACTGGGGATGAATGCGAAGGACTGCATACAGGCAAGGCAGATCTGGAAGAAAATGCAGCGGCGCAGGCTGCAAAGAGGGTAAAGAAAGCTGCCGGACAAAGTGATCCGGCAGCTTTGTTATTATCTGTATCTATGACAATTCGATTTCTCTAAGGTCAATCCACAGATCATCGTAGATATTCACTTTGATGCGCTCCTGGAATGTATATTGGCGGACATCAAAAGCTGTTTTTTCAAAATAGTATACGAGAACGGTCTGCTTTTTCGGATCTACAATCCAGTATTCCCGCACGCCGGCATCCATATATAAGTTGAGCTTGCGCACATAGTCATGACCGGGATTGCCAGGAGAGACGATTTCGATAATCCAGTCAGGCGCCCCGCTGCATCCTGAATCGGTCAGCTTGCTGCGGTCACAGATTATGCTGATATCTGGTTCTACAATGTGTTTGCGGTCGTCAAAAAGCTTTACCGCAAACGGCGCGGAGAAAATACGGCAGGCGCCGCCGCTTTTTTTCAGGTAATTTCCGATCATCAGGTACAATTCACCAGATAGTTCCTGATGGATACGGCTTGGAGCTGCCATTGCGTAAAATTGCCCGTCGATTAATTCGGCACGGACAGTTTCAGGCAGGTTGTAGTAATCCTCTTCGGTATAAGACTGTGCTTGTACGACTGCATGTAGCATAGTGGAATCCTCCTTCCTGTTATGCCGTCATGTTCTGTGATAATGCTCTGTCACAAAGTCCGCCTGTGCACTCATATTGATAAGCATCAAATCAGCAAGCGTCAGAGCTGCCATCGATTCGACAACAACCGCTGCGCGTGGGACGATGACAGGGTCGTGGCGCCCTTTTACATTGACGCTGATCGTTTCTCCGTTTTTATTAACTGTCTGCTGGGTAGCGCTGATGGAAGGAGTCGGTTTAAAGGCTGCCCTGAAAATAATTTCATCCCCATCGCTGATCCCGCCTAAAATGCCGCCTGCGTGGTTCGTTTCTTTGCGTATGCTTCCGTCTTTGTCATAGTAAAAACCGTCATTGTTTGTTCTGCCGTCTGCTTTTGCAGCAGCAAAACCGTCCCCGATTTCAAAGCCCTTGACCGCTCCAATGGAAAAAACAGCGCCTGCAAGCGCACTGTCGAGCTTTTGAAATACAGGTTCCCCGATTCCAGCGGGAACGCCCGTAATCCGGCATTCCACAACACCGCCTGAGGAATTTTGTGCTTTCATGCACTGTTCCAAATATTCCTGCGCAAGCTTTGCAGCTTCAGCATCCGGCATAACAAGCGGGTTTTTGCTAATTTGCGCCGGATCAAACCGGTTCGGGTCGATTTCAACCGTGCCGATGCTTTTTACATAAGTGAAAAAACGAACGCCGAGCATTTGCAGCAGCTTTGCAGCTACGGCGCCTGCGGCGACACGCCCTGCGGTTTCCCGCGCAGAAGAGCGCCCGCCGCCGCGGTAGTCGCGGAAGCCGTATTTTTGGTCAAACGTATAGTCCGCGTGTCCCGGACGGTAATAAGAAGCGATCTCGCTGTAGTCCGCAGAGCGCTGGTTATGGTTATAGATCGTTAAAGAAATCGGCGTGCCGGTTGTTTTGCCTTCAAATACGCCGGACTGGATTTCTACGGCATCGTCTTCTTTTCGCGGCGTGCTGTATCTGGATGTGCCAGGCTTGCGGCGGTCTAAATATGCCTGAATATCTTCTTTGCATAACGGTATCCCCGCCGGGCAGCCGTCGATTACGACGCCGATTCCGGTACCGTGCGATTCTCCCCATGTGGTAATTCGAAATCTATTTCCAAATGTTGATCCTGACATAATATATTCCTTTTCTTCCTATTTTAATAGAGTATTTGTAGAGTTCTAGTACTACAGCGAACTAATTTGGATTGCTTTGGTAAATTTTTACAGGAAGGGACGCTGGGAAAGAGGATGTGCTTCCCCTGGCTGCGTCCGTTCCAGAATGCTAAGAATCCACCAGCAGAATACGAAGGGCTTCTAAGCATTCTTCCAAAGCCGCAGCCAGGGGAGGCACATCCTCTCTCCCGGCTGCTTTTCGTAAATGCTACGAAACAAGCGCAATATGGTTTGGTTTGTCTACCATGAACAAAATCAACCCTATGATATAACAGATTCGAACCTGTACAAAATAGTTCCTTGGAAAACGCAAATCAGATAAAATTCGCTCTAGTACAGCGAACAAACCCTATCGGGCTCGTTTGGCAGCACTTGCGAAGAACAGCCGGGAGAGAGGATGCGTACACTCTGGCGGCGGCTTTGGAAGAATGTTTAGAATTGCTTGGTATTCTGCAAAACAACTAGGGGCGCAGCCAAGCGGCACCGATAGCTTTCGGCGGACAGCCGGAAGCGGACAAGGTGCCGCGACCGGACACAGCCAGGGCGTAGCAGCAGGATACTTAGCAATTCTTAACATTCTGGAACTGACGCCGCCAAGTGTACGCATCCTCTCTCCTGGCGTCCCTTCTTGTAAAAGTTTACCAAAGTAACTCAAACTTGTTCGCTCTAGTCCGATTATAGCGCTCTATGTATGAAAATGCAATAAAATGTTATAAAAAATGGAACTGCTTTCACAGAGTAATGGAATAAAATTAAGTTACAGATCATATTCCGACTATATACTTAGGATGATCAGAGAGCCATAATGAAAGTGTAAAATACTGTAAATTTTGTGAAAATAACAGAGTTATCGACACAGTTCGACAAAATTCATCGAAACTGTTTCTTTATGATAGGAGAACAGGAGAAATCTGCCTTTTTCTCAAATTCTGTAATTTTCACAAAGTTACTGACGATATTAGGAGGGTAAGACCAATGGCTCAATTAAATGTAGCAATCGCAGATGATAACGAAAAGATGGTACAGCTTTTGCGTGATATTGTCAAAAGTGACAAAGAGCTGAATGTTGTAGGAATTGCGAAAGACGGCGTTGAAGCTTGTGAGATGATACGTACAAAAGAACCAGATGTTGTACTGTTAGACATCGTGATGCCAAACCTGGATGGACTTGGGGTACTTACAAAAATCAATAATGACCGTACGATTAAGAAACATCCGGCATTTATTATGATCAGTGCGATTGGACAGGAGAAGATTACAGAAGATGCGTTTAGCTTGGGAGCAGATTATTACATTATGAAACCGTTTGATAATGAAATGGTCATAAACCAGATTAAGCTGATACGCGACCGTAACAGAAAGCAAGTGAATGAACCAAGGAAAGTCAATGCATATGAGAAATTCCAGGAACCGGCGGAAAGAGATCTGGAGGCAGATGTTACGAGCATTATTCATGAAATCGGAGTGCCGGCGCATATCAAAGGATATCAGTATCTGCGGGTAGCGATTATGATGTCCGTCAACGATATTGAGATGCTCAATTCCATCACCAAGATCCTTTATCCAACGATTGCCAAGCAGTTTCAGACGACACCAAGCAGAGTCGAACGCGCGATTCGACATGCGATCGAAGTGGCATGGTCGAGAGGAAAGATGGACACGATTGATGATTTATTTGGCTATACGATCAACAATGGGAAAGGAAAACCGACAAATTCCGAATTTATTGCGCTGATTGCCGATAAAATTAGGTTGGAATACCGTTCGAAATAGAGTATAATGTCTGTAAAGGCAAATGCCATTATACATTTCGGAGGAATTTTCATGAAAAAAGTATTATTTGTAACATCTGAGGCAGTACCTTTTATTAAGACAGGAGGGCTTGCGGATGTAGCAGGATCTTTGCCGCAGTATTTTGACAAGACAAAATATGACGTGCGCATTATCCTGCCGAAATATGTCTGCATGGAGGAAGATCGAAAGGTACAGCTTCGTTTTCATTCCCGTTTTTATGTCCGGTTAAGCTGGAGGAGCCAGTATGTAGGCGTACTTGAAGCAAAAGTGGAGGGGATTACTTATTATTTTATTGATAATGAGTATTATTTTGCGGGGGCAAAGCCTTATAACAATATCTATGAGGACGTAGAAAAATTTGCTTATTTCTCCAAGGCGGTATTAGAGGCGCTGCCAGTAATCGGTTTCCAGCCGGATATTTTGCACTGCCATGACTGGCAGACTGGGCTGATACCGGTATATCTGCAAAATGAATACAAAAAGGAGGAGTTTTACAAGGGGATACGCACGATTTTTACGATTCACAATTTACAGTTCCAGGGGCGCTGGATGATCCAGGCAGTCAAAGATATTACAGGGCTTTCGGAACATCTGTTTACCGCAGACAAGCTGGAATCGTACGGGGAAGCAAATTACTTAAAAGGCGGTGTCGTCTATGCAGACCTTGTAACAACTGTCAGCAGGACGTATGCGTATGAGATTACGACCCCTGGCGGCGGGGAAGGGCTAGACGGCTTGATGCGGGCGCGAAAAAAGGACTTGTACGGCATTTTAAACGGCATTGATTATGAGGTGTTTTATCCTGTATCAGATCCTTTGATCTGGCAGAATTTTGGCATTGAGGACTGGGCGGCGGGCAAACGGGCAAATAAGAAAATGCTCCAGCAGTTTCTTGGTTTTGAGGAGGACGAAGGAACGATGCTGCTTGGCATTGTCACACGCATGACAAACCAAAAAGGCATTGACCTGATCGAAGCGGTGCTGGATGAGCTGCTTGCCGATGCACGCATTCAAATCGCTGTGCTTGGCACAGGACAGACTAATTTTGAAAATATGTTCCGACACTATGCATGGAAATATGAGGACAAATTGTCTGCAAATATTTGCTATTCGGAACAACTGGCGCATCGGATCTATGCTTCCTGCGACGCGTTTTTAATGCCGTCGCTGTTTGAACCGTGCGGCTTAAGCCAACTGATCAGTATGCGTTACGGCACAGTGCCGATCGTACGCGAAACAGGCGGGCTGAAAGACACGGTAGAAGCCTACAACCGCTATGAACAGACTGGGACAGGGTTCAGCTTCTGCAATTTTAACGCAAGAGAAATGCTCTCAGCATTGTATTATGCAATGGATATTTATTACAATCACAGACAAGACTGGGACGCCCTCGCGGAACGGGGGATGCAGAAGGATTTCTCCTGGAACAGCTCTGCCAGAGAGTATGAAAAGATCTACGATATGCTCTGACAGGCGCAGAGTGCTTAACGGCAGATCCGCAGCGCCTGTTCGGCTCTGGAATAGTAATAGACATGGCTGCTGAGCACTTCATCGGCAGCCAGCTCCGTCTGGTTGATCTGGGCGACCATTTCCGCCAGCTCTTTGTGCCTGCTGCTGTTTTCTGCCGGCAGCAGGATGATTTCATGGATACTGCTCGGCAGCACAAACAGGTCATAACCAAGCTTTTCGGAGACTGCCTCTAGTATGCCGGGATACAGCATACAGCTTGCGCCGTAGAGCTTTTGCGAATTGGTCAGTACATACATCGGACAGAAAGAAGGCAGGTCGTCCTCACTGTGCTGGCTGCCTAGCAGAGCGCTGATATTTCGAAAATCATATGGCAGCAAGTCTGGCGTCGTCTGACATGCCTGCTTGTATAACTGCTTTTTGGTAATATTCCACAGCTTTAAATGGCTGTTGTGAATCAGCACGGTAGCATTTCCGGTTTCGGAAAAATGCAGCAGGCAGTAAAAGACAATGGCAAGATCAAGATAACGGATATAAGGGACTGTTTGCAGCAGTTCCTTATTTTTTTTATAGTTAATCAGCCGATAGGCAATGTGGCCGCGGATCACAGAATAATCGGTAAAAAAGTCTGCATGAATCGATTCCTCACAGCGGTTTTGTTCATACGTACGCTGAATATCGCGGCAGACCGCATTCAGATCCGGGAAAAGATCCTGCTTTTCAAAATAGTAGTTTAAGAAAATCGTCGGCGACAGATTGCTCTGTTTGTTAGAAATCACAAGCCCGTCCAGCTTTAGCCCGTTGTTTTTACAGATTGTCTGAAGGCTGAGCGTTGTACCTGGTTCTAGGAGCTCCTGCATTTGGATTAAGATGGCTGCTTTGAATTGTTCGTAGTTCATAAGATTCCTCCGTGTTGAAAAATAAGTAAGATCAGTAACATCATTGACAGGAAACGGGAGTTTTATTTGAAAAGCCTGGGAAATATGAATCATCGGATAGAACATGATTGCTTTGATAAGAAAATCCACGCAGAAATGCCAGGATGACATTGCGTGGATTTACTGTATCATGTTTTAACTAAAAATGCAAGTGGTTTTTAACTGTTTTAACATATAATTGAACTGTAGATCTAAATATTTTCGACAAGTATAGTATTTTAGCAAGTGCCCCATCCAGTCAGAAATGAAGTCAGTAAGCCTTTAACGCCTCCCACAGCTCCGTATAATAATTCGTAGTAATCTCATCCAATGGTTTAAAAAATTCACAGTTATTCAATGTCTCGCTGTCTGGAAAAATCGTCTTGTCCTGCTGGATTTCTTCGTCGAGCTGGTCGTATACGGCTTTGTTTGGCGTTGCATAATACACGTAGTCAAAGTTTTCCATAGCGACATCTGCGCGGCACAGGTAATTTAAAAACAGTTCTGCGTTCTTTTTGTTCTGGCAGGTTTTTGGAATAAACCATGCGTCGACCCACATATTGGAGCCTTCTTTTGGAACGCTGAATGCGAGGTCTTCGTTCAGCGTCTGCGCGTAGGCGGCTTCGCCGGAGTAGACTTCGGCAAGTGCGGCGTTGCCTGCTGCCATCCAGTCGGCAGTCTCGTCGCTTAAATAAGAGTAGACGAGCGGCTTTTGCTCCAGCAGCAGATCCAGAGAGCGGTCTAAAATTTCACGGTCAGTCGTATTGCAGGATGCGCCAAGCAGCTTTAACGCGACCATATAAGTGTCACGCACGCTGTTTTCCATAATGACCTGTCCGGCATATTCTTTGTCCCACAGGACGTTCCAGGTATCGGTTTTGGCAGGGTCTACCATTTTCGTATTGTATAAAATGCCGACGGTTCCAAAAAAATAAGGCAGCGTATAGCGGTTTTGCGGATCAAAGTTTTTGCAGTAGTCCAGATATTTTTTATCGATATTGGAAAACTCTGGAATATTGTTAAAATCGATATCCAGTGTTTCCCCTTCCTGAATCAGTTTCTGGATAATATAGTCCGAGGTGCAGGCGACGTCGTAGCGGATCGAGCCAGCCTTGTATTTTGCATACATTTCTTCGGGACTTTCATACTCCTCGTATTTGACCGTTATGCCGGTTTCTTCTTCAAACTGGTCTAACAGGCTTGGTTCAAAATATTTTCCGTAGTTTAAGATCGTAACGGTATTCGGGTCATTTTTGCTGCCGCAGCCGCCAAGCAGGAGCGTCAGGCAGGCTGCAAGGGCAAGCATCCATTTTTTCATGCGGGGAAACCTCCTTATCTGTTTTTTATTTTAATAACGATGCTCCGCCTGCTTTGCGGCACGGCTGGAACGGAAGTTAATGAGCAGCAGAAGCATAAATGCCATAAAAAATAAAATGGTGGACAGTGCGTACATTTGCGGCAAAATGCCTTTGCGCAGCTCCGTATAGATCATCGTCGACAGCGTGTTGACGCCGGCGCCTTTTGTAAAATAAGTAATGCTGAAATCATCCAGCGACATAGTAACGGACATTAAAAAACCAGAGAGCACGCCGGGGCTGATCTGTGGCCATATAATCTTAAAAAACGCATAGACGGGCTTTGCGCCCAAATCCAGCGCGGCTTCGTACGTAGAGCGGCTCGTCTGGTTCAGCTTTGGGAGCACGTTTAAAATCACATAAGGGATATCAAATGTAATATGCGCAATCAGCACCGTGTGCAGCCCAAGGCTTGTAAAACGTACAAAAATCAGCATCATAGAGATGCCTGTCACGATATCGGCATTCAGCAAAGGAATATTCGTAGCGCCCAGCATAAGTGCGCGGCTGTTTTTTTTCATTGCATGGATGCCGACTGCCGCCATTGTGCCAAGCAGCGTAGCTATGACAGAGGCAAGCAGCGTAACGATGATCGTCGTGCCGAAAGCATCCATAATCATGCTGCTTTCAAACAGTTTCCGATACCATTCGAGTGTAAATCCGCCCCAGAATACCCGCGATTTGGAGTTGTTAAAGGACAGGATAATTAACACTGCAATCGGCAGATACAAAAATAAAAAAATCAGTGCCAGATAAGCACGCTCCAGGCTCTTTTTTATCATTGGGCAATTCCTCCTTTACCAGACTGCGGTTCCGCCTGCGTCCTCGGACTGCCGGTTCATAATTGCCATGCTCGCAATCACAAAGACCATTAAAACGAGCGACAGCCCGGCACCTAAGTTCCAGTTGAAAAACTGCATAAAATCGGCTTCGATAATGTTGCCGATTAACAGTACCTTGCCGCCTCCTAACAGGTTGGAAATCGCAAACGAGGTCAGAGCCGGTACAAATACCATAATAATGCCGCTCATAACGCCGGAAAGCGTCAGCGGAAAGATAATCTTTAAAAAGACCACATAGTTTTTTGCACCAAGATCCTGCGCCGCTTCGATCACATCCTTGCGGATTCTGGACATGGCGTTATAAATCGGCAGAATCATATATGGCAGGAAATCATAGACCATGCCAAATACGACTGCTGTCGGTGTGTTTAAAATATGAATGTTCGGCAGATGAAAAACATCCAGTATCGCATTGATAATGCCGTTATTGGATAATAAAAGCTGCCAGGCGAGGATACGCAGCAAAAAATTCATCCACATCGGCAGAATAAAAATAAATACAATAAAGCTTTGGTGCTTAAGCTCCAGCTTGCTTAAAATCATAGCTAACGGATAGGAAAGCACCAGGCAGATGATCGTACACTGCAACGCGATTTTAATGGAAAGCCCTAACGATTTCATGTGGACTTTGTGAAAAATCGAGATCACATTCGCGAGTGTAAAGCTGCCTGCCGAGTTGGTAAAGGCGTAGTAGACGACTAACAGCAGCGGCAGCAGGATAAACCCGCACATCCAGACGAGGTAAGGGCCTGCAAGTAATTGTTTGGAAAATCTACGCATCTGTCTCCACCATCCTTTCGTCACTCGATTCCGGTTTGTTCATAATCTGGATATTAAACGGAATCACGCGCAGCCCGACCCGTTTGCCAGGCTCGTGGTATTCGGTCGTATGGATCAGCCATTCGTAGCCGTTTGCAGCGACTTCGATCTCATAATGGACACCTTTAAATATAACCGAAAGAATCTCGCCTTCGTAAAAACCGTCCGACGGCTCTGTAATCATCAAATCTTCCGGGCGGATGACGACGTCGACCGGGCGGTTGCTGCCAAATCCGGTATCCACGCATTCCAGGTCGGTGCCAAGGACGCGCACAAGCCTGTCACGTACCATAATTCCGTCAATAATATTGCTTTCTCCGATAAAGTCTGCAACAAACGCATTGGTCGGCTCGTTGTAAATATCTTCCGGCGTGCCGATCTGCTGGATATAGCCCTGATTCATAACGACAATCGTATCGGACATCGTAAGCGCTTCTTCCTGATCGTGTGTGACATAGATAAAAGTAATGCCAAGCTCGTTTTTCAGACGGATCAGCTCGTACTGCATATCCTGGCGCATTTTTAAGTCCAGCGCGCCAAGCGGTTCGTCCAACAGCAGCACTTTTGGCTCGTTGACAATCGCGCGCGCAATCGCGATCCGCTGCTGCTGCCCGCCGCTTAACGAATCTACGCTGCGCTTTTCATAGCCGTCCAGATTGACCAGCCGGAGCGCATATTTGATTTTATCCTGAATATAGGATTTGCTTTTTTTGCTGATTTTAAGCCCAAAAGCAATATTTTCTGCGATTGACATATGGCTGAACAGCGCATATTTTTGAAATACCGTATTCAGCTTGCGTTCATTTGGCGGAAGAAACGTAATATCCTCGCCGTCGAAAATAATCCTGCCCTTATCCGGTGTTTCAAAGCCGCCGATCAGCCGCAGTGTCGTTGTCTTGCCGCATCCTGACGGGCCAAGCAGCGTGACAAATTCGTTTTCATGGATCGTCAGCTCTAGGTCGTCTAAGATCACCATGCCGTCGAAAGATTTTGTAATATGCGACAGTGTAATTAATTCTTTTTCCATAAGGATCACCTCCGAAAGTTGATAGCAAAAGCATGTGCTGTTTAAAAACAGGGAGGGGTGCTGACCCAGATCAGCTTTGCCTCTTCTTTATATGCTTCGATATAATGTTTTTTTCCGGCAGTAAAATAAAAGGATTCTCCTGCGCGTACGATATAGCTGCGCGTGCCGTAGTGCAGCCGGATGCTGCCGCTTAGCACATAGCCAAATTCTTCGCTTTCCTTTGGCGGCAGCGTTTCGGATTTGCCACCGGGGGCGAGCGTTAAAAGCACCGGCTCCATTGCGTTTTTCTGCGCGTTTGGGATCAGCCATTCTACGAGGCAGCTTCGCTTTTTATAGTTTTTTTCAAAATAATCTTCCGGCGAAAAGACGATCTGCTCCGGTTCGTCGTCCGTAAAAAATTCTGCCGGCGTCGTGCCAAGGCACTGGATAATATCTAACAGCGTACCGATCGAGGGAGTCGTCAGCCCGCGTTCCAACTGTGAAATAAAGCCCTTGGATAATTCGGAGCGGTCGGCAAGCTCCTGCTGTGTCAGCCCGTATTGGATGCGCAGTTCCTTCATGCGGTGTCCGATATCCATGATATGCCTCCTGTTGTAAATATAATAATGGATTCTGTGTTTAATAATAATAAACAAATCGAGACTATTATGTAAGAAAATAAGAAAAATGTCAATAGATAATTTTAGATAATTTAAAATTTTTTTGGCGTGCGGACGTCGTACAAAACAACAAGAATCCCCCAGCGGTACGGACATACCGCTGGGGGATTCTTATTTGCGCTTATGGATGTATTATTAATCGTACGGGTCAAATATTTTCAGCGATACATGCCCGTCTTTTTTCTTATAGCTGTCCATAACGAGCAGCCAGAGCTGGTGAAAGCGGTCCAGCAGCACAGCGTCTGCGTCTATGATATACGGAGAGAGAATGCCGACATCAAAATAACGGACATTTAACGGCGGCATAAAAATAAGGTTGTGCGAACGAACCTGATCCTTGCACCGTTTAATGTGTTCATAAGTAATCATTAAATAGTCTTTGCCGCGGAATTTGCAGCAGAAAGAAATAAAGCACTCGTCGACAATCCATTCTTGTCCGTCTTCGGAAATCTTGTGCTTTAAGGAATCCGAGAGCCCGTCGGTAGATTGCAGCTCGATCAGCCAGTTTAGTTTTCCTTTTTTTGTTTCCGAAAGCATTTCATCCAGTGTTTTTACCAGTGTTGCAGGTTTCATAAAAATCTCCTTTGCCGTAAAATAAATGAATCCGCAGCGCGGATTCATAAAAAGAAGCCAATAAGGGGACTCGAACCCCTGACCCACGCATTACGAATGCGTTGCTCTACCAACTGAGCCATATTGGCGCTATAAAGATGTTGCAGACGATCACTGCCTGCGACTTAATTACTTTAACACAAATGAAAGAAGAATACAAGCCTTTTTTTAAAAATTTTACAATTTTTATTTTTTAAACAGACACGGTTATTCTGGAGCAGCATCCTCTGTGGCGGCACCCATCAGGCTTTTGGCTTCGATCAGTTCCGGTGCAACGGAGCTTACCGAGAGGCGTTCCTGTTCCGTCAGGCTTTGATACCATAAAAGCCAGTCCACGGTTTCTTTTTTCAGAGCAGACTTGCTGTACCAGCAGTCGTTATAACGAATCAGGCTATTGTCATTCGCGTTGATTTCTTCGGCACGTTCCTTTAAGCTCAGCGTCTGGTATTGATACTTGTCAGCGTCTGATACCGGTTCTGTACGCAGCATTCCGTCCTGGGAGCTTAATACAAGGCGGCTGTGTTTTAAATAGGTTTCCAGCGGCTGGATCCATCTGCTAAATAGCGCATCGTCATAGACGTGGCGGCTGCCTTTAGCAAGATGAAAATCGAACAAGGAGGATGCGGCTAAAACAGGCGTCCCTGTTTCATCCAGGTGAAAGGCCTGATAGGAAAACGTTCCGTAGTTCCAGCGGTCTTCGACATGCACATTTAAAATAAAAGGCTGTTTGTCGATGCTTCCTGTATAAATATTCATCCATCCGGCTCTGGAAGTATTCGCTTCCTGGGAAAAGAGAAGGCTGCCGTCGTCCTTTTTAAACAGTACAAAGCCGTTTTCTGCGTCTTTGCCGTTTTGAATATAGGTTTCTACCGTCTCTGTGCCCTTGCAGTCTGCGATGTCTGCCTTCTGAGCGGAAACGAGCGTATAGTTCTTTAAAAAAGCCGCTTCCCCTTCTGCCTGGATCAGCGAATCGTACTGGCCAGAATCTGGAAGTGAAACATACGGCGAGATTCCGTTGTGGTTCCAGGCGCTTTCCATATAGATTTCAGAAACCTTTTGATCCTCTAGCAGCACAGAACAGTTTTTGTCCAGATATTCACCGCCCAGCCGGATCAGGGAGGCAAAAACCGGAAACGGCTGTTCCTGATAATCTATGCTGTTCATGCTGTGATTCACAAAAAAACGGCAGTCATCCGCAAGGGCAAGAGGTGCGTTATCGGATAACGGGAAAGGTTCATATCCCACAAAATTGTTGATCTGGCGCTTTTTTTCGTTCATGCTTCTGACAGAGATCTTGTAAAACGTGCCGTTTTGTTTTGGCTGTTCTTGTTCTAAGCCAGAAGCATGAGCAGGATCTGCCAGCAGGATAACGACGGCGGCTGTGCATACAAGTGCAGCGCCTGCGAGCAGCACCGACGTGGTCTTTTTATAGTGGAGGATATGTTTGATCCGGTTTTTCGTATCGCCCTTGCCAAAGGTTAACAGCCCGCCATTTAAGGCGTTTATGCCCGTTCCTGCCGCGATTGCTAACAGTGAGTCTGCATAAGGCTTTTTGACCCCGCTGCCCATCTGGCGGATCACCGCCTCGTCACAGGACATTTCCATATCGCTGCCGCTTAGGAAAAAAGCGACCCAGACAAGCGGATTAAACCAGTGCAGGCACAGTGCCAGACAGCTTAACAGCCGGATGGCAGGGTCTTTTCGCCGGATATGGATTTGTTCATGGAGCAGCACATATTCTTTTTCGTCCTGGCGCAGGTGTGCCGGCAGATAGATTTTCGGGCGGAAGATGCCGATTACAAACGGTGTCAAAAGCTGGTTTGTCAGATAGATATTTTCCCTATCCCATACCGCTGCCTTTATATGTCGTTTTAACCGAAGCAAATGTACAAGGTTTGCCAACAGGAAGACAGCCATGCCAGACAGCCATAAAAAGGTTGCAGCTTTTGTAAGTGCTTCTATGTGGTGGGAAGATGCCGGTGCAGCCTGCTTCGATGGAAGCGCATCTGCTGGTGCCTGGCTGTCTGTGCCGGCTGCGGTTTTTTCGGTCTGCTCAGAAGGTTCCAAAGCTTTGTTTGTGCCAAAAGGCGGGATGTCTGTCCGCATGTTTAGTCTGTCTTGCGGATTGGCAGGCGCCTTTAGCATAGAAAAAGGAGAAAAGGCAGCCGTAAAAGAAACGGGGCAGAGCAGGCGGAACAGTACCGCAGCCCACAGGCAGTACGAAAAAATCCGGGGTGCTTTTTTCAGACAGAGCCGCAGCAGCAGGACAGCGAGAATCACAGCGCTTGCAGTCAGGCTCATAGTTAGTATACGCATCAGCAGTTGTTCAGCCATGTTCTTCCTCCTCATATTCGTCGATCATTTTTTTCAGCTCCTGGATCTCCTTTTGGCTTAGCTTTTTGCGCCTGGAAAACGCGGCTAAAAACAAGGGCAGGGAGCCGCCAAACGTTTCGTTGACAAATTGCTCGCCCTGTGCAGCCTGAAACGCTTCTTTTGTCATTAAAACAGATACAAGTCCCTTTTCATTGACAAACAGCTTTCGCTCGCACAGCCGTTTTAACATCGTATAAGTTGTTGTCCGCTTCCAGCCAAACGCTTCTAAGCACAGCTTTGCAAGCTCCCCAGAGCGGATCGGGGCATTTGCCCAGATCAGGTCGGCAAATTTTTTCTCCATGTCTCCTAATTTATAGCGTTCCATACGGTCTCCTTCCGGCAAGAATTGTTCACTGTAGCATTAGTCTAACATGATTAGACAAAATTGTCAATGCATATGGATGCAAGATCTTTAAAAAAATTTTGAGGATTTTCTTGATTCAAATAGGATTCTAGTATACAATCTATGTAGCAAATCAAATGCAAAAGTAATTGTTTTTTAAATGCACAAAGAGCAGGATGTGAAGAAATGAGTGGTTTAAAGCGTAAGGAAGAAGAAATAGGGCTGGTAGATCTGGATACCGAACAGGCAGAAGATGGCAGGAAGGAGCGGGCGGCATTCAGACAGGCAAAGGCACAAAAGCAAAAAGCGGCGCGCATGGCGATCGCGGCTATGGTCGCAGGCGGTTTGTCGTTAATCCTGCTGGGCACATTTGTGTTCCATATTTCGCTGATTACGGCAGGGTTTGTCGTCGTAATTGAAGCGGTTATTGCAGCAGCGCTGAACAATTCGCCGTTTTGGGTGCATGTCGTAATTATGGCTTTGCAGGTTGTAATGGGATTTTTCTTAAAACATATTTTGTTTTTGGTTTTGGCGGCAGCATATTATTTTTTGCTGCTTTTGTCTGTAAAGCTGCTGGAAGTGGAAGGATAATAGCAGCTTTGTATGATACGGTATCTAACAGGAAGCTGTCGGAAAATGAGCATCTCATTTTTCGGCAGCTTTTTTGTGCTTAGTACACGTTCTAACCTTTTTAAAACCGACAGACCAGGAGCTGTTTTTTCGGATCTATATCAATGAGGAAGACCCAAAGCAGGTCAGCAAAGAAATGGGGATCACAAGGAGCAGCTTGTATGTGCGGCTAAACCGCGGGAAAAAGAAAATGCGTATGCTGGCGGAAAAAGGAAAGGGGATGTGAACGATGAAACAGGCGAATCAAAAACAAAAGGCGCATGGTTGCCGTGGCAGCCTGCCTTGCGGTTATGACAGCAACCACAGCCGTATTTCAAAATGAGGTGCAGGCGGCGATTGAACAGATCCGCTACAGCTTAAGCGCAGCGCTTGGAAAAGACATGTCATCCTACAGCGAGGTTGTGCATACATCGGTCAGTAATGCGGGCTATACGATTACCCTGGAAGAGGTGATCGCAGCAGAAGAGGAACTGATTGTCAGCTATATGATACAGAGCGAAAACGGGGACAAAACCGTGCCGGAAAATACAATTACCGGAAAGCTGTCTGTCAATGGAAAGCAGGCGGCGCTCAGCGCAGGCAGCAGCGGGGGATATCTGGATCGGGAGAGGAAACAATATGGCTGTCAGGTGTCTTACCAGATCCCGGACGTCGACCTTTCTGGAAAAAACAAATTTGAGCTGGAATTTACAGACCACGAACAGGTTCTAAAAGGAAACTGGAAGATTCAGTTTGAGGCATCTGGCTCGGAGCTTTTTTTAAAGACAAAGAAGATGGAGGTTGGCGTGTCTTATATTCTGCCAGATAAAAACAGGCTGATACTGGATGCGTTGTCGTTTAATGATTTGGCGCAGCGAGTGACCTTCCATACGACGAAAAAAGGATTGAAACAGGATATCGAGCTGCGTGCACAGGACGATCAGGGGACAACTATCCGGTTTTCTATGGCAAAGTTTGCAAATGGAAAAGGCGTGTTTGAAAATAACTTTGTAATCGAAGATGGCGCGCCAGTCAGAAACTGGATTGCCGAAGACGCGAAAACACTTACGATCACCGTATACCAGAACGGGTTTTCTGAATCGGATGAAGACGTCTGGCAGCAGGTCGGCGATGCATTGACACTGGATCTGACAAAATTAAAAAAGCGTGAAAAAAAGAAATAAAATTTATTTATTTGATGCAAGGATATCGCTGGCTGAATCGTGTACGTTATGAAAACAAATACACATATGCAAAAATAAAGGAGGGTTTTCCGATGAACATTTTAAATAATTTGAAAAAAGCAGCAGCCGTATGTACCGCAGCCGTAATGCTGACAGGCAGCCTGACCGTGCCGGTATTTGCACACGGACACCACAGCAGCAACCACAGCTCGGGCACGTACTGCACCTATCATGGCACGACGCACAAATCAAAGAGCAGTTGCTCCAAATATTGTACCGTGCATAAAACTACCCATAAGAACGGAACAAGGCATCACGCATCAACGCATCACTAAAAAGGCTTTACATCATCCATGCAATCCGCTATAATGAAAAAGATTTCAGAAAGCTAGAGCGTGTTTGAAAGCTGCATAGGCGGATATTCAGCACGCTCCGTGAGAAAAGAGGGAAAACAGCATGGATAAAAAGATACCTTATAAAATCTATCTGGAAGAGCAGGAAATGCCAAAGCAATGGTATAATGTGCGCGCCGATATGAAGAAAAAACCGGCACCGCTGTTAAATCCTGCGACTTTGCAGCCAGTGACGCTTGAAGAGCTTTCCGGCATCTTTTGTGAGGAGCTTGCAAAGCAGGAGCTGGACGATGTAACTGCGTATTTTGATATTCCAAAAGAAATCCGGGATTTTTATAAGATGTACCGCCCGTCGCCATTGGTCAGGGCGTACTGCCTGGAGGAAAAACTGGATACTCCGGCACATATTTACTACAAATTTGAAGGAAACAATACATCCGGCAGCCACAAGCTTAACTCGGCGATTGCGCAGGCTTATTACGCAAAGAAGCAGGGCTTGAAAGGCGTGACGACAGAAACCGGGGCAGGCCAGTGGGGAACCGCGCTTTCGATGGCGTGCGCATACCTTGATCTGGACTGCCAGGTCTATATGGTGAAATGCTCTTACGAGCAAAAACCGTTCCGGCGTGAAGTGATGCGTACGTATGGGGCAAATGTAACGCCGTCCCCGTCTATGGATACAAAAGTAGGACGCAAGATCAACGAAGAATTTCCAGGTACGACAGGCAGCCTTGGCTGCGCTATTTCCGAAGCTGTCGAGGCGGCAACGACACAGGAAGGCTATCGTTATGTCCTTGGCTCTGTGCTTGCACAGGTACTGCTGCACCAGTCCATTATCGGTATGGAGACAAAAGCGGCACTGGATAAATATGGCATTCAGGCACATACCATTATCGGCTGTGCCGGAGGCGGTTCCAACCTGGGCGGCTTAATCTCGCCATTTGCCGGAGAAATCCTGCGCGGAGAAGCAGATTACAAGATCATTGCCGTAGAACCTGCTTCCTGTCCGAGCCTGACAAGAGGTACTTACGCCTACGACTTCTGCGACACCGGAAAAGTATGCCCGCTTTCAAAAATGTACACGCTTGGCAGCGGCTTTATCCCTTCTGCAAACCATGCGGGCGGACTTCGCTACCACGGCATGAGCTCCACCGTATCCGAATTATACGCACAGGGGCTTATGGAAGCAAGGAGCGTAGAACAGACCGAAGTATTCCAGGCAGCGGAGACATTTGCAAGGGTAGAAGGCATTCTTCCGGCACCAGAAAGCAGCCACGCAATCAAAGTGGCAATAGACGAAGCAATCAAATGCAAAGAGACCGGCGAAGAAAAGAATATCGTATTCGGTCTGACCGGAACAGGCTACTTTGATATGTACGCCTACCAGAAATTCAACGACGGCAATATGAGCGATTACATCCCGACAGACGAAGAGCTTGCCGCATCGATGGCAAAGCTTCCGAAGGTGGAAGGATAACCGGATACAGGCACATGGCTGCAAACATTTGTTGCAGCCATGTGCCTGTTTTTTTGCTGTTCAAAATATGATACGAATGGATTGAGTTTTTAATTGCTTTATCATAGTGAAAATAAAAGATACTGTTGTGGAGTGTCAAAAGATGTGTTATAATCCCGAAAGAGCAATCGTGTTACAGGGTGCGTTGACCTCATTCTAAAAAGAATGGGGGTGATGCTATGAAAAAGAGAAAACATAAGAAACATAAGATTCCTATTTCTCTTATGGAGTTGCTGACTTTTGGCATATTCCTTTTAGCATTGCTTACATTCGTGTTTACGTTTTGTAAGTAGTTATACATAACAAAAACCACCCTTGTACTTTGCCGAGTGTGTGGGTGGTTTTGTTATCCATTTAATCGGTCAACCCCTTGTGGGCGGTTGCTTTTTATTTTGTTTTTATACTATAGCATATTTTAGGTTTGATTGCAAGAGCCTTTTTATCTGTTTATAATTGCAAACCATGCGCCTTTTCGCACATTCAGTAACCGATCCCCGCATTCCCCATATAATATGTTAAACCATTTCCCGACTGATCCATCTGTCTACATATTATTTATGGAGGGAGACTTATGAGCCATCTGCTGGAATTTGAACATGTGTCGTATTCCTACCATTCGATTGGCGGGGAGACACTTGCGTTATCGGATATTAGCTTTAATTTGACGGCTGGTGAATTTCTTGCAGTCGTCGGGCCAAGCGGCTGCGGAAAATCTACGCTGCTCAACCTGATCTGCCATCTGACAGAGCCGGAGCAGGGCAGGATTTTATACAAAGGAGAAGCACTGACAAAAGATTCTGTGCGTTCGATTGGCTATATGCTGCAAAAAGACCATTTGTTTCAATGGCGCAGCATCGAAAAAAATATTTATCTCGGCTTGGAAATCCAGAAAAAACTGACACCAAAGACAAAGGAATACGCTGCGCATCTACTGCAAAAATATGGCTTGTATGAGTTCCGCCATAAAAAGCCGTCTGAATTATCCGGCGGAATGCGCCAGCGCGCGGCACTGATTCGCACCTTAGTGCTAAGCCCGACGCTGCTGCTTTTGGATGAGCCGTTTTCGGCGCTTGATTATCAAACAAGGCTGAATACCGCAAATGATATCGGCTCGATTATCAGGGGAGAGCAAAAGAGCGCCGTGCTTGTTACGCATGACCTCTCAGAAGCAGTCAGCCTTGCAGACCGTATTTTGGTATTAAGCCCGCGTCCGGGCAAGGTCAGGCGCGTGATAACGACATCGTTTCCAGACGATATGACGGCGCTAAAGCGGCGCGGCACAAATGAATTTAAGGACTATTTTAATATGATCTGGAAGGAGATGAATGGGGATGAAGAAAGCACTTACAGCGCAGGAACTATATGTTGAATCGGTAAAGCGCACCGACCGTATCGTACGCTTTTGGCGTGTATGTTTGTGTATAATTTTTGTCGCGGCATGGGAGCTTTGTGCCCGTTATGAGATTATTAATTCTTTTATTTTCAGCAGTCCGTCCAAGCTTGCCCGCTGCTTTTACCGCCTGCTATTGGAAGAAGGGCTTGCGTCACATATCGGCATTACGCTGTTTGAAACGCTGGCAAGCTTTTTCCTCGTAATTGCAATCAGCCTGATCCTTGCAGTCCTGCTCTGGAAAAGCCGTACCTTTTCCAGAATACTAGAACCATATATGGTCATGTTAAACAGCCTGCCCAAATCTGCGCTTGCGCCGCTTTTGATCGTATGGCTGGGTGCAAATTACAAGACGATTATTTTAACCGGTATCTCCGTTGCCGTATTTGCGTCGATTATGAATCTGTATACCGGATTTATGGAAGTAGATCCAGAAAAAGTCAAGCTGATTGACACGCTCAACGGAACGGAAAAAGATAAATTATACAAAGTGATCCTGCCGTCGAATATCCCGAACCTGTTTGGCATTATGAAAGTAAATATCGGGCTTTGCCTGGTCGGAGTCATTATCGGGGAGTTTATTGCCGCAAGGAAAGGGCTTGGGTATTTGATTATTTATGGAAGCCAGGTGTTTCGTTTCGAGCACAAACAGATATAAAAAGCAACGGATGGCTGTTGCAAAAAATAGAATAAGCAAGTAAGTTTGCATGTTTTTGTAACATATTTTTCCTTCTGGCATAAAATAATATAAAAAACGCAATGGTGATTATTATAAAAGAAGACTTGCTGTTTATCTTTCAAAAGCTGCTTGAAAAAAGGAAAATTACGATAGACGAATACAACAAAGCAGTCCGGCTTATTTTACAACGATATTCATAAAAAGTGCGGAGCACATACAGCATATGTAGGTTAGGAGGCGTATTTGTGGAAAGAAGATGCAGAGCTGTTTATTACTGCCGGGTGAGTACGGATGATGAAAATCAGGCAACGTCTATTATGAATCAAAAAGAAGAAGCTCTTAAAATCATGAAAGACAACAACTGGCAGTTTGTTGACGGATATGTAGAAATGTAAACCGCTTATTTGATACAAAAGGAATGAACAAATATCGGGAAAACCGCTGAAAACAAGGGATTCCGGCATATTGGATGTTGCTGGAATCCCTTGTTTGATTTGGAGCTGTGCCAGGGCAGCATGGAAGCGGCGGTTACGAACGGCCACAGTGGTTATGAATCTGACCTCTCTGTGGCTGTTTTGACCCCTAAAACGGTAAAAAATAATGGGAAAGCGATAATGAGTGGTGGATGCTTCTTTTTTAACAAATGGGAGGGATATACCCCATTTGAATGGCTTTCGTTACAGCTTCAACAGATGAGGAAACGCCAAGTTTTTCAAATATGTGCTGCAAGTGATTTGATAAAGTTCGCTCGCTGATATAGAGTGTAGCTGCAATCTCTTTCCGCTTCATACCATCAGCTAAAAGCCGCAGGATTTGCTTTTCACATTCAGTCAATTCCTCTAAAAATGGAATTTCTCTGTTAAAAATGATTGCACCCTGTGATATTTGGGAAAGGAAGGATACCAGTTTCTCAGGCTCTATATTTTTGTTGATAAATCCCTTTGCACCGATTTTCTCTGCTTCGCTGCGGTATACTGGCAGGTCATATCCAGACAGGATCACAATCTTTTGCTCTGGATATTGGCATAGCAGTTGTTTTGCCAATTCCAAGCCATCCTCAGATGTTATGTTTTTTAAGTTTATATCCATAAGCAGGATGTCCGGCCTGCTCGTATCAATGAAGCTGTCCAGCCGGGAAATATCACTGATGCTTTCAAATGATGTGATCTGCGGATAATCCGATAAGGCAATCTCCAAGCTTTTTGAAAATAGCACATGGTCATCGACTAATAAAATATTGATAAGAAACATCTCCTTTCATTGGCAGGGTGATTTGTATGCAGATCCCGTGTGGAAAGTTATTGGCTATTTTTATAGAACCATCCATGTTATTGACACGTTCAGTGACCAGCGCAAGCCCTCTGTGCTTTGACAGGTCGGCGGGTGAGAGGGTATCCGCATCAGCAGTTCCATTGTCCCTTACGCACAGCGCTATGACCCCGTTGTCCTGTGTAAGGGTTATCCATGCTTTTTCTCCTGCTGAGTGCTTGTAAATATTTGTGACAAGCTCTTTCAGGAGACGGTATACGAAGATATCATAAGGGGCAGCCAAAAATAAGGAGTCCGGGCATTCAAAAGTAATACGGATATTACGGTGCGGAAAGGATTGTGATATATATGCAAGCAGGTTTTGGTAATTTTTTTTCACAGTAAGTTTTGAGAGCATTGCAGGGCGGTAATCCTGCATCTGCTCACGGATATAAGTGTTCATGTTATCAAGAGTTTCCGTGATGATTTTCTGGATATCGGGGTGGCCTGCCTTTTTCATCATATTCTTTATGGAAAGCAGGTCCTGGAGGATGTCATCATGGAGGAAGTTTGCAAATTCGAGGTTTAGCTGCTCTTCCCGCTGTAACTGCTTTAATGTGGCATGGTATATACTTTCCCTGGCCACCGCATTTTTTCCGTGCCTTAAATTGTAATCTAATGCAATGTTGCAGGCATATACAAAGACAAACATGGCATCCAGCATAAGGAAAAACAGTGGGAGGCCGATGCCTAAAGCCAGGGCGGACAGGCCGCAGATGGCTGCCCCGGCAAGCAGGATTAATGCTGACTGGCGACTGCTGAATATGGTTGACAAAGGGACGCTGCTATGCTCTTTTTGTATAATGCCGTGTATGCTTATAGAGAACAGCAGGACAGGAAGATAGATCCCCAAATTAGAAAGATGCCCACTGATTCCCATTGTAGAAAAGTAATAGACAAGGAATAAAATGATTACCGTTACAAGGGAGAAAAGGATATATTTCCACTCCGCCTTAAAAACAAAGGCAGTTCTTTTTCTGTGGAAGACAATAATGAAAATGAAACAAAGCCAGCCTGCCAGAAACTGTATGCCGTAAAACAGGGCGAATATTTCATTTGATGCCAACAGGCCGATAAGGGAGCAGATGCAGGTTCCAGTCAGGCAGATGTTTACTGCTTTCTTGAATTTATATCCGCTTCCTTGAAACAGAAACATGAGTATGAAATTTATGGAGACGTACCATATGACCGGGCTTAAGGCGGAGAATAGCATACTTGTCGAGGCATCGCCCTGTGCAGACAGGAGTATATACCAGCTATGGAGTGCCAGCAGGCCACAAAACAGGGAGATGACTTTGTTTCCCCTGACGTTGCAGGAGCTTATATAAGTAATGTCTACGAGCATCAAAGAGGACAGGAACAAGGATACAGTCCCTGTGGCGCGAAATGCGATATTTTTATTTATAGCCAGCCCTATATAAAAGATAAGGAAAATGGAATTTGCAAAAAGCAGAAGGTTTAATGTTATACGCTTCATATCCGGCCTCCTTTTTTCACGTTTCATTATACCATTTATTTGCGGGTATGCAAACAGAAATCTCTGAATGATATCTAATTTGTCAGCACAGCTTTGCAGCAGGTGTGGACAGTCATACAGTAATATACCAGATAAATAATGAATGCCAGCAGAATGGCAGCCATTGTGGGTGTATATAGCAAAAGGCTGTTTTTCAGGATGTTTTGCATGAGGGCGGACTTGTATACCAGCGTGGCAAAGATGCAGTCTGCCAGCCCGAATAAAAATGGGATGATGAAAAAAGCGGCAGTCTGTTTTTTGATGATCTTTTTGATCTTCTTGTCCGTATATCCCATTTTTCGGAGGATATCATAGTCAGATTTCGAGTCGGTTATGGCTGAAACATTATTAAAGTAAAGGATGCTTCCAGTTGCTATAAAGAACAATACCACAAGAAAACCTATTAACAGGAATGTGGAACTGCTCAAGGAAAATATTTCGTGTACCCTGTGCGAGTTTCCCTGCAGGTAGGGGCTTCCCGACAGATATTCTGACAGGGCATGGAACAGTGCCTCGTTATCCTCAATGGATTTTCCATTTATGCTGAGGATTTTCGCTGCCGGAACTGCCTGTTCTGTTATCATATGGTATAAATCGTCACTTACGATCAAAGTTCCGACACTGTTTGCAAATGCAATGGGATTATCCAAAGTAACAGCGGTTACTGTGACCGGTATTTTATTATTGCCTATCGAGAGTGGATAAATATTACCTGTTTCATCATTGTCAGAATCCGGCTGGTATTTGACTAAAATACACTCATTGACATTTAAAGTGGCAAGGTGTTCCAGCGCTTTTGTCCGTCCCTGTGCTTCCAAAAGAGATTTATAGTTTGAATACGGGATGCATTCAAACCCTGCATCCCGCAGGATATTTTCGTTACCGGCATCTCCCTTGGAGGTTCCGATGCTGTATTCTACAGGGAGCTGCCCGGCAGTGGAAGTGACCTTATAAATAGCAGTCTGCAGGAATGTGACATCATCCTCCGATGAATAATCGTTTATGATCTGTTTGATCGCAGTTATTTCACTTTCATTTTCAATTCTGCATTCTATTTCCGATGGTGCCATACGGGATACCGCAGCTATTGGATAGTATAACGACAAAGCCATGGTGCTTGAAACTGTCAATGTTGCGGCTGACAATAATGTAAGCATGATCAGCGTCCTGGAGTTTGAATGGATACGGTATATAAACCCAGGCGCAGTGATGATTTTTGTTTCTGTGTAAAATTTTCGTTTGTTTTTCTTCCCTGTCTGTACTGCAAAGGGAAGGAAGGATGCGATAAAAAGCACCGTTCCTGAAAGTATGAGTGCAAATGTCAGCATACCAATCGGATAAAAACCAACTGTAAGCCATAAGGATTTCGCACCTCGTAATATATTGAGTGCAAGGCAGTATCCTGAAATAACAGCAAAAAAACCCATGGCAGACGCAGCGGCGTGGAATTTCATCTCTTTTTCCGCATTCTTTTCATATCTCACTAAATCCATGAGTGATGTCTTGAAAAGAAATCTGCCATTGGACAGGGCTAACACTATGAGAACAGCGAAAATAAAGCAGGCTGTTTTTGCAATGGCATTCGGGTTGAAAAAAGGTATTTGTGAATGATTGACCGTCAGGCCCAGTAATTTTGTAATGCCAAAGACAATCCCTTTATGGAAAAAACTTCCCAAAAGTATCCCGGTTATAAAAGCGCTGGAACAGGTGAGCAGGTTCTCTGTTATGAGCAGGGATAGTATTGTGGATTTTCTGTATCCTAATAATGCGTAAATACCGAGTTCTTTTATACGGCGGCGCAAAAAGAAGCGGTTTGAATAGGACATATAGAAAACAACAAAAGCCATGAGGAATACGGAAATTGTGTTGCACATCGTTTCAACCCGCCCGTCATTTGATATTTTTTCAAGCATGACCGCATTCATAGAGAATGAAGTGAATGCAAAAAAGATAGTGATTACAAATGAAACGGATAATAGATAGAGGGCGTAAAACGAAAAATTATTTTTCAGATTCTTAAGCGCCATAGATAAATTATGCATCTGTCTCCCCTCCTATCTTTCTGTGTCTAATTTTGCCACTTCCCGTGCAATGGATTCGTAGAATGTGCGCCTGTCATCATCCTGTTTAAACATCTCCCGGATAATGCGCCCGTCTTTAAAGATTAAAATGCGGTTAGCGAAACTTGCAGCATATGCATCATGTGTAACCATCAGTATAGTTGTATTAAGGGCTTCGTTTGATTCTTTTAAGGTGTTTAATAAATCTGTCGCAGAACTGGAATCCAATGCCCCCGTCGGCTCGTCAGCAAATAAGATACTTGGCCGCTTTATAATGGCCCTTAAAGCCGAAGCCCGCTGTCTCTGCCTGCCCGAAAGCTCGTTTGGATATTTATTAAGCTGCGCATCAATGCCAAATGATTCTGCCAGACTCCGTATCATGTTCTCTATTTTTTTCGGAGGGAGCTTCTGTAAAGTAAGTGGGACAGCAATATTTTCAAAAATGGTAAGGCTGTCAAGCAGGAAATATTCCTGAAAAATAAATCCCAGCTTATCCCTGCGGAAATCCGCCGCGCCTGAATCGGTCAGGTCCTTAATGTTGATGCCGTCTATTATAATACTGCCACTTGTGGGTGTATCAATCGTGGAAAGGACATTAAGCAATGTAGTCTTCCCGGAACCCGAAGCACCCATAATAGCAATAAATTCACTTTTCGACACACTGAACGATACTTTGTTAAGGCTGGAATGTTGTGCCTTGGCATAAATTTTTGTTACTTCTTTTGCTTCTAATAATGCAGACATATGAAATTCTCCTTTGCGTTTGATAGTAATATTGTACCTTTTGGAACTTGAAATAGAATGAGTAAAACAGGCAATTATTTTTGCGCGATTTACTCATTCAGATTAGGAAGCAGTATGATTTGGGGAAGGCTTAAATGTGAATTGTGAAAGCTAATGGTAAGGCGTGTTCGTCACGATAGCAATAAATTTTTTCAGCAAAGGATTTTGTGAATTTTTTTTATAAAAAAGGCCATAGGATAATGGCTCGCTGTTTTTTTAAGGGACTGAACAAATATCAGAATTTACAAAATTCATCTGTGGAAGTACAGAACAGCCATACCCTGCCCTGACAAGAGTAAGAAGCACCTGCAGGTTTTCACATACATAAGTGGATTCAGGCAGGATATGCTGTGAAATCTGGTTCTGCATTTCTGCGGCTTTGGCAGGAATTGCATAGGAATTGCAGACAACAATATTCTCCAGATACAATTCCTCTTTTGCAAGCTCAGGTCTGGCTGCATAAGGATGTGCGGCGGGAACAATACAGCACAGTGGTATCCAGAATAATTCTTTGTAGACCGTATCGTTTTTTATTGGGATATCATCCTGGAATCCAAACAGCAGATCCAGATTAACCTCGCTCTGGCAGCCTATCGTTAAGACCTGCAGATTCGTGCTTTGATGGCGCTGCAGTTTCTGTTCGGCAATTTTTAACCTGCCTATAACATTTTTCGCATCTTCCAGAAAGCTGATCCCGGCAGGCGTAAGGGTAACTGTCCTGGTGGTGCGGTGAAGAAGTTTTGTCCCCAGCTCATCTTCCAGCGCATGAATCTGCCGGGAAACGGCAGACTGGGTAATCTTTAAAATTTCAGCGGCTCTTGCAAAGTTCAGGTTTTCGGCAACCTGGATAAAGCTCTTTAACTGGTCTGTATTCATGGGTTTCACCTCCATTATTGCGTTTTTGTCATTGATAATACCATATTTTCATTTCACTTTCAAGAGCGAGTGTGGTTAAATATGTATTGCAAAGATTAGCACTCAAAAAATGATTGCCATTGTCCTGGTTATGGCAGTTACAAATAACATACTGGTGTCCTACGGTGCAGTATCTACAATCGTTTTGATTCTGGCATTTTCTTCCAGGCGATCAGAAAACCAACACAGGCAACCATCCTTTCCATGTCCCGTCAGATTGTTTATTTGCTCCCAGCGACCTTATTGCTGCCGCTGGTATTAGGGGTGGAAGGAGCATTGTGGGCAGGCCCGCTGGCAGATGTGCTGGCGTTTATAACAACTTGCCGTGGCGTAAAGTCCGGTGCGAATAGTGACAAGCCCACGGCACATAAAATGTCGTGGGCCATTTTTTGATTTCAGGGGATTCAGTTTTTCCGTCCCCGTGGCCTATATGTGAAAGCTATTTTTCCGCACGGCGGGAGGCCGCAAAAAAATACCGGCGCGGCTGTCCGGTTCCCGCCCCTGCGGTGGCATATGGCAGGAGGTGTGTTTTTCATGACGGAGGAACAGAAAAGGAAGGTTACAGACCTGCGGCGGGCAGGCATGGGGTATACGGAGACGGCAAGGCTGGTGGGCGTGTCCAGGGACGCGGTGCGCAGCTTTTGCAGGAGAAACGGACTGGCGGGGCAGGCGGCACAGGAAAAACCGGGGGACGCGCAGGCGCAGGAAGGCTCCTGCCGGGAGTGCGGGAAGCCGCTGCAGCAGACGGCAGGCGTGAAGCGGCGGGTGTTCTGCTCCAGGGAATGCCGTGAGAAGTGGTGGCATGGGCATCCAGAGCAGATAAGACAGAGGGCGGTGTATTCCTTCACCTGCGCCGGGTGCGGGAAGCCGTTTAACGTCTATGGGGATTCCAGGAGGAAATACTGTTCCCACGGATGCTATATAAAAGCCAGGTTCGGGGGAGGCGGCGCAGATGAATGAGGGGGATTTCCGCGCGGAGCTGCGCTACCGGATGTCGCTTGCCGTGGCGCGGGCGATGCTTGAAGAAGGCGCCATCACCGAGGAGGAATATTTGGAAATTGATACAATACTTTTGCAGAAACACCGGCCAATTCTGGGTACATTATTAGCGGGAAAACCCTTGCAATAAGTGCGGTTTGGAGTGATGAATGGTAGCGGAAAGGAGTGGTTTCATTGAAGAAGATCAGCAGAATAGAGCCGGTTTTCCATGCGCTGCCGGAGCGGAAGAAAGTGGCCGCTTATGCGAGGGTGTCCAGGGACACGGAGCGGCTTATGAATTCCGTTTCCGCACAGGTCAGCTACTACAGCGCGCTCATCCAGGGAAACCCGGAATGGGAATATGCAGGGGTGTACGCAGACTGCGGGATATCCGGGACAGGGACGGCAAGGCGCGGCGAATTCTTAAGGATGCTTACCGACTGCGAGGCGGGAAAGATCAACATTATCCTGACAAAATCCATCAGCCGCTTCGCAAGGAACACGGTAGACCTTCTGGAGACGGTCAGGCATTTAAAGACCCTTGGCATTGAGGTGAGGTTCGAGAAGGAACACATCCATTCGCTTTCAGAGGACGGGGAGCTGATGCTCTCGCTCCTGGCGTCTTTTGCGCAGGAGGAGAGCCGGAGCATCTCGGAAAACGTGAAATGGGGAGTCAGGAGGCGGTTCCAGTCCGGCGAGATCGGGATGGCAAACAAACACATCCTCGGATACCAGTATGATGAGGATGAGAAAAAATATGTCATCATCCAGGAAGAGGCGGAAGCAGTCCGCTGGATGTTCCAGATGTACATTGACGGAGTTCCCCTGCGGGAGATTGCGGGGAGTATGAACAATGCGGGCATCCGCACCACGCTTGGCAACGATTTCCAGGAGGGCTCGGTGCGCCAGCTTATCTTCAACGAGGTCTATGCCGGGGACATTCGGCGGCAGAAATGCTACATAGCGGACCCGATTACAAAAACGAAATTGAAAAACTGCGGGGAGCTGCCGCAGTATTATATGGCGGGCTGCCATGAAGCCATCATTGACCGGGAAACCTACGCAAAGGTCCAGGCGGAGATGAAGCGGCGGGCGGGGCTTGTCAACCCCACCTACCCTTTTACGGGGAAGATGAAATGCGGCATCTGCGGGCAGGCGTTCACAAGAAAAAAAGGAACTGTAAGACAAAAAAGCTATGTACACTGGATATGCCGTTCTAAAAAGGAGACGGGCATGAGCTGTACCAGCGTGAATTTCAGAGAGGAAGAACTGGAGCGGATAGCAGCGCGGACGCTTGGGATGCAGGGATTTGATGAGGCGGAGTTTGAGGAGCGGGTGGAAAACATCACGGCATTCCCAGACGGGAGCCTGGAGTTCCATTTCAAAGGAGGGAGGTCAAAGCGGTGGCAAAGAGCGTGATCACGATACCGGCAACGGTAAACAGGCACACGGCGGCGCCGATAGGCAGCTACAAAAAGCGCAGGGTGGCCGCCTATGCCCGCGTCTCGACCGACCATGAGGAGCAGCAGAGCAGCTACGAGGCGCAGGTGGACTATTACACGAATTACATCAATGGGCGTGAGGACTGGGAATTCGTTTCTGTGTATGCGGACGAGGGGATCACCGGCTGCAACACGAAAAAGCGCGACGGCTTCAACAAAATGGTGGAGGACGCGCTTTCCGGAGCCATCGACCTTATCATCACCAAGAGTGTCTCCCGCTTCGCAAGAAACACGGTGGACAGCCTCACGACCATCCGAAAGCTGAAGGAACACAAGGTGGAATGCTATTTTGAAAAAGAGAACATCTGGACGTTTGACGGAAAGGGCGAGCTGCTGCTGACCATCATGTCCTCGCTGGCGCAGGAGGAGAGCCGGAGCATCTCGGAGAACTGCACCTGGGGGCAGAGAAAGCGTTTCGCGGACGGCAAGGTCACGGTGCCGTTCAAGCGGTTCCTGGGCTATGACCGGGGCGAGGACGGAAACCTTGTCATCAATGAGGAACAGGCGGAGACCGTCCGCAGGATTTACGGCCTCTTCCTGCAGAGGCGCTCGCCCCACGCAATCGCAAAGCTGCTAACGGCGGAGGGCATCCCCTCGCCCGGAGGAAAGGAAGTCTGGTCGTCCAGTACGGTCAAAAGCATCCTTACAAACGAAAAATACAAAGGCGATGCGCTTCTGCAGAAGGTGTACACGGTGGACTTCCTCTCCAAAAAGAAGAAAGTGAATGAGGGCGAGGTGCCGCAGTATTATGTGGAGAACAACCACCAGGCCATCATCAGCCCGTCCGTGTTCGAGGAGGCGCAGCACCAGATGGCGGCCAGGCATTCCGGGAAGAACCGGGCGAGCAGCACGAGCGTATTCTCCGGTTGTATAAAGTGTGGGGACTGCGGGGGCTGGTACGGCTCCAAGGTGTGGCACTCCAACAGCAAGTACCGCAGGATCGTCTGGCAATGCAATCATAAATTTGACGGCGGGGAGAAATGCGGCACACCACATTTGGATGAGGAAACTATCAAACAGCTTTTCCTGAAAGCGGCAAATGCCATATTTACAGAAAAGGGCGGGGTGCGGGAGGATTACGATTCCATAAAAGACGCGCTTTTTGGCACCACGGAGCTGGAGGTGGAGCGCCTGCGGCTGCAGGAGGAGCTGAACGTGGCAGCGGAGCTGATCGGGCAGTGCGTGTCGGAGAACGCCCGCATCGTACTTGACCAGACGGAGTACCAGAAAAAGTATGACGGGCTGGCGGGGCGGTTCAACGGGGCGAAGGAGCGGCTTTCGCAAGTCAGTCACGCCATCACGGAGCGGCAGGCGAAGCGGGAAAAGATCGGGAGGTTCGTTTCCGTCCTGGAAAAGCTGGACGGTCCGCTCACGGCATTTAACGAGGACGACTGGTACAGCCTTGTGGAGTACGCCACGGTGTACAGCAGGGAGGACATCCGCTTCACTTTCAAGAACGGGATGGAGATAAAGGCATAAGAATATAGTCTCCCGGAGCCGGAAAAATGGCTGTGGGGGACATTTTTTCACGGATTCCCACAACCGCCTATAAAACTCACGGGGGATCGGTAAAATCATGGAGTATGATAAAAAATCGCGGGGTATCGGTAAAAAATCATGGAGTTTAAGGAAAAATCGAATTGTATCAAAGACTGCGTTTACATAGATGAAGGGCGTTCCGGGACAACGACAAATAAAAGAGAAGAATATAACCGTTTGTTTAAGGATATGGAGAGTGACAAATTTGATATTATAGTGATCAAATCGCAGGATCGCTTAATGAGAAATACAAAGGAATGGTATTTTTTTATAGATCAACTTGTTCAGAATAAGAAAAGATTGTATTTTTATTTAGAGAGAAAATTTTATTCCCCGGATGATGCATTAATTACAGGAATAAAAGCGATATTAGCAGAAGATTATAGCAGAAGCTTAAGCAAAAATATAAATCATGCACATCGAAAAAGACAGGAAACAGGAAGCAATGTTATTCTTACTTCGAAAACATGGGGATTTGATAAAGTGAATAAACAGATAGTGATTAATGATAAAGAAGCAGAAATGATCCGGTTTATTTATGAAATGGCAGCACAAAATAATGGTTCTCGAATAATTGCTAAAATGTTGCAGGAAAATGGATATTATAATCATGAGGGAAATAAAATAGCGGAACAAACAGTAAGGCGGATTGTCCGAAATCCGTTATACAAAGGTACTGCGGTAATGAATATTTTACATAAAAATTTTGAAACAAAAAGGACAGAAAGAAATAGTAAGGATCAATGGATTTATCATGATCATATTGTACCAGAGATTGTTTCTGAGGAGCTATGGAATAAAGCAAACAAATTAATGGATGCAAGATCAAATGTATTTGTTACAGAGGATTTTAAGACTAAAATTATAGGAAGTAAAAAAAATTCCAATCCACTGACCACAAAAATAGTATGCGGATTGTGCGGAAGTACGTTTTGGAGATGCACGAGTGTTGCCGGAAAAACAAATAAGGTATATTGGAGCTGCAAAGAATATGTACAAAGAGGAAGAAAGACAAAAAATAATAGAAGCCCCAAACATAAAGAAGAATCAAAATATGAAAGAACAAATGCCGGATGTGATAATATTCACCTCAAAGAAGGAGATCTTGACAAATTGATTTACGATTTGTCACAAAAAATAAATACAAAATCAATAGAAGATATTTCTTCGGCTGCGTCTGCCATATTAAAGCAAGTTATTAGCGATACAAGTGAAATAGAACAACAGGAAAAGTCTTTTACCAGTAAGTTGGAAAAGATGATATCGAATAGAGAAATTTTGTTGGACAAATATCTCGATAATAAGATAGAAGATGATATTTACCATATGAAGGATACGAAATTGAAAGAACGTATTGCAGAATTAGAAGACGCATGTAATAAGCTGGCGGCTAAGAAGAACTCGATATCTGAAGAAAAAGAACAGAAAGAACGAATAGAAGAATTGGAAAAAATAATTAAGGTAATCACAGATTATGATATAAGTGTGGTCAATATGAAAAGTCATATTAAAAAAATAGTAGTTTATCCAGATTATATGATATTTCATTTTGATATTTTTGGTGATGTGAGGGTTGAAGTAAAAAAGATAAATTATAGGAAGAACGAATATCGGATCTGCTTGTAAATAAGTGTATGTAAGGCGGACATACGATGGCAATGGGATTTTATCTCTGAAAGCAGGGTACCATTGCCATTAAACAGCTTATATAACGCTGTAAGATTTAAAAATTCTTATTATTAACATTATACAATAAAATGTTATCTTTAAGTATTCTATAACAAAATCTGCTGTTTTGCAATACCAATGAAAAAATTGTTAAAAATTACCTAATGCAATCGTTTAATTTGCGAAAAATATGTCTGAAATACATAAAAATTTCATTGGATTTTTTTAACTAAAAAAAGAACCCTTATCTTGGATACAAAATTTATGTAAGCTTTTTTGTATCCGTTTTTTTTATGTTTTCTTCTTTTACCCTTATTTTCTGCTGCTTTGGAAGTATATAACTATATGCATAAAACATAACATTTTATTGTAAATTGTTATGTTTTATGCAGAATGGGAGGCTGTGGAATGCGTGAGTTAGATTACGGAAAAATGGGGAACAGGATACGCCAGGTTCGCAAGGCAAAGGGATGGTCACAGGATGAGCTTGCAAAAAAGTGTGGAATCAGCATGTCATTTTTAGGGCATATCGAGCGTGGGACAAGGATTATGAGTTTAGAAACATTTGTGAACATCTGTCTGGCATTGGATACAGATGCAGATGAGATGCTTTGGGGAGTAGCACACGCATCAAATGCTGTACTGGATATGTTCCGCTCTCCAGATTCAGAACAGAAAGAAAAGAAAAGGGAGTCGGACAGTTATTCTATGTATGTCAGAATCATGAAGTCAGTAGCAGAGATTATGAATGAAGCATGAGTGCAGGCAATAAGAGTCGTTCATATGCGGGTGCAAAGCGCAAAGTGCTGATGCTTGCTTCAGTGGCTTCGATGATTGACCAGTTTAACCTGCCTAATCTTCGGTTAATGCAGGAAATGGGGTATGAAGTGCATGTAGCGTGTAATTTTGAACAAGGTAATACGTGTGATGACATACAGATACTGCGGCTGAAAAAGAAACTGCAAATGATGCATATGATATGGCATCAGTGGGATTGTCCGCGGAGCCTTAGTTCTGTTGCATGTATCCGGGCATACTGCCAGCTATGGAAGCTTACCGGACAATACTGTTTTGCATGGATGCACTGCCAGTCGCCAGTTGGAGGGGCATTGGCAAGGATCGTAGCACATCAGCGGGGAATCCGGGTGTTGTATACGGTGCATGGATTTCATTTTTACAAAGGAGCTTCCAGGAAAAATTGGGTGCTGTATTATCCAGTCGAAAAGTTCTTGGCAAATTGGACAGATATTTTGGTTACTGTAAATAAAGAAGATTACCGGATTGCCAGGCAACAATTCAGTGCAGGGTGTATTTGCCGTATTCCAGGCGTGGGCGTTGATACAAGCAAGTATGTACCAAAATGTGGAGAGACTTCCAAAGAGAGAAAAAACTTGTGTAAAAGGTTTCATATTCCAGATGATGCATCTGTGATTTTATCTGTTGGAGAGCTGAATAAAGGGAAAAACCATAAACTCGTCATTAAAGCGCTGGCGGATTTGGACAGAACAGATGTCTGCTATCTGATCTGTGGGCAGGGAATTTGGAAAAAAAAGCTGCAAAAGTATGCCAGAAGGCTTGGTGTTGGCAGTTTGGTACGTATGCCTGGATATCAAAAGGACATGCAATGGATCTATAAAAATGCAGATCTTTTTGTTTTTCCGTCCATACGGGAAGGAATGCCTGTAGCATTGATGGAAGCAATGGCATCGGGTCTGCCATGCCTTGTATCAGACATTCGCGGAAATAAGGAGCTTATTACAGATGTGTCATTGCGTTTTTCACCGGATCGATCAGATGAACTTCGGGATGCGCTGGAAAAAATGCTTAGCAGCAGTGCCTGCATGGATTCTTGCAGAGAGCAGAATGTGGACAAAATCAGTGAGTATAGCCAGAAGGTTGTGCAAGAGAAAATGCGGCGTATTTACAAAAAAATGGAATTGAAATGTGGGAAAGGGGGTGCGAAATGAGAGCAGAGCGGGCATTTAACCAGGGCTGTATCATCGCAGTGACAATCTATTTTTTTCTGGCAGGCATCTTTTATTATGCCGCAGGTTCACAGCTATTTGAACGGACTGCAAACAAACAGATTCAAAGCCAGCGTGTAGAAAGTGTGACAGGTGAATTTGCACAGGGCTATAGGGTACGCCAGACGTTTCGCTGTGATATGGATACGCTGGAAGGCTTTGCTTTCTATATCGCATCCTTCCAGCGTATGAATAAAGGTCATCTGGATGTACGTCTGTACGATGACACAGAAGGCAGGCTGGTGTATGAAAACAGGATTGACATGGCCAAGACGCAGGAAGGCAAAAAGGTTGAGAGTGTACTTCCACAACGGCTGGAACATCTGCGGGGACATAAAATGGCAATAGAACTTCATTCCCAGGACGGAATGGCGGGAAGCGCAGCGGGCGTTTGGTACCATCTGTCTGATGTGCCAAAAAACCAGCGGTTGTTTATCAATGGAGATGCAGCCGAAGGCGTCCTTTGTTTTGACACCTATGGTACAGACCTGGTCTGGACAGGGCCGCATTACTGGCAGATTGTAGTACCGGTTGGATTTGTGTTTGCGGTGTACTGTATGTATCTGATGCATCAAAACAGGCTGGACAGGAAAAATCTGGTAGTGACGTCTGTCAAATTGTTTGGCAAATACAGATTTTTGATCCGGCAGCTCGTGTCTAGGGATTTTAAGATTAAGTATAAACGGTCGGTGCTGGGCGCGTTGTGGAGCTTTGTCAATCCGCTGCTGATGATGTCCGTACAGTACTTCGTATTTTCCACAATATTTAAAGCAGATATTCACAATTACCCGGTTTATCTGCTTGCTGGAATCGTATTGTTCAATTTTTTCAGCGAATCTACAAATATCAGCCTGTATGCAGTGACCGGAAATGCAGGGCTGATTACAAAGGTATATGTGCCAAAATATATTTATCCGGTATCTAAAGTTGTTTCAACAGGTATCAACTTGCTGGTTTCGCTGCTGCCGCTTTTGGTGATGTGCCTTGCCACGGGTGTAAAGATTACAAAAGCATGGCTGCTAATACCGTTTGACTTGCTGCTATTGCTTATATTTTGTATTGGAATCGGATTTATTTTATCAGCGGTTATGGTGTTTTTTCGGGATATGCAGTTTATCTGGAGTGTATTTTGCATGGTAGTTACTTATGCGACGCCTATTTTTTACCCAGAATCCATACTGCCTGATACATTCAAAGGTACGCTTGCCTTTAATCCGATGTACCATTTTATCCAGTTTTTTCGCAAGATTATTTTGGAAGGGATTTCGCCGCAGCCGCGCGATTATCTTGTTTGTACGCTGATTGCGGCAGCATCTTTTCTGACGGGATTTATTGTTTTTCGTAAAACACAGGATAAATTTATATTTTATATTTAAGTGTAGGAGCACGCAATGAGAACAGCGATAGAAGTGAATGATATATCCGTGCGGTTTCGTATGGCAAGCGACCGGGTAAATACGTTAAAAGAATTTATGATTCGGACGCTGTCAAAAAAAATAAACTATACGGAGTTTTGGGCACTACAGGATGTATCTTTTGCAGTGGAAAAAGGAGACGTACTGGGTATTATTGGCAGAAATGGGGCTGGAAAGAGCACTCTGTTAAAAGTGATTTCCGGGATTATGAAGCCGACAAAAGGTACTTGTACCAACGATGGCAATATTGTCCCTATGCTGGAGCTTGGATCGGGTTTTGACTATGAGCTGTCAGGACGGGAAAATATTTTTTTAAACGGTGCAATTTTAGGATATTCCGAAGAGTTTCTGAATAAAAGATATGATGAAATATTGGAGTTTTCAGAATTACGGGACTTTATTGAAGTGCCGCTGCGCAACTATTCTTCGGGAATGGTAATGCGACTGGCATTTTCGGTTGCGGCAGTTATCAGCCCGGAGATACTGATCGTAGATGAGATACTGTCCGTCGGTGACGCGCAGTTTCAGGAAAAAAGCAGGAAAAGGATGCGGGAGATGATGGGCGGCGGAACAACGGTTTTGTTTGTATCACATGAGATGGAACAGATTCGGAATATGTGCAGCAAGGTTGTCTGGCTGGAACATGGGAGAGTGAAAGCATTTGGAAAGACACAAGAAATCTGTGACAGGTATGAAGGAAAGTAGTATGGCGGCAAAGCAGAAGATATTATCTATTATTATTCCAATGTATAATTCGCAGAAATATATAAAAAAATGTCTTGCATCATTGCTTTTGCCACAGGAACAAATGGACTGCATAGAGGTTATTGTTGTGGATGACGGTTCCACAGATCAGGGAGCAGAGATTGCAGGCAGATACCAGGAAAAATATCCATCTACGTTTATTCTGATTCAGCAGCCGAATGGAGGACATGGCTGTGCAGTTGATGCAGGGATTGCACGCTGTACAGGGAAATATTTTAAAGTGCTGGATGCGGATGACTGGCTGCGGACAAAAGCTTTGGCAAGAGTCGTGCGGCGAATGCGGCAAATAGATGTACAGGTAATTGCCTGTGGCTATGATATCTGTAAGATACTTTCTAAAACGGTGGTGCATAGGAAAATGGAGGTAGGAAATAAAGAAGACGGACAGGGCATCCGCTTTTTATCTATGCATCAACTGATACAGGAGTGGGACAGATATAGTCAGCTTTTCTGCCTGCATGGATTGATTTATCGTACAGATTTCTACAAAAAGCTTGCTTACTGCCTGCCGCAGAGGGTTTCTTATGATGATGCTTATTTTTTCACGGTGCCATGCAGTCATGCAGATAAACTGTGTATCATGGATGAGCAGTTATACGTTTATCGTATCGGGGACGTAGGGCAGAGTGTGTCTATAAAAAATCGGGAAATACGTATCTATCAGGCAGAGGCTGTGATTCGAGCGATTATAAAGACAAAACAGCGCAATGCTGAAAAATCAAATGCAGGCAGGGAGTATTGGTGCCGTAAGCTTATATCGGTTGTTACGGACTATTATGTAACGACAAACCTTCGTTATCGTGATAGAGCAGCGGGCAGGAAGATCGCAGATACATTTACGAGAAAGTTAAAAGCATTGGACAGGGAATTATACGATCGGATAAAAAAACGTTATTGGTTATTTTATGTCATGAGCCTGCTTCACAGAAAGGAAGATGATTTTGAACGGATACTAAAATGCAGAGATTATTGGCGCAGAAAGCGTAATCAAAAATCATGAAAGGATCAATGGGATGAAAGCGGCGGGTTATATTAAAATACTGGTAAAGAGCATACTCCAGCAAAGCATGGTAGTACCTTTTGCTGCACTGTATTATAAAATAAAGCTGAGAAAACCGGGTGTCTATAACCTGATTGTATGTGACCATATCGGTGATTTTTTATATGTTATGGGATACGCCAGGGCATTTCAGGCACAAAAGCAGATAAGAAAGCTGCGCATTGTGAGTATAGGGAAATTTCAGGAAATCGCAGAAATGTACACAAAACTGGATTGTGGATTTTGCGGAATATCCAAACGTCAACTGCACCTTCTATGCATAGCAAACAGATATGTTCTGGGACAGCAGCTTTTTGCATCATGGAAGGATAACTGTGTGATAGAGCCAGCAAACGGATTTCAGCAGGGATTTGATTATGCAAAGCGGTTTCCCGGTCTGCACCTTAAGGAATGTATCTGCTATGGAGCGCTTGGATTAAAGGAAAACAGTCAGTTTGACCTACCATCATATGCACAAGGTGGATTATCAGATAAAATCGCAGGCTGCATGTCGAAAGCCCGCAAAGTGCTGCTGTGTCCAGATGCACAGTCTGTTTTTTATGAACAGGCGAAACCGTTTTTTCAACAGTTGGCAAAAGAATTTGAGGGCAGGGGATGGCAGGTTTTTGTAAATGTAGAAAGGGGACACAGAGCTGCGATTCAGGCGACTCCAGTTCGTGGCGGATTCCAGACGCTGTGTAAAAAAATGCAACAGCTACACTGCGTCATCGGACTGCGCAGTGGGCTTTTGGATCTGGCAGCGTTTGCTCCATGTAAGGTGATTGCGCTGTATCCGCCAGCATGTGGTATGGATAAGTTTTATGATCTGCGCCATACGAATCCGGCAAAAAAGGAGGTCTATCAATATCGGCTTACAGACGACAGAAGCGCAGATATAGATGCAGTCCTGCAAATAGTTGCAGGATGATGAAATGAGAATCAATGAGGAGGAAAAATATGGAGATTCCATATATGATTGTCCAGGCAGGGGGAAAGGGAACACGGATGAAAAAATTGACGCGTAATAAGCCAAAAGCGCTGGTGCCGGTTCAAAACCTGCCGATGATATTTCACTTGTTCCGTAAATTTCCAGATAAAAAGTACATCATTATCGGTGATTATAAATATGAGGTATTGCAAAGGTATCTGGAAGCTTTTGCGGATATAGATTATCAGATGGTAAACGCGAAAGGCAATCAGGGCACGCTGGGCGGGCTTAAAGAAGCGTTGTCTTATCTTCCGCAGGGACAAGCGTTTATGCTGATCTGGAGTGACCTTATATTGTCGGAGGATTTCCAGTTGCCGGATGAACCGGGAAATTACGTTGGCATTTCAAAAGGTTTTACCTGTAGGTGGAAGTATGAAAACGGACATTTTAGTGAGCAGCCAAGTGAGGAATACGGGGTAGCCGGACAGTTTATATTTCAGGATAAATCTATGCTGGAAGAGATTCCAAAGGAGGGGGAATTTGTCAGATGGCTTGGAGAGTCTGGGATACCGTTTCATGAGCTGGCTTTAGTACATACGAAAGAATATGGCTTGCTGTCAGAATATGAAAAACTGAAACCAGAAATGTGCAGGTCGTTCAACCGTCTGACGGTTCAAGGGAACCTGGTCATAAAAGAAGGCATTGACGCACAGGGAAAGGCTCTTGCTGTGCGGGAACGCAGATGGTACGAAAAACTTGCTGAAAAAGAGTTTTCCAGCATTCCGAAAATCTATGCGCTAAACCCGTTAACAATGGAAAAAGTAGACGGGAAAAATATCTATGAATATACAGATATTTCATTTGCAGAAAAAAAGGAAATTCTAGGCTGTATTATCAGATGCTTAAAGCAGATTCATGCATTGGAGTCAGCACCTGCAAATAGAGACAGCTATCTGGAAGCATATATAGGGAAAACATACAAACGGCTGGAAAAAATAAGAAGTCTGGTGCCGTTTGCCAGTGATGAAGCCGTAATGATAAATGGAAGACGATGCCGCAATGTATTTTTTGTAAGGGAATTGCTGGAGGAGAAAATCATGCAGTATATGCCGCAGACATTTCAGTTGCTGCATGGAGACTGTACATTCAGCAATACTTTGCTAAAGCATAATAAGACACCTGTACTGATTGATCCAAGAGGGTATTTTGGCAGCACGGAGTTATACGGAGATCCTGCTTATGACTGGGTAAAGTTGTATTATTCTATTGTGGGCAATTATGACCAGTTTAATCGAAAGCGGTTTGAGTTAGATATCCGTCCAGATGAGGTTTTGCTGCAAATTGAGTCAAATCACTGGGAAGAAATGGAACAGACGTTTTTCGATCTGCTGCATGGTGAGGCAGATCCAGAACAGATGCATCTGCTTCATGCGGTGATCTGGATGTCGCTGACAACATATGCATGGGAAGACTATGATTCTATTTGCGGAGCTTTTTATAACGGTTTGTATTATTTGGAGGAAGCATTGTGATAACTTATTTTGAAAATATTCTGACAATTATCGACAAGTCCATCCATTCACTGGATAGTGAAAAGTTTGAACAGTTGGTTTTAGAAGCTGTAGAAACGATCGAAAGCGGCCGTAAAGTGATTGTCAGTGGGCTTGGGAAAAATGTTCCGGTATGTGACAAATTTGTAGGGACAATGAATTCACTTGGGCAGCCTGCCAGATATATGAATACGAACAGTGCGGTACACGGGGATATCGGCATGGTGGATGAAGACGATCTTGTGATTCTGCTGACGAAAAGCGGAGAGACAGTCGAGTCGATTTATCTGACGGAACTCTTAAAAGAGCGAGGCTGTAATTTATGGCTGCTGTCCTTTGAAAAACAGTCGACATTAGCACAGGAGATCGGAAAATGTATTATTTTGAACTTGGAGCATGAAGGAGACCTGTGGAATGTGGTACCGAATAATTCTACGACAGTAAACTTAATTGTATTACAGGGGCTTGCAATGGAAATTATAAAAAGAAGGGGCGTTGCACTGGGGAAATTTAAAAGAAATCATCCGGGCGGCTATATTGGGGTGCAGTTAAAAGATGCTGAATGAAGAAAAGGGCAGAAACCACATAGATTTGTCCTCATTAGGACATACATGGATTTTGGATCTGGATGGAACGATTGTAAAACACAATGGCTATAAGACAGATGGTTATGATACGTTTTTACCAGGTGCCGAAAAATTTCTCCAATCCATACCAGAAGGCGATATGGTTTTATTCCTGACGTCAAGAACAAAAGAATATGCAAAAGCGACAGAGAGATTTTTGTGTGAGCACAAAGTGCGTTATGATCTGATCGTGTACGAAGCTCCTTATGGGGAAAGGGTGCTGGTAAATGACGCTAAGCCGTCGGGACTTTTGACAGCGGTGGCTGTGAATACGGTGAGGGATGTATTTATGAAGGAGAACTTTATGATATGTGCAAAATATTAGTTCTTGTTATTTTGTGGAGCCATATTTAAGGAAACAGACGAAAGAAAAATGGATACCTTGGATGCAGGATGCCATTAACACAAAAATAGAATCATAGAAATAGCCGGGTGGAGGTAGAAACGGTGAAACGTAAGATACAAAGGAAAATGATATTGTCTGTATATGGAATGTTTTGGTTTCAGGCATTTAAGCGAAAAAATAGAATACTGCCGTCTACAGTTGTTATTATATGTCCGAACGGGAATGGAAATTGTACGGAGCTTGCAGTTAGATATCTGGTATTATTTTTGAGAAAGAAACACTATCAGGATGCCATATTTATTGTAGAAACCGGACATGACTATAAAATAGTAAAAGATAAAAATATAAGAAAAGTAGAATGTGTATCGCACAGAAAAATGCAGGGATTACTACAGTTATATACCGTGTATTGTTTTTACTGGAATGTAGTTGTGGCATCCTTATATCATCCCGATGTGAGGGCTGGTGAACGCATGAATCACGTAGGGAAAAGCACGGAGGAGCAGCTTTTTATTAATGGGATCTATAATATGGATGAGGAGAAGATATGAGTGATAAAGCAGCGTTTTCTATTATTATTCCTGTCTATAATGTACAAAAAGATATCGGGAACTGTCTGGATAGTATACTTGCACAGTCATATCGGAATTTTGAAGTATTATGCATAGATGATGGTTCCACAGACCACAGCAGTCAGGTCATTCAAAAATATGCCAAAAAAGACAGGCGTATCCAATACTTTTATCATGAAAATAAAGGAGTCTCATATACGAGGAATGTAGGGATACGCAAAGCCAGAGGAAAATACATATGGTTTGTTGATGCGGATGACTGGGTGGAAGCGGATGCTTTGCAGTGCCTTGTGCAGGAGATAAAAAAACAAAAAAGTGATATTGTAGTCTTTGGTGGAGAGGTGTTTTTTTCAGAGGATTATGATGAACAAGACAGCTATATGGATCATGCGTTTATTTATTTTAAAAAAAATCTGACTACGCGCAGAATTCGGTATATCAACAATTCCGTTGCGGCACTTTTGTATGAAATGGGGAGTTATCCGCTGATCTGGAACAAAGTATACAAAAGGAGCCTGATTGTCTCAAACCATATCCAATATGAAGAGAGCCTAAAATTAGGAGAGGATGAGGCGTTTTTGTTTCAAATCTATCCACTTGCAGAGCGGATCAGCTATATCCCGAACCGTCTCTATCATTATCAGAGGAATCGTCAGGGCAGCGCAACGGAACAGATTGTGAAAAAGGAAAAAAAGAGGGCGGAACAAAATCTCAAAATGGCGAAGATTGTAGCAGAATATTGGGAAAGGGAAGAACTTTTTCCTGAATATACCTTTCCGTATTTGGAAAGGTATACTTCGCTGCTATATGACAGCGCTATGGCAGTAAAGGCTGACCGATCGTATTACAAACAATTTGTGCGGCAGGCGAACGACTTTTTTGCAGAGAAATTTGAAATGTATCAGGAATTTTCCCTGCGGGCGCTTGATCAGAGCAAAGTATGGGGATGGCGGGAATTTCGCCTGGGAGCAAAAATCCTGTACGTTCCGAATAAGCTCAGGGTTTTTAAGGACTACAGAAAGTGTTTTGGATTGGGTACGGCAGTAAAAAAGATGATACCACATTGGAAATGTATAGTTACAGAGCAGATGCAAAAATGGCAGTTCGGAACATTTTTATATTACTTTTATTTTTATATCTGGAAGGGTTATAAAGAATATCTTGCGTTAAAGAACAAGTGGGGGAAAAACTGTGTGTTTCTTTCCTGTGCTGTATTGGGTACGGGGGATTTATACCAGGTTTCTTTAATGCTTCCACAATGGCTAAAAGAAAATCATATAAAACAATATTGTATGCTTGTTGTTGGGAACAGTGAAAAGGCGCTTGCGGAAAAGATGTTTTCGAGTTTATATCAGGGACATTTGCAGAAAATAGAAATGCGTACACATGAACGTCTGCGCAGGCTGCTGACATTTGTAGGAAAAAACGAGATAGATTTTCATTATTTTTGCCATTTTGACAATCTTTCTGACTATTTGCAGATTACGTGGAAAATTCAGGGGAAATATGGCTGGAACATGCTGGAGCTGTATAAGCATAAGGGAATGAATTTAAACGATCCTGTTTCGTTAAAATTGCCTGAAATAAAAATGCAGGAAAATGACAGCCAGCATATTTTTGCGTCAATGGAGCTGCAACAAGGAAAGACAGCTTTGCTTGCACCATACGCTACCTGTGCAGATGGGATACCGGAAAATTTTTGGACTCATATCGTTGAAATTTTAAGAAAGAAAGGGTACAGTGTCTGCACAAACTGCGGAGCTGATGAGCAGCCGGTAGCCAGAACAAAAAGCGTATTTGTCCCATATAACCAAATCATTGATTTTTGCAACCGGGCAGGTTTATTTATTGGAATCAGAAGCGGGCTTTCTGACATTATATCCTCTTCTTCCTGTAAAAAGATATTGATTTATCCAGAATATTCAAATGCTTGGCCGGATGATGTGTCTATCGCATATCTTGGACTGCAAGAAATGGGACTTGCACAGGATGTAAAAGAGTATGCTGCTGGGGAAATGTCGTGGCAGGAAATATGTGACGATTGTGAAAAGTACATTTGAATGGGAAATTGGATTTCAGCAGGCGATAGCAAGATACGGAAACAGTAATGCAACTAAAAACAGATGGAAAAGATGGTGAAAGAGGAGTGCTGGCTTTATATTATATAGAATATGGGACAGATACGTAGAAGTCAGGAGCTGATATTATGGAGCATTATGAAAAAATTATTATGGGTGCAGGATTGTATGGGCTATATGCAGCCCTTTTCTGCGGTCAAAAAAAACAAAAGGTTTTGGTATTAGAGTGCGATCGGGTGCCTTTCAGTCGTGCCACATACATCAATCAAGCACGTGTCCATCAAGGATATCACTATCCAAGGTCAATATCTACTGCGATGAAATCGGCCGGATATTTTGCGAGGTTTAATAAGGATTATGGTTTTTGCATTAACCGGGAATTTGATAAGGTGTATGCAACATCAAGCCAATATTCATGGTCTGACGGTGAACAGTTTAAGAATTTTTGCAAGGCAGCAAATATTCCGTGTGAGGAATTGCATCCAGAGAGATTTTTTAAAGATCGAATGTGCGATGGAGCTTTTCTAACAAGGGAGTATACATATGATGCTATGATCCTAAAAGATTATCTGCTATCAAAGATTGAACCGTTAAAAAATATAGAGATAAAGTATGGTATTACGATAGAATGCATTAGAAAGTTTCAGGATGAGTATGCGGTTTATGCGAATGATGGAATGGAGTATCGGACAGGGTATTTACTGAATGCAACCTATGCAGGTACAAACCAGGTTCTTGATTTGGCAGGTTACGAAAAATTTGGAATTAAGTATGAGCTTTGTGAAATTATTTTATGTAACGTGAATGATCAATTAAAACCATATGGTTTTACGGTGATGGACGGGCCTTTCTTTTCGATCATGCCTTTTGGGAAAACAGGGCTGCATTCGCTTACATCTGTGACATTTACGCCACATACAACTAGTTATGATGAAATGCCGTTTTTTAGCTGTCAGGAGAAAAGCAGGGGGTTTTGTTCCGCATTTCATCTGGGTAATTGCAATGACTGTCCTGCAAAACCAGAAACAGCTTTTCCATATATGGCAAGCTTGGCAAGAAAATATCTAAAGGATGAGTTTGGATTTACATATCAAAAGTCGCTGTTTTCAATGAAACCGATTTTGATGAGTTCTGAAATTGATGATTCCAGACCGACAGTCATTAGGACATATTCGCGCAATCCGACATTTGTGAGTGTTCTTTCTGGAAAAATAAATACGGTTTACGACATGGATGAGGTACTTGGTGATGAAAAATAAAGAGAAGAATTTTATATCTGCTGTTATCTATGTACATAACGCTGAGAATAGGGTAAAGAGATTTTTGAATATGATCATCAGGGTTTTGGAGAATAATTTCGAACATTCAGAGGTTATTTGTGTGAATGACTGTTCTCAAGACAACAGTTTACAGATTATCAAAAATACGAGTACTGTAGCGAAATCTACCAGTGTATCCGTACTCAATATGAGTTATTTTCATGGGCGGGAACTTGCGATGAATGCTGGTATGGATTTGGCTATTGGAGATTTTGTGCTGGAATTTGATAACACGGTTTTGGATTTTGGGGAGCACACGGTTATGCAGGTCTATCATAGGTCTATACAGGGATATGACATAGTAAGTGCATCTTCTGATAGGAAAGAAAAGTTTTCGTCAAGGTTATTTTATCAGATATTCGATCATTTTGCAGGTTTCCCATATAAGATGAACACAGAAAGCTTTCGTGTCCTAAGCCGTAGGGTAATAAATCGGATCAAATCTATGAATACGGCTGTCATATACAGAAAGGCGATGTATGCTCATAGTGGGCTTAAGACGGACAGCATAAAATATACCTGTGATAAGAATGTGGGGGATATAGCGCAGGAAAAAGATAAAATAGAAAGAGATTATAAATCTGGCCTGGCAGTAGATTCACTTATTTTGTATACAGAAGTGGGGTATAGGTTTTCCATTCTTATGACGTTTCTTATGATGCTGATATCAGTGTTTATGGTTGTATATTCCGTTGGGGTTTATGTGGCGGCGCATCCGGTAGCAGGATGGACAACTACTATTTTAATCCTTTCTGTAGCTTTTTTTGGCCTGTTTGGGATATTGACGATTATTATTAAGTATTTGCAGCTTTTGATCAATCTTGTATTCAAGAGAAAGCAATACAGTTTTGAAAGTATAGAGAAGCTAACAAAATAGTGGAAGGGGGATATTCAAATGGGATTATTATGTATGATTTTTCCCGCTACAGTATTTTGCCGCGTTAGAAACAGGAAATTAGGAATTAAGTACGAAAATACAATAGATGGTTTTTTTAAGTTGTTGTTTGAATATTTATGTGGTAATGCATTAATAAATACGATTGCAATATCGCTAAGGATGGCTGTATTACATGCAACAGGAAATTTGTATGAAGACTTAAATAAGTACAGTGGGTTTGCAGTAAAATATTTGATTCTGGCTCTGGTATTAGCATATATGTTACCGTTTGTGGAAAGGGCTATCAGAAAAAATGGAGCTTTTGGTAGTTGCTTCCACATAGAATTATGCCATATTAAAATAAGCGATAGGTTAAAGAAAAGTATGATTTTTTGCTATGCGGCAATTATGGCGATGCATCACCTTATAAGAATATTTGATAATAGTTTTTGGGGTGATGAAGGTATTGTTATCAATGCGGCAAGAAAACCATTGGGTGACATGTTAGAATATGTGGCAGTAAATGGACATTCGCCACTTCATTATGTGTTTGCATGGGTGTGTGTGAATGTGTTTGGTGAGTCTGGTTTTATTTATCACTTTTCCGCTACATTGCCATACTTTATGACAGTGCTTTTTATTGTGATATTGGTGAGAAAATGGTTTGGAAATAAAGTCTCTGCTATGCTGGTGACAATGTCGGCACTTTTAGAGTCAGCTATAATGTATAATCTTGAAGTTAGAATGTATGCATGGTGTCAGATGTTTATATTTATTGCATATCTAATGTTGTATGGTTTTTTTATATCGCAAAAAGATATTTATTTTTTCTGGATGTCTATCTGTTCATTGGGCGCAGTATATTCTCACTATTTTGCCTTTGTAAGTATTGGATTTATGTATTTTGTTCTATTGATCTATATTGCCAGGTCTAAATTTTGTGATATATGGAAAGCTTTTATATCAGGTGGGACTGTAATTGGTTTGTTGCTGCCTTGGCTTGTTTTTGCAAAAAAGGTAAAAGGGGTAGTAATGTCAGACTATAGCATAGAAATGGTTAGTTGGCATGATTGTGTTGAATTTATTTTCTATTCAAAATATTCTTTGGTTTTATTGATATTGTTTTTTATAGTATTATTGATTCAATTTGCATATGGACTTGGAATTGTTGAAATAAAAAAGAATGAATACGGTAAAAAGATACTGTTTTTGAAATTCGATTTTCATAACATGCATTTGGATAGGGAATGGGCATGGACACTAGGTGGATTGCTTGCTGTATTTGGAACAATCGCGATATCCGAGGTGATTTCAACAATCGTATATCCAATCATTGTGCTGCGTTATTTATATCCTTCATTTATCATTATTTGGCTGCTATTTGCGATAAATATTTCCAGGTGTAAGTTTGGGAGTTTGTTTACAGGTTTATTGATTGTATTTATCCTGATCACTTGCTATCCTGCATACTTAAATACGATTAAAGGTGAACATGTAAGGAATCGAGTGCTGGAATCAACATTGACGGCTGTATCCGAGATTGGTAAAAACGATTTTATTTATACCGATATTGTCCACTTTGATTGGACGATAGCGGATGTTTATTTTCCAGACAGCGATCATGAATTGTTTGGACAGGCAGAATGGTGGGGGCCTGCTGAAATCCCTGAATTAGATGAAAATATACAATATTGGTTGTTTTTGGAAGAACCAAAATCAGAGGAGATAACAGTTCATCTGGAAGATATGGGTTATGAAACAGAGTTGATGGTTGACTATGGTTTTATAGGAACTGGGAGTGTATGGATTTATAAGGTGATTCCAAAAGCAGAGGGGAGATAAATGGATGATTGCGCTGGTAGGATATACAGGATTTGTAGGAAGTAATATTTACGCGGCTGCTGGTGATCAGATTCAGGCAGTGTATAATTCGAAGAATATAGAAAGAGCATTTGGCACAAATCCAGAAATCTTAATATATGCTGGGGTGAGGGCTGAAAAGTATCTGGCAAACCATGCGCCAGAGAAAGACATGCGGTTTATATACCAAGCGGAAGAAAATATTGAAAAGATAAATCCAAAGAAACTAGTTCTTATTTCTACTATAGATGTATTTAAGGTGCCAAAAAATGTAGACGAAAACTCTAAGGTTAGCACAGAAAATCTTCATGCATATGGTTACAATAGATATCATTTGGAACTTTGGGCAAGGGAGAAATATCCAGATGCATTGATCATCAGGCTTCCGGGACTTTTTGGGAAGAACATTAAAAAGAACTTTATTTATGATTTCATCAATGTGATTCCGTTTATGCTGAAAACTGAGCAATATAAAAAATTGGAAGCAAAAGACAAGGATTTAAAAAAATACTATAAGATTCAAAGTAATGGATTTTATAAGGTGGATGTGAAAGATGGTGACAAAGATGCATTAAAGGAGAAGTTTAGACAGCTAGGATTTTCAGCACTTAATTTTACAGATAGCAGAAGCATGTACCAGTTCTATAACCTTGCCCACTTATGGAAGGATATTCAGACTGCATTAGGTTCAGGTATTACCTTGTGGCACGCAGCAACGGAGTCTGTGTCGATAGGAGAAGTTTATGAGTACATAACAGGGAAAAAGTTTGTGAATGAACTTGATGGGGATTTGGCAGATTATGGTTGCAGGACAATTTATGCTGAAATATTTGACGGAATGAATGGATATATTGCGGATAAAGCTACAGTATTAGCCGATATCAATAGCTTTGTAAAAGATATTTGATAAGTTCGTATATACTTTTGAATGTAGAAAGGACGGAGTGTATTTGATGAGTAGAATAGACAGATTTGTGCAAGGGGGGGCATGGCTGCCTTTTAGAAAATAAAAAATTGTTTATTAATTCGATAATGATCATCATTATTACGGTAACTGTTTCTTTTGTAAAATATAGAGGAGGAGAAGTAAATTATTTAAACTCTGATGCAACATGGCATACTCTACTTACGATGGAGGCTTATGAAGAGACACCTATAAGTGTACATAAATTTTTGCCAATTGTATCACTAGGGGGTATGGATAACAAACATATTTCATGGGGTGCCACAATTCCTGATTTAGAAGGGAATTACTATTATACATCTTTTTCGCCTGCGGGGTATGTGTTGCCTTATTTTTTTGTAAAGATCTTTCATCTTCCAATAAATGAAAAAAGCTTATACATTTTTAATACAATATTATTTTCAATATCTGCTGTTTTATGGCTCATATTTTTGCTGAGAGTATATAAAGGAAGTAGAGTTTCAACAGGGGTTGCATTAACGGGTGTGCTGGCATATATTTTTTCACCAGAATTATTTCATGGTATGGGAATCGTATATTGGCATCAATCCGTAATGCAAGTTACGTTATTGATACAATTATTAGCATACTATATTTGGAAGGTAGAAAGTTCTCGAAGGGCTAAGATTCTGTACTTTATTATGAATGTTGTAAATCCATACATAGAGTGGACAGGATATATTGCAAATGTAGGTTTTGCTATAGCTGAACTGCTAATGTTTTGGAAAAAGAATGATAAGAAGACATGGAAAAGTGTACGAATGACTGGGATGCTGACAATAGTTTCTTTTTTACTTTTTACAGTGCACTACGTAAGTGTAGTTTCCACAAATGATTTTTTCTTGGCATTAAAAAATAGGTTTTTTGCAAGAAACTTTACTACATCTGTATTGCTTTCGGATGTTTTTAGTGGATATTTAAGATCCTTTTTATATTTATGGGTACTTGTATTTATTCTTATGGCATGGGTAGGAGTGCAGAATGGGAGGATTGAAATTAGGCATAAATGTTTGATGCTGGTTCTGCTATTTCCGCTTCTTGAGAATATAGTAATGAAACAACATGCTCTTTCTTATAGTTATGACAGAATGAAATTGGCATTTATTCTTTCATTTCTTATATGTGAATTGAATGAACAGATTTTAACAAATACCTCAAAAAAGAGTTTTTCAATTTTATGTATTGTTATAAATATTGTATGTTGTATTGGAAACGTAAAGAGTTATTTAGGCAACGAAAATTATATATGGGAAACTTGTTATCGGCAGAATAATAAAATCTTGGCGAATTATATTAATTGTAATTATGATGACAGTATTTTGGTGACAAATGCTATGGTGAGGGGATATTTGAATCTTTTATTTGGGAAGGGTATTTATGAAAGGATGGATATTGAATCAGTTAAAAATATTGCAGAAGCAAAAGGAAAGGAATTTGTTGTTGAAATAAAAATAGATGATAATAATTCGTGGAATATGTATCAACTGAGGGGTGCTGAAATTTATAATATATCAACAAATGCAAAGGAATATGTTTCTGTTTTGGAAAATGGAGATTTGATTGTGCAAGAACATGAAACAGATGGGTATATGTATGAATAAACTATCAATATCGAATATAGCCTGGAATAAGCAGTTAGATGTGCAGATCTATGCGTTGATGAAGGAAATTGGATTTAATGGTTTGGAAATTGCGCCAACAAGAATTTTTCGGGAAATGCCATATAGCAGGCTAATGGAAGCAGCTACTTGGGCTGAGGAATTAAAAAAGCAATATGGTTTTGTTATTTCATCTATGCAGTCTATTTGGTTTGGCAGACAGGAACAAATCTTTGGTACAGAGGAAGAAAGAGAAGTGTTGTTAAATTATACAAAGAAAGCTATCGATTTTGCAGCAGTTATAGAGTGTAAAAATTTGGTGTTTGGCTGCCCAAGAAATCGATCAATTCCTGATGAAGCTGATTCTACAATAGGCACCCGGTTTTTCAAGACGATTGGAGACTATGCTTATTCTAAAGGGACTGTGGTTGGTATTGAAGCTAATCCGAAAATTTATAATACCAATTATATAAACGATACACTTGCGGCGTTTGAATTAATAGAACAAGTAAATTCCAAGGGATTTCTATTAAATCTGGATCTTGGTACGATGTTACAGAACGAAGAGTCGATAGACGAACTTAAGGGTAAAGTAAAGTATATTAATCATGTGCATATCAGTGAGCCAGGGCTCAAACCAATCGAAGAAAGAATATTGCATAAACAACTAAAGGAACTGCTTGATATTGAGGGGTATCAAGGTTTTGTGTCTATCGAGATGGGAGAAAATAGAGATATTTCAATAATAGGAAATAAGCTGGAATATATAAGGGGGGTTTTCATTGATATATGAAAAAATAAGTGGTGTGCCTAAATTTAAGTGTATGGAATATGAGAAAAAATCGAAGGAGTATGTGTTATTGATCCCAATCATAAATGAGGGGAGGCGGATTATAAAAGAATTGAAACGTGCTCTTGATCATAACGTAGTTGATTATACAGATATTGTCATCTGTGATGGCGGATCAACAGATGGTTGTACAAAAGAGGCAATTCTTCGGAGATTGAAAGTTAATACGCTTCTGGTAAAACAAGATGTCGGGAAACAGGGGGCACAGCTTCGTATGGGCATCTGGTGGGCTTTACAGAGAGGATACAAAGGTATTGTTACGATAGATGGCAATGATAAAGATAATATAGAGAATGTACCGAATTTTATTGAGAGGCTTAAAGAAGGATATGACTTTGTTCAAGGATCGAGGTTTGTAAAGGGAGGAAAAGCAATAAATACGCCGTTTATTCGTAATGTGGCTGTTAAGCTTATTCATGCACCGATAATATCATTAACTGCGCATCAGAGATTTACAGATACGACAAATGCGTATAGAGCCTATTCTGCAAGATATTTAAAGGATGAAAGAGTACAACCATTGCGTGATGTTTTTATGACATATGAGCTTTTGGCGTATTTGTCAGTTCGTGCGACTCAGATTGGAATGAAAGCGTGTGAAATACCAGTTACGCGAAGATATCCGATGAATGGGAAAACTCCTACGAAGATCAGTTTCTTTAAGGGGAATGGTGCGTTAATGAAGATTCTCTTTATGAATGCAATGGGTGCTTATAAGCCAAAGTAAAATAAAGTGGAATGGCTGGTTTTCAGGGTAGTAGAGTCTTTTTGTAAACACTGGACAGAATATCCGTTTGAAGATGAGAACGTTTCAAATGCAATCTGTTCTTCTGCGGGCTGTCATTACCTGAGGAATGGAAAACTGGCAAAGTGCCCGGATTCGGTATTGATCAGGATGTTCGATGATGTATACAAGATTTCAGAAAATCGAAAAGCCTATTGGAAAAGCATTTAAGTAAGATACGGAAAGGGTAAGATGAATATAGATATAAATATGCAGGATCATATCAAACAGCCGGCTATTCTTATCAACTACACCGGAAGGCGGGGCGGAGGCCCCTTAGCCGCTTATGAAATGACAAAAGCGCTTGCGGAAAGAGGCAATTCTGTTGTAGCCGTAATATCCAGGGATATTGAAAATCTGTCTTGCTGGAAGCAGCTTCCGTTGAAACGGCTGCTCGTTATCCCGACGTATTCGTCTGGCATATCGTTTGTATATAGCCATATCCTGTTTCTTCTATTTCGAAAATATGCGATACGTGAAAGGCTAAAAGAATATGATATAACAGCGATTTACTGCCCGATGTGTACATTTTGGACAAGGCCGATTAACCAGTTGTTTCCAAAAGCAAAAAAAATAATAGCCTGTCATGACCCCGTCCCGCATTCGGGGGAAAAGTATACGATTGTAAACTGGCTGTGCGGGGTAGACAGGGCATATCAGGCGGCGGATGAGATTATCGTACATACAGAAAAATTTATCCGTGATGTGGAGAAGCGTTATAAAAAAAGAGGCCATGTACATTACCTGCCGTTTGGCAGACCGGATTATTATAAAAAGATTGGCATAAAGCGGATTGCTGTCCGGTATCGGCAAGATACTATGAATTTCATTTTTTTTGGACGTATTTCTCAGTATAAAGGCCTGGATCTGCTGGCGGAAGCATATCAGTTCGTATCAGCTCGGTACAGCAGGGTAACGCTGACAATCGCAGGCGATGGTGATTTTGCACCATATCGCAAAAGATACAGACAGCTTCATCATGTAACAGTGATTAACCGCTGGATATGTGATGATGAGGTAGAAAGCATTTTTACAGGGAAGAATCTCATAGCGGTGCTGCCATATGCAGATGCTACGCAGTCTGGAGTTGCATTGGTAGCGATGAACTACGGGGTGCCTGTAATTGCGACAGATACAGGCGGCTTATCCGAACAGATCGAAGATGGGGTAACGGGGATTTTGGTTCCGCCTGGAGATTCCAGAAAGCTGGCTGAGAAAATGGCTATGCTGATGGAGGATAAGCGGCTGTATCAGAAGATCTGTGAGAATGTAAAAAGCAGGTCAGGACAGATGGAATGGAAGGATGCTGCGGCACGATTGGAGAAAATCGTACAAGGATAAATCAGCTTGCTCCAAAAACGGCCGCAGCTCCTGTGCGTCTTATCCAGACATTTCTATTTTCTAAAATCATTTCTGATTCGATTCTGATTCAGTTCATACAAAATCCCATAATACTTTACGAACCAGAAAACGTTGAAAAAATCGAGGAAGATATTTCTGTTTGTGAACGAATCTATTTAAAATGGACTGGGTCATCCTCTCCATCCTCATCCTATGCATGATAGCCATGTGCCTGTATCTGCTGCTGGACTTGCTGGAAAAATATTATCAGAAAAAAATCTGACGTTCCCTCTCTTGAAAAACGACTTAACGCGTGTTAAGATGGAACATGATTCCGAAAGAAGAGGACAAACGAAAGGGTCAGATTTGGTTATGAACAAACGCAATTACCAAAAGGAGCTGGAAGAAAAAATAACGTACCACACAAGCCGCGGCGAAGTGCCGACGCTGCTTTTGCATAGCTGCTGCGCGCCGTGCAGCAGCTATGTGCTGGAGTATTTGTCGCGGTATTTTCAAATTACGGTATTTTATTACAATCCGAATATTTATCCGCAGGAGGAGTATGACTGCCGGGTAAAAGAGCAGCAGCAGTTTATCAGGCAGTTTCCCACGGAGCATCCGGTGGATTTTGTGGAAGGCAGTTATGATACGCAGCGCTTTTATGAGACGGTACGCGGCATGGAACTACAGCCTGAGGGCGGCGCGCGGTGCGCGGCATGTTATGAGCTGCGCCTTAGGGAAGCGGCAGTGTGTGCCAGGCGCCTGGGGCTTGCTTATTTTACGACGACGCTGTCTATCAGCCCGATGAAAAATGCGCAGAAATTAAACGAGATCGGCGCACGGCTGGCGGAAGAATATGGTGTTAGCTATCTGTATTCGGATTTTAAAAAGAAAAACGGGTATCTGCGCTCGACGCAGATTTCAAAAGAATATGGTATGTACCGCCAGGATTACTGCGGCTGTATTTTTTCGATGAAAAATAAAAATGAAAAGTAAAATGAGAAATAAATTAAGGAAGAAAAAATGAACATGGACAGATTGCGGATCTAAGAGAAAGAGAGGACTTTTTATGGCACAATTATGGGGCGGACGCTTTACAAAAGAAACGGACAAGCTTGTTTACAATTTTAATGCATCGATTTCCTTTGACCAGAAATTTTACAGGCAGGATATCGAAGGGAGCATTGCGCATGTGCGTATGCTTGGCAGGCAGGGCATTTTGACGAAACAGGAGGCGGATGCGCTGGCGGCAGAGCTGAAAAAGATATTGTCGGAAATTGACGCCGGGACGCTTGCGATCTCGCAGCAGTATGAGGATATTCACAGCTTTGTGGAAGCGGAGCTGATTAAACGGCTGGGCGATACCGGGAAAAAACTGCATACCGGGCGCAGCCGCAACGACCAGGTGGCGCTGGACATGCGTATGTATACCCGCATGGAAGTGGCACATACGGATGCGCTGTTAAAGGAGCTGCTAGAGACGATCTTAACGATTATGAAGGAGCATACCGAGACGATTATGCCAGGATTTACACATTTGCAGAAGGCGCAGCCAGTCACGCTTGCACACCATATGGGCGCTTATTTTGAGATGTTTAAGCGTGACCGCCTTAGAATGCGCGACCTGTATGAACGTATGAATTACTGTCCACTTGGCAGCGGCGCGCTTGCAGGCACGACATATCCTTTAGACCGGGCATATACGGCGCAGGCGCTTGGATTTTACGGCGCGACGGTAAACAGTATGGACGGCGTGTCGGACAGGGATTACCTGATCGAATATTTGTCGGCGCTGTCTACGGTGATGATGCATTTAAGCCGCTTTAGCGAAGAGATGATTTTATGGAATTCCAACGAGTATCAGTTTGTGGAGATTGACGACGCTTACAGCACTGGCAGCAGTATTATGCCGCAGAAAAAAAACCCGGATATCGCGGAGCTTGTGCGCGGCAAGACCGGGCGCGTATACGGAGCGTTGTTTTCGCTGCTGACGACGATGAAAGGCATTCCGCTTGCTTACAACAAGGACATGCAGGAAGATAAAGAGCTTGCTTTTGATGCGATCGATACGGCAAAAGGATGTCTGGCGTTGTTTAACGGAATGCTTGCGACGACCCGTTTTTGCAGGGAGCAGATGAAAAAGAGCGCGGCGCTTGGCTTTACCAACGCGACCGATGCGGCAGATTATCTTGTCAATCACGGCGTGCCGTTTCGTGACGCGCATGGCATTATCGGCAGGATTGTATTATACTGTATTGAAAAAAACTGTTCGATCGACGAGCTGACACTGGATGAGTTAAAGGCGGCAAGCCCGGTATTTGAAGCGGATATTTTCGAGGCGGTTTCGATGGAAACATGTGTAAATAAGCGTCTGACTTTGGGCGCGCCAGGAAAGGCTGCGATGGAGCAGGCGATTCAGGCAGAGGAAGAATACCTTGCCAATGCGGCATTTCCGCAAAGCGACTGGGAGAAGGTGTTGTTAAGATAACCCTGGTTTGCACGTATTGGAGACGGAATTTTGTCAGTATTTCTACTTGCGTTTTTCGTATTCCTGTATTAATATTATAAAATCAGCCGAAAGGCATGGATTGGAGGAGAGGCTATGAGTGAAAAATTAAAAGTCGGTATTCTGGGCGGTACGGGCATGGTAGGGCAGAGATTTATTTCCCTGCTGGAGAACCATCCGTGGTTTGAAGTGACTACGATCGCAGCAAGCCCAAGGAGCGCCGGCAAGACTTATGAGGAAGCAGTAGACGGACGATGGAAGATGGATACACCGATGCCTGCGTCTGTGAAAAATATTGTGGTAAAAAATGTAAATGAAATCGAACATACTGCATCTGAGGTGGATTTTGTGTTTTCGGCAGTCGATATGTCCAAGGAGGAAATAAAATCAATCGAAGAGGCATATGCCAAAACGGAGACGCCGGTCGTATCTAATAACAGCGCCCACCGCTGGACGCCGGATGTGCCGATGGTCGTACCGGAGATCAACCCGCAGCATATGGAGCTGATTGCTTACCAGAGAAAACGGCTCGGCACGGCAAGCGGCTTTGTGGCAGTAAAGCCAAACTGTTCGATCCAGTCGTATGCGCCGGTGCTGACGGCATGGATGGAGTATCAGCCGTATGAAGCGGTTGTTTCTACCTATCAGGCGATTTCAGGTGCAGGCAAGACGTTTCAGGACTGGCCGCAGATGGAAGGCAATATTATCCCGTTTATAAGCGGCGAAGAGGAAAAGTCGGAAAAAGAACCGCTGCGTATCTGGGGCGAGTTAAAGGACGGCGTGATCGAGCCGGCAAAAGAGCCGCTGATTACGAGCCAGTGCATCCGCGTTCCGGTATTAAACGGGCATACAGCGTCTGTATTTGTAAAGTTTAAAAATAAATCTGTGGAAAAAGAAGCGCTGATTGAAAAGCTGACAGCGTACCGCGGCGTACCGCAGCAGCTCGCGCTTCCGTCTGCGCCAAAGCAGTTTATCCAGTATCTGGACGAAGACAGCCGCCCGCAGATTGCCCTGGACGTGGATTTTGAACGCGGAATGGGAATCAGTGTCGGACGCCTGCGGAGGGATACGGTTTACGACTGGAAGTTTGTCGGATTGTCCCACAATACTGTCCGCGGCGCGGCAGGCGGTGCCATATTATGTGCAGAGCTGTTAAAGGCACAAGGATACATTGTGAAAAAATAGCGGCTGCATACATTTTCTTCCACCCTCTTGCAATAAAAGTTAAAATATGATATGATTTTGATACAATTTCTTTTATGGTTCAAAAAGTAAAGGAGCTCAGTACATACGCAATTAGGAGAAAGCAATGGTAATACGACACACGGAATTAAAAAAAATGGAGCAGCTATATGAAAAAAACGGGAACCAGTTAGTCCTGTTGTATGGGCGGGAGGGCTGCGATAAGGAGGCGTTGATCCGAATTTTCTGCAAAGGGAAAAAATTCTTTTACTATCGTGCGCGCAAAGCATCCATGCAGGAGCAGTGTATGCAGTTCGGACAGGAGATAGAAAAGCAGTATGATCTGAGCCTTACCAAATATACATATGCCGAGTTTTTCAACCGGATTCGCAGCGGCGACGCCAGCAAGCTGATCGTAATTATTGATGAATTTCAGTATATTGCAAAGCGGGATGAGGAATTTTTAAAAGCGGTGATAAAATTAAAGACCAAAAAGCTGTATCCTGGCCCTGTGATGATCCTGTTGGCAAGCTCTTCGGTGGCATGGATGGAACAGGAGCTGGATGAACAGCTTGGAGACAGTGTCAAAAGGGTCGATGAACGGATCAAGCTGGATGACCTTAAGTTTTTGGATGTCGTGCGTTCTTATCCAGAATATCCGGTCAGCGACTGCGTGAAGGCTTACGGGATTTTGGGCGGCGTGTCGTCTTATATGAACCGCTGGAATTCCAAAAAGGACATCCGCAGCAACGTATGCAAGCATATTTTATCGCCGAACGGATATTTATTCGCAGAAGCGGAGCGTTTTATCGGCAGCGAGCTGCGGGAGCTTGCTATTTACGATACGATACTGGCGGCAATCGCAGCAGGGCACCGCAAGTTAAACGACTTGTTTAACAAAACCGGATTTTCCAGAGCGAAGATCAGCGTTTATATGAAAAACTTGGCGGCTTTTGAAGTCATTGAAAAGGTCAATTCTTTTGAGACTGGAGGATGGGAAAATGCGCAGAAAGGCATTTACCAGATTCGCAGCAACTATGTGAATTTTTGGTTTCGTTTTATTTATCCGCATTTATCTGATTTGTACATGATGACGCCGGAAGCATTTTATGACGCCTATATCGAAAACGGGCTGGACGATTATATGAACCGCTATTTTGTCCAGGTCTGCACGGAATATCTGGAGCTTTTAAATATGGTGGAAAAGCTGCCGATTCGGATTCATAAGGCAGGCACATGGGTAGGCAAGACCGGGAATATCGATATTATTGCGCAGGACAGCGCAAGAAACAACCTGATCGGGCTGTGCAACTGGTCGAAGCCGCAGCTTACGTATCAGATGTGCGAAAAGCTGTTTGACACGATGAAAAAAGCAAAGCTGAAATCTGACTATTATTATCTGTTTTCTGCAAAAAGCTTTGACGAGCAGCTTTTGGAAAAGGCAAAAGAAGACAAACGGCTGGTGTTAGTGGATATGACACAGCTATAAAAGAGGCAGGATGAGGAAAACTGCGGATGCGTATGAGAAAGATGCAATGAGATTACAGGAAAACAAGGCAGCCTGGCTGATCGTTTCCGGTGATCTCATTCTTTGTTTTGTGTGAGTGTGATAAGGGAGGGAGTATGGCAAAAGCATTGTATATCGCTGAAAAGCCTTCCGTTGCGCAGGAGTTTGCGAAAGCCCTGCATATGGATATGAAAAAACAGAACGGATACCAGGAAGGGGCAGAAGCGGTTGTGACCTGGTGTGTGGGGCATCTTGTGACGATGAGCTACCCTGAGGCATATGATGCAAAATATAAAAAATGGAGCCTTGAGACGCTGCCGTTTCTGCCGCAGGAATTTCGGTATGAAGTGATTCCGGGCGTGGCAAAGCAGTTTAAAATCGTAGCTTCTTTATTAAAACGCAAAGATATCAGCGTGATTTATGTCTGCACCGACTCCGGGCGGGAAGGGGAGTATATTTACCGGCTCGTAGAGCAGCTTGCAGGCGTCAGGGGCAAGGAGCGCAGGCGCGTCTGGATCGATTCGCAGACCGAGGAAGAGATTTTGCGCGGCATCCGCGAAGCAAAAGACCTGTCAGAATATGACAACCTGGCTTCCAGCGCCTACCTGCGCGCAAAGGAAGATTATTTGATGGGAATTAATTTTTCCAGGCTGTTGACGCTCAAATACGGAGATGCCGTTGCTTCCTATCTGAATGAAAGATATGCCGTGATATCGGTCGGGCGTGTGATGACATGCGTGCTTGGCATGGCTGTGCGCAGAGAACGGGAGATCCGTGAGTTTGTCAAAACCCCGTTTTACCGGATTTTGGCGAAGATAGACGTGCAGGAGCATCAAATCGAATGTGAATGGAAGGCAGTCGAAGGCTCCGCGTATTTTCAGTCCCCAAAGCTTTATAAGGATAACGGCTTTCTGGAAAAGGAAGAAGCACAGCGTCTGCTGGCACATTTGCAGGAGCATCCGCCTGTAACTGCCGTTGTGTGCTCGGTAGAAAAGAAAAAAGAAACCAAATATGCGCCGCTGTTGTTTAACCTGGCGGAGCTGCAAAATACGTGTTCCAAATTTTTCAAAATCAGCCCTGACCAGACGCTTGGCATCGTCCAGGAACTGTACGAAAAAAAGATGGTCACCTACCCGCGTACCGACGCCCGCGTGCTGTCTACGGCAGCGGCAAAGGAAATCCGTAAAAACATCAGCGGTTTGCAGGACATCGAAAGTGTGCGGGTGTTCGCAGAGACGATCCTGCAAAGCGAAAGCTACAAAAAAATCGCGAAGACCCGCTACACAAATGACAAGCAGATCACCGACCACTATGCGATTATCCCGACCGGACAGGGCATCGGCGCATTAAAAACGCTGAACGCCACGGCGGTCAAAGTCTATGAGACGATCGTGCGCCGTTTTCTTGCGATTTTTTATCCGCCTGCCATTTATTTAAAATACAGCCTTGTTTTCCAGGTAAAAGAAGAGAAGTTTTTCGCTGCCGTCAAGGTGCTGAAAGATCCGGGGTATCTTCCGGTCATGGAATATTCGTTTTTCAAAAAGAAGGACGATACAGATTTACAAAAACAAGAGGATGCAGGCGATGAATCAGGGCTTTTTGAAGCGGCGGCGTCGTTAAAAAAAGGGATGGCGCTTCCTGTGGACCGGTTTTGGATCAAAGAAGGCGAAACGACTCCTCCTAAGCGGTACAATTCCGGCTCGATGATTCTTGCAATGGAAAACGCCGGACAGTTAATTGAGGATGAAGAGCTGCGGGCGACGATCAAGGGAAGCGGTATCGGCACGAGCGCGACAAGGGCGGAGATCCTTTCAAAGCTTGTCAGGATCAAATACCTTGCGCTGAATAAAAAGACGCAGGCCATTACGCCGACGCTGCTTGGCGAGATGATTTTCGACGTCGTCAACGCTTCGATTAAGTCGCTGCTAAACCCGGAGCTGACCGCAAGCTGGGAAAAAGGGCTTTCTTATGTGGCGGAAGGGACGATTACCACACAGGAATATATGCAAAAGCTGGAGCACTTTATTAAAAGCCGCACGAGCGGGGTGTTAAACCTGCACAACCAGACGATGCTGCGCAGCTTTTTTGACCAGGCTGGCGCTTATTATAAAAAATGAAAGGAAATCAAAATTAAAATGGAACAGTGTTTAATTAAAAATTTATATGATCTGAATCAGACGATCGCCAAAGAGCTGTTTGCAGGCGCAGACTATCCGTGGGAAATATTAGGAAAAATCGCAGGCTTTATTATAGAGCTTGGAAACCGCTTAGACAGTGAAAGATATGAAAAGCGCGGCGAAAATATCTGGGTGGCGAAATCGGCAGAGGTTGCCCCGACAGCCTGCTTAAACGGGCCTTTGATCATTGATGAAGAAGCGCAAATACGCCACTGTGCATTTATCCGCGGCAGCGCGATTGTCGGAAAGGGCGCGGTTGTCGGCAACTCTACAGAGCTTAAAAACGTCGTTATTTTTAACGGCGTCCAGGTGCCGCATTACAATTATGTCGGAGATTCGGTTCTAGGCTACAAATCGCATATGGGCGCAGGCTCCATTACGTCCAATGTAAAATCAGACAAGACGCTTGTTACCGTAAAAAACGGAGCGCAGGCAGTCGAAACGGGACTGAAAAAATTCGGCGCCATGCTCGGCGATCATGTGGAAGTCGGCTGCAACTCCGTGCTAAATCCAGGCACGGTAATCGGGCGCCATACGAATATTTATCCGCTGTCTATGGTGCGCGGCGTCGTTGCACCGCATTCGATCTATAAAAATAAAAATGAAATTGCGGCAAAAAACTAAAAGGCCTGCAATACAGAAAGAGAAACGAGTATGAATCATTATCACGCTGAATTATGGGATCTGTATACAAAGGACAGGGAAAAGACAAACGAGCTGCACCAGCGCGGCGAGCCTATGCCGCAAGGCAGATACCATCTTGCTGTCCATGTCTGCATTTTTAACAGTAAAAACCAGTTGCTGATCCAGCAGCGGCAGCCATTTAAAAAAGGATGGCCGAATATGTGGGATATATCCGTCGGCGGAGCGGCGGTTGCGGGCGACAGCAGCACCCAGGCGGCGGAGCGGGAGGCTTTTGAAGAGCTGGGGCTGAAAATTGACCTGTCCAAAGAGCGCCCGTTTTTAACTATGAATTTTGCAGGGGGATTTGACGATTTTTATATGATTGAGATGGATCTTGACCTGCAAAAGCTGCGTTTGCAGCAGGAAGAAGTACGCGGTGTGCGCTGGGCAGACAAGGACGAGGTTGTGAAAATGCAGGCACAGGGTACGATGATTCCGTACTGGTTTATCGACAGGCTGTTTGAGATCCGCGACAGTTATGACAGGCAGGGAGAGCGGATACATAGGATCAGCACGGGCTTTTTAGGGCTGGCGCACTTAGAATCCTGCCTGAGCTTTGCAGAAATTATCCAGTACGATTGCCCCGGCATGGAAACAGACGGCGCCATGCAGTATTTTTGCGACGACGTGGTTTCTTATATCAAGCAGGGCGGCGCGATCTATGCGGCAGACGGCAGCATGATCGTCGGTATGCTGCTGTTTGCCAAAGAGCAGGGCAGGATCTGCTATCTTGCCGTCCATCCTGAGTACCGCAGGCAAAAGCTCGCATCGAAAATGCTAAAGCTTATGAAGACATGCCTTTCCAAAGGGCAGGGGATCACGGTCGAGACGTTTCGAAGCGAAGACCCGAAAGGAGAGGCTGCGAGAAGCTTTTATACCTCTTTGGGATTTCAGCCTGGCAGCCTTGGAATGCATAATGGATACCCGATACAGGAGTTTTTACATTTTTGTGGAAAAGGACTAGACTAATTTGACAAAATATGCGAAAATATATGCAGTATGTTGAACAACATAAGTCCAACATGTTACCCATCCAGCGCTGTCTAGGACGCTGGCATCATTTATCTAATTGAAAGGAGTCTTAAAATGATTTACACACAGGAAGTTCAAAACATGTGTCCGGTTGCTAAAGGTGCAAAGCACGAGCCGGCTCCAATCCCGGAAGAGGGGAAATGGGTACATTCTAAAAAAATTGAAGATATCTCTGGATTTACACACGGTGTAGGCTGGTGCGCACCACAGCAGGGTGCCTGTAAGCTTTCCCTGAATGTAAAGAACGGCATTATCGAGGAAGCGCTTGTAGAGACAATCGGATGTTCTGGTATGACCCATTCCGCAGCTATGGCAGCAGAGATCTTACAGGGCAAGACCATCCTGGAAGCATTGAACACAGACCTTGTCTGCGATGCGATCAATACGGCAATGAGAGAATTGTTCTTACAGATCGTTTACGGACGCACACAGAGTGCATTTTCCGATGACGGCCTTGCTGTAGGCGCTGGACTGGAAGATCTGGGCAAAGGACTTCGTTCTCAGGTTGGTACTATGTATGCAACAAAAGAAAAAGGTGTTCGTTATCTGGAGATGGCAGAAGGCTATGTAACCGGCATTGCTTTGGATGACAACGATGAAGTAATTGGATATCAGTTCGTTTCTCTTGGCAAAATGACTGACTTTATTAAAAAAGGCGATGATCCTAACACAGCCTGGGAAAAGGCTAAAGGGCAGTACGGACGTGTAGCAGACGCTGCAAAGATTATTGATCCGAGAGTAGAGTAAGGAAGGGAGAACGAAGATCATGGCATTATTTGAATCATATGAAAGAAGAATTGACCAGATTAACGCCGTATTAAACAACTACGGCATCAGCTCCGTAGAAGAGGCTGAAAAAATCACAAAGGATGCTGGGCTTGACGTATACGAGCAGGTAAAAAAGATCCAGCCAATCTGTTTTGAAAACGCTTGCTGGGCTTATACGGTAGGCGCTGCTATCGCAATTAAAAAAGGCTGCAGAAAAGCTGCGGATGCCGCTGCTGCAATCGGCGAAGGCTTACAGGCATTTTGTATTCCAGGCTCTGTAGCAGACCACAGAAAAGTAGGCATTGGCCACGGCAACTTAGGCAAGATGCTGCTTGAAGAAGAGACAGAGTGCTTCTGCTTTTTGGCAGGCCATGAATCCTTCGCAGCAGCAGAAGGTGCAATCGGTATTGCAGAAAAAGCAAACAAAGTACGCAAGCAGCCGCTTCGCGTAATCTTAAACGGCCTTGGAAAAGACGCGGCACAGATTATTTCCCGCATCAACGGCTTTACATTCGTAGAAACACAGTATGACTACAAAGAAGCAAAGCTGAACGTAGTATACGAAAAACCATACTCAGAAGGCCTGCGCGCTTCTGTAAAATGCTATGGCGCTGACGATGTACAGGAAGGCGTTGCGATTATGCACCATGAAAACGTAGGTGTCTCCATTACAGGAAACTCCACCAACCCGACACGTTTCCAGCACCCGGTAGCAGGTACATACAAAAAAGAATGCAACGAGCAGGGCAAGCAGTACTTCTCCGTAGCTTCCGGCGGCGGTACAGGACGTACGCTTCATCCAGACAACATGGCGGCAGGTCCGGCTTCTTACGGCATGACAGATACAATGGGACGTATGCACTCAGACGCACAGTTCGCAGGCTCTTCCTCCGTTCCGGCTCACGTAGAAATGATGGGCTTGATCGGTATGGGCAACAACCCGATGGTTGGCGCTACTGTAGCAGTAGCTGTTTCGGTTGAGGAAGCGGCGAATGCTGGGAAGTTCTAACAAATAATGTGTTTTTAAGGGTTTCCGCTGATAGGAGTTGTCAGCGGAAGCCCTTTATTTTGCCACGTAGCACACATGCAAAGATTTTGGAAGCCTTACAACAAACTTACTCCAACTTTCCGCTTGTTATGCTATGCCAGGATAAGGGTATTATTCCACTATCCTATTCAGAACATCTATGCGGTTTGCATTTACAGAATTTATTCTTGAATTTATCCGGGGATTATGCTATATTTATAGATACAAAAAGTTAGCAACCGCCCACAAAGTGGTTGACCTCCCATTTTTAGACGATAAGCCTACCTGTACCGGTCAAGTAACAAGGTAGGCTTATTTATTTTCGCTTGTTTCTCTTATCGAGAAAGGCAAGCAACGCTATAACAAAACTACCAAAGGCAATTAGCAAAGCCAGCATGAAGTCGAGGGAGGCTGCCACCTTGCAACACGATTGTTCCTCTCTGAGATTCTACCATATTCTTTCTTTTGTGACAATTCCCTGGTGCATTTTTTCGTTTTTTTAAAATGGATGACCAGTGAAAGCCTCTCATTGCAACGAAATGGCTTTCCAAAATCCTCCTTACGCTCGGAATTTTCCATCACTGATGAGAAAAAGCTGATTGACAAAACCATAGATAAATGCTATTTTGAAAAAAATCAACGCAATTTGTCCATTCGTGTATGACCGCTATAGTAATGGTGAGATTTTTTAAATGGATAACAAAAGAGGGGTGAAGTTATTGATAAAGTATATCCGAGGTATTTATGTCGATGATTTCAGCATTGGAGCAGGGAGTGGAAGCAAGAACGAAGGAGCAGATATGAGATCGGAACATGAAATGTACAACCTTATTTTGGAAGTTGCAAAAAATGATGCAAGAATAAAAGCTGTTTATATGAACGGTTCAAGAACGAACGAAAACGTTCCAAAAGATATTTTTCAGGATTATGATATCGTTTATGTTGTGGAAGATACCGAAAGCTTTATAGAGGACAAAGACTGGATCAGGGTTTTCGGAGAAATTCTGTATATGCAGTATCCTGACGAAAATCCAAATGATCTGGGCGATAAGAAAAATTCTTACGGTTATTTAATGCAGTTTGCAGACGGAGTTAGAATTGACTTAACGGTACAGTCTTTTTCTTATGCGCTGCGGCAGATTAAAAAAGACAAGCTCTGCAAAATTTTACTGGACAAAGAAAACAGGCTGCCTGAAATAGAAGCAGCGACAGATCGCCAGTATTGGGTGAAAAGGCCTGCAAAAGAACAATATCTGGCGTCTTGCAATGAATTTTGGTGGTGCAGCAATAATATCGCAAAAGGGTTATGGCGTAAGGAAATCCCTTATGTGCACGATATGACAAATAATTGTGTAAGGGCAGAGCTTATCAAGATGCTGAACTGGAAAGTAGGTATTTTAACAGGATGGTCAGTAAGCACTGGAAAATCATCAAAATATTTGTATCAGTGGCTTTCAAAGGAAGAATGGCAGATGCTGTTAGCAACTTATTTTGACGGAAATGTCGATCATGCATGGGAGTCTGTCTGGAAGATGTGCGAGCTGTTTGAAAACACGGCACGGTTTGTAGGGGAAAAATCAGGATGGGAATATAATGAAAAAGAGGGAAAAGCAGCGCAGCATTTCCTAAAATATGTACATCAATTATCAAAGAACGGATGAAGACAGATCCCAAAGGCTTAACTGCGTGGCAGCCCCTTTTTCTTCAAAAGTATGCAGATACTGGAAAAGCTGCTCATTGTTATGGACAATGCCGTTTTTACTGCATGTCTGCGCAAACAGCCGCATCAGATCCCGATTGTTCGGGCTTTCTATAAAATACTGGTTTTGGTAGGTCTGCATATAAGCTTCTTTTAAGTGTGGAAACAGGCGGTCGAGCTGTTTATAAAAATACTCCCGGTTTCCTTCACGAAGCGTAAGTCCCATGCCGAAACAAAGAATGCCATAGACGCCTGCTTCGATACACAGGTCTAAAATGCCGGAAAGATTGTCTTTCGTATCGTTGATAAAAGGCAGTATCGGCGTCAGCCATACGATGACAGGGATGCCTGCATCACGCAGTTGCTTTAGTGCCTCGAAACGCTGCCTTGTGGTACTGACATGCGGTTCGATTTTCCGGCACAAATCTTCATCATAGGTTGTCAGTGTCATTTGCACCACGCATTTGGTCTTTTCATTTATTTTTTGCAGCAGGGGCAGGTCACGCAAAATACGGTCTGACTTTGTAATCACAGTAAAGCCAAATCCATACGTATCGATGAGCTTCAACGCTTGCTGAACGTGGCAAAGCTCCATTTCCAGAGGAATATACGGGTCTGTCATAGAGCCTGTGCCGATCATGCATTTTTTGCGTTTGTGTTTCAGTGCCGACTCCAGGAGCGGGATGGCGTTTTGCTTAATTTCAATATCTTCAAAATTGTGCTTCATCTGGTAGCACTTGCTTCTGGAGTCGCAGTAAATGCAGCCGTGAGAACAGCCGCGGTAGAGATTCATTCCATTATTTGAAGATAAGATTCCTTTTGCTGTTACAAAGTGCATTTGCCTGCTCCTTTCGCTGTTATTATAATTCTCCTCTATAACAGAATCGCATAAATATCCTGACACGTGATGTCAGGGATCATGAAAATGTAAGGAATGGTTTATATTATTATACAGCAGGAACTTTGGAATGGCAATGCCTGAAAAACATATGGTATAATTTTGGAAAAGTAATTGTGCTGCATAGGAAAATATGGCTGTAAGAAATTTGTAAAAGAGGGGCACATGCTATGAAAAAAATAGTGTGGACTGTGAAAAAAGTGAAAGAAACCACACCAGGCAAAGGGAAATTTCGGTACTGCGCATGACGCCAGAGGGAGTTTGGATTTTTAAAAATGGGGAATTAATTTGTAATCGGACCGATCATAACGGTTATCTGTCTGCGTGTCTGCCGGAAGTGAAAAAGATTCTGACATCAGATCAAGCCTTATATGTGCCGATCACCGACTATTCTATGTATCTGTGGTTTTGCAACATGACAAGGAATGAGCGGAAAGGAAAGCATGTGGCAATGATCGAATACTATGATCATTGCCTCTATGTCTCCGGGTATGTTGTGGACGCAGCAGGAGAAAGTTACCAGAGAAGGTTTTGTAAGCTGAAAATAAAATATAACCGCGAGCGCAACAACATAATAAAGGATATTTTATCACAAGAAATTTTTAACGGGAAGGAACGCGGGGATAATTGTATTTTCAGGACGTTTCGGGCAGGTGCACATATAATAATTTGTGACCTTGCCGACTGGACGAAAAAAGCGCAGAAAGGAGGGGCATAATTAAAATTGTTGCACAATTTCAAAAACAGTGTAAAATCCCGCTTCATATAATTAGGAATTTTCATGAAGCGCTTCCAAAAACAGGTGACATAACGCAAAAAATTAGAGAAAAAAACAAATATTATCAGATAATAAATAAGAAAATTGTCTATTTTGCAATAATCAGACAATTCTGAGCAAATCGCGTATTTACTTCCTTTTTCAAAAGTTGTATAGTTGAATCAGCAAAAAATTGGAATTCCAGTTTGTATACAAAACAGCATTGATATAGAAAGGAACAGACACTATGATAAAATACGCACAAACGATGCCAAAGAAAGCCAACGCGTCTTTTTTTGGCATGTATGATCCGCGCTTTGAACACGATAGCTGCGGTATCGGCGCGGTTGTGAATGTCAAAGGAACCGGGTCACATAAGACGGTGGAACATGCATTAAAAATCGTAGAAAACTTACAGCACCGGGCGGGGAAGGATGCAGAAGGAAAGACGGGAGACGGAGTCGGTATTTTGTTGCAGATCTCGTATCCGTTTTTTCAAAAAGCGTGTATGCCGCTTGGAATTGCGTTAGGCGGGGAGCGGGAGTTCGGCGTGGGGATGTTTTTCTTTCCGCAGGATGAGCTGAGACGCCGCCTGGCGATGAAGATGTTTGAGGTAATTGTGGAAAAGGAAGGCATGGAGTTTCTTGGATGGAGACAGGTGCCGACAGCGCCGCAAAAGCTTGGAAAAAAGGCTGTGGACTGTATGCCGTATATTATGCAGGGTTTTGTCAGGCGTCCGCAGGAGGTGGAAAAGGGGCTGCCGTTTGACCGCAGGCTGTATGTGGTGCGGCGCGTATTTGAACAGTCCAATGATTTTACGTATGTCTGTTCGCTTTCAAGCCGTACGATTGTCTATAAGGGAATGTTTTTGGCAGGGCAGCTTCGGCAGTTCTTTCTGGATTTGCAGGATCCAGGTTATGAGAGTGCGATTGCGCTGGTGCATTCGCGGTTTTCTACCAATACAGATCCAAGCTGGGAGCGTGCGCATCCAAACCGCATGATTGTGCATAACGGGGAAATCAATACGATCCGCGGCAATGTCGACAAGATGTTCGGCAGGGAAGAGACGATGACGCTTGGCGCGCTCGATGCGGAACTTTCGAAGGTGCTTCCGATTGTCCACGCGGAAGGCTCGGATTCGGCGCAGCTTGATAATACGCTGGAGTTTCTTTTTATGAGCGGGATGCCGCTGCCGCTTGCGGTGATGATCCTGATTCCAGAGCCTTGGACGCATAACGATACGATGACGCAGAAGAAAAAAGATTTTTACCAGTATTACGCGACGATGATGGAGCCCTGGGACGGGCCGGCGTCCATTTTATTTTCGGACGGGGATTTGATGGGGGCGGTGTTAGACCGCAACGGGCTGCGTCCGTCCAGATATTACCTGACAGACGACGGCGATCTGATTTTGTCGTCAGAGGTCGGCGTGCTGGAGATTGATCCGGCAAAGATCGTAAAAAAAGACCGCCTGCGTCCGGGAAAAATGCTGCTTGTAGATACAGTAAACGGCAGGCTACTGGAAGATGATGAGGTAAAGGCGTACTATGCGGGAAAATACCCGTATGGAGAGTGGCTGGACCGTAACCTTGTGCAGCTTGGGGAACTGAAAATCCCGAACGAACGAGTGCCAGAGATTACAAAGCAGGAGCTTCGAAAGCTCCAGCGGGCGTTTGGCTATACGTATGAATCGATCAAGGAAGTGATACTGCCGATGGCGTTAAACGGCGGCGAAGCTACAAGCGCGATGGGTGTGGACATTCCGCTTGCGGTGCTTGCGGACGACCACCAGCCGCTGTTCGATTATTTTAAGCAGTTGTTTGCGCAGGTGACGAATCCGCCGATTGATTCGATCCGGGAAAAAATCGTGACCTCTACCTGTGTGTATATCGGCGCCGATGGAAACCTGCTTGAGGAGCGCCCGGAAAACTGCCGCGTATTAAAGGTAAACAATCCGATCCTTACAAATACGGACTTGATGAAGATCCGCGCGATGAAGGCAGAGGGATTTCATGTGGCAGAGATCCCGATGATTTACTACAAAAATACGAGTCTGGAGAAAGCGGTAGACAGGCTGTTTCTGGCAGCAGACCGTGCATACCGGGAAGGCGCGAATATCCTGATTTTAACAGACCGCGGCGTTGACGAAAACCACGTGGCGATCCCGTCGCTTTTAGCGGTTTCCGCACTGCATGAGCATTTGGTAGTTACCAAAAAGCGTACGTCGCTTTCTCTCGTTTTGGAGTCCGGCGAGCCGCGTGAGGTGCACCATTTTGCAATGCTGCTTGGCTACGGGGCAAGCGCGGTCAATCCGTATCTGGCTCATGAGACGGTCAGGGATCTGGTAGAGTTAAATATGCTTGGCAAAGATCCGTATGCGGCAGTGGACGACTATAATCATGCCGTCATTTCCGGCATTGTAAAGATCGCTTCAAAAATGGGGATTTCTACGATCCAGTCTTACCAGGGCGCAAAAATATTTGAAGCCGTCGGCATTGACCAGTCGGTGATTGATAAATATTTTACTAATACGGTCAGCAGGGTCGGCGGCATTACGCTAAACGATATTGAAAAAGACGCAGACCATCTGCATTCGCTGGCGTATGACCCGCTTGGGCTGGAAGTGGATGAATCGCTTGATTCCAAAGGCAGGCATAAGATGCGCAGCGGTGCCGGACGGCATCTATACAATCCGGCTGTGATCCATATGCTGCAAAAATCCACGAGGATGGGCGATTACGGGCTGTTTCAAAAATATACCGAGATGGTAAACGCAGAAGAAAAAGACGCTTATATCCGGGGGATGCTTGCGATCCGCTATCCAAAGCAGGGTATTCCCATCGAACAGGTGGAAAGCGTGGACTCGATCGTGACGCGATTTAAAACAGGGGCGATGTCGTATGGCTCGATCTCACAGGAAGCGCATGAGACGCTTGCGGTTGCAATGAACATGCTGCACGGAAAGTCGAATACGGGTGAGGGCGGCGAGAGCCTGGAGCGTCTTTCCATCGGCGCGGACGGGCGCAATAAATGTTCTGCGATCAAGCAGGTGGCGTCCGGGCGGTTTGGCGTCACGAGCCGTTACCTGGTCAGCGCCAGGGAGATCCAGATCAAAATGGCGCAGGGTGCAAAGCCAGGCGAAGGCGGCCATCTGCCGGGAAAAAAGGTCTATCCCTGGATCGCGAAAACAAGGCTCTCCACGCCTGGCGTGTCGTTGATCTCTCCGCCGCCGCATCATGATATTTATTCGATTGAAGACTTGGAGCAGCTTATTTATGACCTGAAAAACGCAAACCGCGCAGCAAATATTTCGGTAAAGCTGGTATCGGAAGCAGGCGTCGGTACGGTGGCGGCAGGCGTGGCAAAGGCGGGCGCACAGCTCATTCTGATTTCAGGATATGATGGCGGCACTGGGGCGGCGCCGCGCAGCTCGATCCATAATGCGGGGCTGCCGTGGGAGCTGGGGCTGTCTGAAACGCACCAGACGCTGATTCGAAACGGGCTGAGGAACAAGGTGCGTATCGAGACAGACGGCAAACTGATGACCGGGCGCGACGTTGCGGTTGCGGCATTGCTTGGCGCAGAGGAGTTTGGATTTGCGACAGCGCCGTTAGTTACAATGGGATGTGTGATGATGCGCGTCTGCAACCTGGATACATGCCCGGCAGGAATTGCAACGCAAAATCCGAAGCTGCGCGCGCGTTTTAGCGGAAAGCCGGAATATGTCGTAAACTTTATGAAATTTATCGCGCAGGATCTGCGTGAGATTATGGCAAGGCTGGGCATCCGTACCGTGGATGAGCTGGTAGGGCGTAGCGACCTGCTGTGCGTGCGGGAAGATTTATCAAGCCGCCAGAAGAAAATTGACCTGACAAGGATTTTGCAGAACCCGTTTGCCGACCGCATGGAAAAAGTGATTTTTGATCCGAAAAAAGTCTATGATTTCCAGCTTGAGAAGACAAAAGACGAAAAGGTGCTGCTAAAGCAGCTAAAGAGCGCGCTTGACAGCGGTGCAAAGCGCAGCATTACCGTAGAGGTGACAAATACGGACCGTGCGTTTGGTACGATTTTTGGTTCTGAGATTACAAAGCGCTATCCAGACGGGCTTTTGGAAGATACGTATCTTGTAAAGTGTACCGGTGCAGGCGGGCAGAGCTTTGGCGCGTTTATTCCAAAAGGCCTGACACTGGAGCTGGCTGGCGATTCCAACGACTATTTCGGCAAAGGGTTATCGGGCGGCAAGCTGATTGTCTATGCTCCTGCCGGAACACGTTTTCGCAGAGATGAAAATATTATTATCGGCAATGTGGCGTTATATGGAGCGACAAGCGGAAAAGCGTTTATCAGCGGCGTAGCGGGCGAACGGTTCTGCGTGCGCAATTCCGGTGCGAATGCGGTTGTAGAAGGCGTCGGTGATCATGGCTGCGAATATATGACCGGAGGGCGTGTCGTAATATTAGGCAGTACGGGAAAAAATTTTGCGGCGGGCATGAGCGGCGGGATTGCCTATGTGCTCGATGAAGACAACGACCTGTACAAACGGCTGAATAAAGGCATGGTTTCTTCCGAGGAGATTACTTCCAAGTATGACGTGCTTGAATTAAAGGAGATGATCGAGGAGCATGTCAAGCTGACCAATTCGGAAAAAGGAAAGCAGGTGCTTGCACATTTCAGTGAATATCTGCCGAAATTTAAAAAGATCGTGCCGCACGACTACAAGCGGATGATGATGGCGATTGTCCAAATGGAAGAAAAAGGGCTGAACGCGGAGCAGGCACAAATCGAAGCATTTTATGCCAACGCAGGAAGATAGGAGGGGAACGTAATGGGAAAACCAACCGGATTTATGGAGTATGACAGAGTAACAGGCAGGGTGATTGCTCCAAAGGAACGTATTTTAAATTTCCGCGAGTTCCATCTGCCGCTTTCAAAAGAAGAACAGCAAAAGCAGGGCGCACGGTGCATGGAATGCGGCGTTCCGTTCTGTCAGTCAGGAATGATGATCGAGGGCATGGCAAGCGGATGCCCGCTGCACAACCTGATCCCGGAGTGGAACGACCTTGTCTATACCGGCAACTGGAAGCAGGCGTACCGCCGCTTGAAAAAGACGAACAATTTCCCGGAATTTACCTCCCGTGTGTGCCCGGCGCTGTGCGAGGCAGCATGTACCTGCGGCAATTACGGCGAGGCGGTAACGGCAAAGGAAAACGAGTATGGGATTATCGAATACGCCTATGCCGCAGGCATTGCCGGGGCGCATCCGCCAAAAGTACGCACAGGCAAGCGTATTGCAGTGATCGGCTCCGGCCCCGCCGGCCTTGCGGCAGCAGACCAGCTCAATAAGCGCGGGCATGATGTCACAGTATTTGAGCGTGACGACCGCATTGGCGGGCTGTTAATGTACGGCATTCCGAATATGAAGCTGGAGAAATCGGTGATTGGGCGCAAAATCGCGGTGATGCAGGAGGAAGGCGTAGCATTTGTTACAAACGCCAATGTCGGCAAGCAAGTCAAAGCAGAAAAATTGTTAAAAGAATACGACCGTATTATTTTAGCCTGCGGCGCCAGGCAGGCGAGAGACATTCATGCGCCGGGACGTGACGCAGCCGGGATTTTCTTTGCGGTTGACTATTTAAGCAGCGTGACAAAAAGCCTGCTGGATTCGGATCTGAAAGACCAGAAATTTGTATCGCCAAAAGGCAGGCATGTCGTCGTAATTGGCGGCGGAGACACCGGAAACGACTGCGTAGGCACCTGCATCCGCCTTGGCGCGGCATCCGTCACGCAGCTTGAAATGATGCCGAAGGCGCCTGACGTGCGCGCAGAAGACAACCCCTGGCCGGAATGGCCGAAAGTCGCAAAGACCGACTATGGCCAGGAAGAGGCGATTGCCGTATTCGGGCACGACCCGCGTATTTACCAGACGACCGTTAAGGAATTTTACAAAGACAAAAACGGAAATGTAAACGGTATGCTCACCGTTCGCCTAGAGCAGGCAAAAGAGGAAAAAACCGGGCGCAGCCTGTTAAAAGAAGTTCCAGGCAGCGAGAAAAAAATCCCGGCAGACCTTGTGCTGATCGCGGCAGGTTTTTTGGGCAGCGAAAAGTATGTCGCGGATGCCTTTGGCGTAAAGCAGAACGATCGTACCAATGTGCAGACAAAGCCAGGCAGGTATGAGACAGGCACACCCCGTGTCTTTGCCTGCGGCGATATGCGAAAAGGACAGTCGCTCGTCGTATGGGCGATCCGAGAAGGGCGCGAAGCAGCGGTGGAAGTGGACGAAAGCCTGATGGGATACAGCTATATGGCGGTACAGTAACCAGAAAAAATAGCCGGCGGGCTGTGAGTTTTCACAGCCCTGCCGGCTTATTTCTTTATCGATCCGATAGGTTTCCCTTTCTTCCGGCAGAACAGTATTTCCCTCGAAGTCAATATTGAGACGGTCCAATACCATTTTAAAATAGAAAGGAAATTTTTCCTGGTACCGTACCAATCCGCGGCAGATGCAGCGATATTTTGCTTTTGTGTTTTCCTGCTGTTTCAGGGCAC